>Ga0209490_10006516_pt1 | contig 10513 bp, 8 predicted proteins | sample MAT06_FD_187209 | JGI IMG/M metagenome (GOLD analysis project Ga0209490, IMG submission 187209) | Freshwater microbial communities from Lake Fryxell liftoff mats and glacier meltwater in Antarctica - MAT-06 (SPAdes) (version 2) | ecosystem: Environmental > Aquatic > Freshwater > Ice > Liftoff...
GGAGGACGACAACCAGCTCAGCGAGGCCTTCCTGAGCCGACGGAGCTTCAGCATCGGCAAGAACGGCCAGTGGGGCGAGGCGCGCGCGCTGATGGAGCAGGTGCTCGGCACAGTGGACGCCAGCTTCCAGAACGTCGACAGCTTCGAGGTCGGCATCAGCGACATCGATTATTACTACGAGAGCCTGGGCGGTGTCACCAAAGCCGTCGAGAGCATTCGCGGCAAGCGCCCGCCGGTGGTGGTGGCGGACGCCGTCTCGACCACGAACCGGCTCAGCTCGCTGGAGCAGGCAGTGCGCCTGGAGAGCCGAGCCAAGCTGCTCAACCCGAAGTGGTACGAGGCGATGCTCGCCCACGGCTACGAGGGCGCCCGCGAGATCGAGATCCGCGTGAACAACACCTACGGCTGGAGCGCCACCGCCGGCGCGGTGGAGGGCTGGGTCTACCAGGGTGTCGCCGAGACCTTTGTGCTAGACGAAGCGATGCGCGAGCGGCTGGCGACGCTGAACCCCACCGCTGCGGTGGGCGTGGTGCGCCGGCTGCTCGAGGCCAGCGGGCGCGGCTTCTGGGACGCCGACCCGGCAACGCTCGATCAGCTGCGCGAGATCTACGCGGATCTGGAGGACCGGCTCGAGGGTGTGGCCGTGAGTGGCTGAGCGGTCGCCCTCACCCCCAGCCCCTCGCCCTCAGGGGGAGAGGGGAGTTCGTACCATAATGCTTTTAGTCCCTTCTTGAGCTACCCAAAGGTTTGATAACGATGAATCAGCAGCAGTCGGCGACGGTCGTGATCACCGGCGCCTCGTCGGGGGTTGGCCTGTATGCAGCCAAGGCGCTCGCACAGCGCGGCGATTGGCACGTGGTGATGGCCTGCCGCGATCTTGTGAAGGCAGAGCGGGCCGCGCGTACGGTCGGGATGGCCGACGGCAGCTACACGGTGATGCAGCTCGACCTGGCCTCACTCGCGAATGTACACCAGTTTGTAGACGACTTCCGGGCGAGCGGCCGCAGCCTGGACGCGCTGGTGTGCAATGCCGCGATCTACATGCCGCTGATCAAAGCGCCGCTGCGCAGCGCCGACGGCTACGAGCTAAGCGTTGCCACAAACCACCTCAGCCACTTTCTGCTCTGCAACCTGCTGCTTGAAGATCTGAAGCAGGCCGCCCGCGGCGACCCGCGCCTGATTATTCTTGGCACGGTGACGCATAACCCCAAAGAGCTTGGCGGAAAGATCCCGCCCCGGCCCGACCTGGGCAATCTGGAGGGCTTCGCCGCCGGGTTTACCGGCCCGCACGTGATGATCAACGACAAGCAGTTCGAGCCGGTGAAGGCCTACAAAGACAGTAAAGTCTGCAACCTGCTGACGATGCGCGAGCTGCATCGGCGCTTTCATGCGTCGACCGGGATCGTCTTCAGCTCGCTCTACCCCGGATGTGTCGCCGACACGCCGCTCTTCCGCAATCACTACCCGCTGTTTCAGCGGCTCTTCCCGCTGTTCCAGAAGCACATCACGGGCGGGTACGTGTCGCAGGAGCTGGCGGGCGAGCGGGTCGCGGCAGTGGTCGCCGAGCCTGCGTATCGCGAGTCGGGCGTCTACTGGAGCTGGGGCAATCGCCAGCGCAAAGGCCGCCAGGCCTTTCACCAGAAGGTCTCGCCCCAGGCGGGCGATGACGCAAGGGCGACCCGCATGTGGGAGCTTAGCGCGAAGCTGGTTCACCTCGGGTAAGTGGCGCACTGGCCCGTCTTGATCAGCACCTAACCTATAAGATTGGGAATAAAGAACGTGTTACGGCGCCTGCGGGCGCCGACACGTATTTGTGGTGCAGATAAACTTTTCAAAACGGTACATTCATAGCCCCGTACATGCTGTCTGCTATGCTATAGTCGATTTGATGCGTTGGCCTGCAAGAGAAGATCCGCAGCTTCAAGGAAGGGCGATTAGATGGCGCTGCTCCACGCAACAGCCGATGTCTCGCCTCACGCCATGCTCGGCGAGGGCACCCGCGTCTGGTCGAATGTGCAGATCCGCGCGCGGGCTGTGATCGGGCGCAACTGTATTATCGGCCGCAATACCTACATCGACGTTGATGTCACCATCGGCGACAATGTGAAAATCCAGAACAACGCGTCGCTTTATGTGGGCCTCAAGCTAGAGGACGGCGTGTTCATCGGCCCGCATGTGGTCTTCACCAACGATAAGCTGCCGCGGGCGATCAACCCGGACGGCACGTTGAAGAGCGCATCCGATTGGCATGTGGGCCGCACTTTGGTGTGCTATGGCGCGGCCATTGGCGCGCACACGGTGGTCGTCACCGGAGTGACGGTCGGGCGCTGGGCGATGGTCGGCTCCGGCGCGGTGGTGACAAAAGATGTGCCCGACCACGCCCTGATCGTCGGCAACCCTGGCCGTGTGATCGGGTATGTGAGCGCCACTGGCGTGCGCTGCGCCACCCAGGCAGAGGCGATCAAGCTCACGCGTGGCGAGGTTGGCGCGTAGGACGCGGGCGCACGCAGGCACCGCAACGATTGCTTCATTCCGCCCGAACTCACCATATAATCTTGCCCCCAATCCATCCCGCTTTCCGCAACGCTGCGGTCAAAGCTAGCAACACCAAGGAAGGTTCTATGATCGGCATCGGTGTGAACGTACTGTGGGATCTGGCAGTCCACGATCTTTCGATCATGGACTACCTGATCGACCGCAGCCCGACCACCGTGGCAGCCACCGGCATGGCGCATGTGCCTGGCAGGCCCGAAAATCTGGCCTACCTGACATGATTGATCAGTAGAACTGCCTGCATCTATTGAGCGCGTACCAGCGGGTATTATACCCGACCCGTGCCCGCTTGTGCCAGAGCAGCAAGCAGGGTCGCTACCAGCGCCTCGGGCGTGAAGGGCTTCTGGAGGTAGCGCGCGTGGTCGTCTACCAGGCTGCGCCCCACCAGGGCGTTGTCGGTGTAGCCGGACATGTAGACCACGCAGATGTCGGGGCGCAGCGTGCGGACCGCCCTGGCCACCTGCACTCCATTCAGCCCGCCGGGCATCACCACGTCGGTGAGCAGCGCGTGGATGCTGCTGCCATGGCTGGTGGCAAGCTCCAGGGCCGTGTTCCCGTCGCTTGACTCTAGCACGGTGAAGCCTGCGCGCAGCAGGATGGTGCGGGCGAGCTGCCGCACGTGCTCATCGTCCTCCACCAGCAGCACCGTCTCTGTGATCACGTGCTCCACCTGCAGCGGCACCTCGACGGGCAGCGCGTCGCTTGGCTCTGCTGCGGCGGGCAGGTAGATCTTGAAGCTCGAGCCGTGGTCGGGCTCGCTGTAGAACCAGATATGGCCGCCGCTCTGGCGCACGATCCCGTGGACGGTAGCGAGGCCGAGGCCGGTGCCCTTGCCGCGCGGCTTGGTGGTGAAGAAGGGCTCAAAAATATGTTCCCGCGCCGCCTCGTCGATGCCAGTGCCCGTGTCGGTCACGGCGATCATGGCGTAGGGGCCAGGGGCAAGATCGGCGTGCTGGCGCGCGTACTCGCTGTCGAGCAGCACAGCCATGGTCTCGATCAGCAGGTGGCCGCCCTCGGGCATGGCATCGCGGGCGTTGATGGCGAGGTTCATCACCACCTGCTCCATCTGGCCTGGGTCGGCGCGAACCGTGGGCAGATCGTGGGCGAGGACGATGGTGAGGCTCAGATCCTCGCCGATCAGGCGGCGCAGCAGCTGCTCCATGCCGGCGATGATCTCGTTGAGGTTCAGCAGCTCGGGCTGGAGCATCTGGCGGCGGCTGAAGGCGAGCAACTGGCGGATGAGAGCAGCGGCGCGAGCGCCCGACTGGCGGATCTGGCTGGTGGCGACGTAGTTCCGGTCGTCGCGGGGCATGTCGCCGAGCATCAGGTCGCACTCGCCGAGGATCACGGTAAGCAAGTTATTGAAGTCGTGGGCGAGCCCGCCGGCAAGGCGGCCGAGGGCCTCCATCTTCTGGGCCTGGCGCAGCTCGTCCTCGACACGCCTGCGCTCGCTGATGTCGCGGATAATCGCAGAAAGGAACTCGGGGCTGCCGTCGGCGGCGTAGTGGACGATCACCACCTGCGAGGCCGGGAAGGCCTGCCCGTTGCTGTCGTACATTGTCGTCTCGCCCGACCACACACCGTCGCGCCTGGCGATCGGCAGGATGATCGTGGTGAGCTGTGCTAGCGCCTCGGGGGTGTAGTGCGAGCTGACATTGATGGCTTGTGGATCGACATCGAGGCCGATGCCCAGGCTGCGCCGCCCAGCCTGGTTTATAAAGAGGACGCGGCCATCAAAATCGCATATCGCAACAATATCGGTGGTAGTCTCGATGATCGCGGCGAGGCGGGCGTGGGCGGCCTCGGCGCGCTGGCGCTCGGCCAGCTGCTGGCGGGCAGCCTCGTAGAGCCGCGCGTTCTCCAGGGCGATGGCGGCTTGGGCTGCGAAATCCACGGCCAGGCGCGCATGCTCGGCGGTATAAAAGCCGGGGACGTGCTTGTCAAGGGCGAGCATGCCCACCAGCTGATCGCCGAAGATCAGCGGCACGCCGATCCAGGAGCGGATGGGGTCGGTGCGAAACGGCTCGCTGCTGAAGATCGCGTACTGGGCGGGCGCATCAACCAGAATGAGCGGGGCGCGGCTGAGGGCGACCTCGCGATTGGGGCTCTCGGGAGACGAGAGCGAAAAGCGGCGCCCGATAATCACGTCGGCATGCTCGATGCCATACGCGCTGATCACCTTCATGCTGTCGCCCTCCAGCACCTGCACCGTGGCGCTATCGTAGGGCACAACCTTGCGCAGCTCGCTCAAGATCAGATCGAGCACGCGGCCAAGGGCGAGGGTGGAGCTAAGCGCTCTGGTGGCGGCGCGCAGCGTCTCGGACTCGCGGCGGCGGCCCTCGGCCAGCTGAAGCGACTCGCGCAGACGGCCCACGGTGTGGGCGAGCGTGCTGCCAAGGGCGGCGATCTCGTCGCGGCCGCTATGGGGGATGGGCGCATAGAGATCGCCGGCGCCCACGCGCTCGGCGGCGGCGGCAAGCTCGCGCACGGGCCACACAATGCTGCGGGCGAGCAGGTGAGCCACAAGCAGGGCGAAAACCAGGGCTGTAGCTGTGATCATGATCGTGACCATCTGAGTCTGCTGCTCATCGCTGAGAATGACAGCGAGGGGCTGCTCGTAGATCAGCGTCCACTGGATGGCGCTCTGGCCAAGCGGGCGCACCCGCGTGAAGACCTGGATGCTGCCGGGGCGCTCGGCCGAGTCCACGATAATGCCGCTGGGCTGCCGCAGGATGATCTCCGCATCGACGGGCTGAAGCTCGAAGAGCCCGCGCGGCGGGGCGGCCACAGACGCCTGCTGATCGACGTGAACCAGATAGGCGCCATCGCGCTCGGTAAGCGAGGTGGTGATACGCTGGTCGGGGTCGATCAGAAGCGCGAAGAGCGGGCTGACAGGTGCCTCCAGCACGAGCACGCCGACGGGGGCACCGCGATCATCGGTGAAGAAGGTCGAGTAGCGCAGCAGCGGGCCGTCGCTGGCCGCCGTGTCTACCGGCGAGATCTCGATCGGGCCATCGCCAGGCAGGCTGGCCCGGCGCAGGGCGTTGAGAAAGTAGGGTTCGCTGTAGCGGCTGGCGAGCTGCGCGTCGGGGACGCGGGCTGCTGTGGGGCCGGCGCCGCGCACGCAGACCACCTCGGAGCCGCTGATGTCGAGCAGACAGATGCCGCTGTAGCTCCCGGCGGTGTAGCGTAGAAACGACTGGAAGTGCTGGGCGACATCGGCGTGGGCGCCGGGACTGGCGCGGGCGTAGCGACGCAGCGCAGGCGCCTGCGCGGCGAAGAGCAGGTCGGTGGCGGAGTGGGCGATCGTGCTCTCAACCACTGCGGCGCGGGCGTCGGCAAGCCGCAGTGCCTCCTGGGAGGCCTGCTTGATCAGACTGTCACGCGCCCGCAGCTGGTTATAGGCCGAGATCACAAGCGTTGGGATCAGCAGCACCAGCATAAAGGCGAGGACGAGCTTGGTCTGGAGGCTGGGATGTGGTAGCATTTTGGATTTTGGATCGCCTTTTACTTTGCGGCGAAGAGCAGCTCGGCGCGAGCCTGAGCCTCGGCCACCGCCTGATCGGGGGTAAGCTCACCACGCAACATATCGTGGTAGACGGTACCAAGAATGGCGGCCAGGGCTGGCCACTGCGGCACAGCGGGGCGCATCCAATCGGCGAGCTGGCTTGCCACCTCTGGGCGGTTGACCGTGCGGAAGGCGGGGTAGCGCTGAGCGAGCTCGGGGTCGCGCAGCAGGCTAATGCGGGGCATGCCGCCATTGCCGTGCAGGGCGATGGTGCGCTGCGTGTCGGCGCGCGAGAGCCACTCCAGGAAGGCCCAGGCGAGGGCGCGCCGCTCGCCGATATTGGCGGGGATGCCGAGGCTCCAGGTGCCAAGGGGTGTAACTGGGGCGGCGTTTGGGGCGTGAGGCGCGGCGGCGTAGCCAACCAGGCCGGCAACCTGCGAGGTTGGGTCCTCCTCCACGAGGTAGCTGCGCGCGGCCCACTCGTAGGTCATGGCACAGCCGCCTGCGGCGAAGCGGCGTGGGCGCTGATCCCAGGCCATGCTCAGCACATCCGGTGGCGAGACGGGCAGCAGGGCCAGGGCGAAGCGGGCGGCGGCGACGGCACGCGGCGTATCGAGGCTAGGCCAGCCGCTGGGGTCGAGCAGGGGCTGGCCGAAGGCGGCGTAGAAGTGGGCCATCTGCTGGCCGAGGGGCTCGCCGCGCTGGCCGTTCCAGCAGAGGCCGTACTCGCCGCGCTCGGGGTGGTTGAGGCGCAGCGCGGCGGCGAGCAGATCGTCGGTGGTGAGGGGGGGCGCAAGGCCGGCGGCCTCAAGCCGATCTAGCCGATACCAGAGCAGCTCGGGGTGGGGCTGGATGGGCAGGCCGAGCTGGCGGCTCTGGTAGCGTGAGCCCGCATAGGCGAGCGGGAGGAAGTCCTCGGGGTGCAGCTCGGGCGCGGCGGCGATCAGCGCGTCGAGCGGGAGCAGCACGTTCTCCGCGCCGTACTCGCCAAGCCAGAGCACATCGAAGCTCACAATATCGTACGATGAGCGCAGATCACGGGCGTTGCGCAGGGTGAGCTCGCGCAGCTCGTCGTAGCCAACCACCTCGATCTGCACGGAGCCGCCGGTGCGGCGGCCAAACTCCTCGGCGAGCTCGCGCAGGGCGTTGGAGAAGGGGTCGCCGACGATCAGGAGCCGCACCGTCTCGCCGCCGAGCAGGCTGGACGGCGCAGTGGGGGCGGAGCCTGGCGCGCCAACACAGCCTGCAAGTAGGGTGACGACTAGCAGAAGAAGCAGCACGCCTCGCGGTGGATAGAGGCGATTCATAGCGGCGCTCCAGACTCGTTCCAGCAACACCTGAGGGCCGGGTGTGTTGCTAGTATAGGCCTTAAAGATTATGTGGCAAGTCCGCCTGCGTGCAGAGCCCGCGCAGCGGGCTTCGCTCCGTACCAGCCGCGCGCTTCCGCGCGACGGCGTGCGGATGCGCCAGCGCCCGAAACAATACGCCACACCCCCTGGTACGCAGCTTGCTGCGCTAGCACAGAACTGTGACGCCGGGACGACTGCTCCGGCAGCGTCTGCATAAAGAGGAGACTGCAATGACGACAAGGCTTGCCACCGCGCTGAGTGATCTGAGCGCTCTGCCCCGCAGCGAGTACCCAGTGCTCAGCGTGTACCTGGACTGGAGCGTCGGCTCGAACGGCCAGCGTCCGGCGCTCGCCATGCTCGAGCAGGAGCTAGCCCGCCACGCGGCGACGCTCGACGAGCGCGGCCCGGCCCGCGCCAGCTTTGACGCCGACAGGGAGCGTATCGAGCGCTACCTCGCCGACGAGGCCCCGCGCGACGCAGCCGGCATCATCCTGTTTGCCTGCGATGCCGACGGCCTCTGGAGCGCTATCCCGCTTACTGTGCCCGTGAACAGCGCGGTGGCCGTGGACAGCTACCCGCATATCTACGAGCTTGCGCGGCTGCTCGACGACCACGAGACGTTCCTCGTAGCCGTGGCGGAGGGGCAGCAGGCGCGCATCTATGTGATGTCGCTTGAGCGGCTGGAGCAGGTGCAGCAGACCGCAGCCAGCGAGGAGATCAACCGCGTGCAGGTGGGCGGCCCGTCGCAGCTGCGCTACGCGAACCACACCGCCTTTGTGATTCAGCTCCACATGAACGAGCTGGCCGCGGCGCTCCAGAGTGCGGTGCAGGAGCACCGGGCGCGCCACATTGTGATCCTGACCAACGACGCGATGAAAGGCCCCGTGCGCCAGTCGCTGTCGCCGCAGCTTCAGGCGCTGGTGGTGGAGCTGGGCAGCTACCAGCACAGCGATCAGCCCGAGCAGCTTTTTGACGCGCTCTACCCGCTGATGCAGGCGGAGGAGCACAAGCAGGAGCAGGCGCTGCTGGAGAGGCTGGCGGATCAGCTGGCCACAAAGGGCGGGCTGGCCTTTGGCGGCGAGCAGGCCGTGGCGCAGGCGCTGCTCAAGGGCCAGGTGGACACGCTGCTGCTGGGCGCGGCCTACGCGGGCGGCCAGGGCGGCGAGTGCCCCACGTGCGGCGTGCTGCGGCCAGGCCAGCGCCAGAACTGCCCCTACGATGGCAGCGAGCTGCTGCCGGTTGAGCTGCGTGAGGCCCTGGTGCGCCACACGCTGCGCCAGGGCGGCCGGGTGGAGGTGGTGGGCCTGGAGGGCGCCCTGGAGGAGCACGGCGGTGTGGCGGCCATGTTGCGCTTCCGCGACGACATCCAGCGCGCAGGGGGCGACGGCATCGCGTAGGGGAAGGCCGCAACTAACCCACGCCTTCGAACAGGTGTACCACCAGCAGCAAGCCCTCGCGCACCGACACATGCGCGGGGGGCTCGCTGATCACGTTGCTCACACCACGCGAGCGCTCGAAGCGCAGCTCGGCATCGTACAGGGGGTAGTAGAGCCCACGCGTGGTAATGCCGCGCGCTGGGCCGCCTAGCGGCAGCAGCGAGACTGTCTCGCCCTGTGCGCCGGGGATGGGCGTCTCGCCCCGCGCAAGGTACGCCTCCTGGCCCGCTTCTAGCAGGCGCACCCGTAGCCCCGCCAGCTCGGGGAGCGCCAGCAGGGCCACGTTCGAGAGGCTCTGATCCCAGCGCCCACCCATCGCGCCAAGCAGATCGATCTGCGTGGCGCCCGCGGCAACAGCCGCCAGCAGGGCCAGCTCCAGATCGGTCTCATCCTTCTCGGCGGGGTGGCGCTGAATCGTCACGCCGGCGCTGGCGAAGGCAGCCTCGGCCTCTGGGCTGAGCGAGTCGAGGTCGCCGATCACAAGCTGTGGGGTGAGGCCGATGGCGAAGAGCGCGTTACCGCCACCGTCGGCCGCGATCAGCAGATCGGCGCGGGCGAGTAGCATGCGAAACGGCTCGGCCTGGAAGGTGGGCGCGTTGGCGACGATTACAGCGTGCATCGGCATAGTGTACATCAGGTCGGCGTGCCGGGCATGGTGTCCACAGATGACACCGATTTCCGGCCTATGTTTGTACCGCGCCAGCCGCAGGTCGGCGTGCCGGGCATGGTGTCCGCAGATTACGCAGATTGCGCAGATTTCCGGCCTATTTTTTGCTCCGCGCCAGCCGCGTTAGGGGGTGGGGATGAGGCGCCACAGCCACCAGGCTGCCAGGCCTGCCGCGAGCAGCCAGAGGGCTACGATCAGGGCGGCGCCCAGCCTGCTGGTTAGGCGCGCCGGGGCAGCAGCCGCCTGCGCGCGGCACTCCGCTAGCACCTCTGGCGGGATGAGCCGGATCGCCAGGGCGATCCCGATCGGCAGGAGGATCAGGTCATCGAGGTAGCCGAGCAGCGGGATAACGTCGGGGATCAGGTCGATCGGGCTGAGCGCGTAGGCAACCACCAGGCCCGCCACAAGCTTTGCCGGCCAGGGGGTAGCCGGGTGACGGGCCGCCAGCGCCAGGGCGTGCGCCTCACGCTTGAGCCCGCGCGCCCACGTGCGCAGCCGTGCCCAGCGGCTTGTAGGCTGCTCTAGATTGTTCACGCGCTACGCCGCCGACTCGATCCGCACCACTGCCAGGCTCAGGATCGCCACGGGCTCTTTGCCGGCCTCGCGCCAGGTACGGCCGCGGTCGTCGGAGCGCAGCAGCTGCCCGGCGTCGCTACCGGCCCAGGCGTAATCCATGTGGTAGCTCGCCGGGACGATGCACGTCACGGCGCCGCGCAGCTCGTCCTCCACGGTGGCCTGCTGCCAGGTGGCGCCGCCATCCTCGCTGCGCACCAACCTGGTGCCGCCGGCGATCGCGGCGAGCAGCACCTCCTCCTTGCCCGCAAGCAGCGCCATCGTGACTGTGCCGGGCGCCGTCGCCTGCTCGCGCTTCCACTTGGCCAGCCCGTGGGGCGTCGCCACGACCAGGCCGGCGCCGTTCACCAGCGCCAGCAGCCCCTCGGCATCGCCGCCGGGCGCTTGGCCCCACGTCTGCCCACCGTCGCTGCTGATTAGCGCGTTG
>Ga0209490_10006518_pt1 | contig 10513 bp, 7 predicted proteins | sample MAT06_FD_187209 | JGI IMG/M metagenome (GOLD analysis project Ga0209490, IMG submission 187209) | Freshwater microbial communities from Lake Fryxell liftoff mats and glacier meltwater in Antarctica - MAT-06 (SPAdes) (version 2) | ecosystem: Environmental > Aquatic > Freshwater > Ice > Liftoff...
GGCGTCGAAGGTGGCCTCGTCGACAGGCTCGCCCTTCTCGCGGGCGAAGATCTGGTCGACGACCGGCTGGCTGCGCGGCAGGCTGCCGACGTGGGTGGTGCGAATGCGGTGGCTCATGCGTTCAACCTCATGCGTTCAACCCCAGTGCGCATCTTCGCGTACCCGCGATGCTGAGCGCCCATGGCACCGGCCCGAAATCTGCGTAACTCAGAACCGGAAACCCGCGTTGAGACCGTAACTCCGCGGCGGCGCGTAGTTGACCAGGAGCGCCCGGTGGTTTGTGTATACAGCGCGGGTGATGATCGCCTTGTCTTCGATGTTGTTGACGAAGGCCTGGATGGACATCTTTCCATCCAGTGTCCGGTAGGTCAGCCGCAGATCGGTCTTGGTGTAGGCGTCGTTCTTGCCGTAATCGGGTGTGAGGTCGGTCAGGATGTAGCCAGAGTTGTAATAGGTTTGAACTTCCGGCGTCAGCGTGCCCCTGCTGCCCAAACCGATGTCATAGGCAAAGCCGATCTGGAAGGTCTGCTTGGGCGAAAAGGCCTTTCGCGACGTGTACTTCGTTCCGTCGCGGCCGACCCCGGCAATGACGTAGCGGTACTGCGGCACACCGCCCACGACGATCGGGGCACCGTTGGCATCGAGCACAGGAATGAATCGGTTCGGATCGGTGCGCGCATTCGGGAAGGGCGTGCCTTGGACCGTGTTGGCCTCGCCCGTTGCGGCGACGCAGCTCGGCGTGATGCCGCAGAAGCCGGCCGCGCCACCGAAGTTGAAGGTGTTGACGGCGTAGTCGATCTGCTTCGCGTTCAACCAGTTGTAGGCCAGCGTCATGCGCAGGTCCTTGCTCGGCCGGACGACGGCATCAAGGTCGATACCCACAGCACGGTCTTTGCCGATGTTCTGAACGAGCGCGATGACGCTGGTCAGCGGCGCGTTGGGATTGGGAATCGAGGTCTGCGCGTGGAGGTCGGTGTAGTCGTTCACAAACGCGGCAGCGTTCAGCGTCAATGCCCTGTTGAAGAAGGTGTTCTTGGACCCCACCTCGAAAGCCTTGACCTTTTCGGGAGCGAACGGCAGCAGGGTCGGAACGCCGTTGATCGTCACCGGTCCGGTGTTGAAACCGCCCGCATGGACTCCGGTCGAATAGCTGGCGTAGACCATGCGATCACGGTCGAACTTGTAGTCCGCGGCCAGACGGTAGGTTGAATAGCTGTAGGTATTGTTGGCGCAGACGAAGTTGTAGGCCTGCTCTACCGCGGTGGGCGACACCGACACCGAAGCCGAATTCGCTGCAATGAAGCCGCCACAGTTGAAATTGACGGGATCATTGATGCTGTGCGCGAAGTAAGACCCGGGTCCCGTTGCGGCAAGGTTGAAGCGCGATGCCAGAACAGTCTTCTCGTCTCGGGTGTAACGCAGCCCGCCTGTCAGCGTCAGCTTGTCCATGAGCGTGTAAGACAGCTGCCCGTAGGCTGCCAGCGAGCGGGTCTTTTGCTGCTGCGCGCTGAAGCTGTCGTAAGCGGTCGTCTGATTCAGGCCCGTTCCCGAAGGCAGGTAGGTAAGACCGAAGGGAAAGTACTGTTGCCCCGCCGGTGCAGTGGCGGTGACATACCCGCGGTTGACGTTGGTGACACTGCGATCGCGGGCGGTGTCATTGAAGTAGTAGCCACCGGCAATCCACTCGAACGGGCCCGGCACGTCATCGTTCGACAGGATCTGAAGTTCCTGGGTGAACGTCTTGGTCAGGGTCTGCGCGTAGGAGTAATTCAGCAACACTGGCGTGAGGCTGCCGCCGGTGCGAATGAGATCGAAATCGGTGTAGCTGGTGATTGACCGAAGCCGCACCTGCCCGACGTCCAGGCTGGCGGTCGCACCATATTGCCCCTGTGATCCCTTGCGGAAGATGTTGCCCGCGTAATTCACCTTGTAGGGATCGTCGATCGTAGGAATACCGATGTCCGCACCATTGACATCGGGGATGCCATCACGAAAACGCGTGTCGATGGGGAAGCCGACGCCTGTCCAGCTGTTGCCGTTGAAGCCGTTCGGAAGCGCGTAGGTGACGCCGTTGTAGGTCAAGGGCTGACCAGGCGTGCGGACCAAGCTGGGATCGACCAGCGTACCGAGGATCTTGTAGCCAAAGCCGCCCAAACCCTCACCGCCGAGGTCGAGATACGACCCGCGCACCGTGACTTGGAGCCCGGGGACGGAAGCTGGCTCAATCTTTAGCGTGCCGCGAATGAATTTCTGCTTCTCGCCGCCGTAATCGTTGCCCGTGCCAATGTTCTTCACATAGCCCTTGGAACCCTCCGACAGGCCTGCAATGCGCAATGCAACGCCCTCGGTGATGGGCACGTTCACGAAGCCTTCGACACGGGTATGGCTGTAGGTGCCAGCGAGCAGGTCTATGCCGCCTTCGAACTTGTTGGTGGGCGCAGCAGAGTGAAAAACGATGTTGCCGCCGAAGCTGTTGCGGCCGTAAAGTGTGCCTTGCGGCCCTTTCTGGACCTCGACCCGCGCAAGGTCAACGATGGGCGGAACCTGGCTGGTTCGCGACTGGTAGATGTCGTCTATATAGATACCGAACCGCGGATCGCCGTTGGCGGCCACGTTCTCGGTGTAGGTGCCCCGCATGGCCGGTCGCAGATCCGACCCGGAACGCCCCATGCGCAGGCCCGGAACAAGTTGCTCTAGCCGGTCGGCTGTGGTGACGTTGGCGTTCTTGAGTTGGGTGCCCGTGATCGCCGAGACTGACAGCGGCACCTCCTGCAGGGGCTCGAAGCGGCGCTGAGCGGTGACGACGATCACCTCCGGGTCCGCTTGGGCGCCGGTCTTCGGGGCGTCTTGCGCGCGAACAGCGGTCGCACCTGCAAGCGAGCCGATCGCCGCGGACGACAGCAGCAGTGCACGAAGTTGACTGGAGCGGATCGAATGGAACTTCATTGGTCCTCCTGGAAGACGTTGGTGGGAAGGTCGCAGACACGCATTGCATACGCATTCAGCTCCAAAGTCATTGCTGTTTTCCCTAAGTAAAATGATACAAACGCGTTTGTTGTTTGGCTATTATTCGCATCCGTATGCAACCAGGGTGATGTCGTCGCCACATGATGGACACCGAATCGACTTCCAAGCATGAAGGCCTGCCCTTCAAGCCTCCGCCACGCCCGTCCGTCACGCGTGTGCGACAGGTCGATCCGCAGGCCTTGCGTGCACCCAAGCCGGCCCGCTTGCAACCTATGGCAGGGTTCGACGAGGGCTATTCCGACATCGTCGACTTCATCGTCCGCATCACTGAAGAGATATGGGTTGACCGCGCCGTCGGGCGCATCTACGACACCTACGACCACGCCTGCACGATCTATTCGTCCTACGGCGTGGTTCGCTCGGTAGAGGAAGTCGTCGCGTCAACGGTGTCGACGCTGAACGCCTTTCCCGATGGCGAGTTGCACCACCTCAACGTCGCCTGGAGCGGTGACGACAGCGCGGGCTATTACAGCTCGCACTTGGGCTTCAGCCGCTCTACCAACCGCGGGCCCTCGGGCTGGGGTCCTGCCACCGGCAAGCGCATTGCCGTGCACTTCGTGGCCGACTGCGTGACGCGCGGCAACCTCATCCACACCGAGTGGCTGGTGCGCGACAACGGTGCCGTGGTTCGCCAGCTGGGGCTGGACGCGAACGAGGTGGCGCGCCAAGTGGCCGCCCGCGCACAGCCCGACCAGCGGGTGAACTCGCCGCACACCGCACTGCTGGGCCAGGCCCCGCGCTTGGCATTGGCCTTGGCCGACGATGGCGTCGAAGCCTGGGCGCGTGTGATGTTCGACCAGCTCTGGAATCAACGCCGGCTGGACCGGCTGGCCCAGTACTTCAGCGCGGACTCGGTCTGCCACGCCGGCGGCGGCCGCGTGGCGGCCGGCTTGCGCAACCAGTCGGCATTGATGCTGATGATCCTGAGTGCGATGCCCGATGCCACGATGCATGTCGAGCATGTCAGCCACTCGGATGAGACTGACGGCGTCATCGTGGCCGTACGCTGGCGCCTGGAGGGCACCAGCCGCGCCGGTTCGCTGTTTGGAGCCTGTCCCGAGAACAAGCCGATCGCGCTGATGGGCATGAGCCACCTGCGTCTGTGCGGCGCGCTCGTCGTCGAGCACTGGATGATTTTCGACGAGATCGGCGCGCTGGTGCAGGCGTACCGCGCATGAGGTACAGAGCATGAGTGTCGCTCTGCCGTGGGACCAGTTGCCCGCCGTGCGCTCACCCGTCGGCCGCACCGCCGCCGAGTTGCTGGCGCAGCGCCCACGCCGGCAGGCGCTGCCGGGCTTCGACCCGTTGTACAGCGACATCGTCGACTACATCGTCCGCTGCACCCATCGAATTTGGGAGGAGAAGGATGTCGGCTTGTGCCGCACGCACTACGTCGACTCCTGCGTCATGCACACCTTGAACGGCCCCAGCAGCGGCCTGGAAAATGTCGTGCAGGGCACGCTGGCTGCACTGTCGGCTTACGCCGATCGCCAGGTGATTGCTGACGACGTGATCTGGAGCGAAGACAGCCCTGGCATGTTCTACTCGTCGCACCGCATCACCAGCCGCTCGACCCTGGAAGGCACCGATGCCGCCTACGGCCAAGCCACAGGCCGTGCGCAGATGGCGACCACGGTGGCCGATTGCGTGGTCCGCGAGAACCTCATCATTGAAGAATGGCTGTTTCGCGACAACGCACGCGCAGCGCTGCAGATGCAGCAGATGCCCGGTGCAGTGGCGCGCGCTCAGGCCGAGGCCGACTGCAGCGGCGACCCGGCCCGGCACGGCTGGCGACGCGAGTGGATGGACCGCGTACGCGGCTTCACGCAGATCTGGCCCGACAGCGACCACCCGGCGCACAGCCCGGCCAGGGTGCTGCACGCTGCCTGGTGCGATGACCTGTACGGCGAGGCTGCCAGCCAGGTCTCGCCCAGCATCGAGGTGCTGTGGCCCACAGGCCGCAACGGCTGGGGCCGCGGTTACTGGATCGGCTGCTTGATGCAGTTGCGCGCCCAATTGCAGCATTTCGACTTGGCCATCGAACACTGGGCCGCGCGGCCATTACCCAACGATGAGGTGGCTGTCGCGCTGCGCTGGTCGGCCTGCGGTGTGCACAGTGGCCCGGGGCCGTGGGGGCCGCCAACCGGCCGTGAGATTCTGGTCGCCGGCAGCAGCCATTACGTGCTGCGCAAGGGCCGCATCGTGCGCGACCAAACGGTCTTCGACGAACTTGCGGTGCTGCGCCAGGTGCACGGTGGCCTGGGCGCAGCGGCGCCGGCGGGGGGCGCGGCATGAGTGCAGCCGCCCATCCCACTCTCGACCCCTTGGTGATGCTGCGCGCGCTGCTGCGCGGCCATGCCGCCGCCGGTGGCGCGGTCGCGAACACCTTGCGCGCTGATGCCTTCGGCCTGGTCACCTTTGGCCGCACCGATGCGCTGGACCTGTTTGCCACGCATCCGCTGCTGCTGTCGGCAACGCCGCATGTGCTGGCGTCTTCTCAAGCCCTGGCCGTGCTTGACGAAACCGCCGACGGGCGCTGCATCGGTGTCTTCGCCGATCTTGCCGACGGTGTCATCGCGCGCCTGTGGCTGGTGGCTGCAACGGCCGCGGACGCGCACTGCGAGGCCGCCGTGCCGGTGGCCCGCGACGACTTCCTGAGCCAGCTGCGTCTGCTCTGTCAAGGCGACCCTGGCGATCACCCCTGCCTGGAAGCCGCCGCGTGGCCCAACGTGGTGTCGCTGGGCTGCGATGCACTGGCTGCACACGCAGGCGAAGGCCAGCCGCCTGCCGCCAGCAGCAGCCAGGCCGTGGTGATGCGCGCCTTCAGCGTCGGCGACCTGGTCGCAGCGCTGTACAGCCTGCGGGTGCAGGAATACACCGCGCCACGCCGCGCCCACCGCCGGCTGGCATTGGCCACCGCGCGACGCGACGCGATGGGCACCGTGGTGCACGGCAGGATCGCCATCTCAGACCCGCTGCCTGAACCCGCGCCGGTATTCTTTTGACGCCGTGAACTAAGGCCAAGACCCACCCGCCGTACTGGCGTCCCACCCAAGCCAGAGCCCGCCCATGCCGACACCCACTCCCATGTCCACGGCGCTCGCCGCCGCACCACCGCCGCCGCCAGTGAGTTGGCGCATGAAGTGGGCCCATGGCCTCGGCAGTTCAGCCGAGGCCATCGTCATCACGACAACCAGCGCATTCCTGATGTTGTTCTACAACCAGGTGCGCGGGCTGGACCCGGCGTCGATCGGCATCGCGCTGGCCATCGGGCTGGCAGTGAACGCCGTGTTCGACCCGCTCATCGGTTCGTGGTCCGACCGCACACGCAGCCGCTGGGGGCGCCGTCATCCGTTCATGTTCGCGTCGATCCTGCCGGCAGCACTGTTGTTCTGGGGCCTGTTCAACCCGCCCGAGGCGTTGAGTACGAACGGAGAACTGGTCTGGCTGGCGGTGCTGAATGTGCTTATGTTGCAAGCCATGACGATGTATCACACGCCGCATCTGGCGCTCGGCGGCGAGATGTCCGAGGACTACCTCGAACGCACCAGCATCATGAATGTCAACACCTTCTTCCTGTGGATCGGCGATACCGTCGGCTGGCAGCTGTGCTTCTTGGTGTTCTTCAGCGCGACCCAGGCCTTCCCCAATGGCGCGCTCGACCCGACGCGGTGGCCGGCGTTTTCCATCACCATCGCGCTCATCGTGGTGGTTTGCCTGTTCGTCTCGAGCACGGTCACGGCGCGGCGCATCCCCTACCTGGTGCAGCCGGCGATCACCACGCCAGGCTTCAGTGCCCGCGAGTGGGCCCGCGATGTCGGGCGCGTGCTGCGCAACCGCAACTATGTGGTGCTGCTCATCGGATTTTTCTTCCTGTCGCTGATGACCGGCATTCGCGGCGGGTTGTGGATCTACACCGTCACCTATTTCTGGCAACTGCGCAACGACGAACTGGCGTTCTTTTCCATCGGCAGTCTCTTCGGCTACGTGTTTGCCGCGTTCGTGGTCAAGCGCTTGCACCAGCGCTTCGAGAAGCGCTGGACGGGCATGGTTGCGCTGATCGTCTACTGCGTCGGCCCGGCGATCCCGCTGACGCTGGGCTACTTCGGCATCCTGTCCGCACAGACACCAGGGCTGCTGGCGATCCTGATCGCGTTCTCGCTGTTGCAGCACGCCCCCTACAGCATCATGACCACGACCATCTATTCGGCGCTGGCCGATATCGCCGACGAGAACGAGCTGAAGTACGGTTTGCGCCAGGAAGGCGCGCTCTTTGCCACCCGCACCTTCTTTGCACGTGTAGACCAGGCATTGGGCACTGCACTGGCGGGCTGGGTGTTGGCCATGATCGCCTTCCCGGCCAAGGCCACGCCCGGCCAGGTGCCCGAGGCCGTGCTGATGGGCCTGGCCGTGGCCTACATGCTGTCGGTGGTGCCAGGTCTGGTGGCGAGCATCTTCTACGGCATGCTCAACGTCACCCGCGCCACGCACGACACCACGCGGGCAGCCATCGACGCGCGCAAGCTGCAAGCCGGCGATGCTGCGATGCCCGATACAAAACCCGCCGCCGTCTGAACCCCTGTCTGAACGCCTGTCAGAACCGATGAACGACCACGCCGCCAACAAGCGTTTGCTGGCCGAACTGTTGCACCGCCTGTCCGAATCCGACGGCGCCGACATCGACACCACGCTGGCTGCCCATTGCCACCCCGACGCCGTCTGGCGCGTCTTCCACCCCTTCAACGACCTGCAGGGCAACGCCGAGGCCGCTGCACGGCTGTGGGCACCGCTGCGCGACGCCTTCCCCGACTGGGAAGCCCGCATGGCCTTCATGCTGGCCGGCGAGTACGAAGGCCGCAACTGCGTCAGCACCTGGGGCGTGCTGATGGGCAACCTGGCGAAGCCGTGGCTCGGCATTCCGGCGACGCACGGCCTGTGCGCGCTGCGGCTAGGCATCAACGCTGTCGTCCGCGAAGGGCGCATCGCCAAGGTCTACGTGCTGCTGGACATCGTGGACCTGATGCGCCAGGCCGGTCACTACCCGTTTCGCCGCATGCCCGGCTCGGCCGAGGCCTGGGCCTTCCCGCCCTGCGACAGCGGCGCCACTGCAGAGAGCGTGGACGTCGAACTCGGTGCGACCACGTTGACGGCAGTGCGCGAAATGCAACTGGGCCTGGCCAAAGGAGACGAGCTGAAGAACCTCGGCGCGACGCGCAGCAAGCACAGCCCGCACTGGCACCGCAACATGATGTGGTACGGCCCGGCCGGCATCGGCTGCAGCCGCGGGCAAACTGGCTTTCTGGAATACCACGGCGCGTTGTTCATCCAGGCCTTCCCCGACCGCGAAGGCATCGCGCGCGACCACGCAGGCCCCGAGGACGCGCCCGGCCACTACATTCGTCTGGGTGATGGCCACTTTGCCGTCACTTCCGGCTGGCCCTCGCTGTACGGCACCCACCTGGGCGGGCAATGGCTGGGACTGCCGCCTTCCGGGCGCCGCGTCGAGATGCGCGTGGCCGACTGGTACCGCACCGACCGCGACGGCAAGATCATCGACAACTGGGTGATGATCGATGTGCTGCACATCCTTCAGCAAGCCGGCCTGGATGTTCTGGACGACCTGCGCTACTTCGTCGACCCCAGCCTGAAGCGGTGGCCCGGATGAACGCTGCCCGGACCTGCCACCGCGCCCGCACGATGCGATCACCGCACGCGTCCACGGCCACTTTTTTGCCCACAAGGAGCACACCATGATCCGCTATCTCAAGCGCGGCGCCAGCGCCACTGCCTTGGCAGAGGCCGATGCCAAGGTCCGCGCCACCGTCGAGGCCATCCTGAAGGACGTTGAAGCCCACGGCGACGATGCCGTGCGCCGCTACTCGCAGCAGTTCGACCAGTGGGACCCGGCCGACTTCACGCTGTCGCAGGCAGCCATCGAGGCCGCCGTGAAGCAGCTGAGTCCGCGCGAACTGGAAGACATCCGCTTCGCCCAGACCCAGGTGCGCCGCTTTGCGCAGATCCAGCGCGACTCGATGAAGGACGTCGAGGTCGAAACGCTGCCAGGCGTGGTGCTCGGCCACAAGCACATTCCCGTCAATGCCGCGGGTTGCTATGTGCCCGGCGGCAAGTACCCGCTCATCGCCTCGGCGCACATGAGCGTGTTGACGGCCAAGGTGGCCGGCGTGCCGCGCGTCGTCGCCACCGCACCGCCCTACCAGGGGGCACCGCACCCGGCCATCGTGGCTGCCATGCACTTTGCGGGCGCCGACCAGATTCTGGTTCTGGGCGGCGTACAGGCCGTGGCCGCCATGGCCATCGGTACCCAAAGCGTGAGAGCGGTGGATATGCTGGTGGGTCCGGGCAACATGTACGTGGCCGAAGCCAAGCGCCAGCTGTACGGCCGTGTCGGCATCGACCTGTTTGCCGGGCCGACGGAAACACTGGTGATCGCCGACGACACGGTGGACGGCGAGATGTGCGCAGTCGACCTGCTCGGCCAGGCCGAGCACGGGCCCACCTCGCCCGCCGTGTTGCTGACCACCAGCGAGAAACTGGCGCACGCCACCATGGCTGAAGTCGAGCGGCAACTGCTCAGGCTGCCCACCGCCGGCATCGCGCGCCAGAGTTGGGCCGCGCACGGTGAAGTCATCGTCTGCGACAGCGACGAAGAGATGCTGCTGGAGGCCGACCGCATCGCCAGCGAGCACGTGCAGGTGATGACCCGCGACCCCGACTGGTTCTTGCAGCGCATGACCAACTACGGCGCGCTGTTTCTGGGCCCGCGCACGAACGTGAGCTTTGGCGACAAGGTGATCGGCACCAACCACACCCTGCCCACCAACAAGAACTCGCGCTACACCGGCGGCCTGTGGGTGGGCAAATTCCTGAAGACCTGCACCTACCAGCGCGTGCTGACCGACGAGGCCAGCGCAGCCATCGGCGCCGTGTGCTCGCGGCTGTGCCACATGGAGAACTTCGCCGGCCATGGTGAGCAGGCCAACCTGCGGGTACGCCGCTACGGCCAGCAGCCTGACCTGCCCTGGTACCAGCCGGTGCCGGCGCACGGCTGAAAAACCTTGGGCATGACAGCAGCCTTGCCACGCACACCGAGTTTTCGGCTGGACGGACGGCGTGCACTGGTGACCGGTGCCGGGCGCGGCCTGGGCCTGGCCTGTGCAGCGGCACTGGCCGAAGCCGGGGCCGAGGTGTGGCTGGCTGCCCGCAGCGCCGCCGAAGTGCAAGCTGCCGCAGAAGCCATTCGCGCACGAGGCGACCGCGCCCACGCGCTGGTGCTGGACGTGACCGACGCCGCCGCTGTCGCAGCCGTCATCAACGAGCTCGGCCCCTTTCAGGTACTGGTGAACAATGCCGGCACCAACCGCCCCAAGCCGTTCGAGGACGTCACCGAAGACGATGTGGACGCCATGCTGGCACTAAACACCAAGGCCGCATTCTTCGTGGCCCGCGCCGTCGCCAGTGGACTGAA
>Ga0209490_10006521_pt1:0-5000 | contig 10512 bp, 9 predicted proteins | sample MAT06_FD_187209 | JGI IMG/M metagenome (GOLD analysis project Ga0209490, IMG submission 187209) | Freshwater microbial communities from Lake Fryxell liftoff mats and glacier meltwater in Antarctica - MAT-06 (SPAdes) (version 2) | ecosystem: Environmental > Aquatic > Freshwater > Ice >...
TGATGACATGCTCAAAACCCGTTTTTCGTGCATTGAGAGTGAAAAACCCGTTTTTCGTACATAGAATGAAAAATGTTCATTTTTCAACTTGGATGAATTTTCATGCTGAATTTTATGCTTCAAATACGGGGTGTACGACAGTATCCCCAGCATAATGATATGCCAAAAACCCGTTTTTCGTGCATAGAGTCTGAAAAACCCGTTTTTCGTACATAGAATGAAAAATGTTCATATTTCAACTTGGATCAATTTTCATGCTGAATTTTATGCTTCAAATACGGGGTGTACGACAGTATCCCCAGCATAATGACATGCTCAAAACCGGTTTTTCGTGCATTGAGAGTGAAAAACCTGTTTTTCATACATAGAATGAAAAACGTCCATATTTTATGCTTCAAATTCAACTTATTTGACAGTATCCCCAGCATTGTGAGTTGCTGAGAACCTGTTTTCCGTGCGTTCGATGCATAAATGTTCATATTTGCAGGGGTTATGCGCAAAATTTAGCCTCATACCTACTATCCTGACCATAATAAGGTATGCAAATTCGGTTCAGATGCTTAAAATGTCACGTTTGTCAAATTTTTTTCAATGTTACACGCATCCTTACGAGTGTCAAAGTTTTTGTTATATACATGAGAGTTGGCTGTTCGTTAGAACAGACCGCTCAGCAAGCCTTATTGATGAAATGCTAATGCTGCAGCTATTGATTGAGTTTACTTTTTCTAGTTTGTAGCAGGTTGGGTAGCATGAACAAAAGCCCACGATATCCTTGCGATATCAAATTGCCAGTTTTGCAGCGCTCTTTTCAATCCCTTCGGGGGAGTGCGATCGGTTGAGTGGTGTGAAAGGAAATTCAATTGTACAATTTGTAGTGGCTGAGAGCGTATATTCCATTGCTCGAGAGTATGCTCAATATTGTTACTGCATTAAATATTGTATCTGGTCAAATTGTCATGAAAATGTGCTCCAACTTTGTTGGATGGCGCAAGCAAATAACCATCGATGATCTTTGCTGAAGGTTTTACTGAAATGGTGATTGTGTTCCATTGCTAGAGAGCATTCACCAGGAAGGTTTTCCCTGTTGCTTAGACGTGGTAATGGGTAGCTCGTAACTGCGCATGCGTTATAGTATGTGTAGGGGCTTGTTGCCCGGGTGATGACGCAAAATTTTCGTTATAGAAAGTTTTGTGTTTGAGCTCATACGGTGGTGATAGGTGGTCTTTCTAACTCTGGCAGTACTGATGATGTTTTAGTCGTTGGTACGCATGCTAGCTGGAGACGGAGATGCGTGCTATGAGCACCTGGCATGCTATTTATAGTGTGCTTTTATTTCTGATACCTTTGGGTAACTCCAGGTATCTGGTTGATCCTGCCAGCAGTCATATGCTTGTCTCAAAGATTAAGCCATGCATGTCTTAGATCACACCTAAATACGGTGAATCCGCGAATGGCTCATTAAATCAGCTATTGTTTCTTAGATCTTACGCACAGTTACATGGATAACTGCAGTAATTCTGGAGCTAATACATGCCAATTATGCTTCGGCGTCAAAACCGAGGCGGGTTTATTAGATCAAAGCCAATCGGTCCTGCAAGGGGCTGTCGGGTTTGGTGACTCTGGATAACTTTACCTAATCGCATGACCTTGTGTCGGCGATGTATCTTCCAAGTATCTGACCTATCATCTGTCGATGGTGAGTGATTTGCTCACCATGGAGATAACGGGTAACGGGGAATCTGTGTTCGATTCCGGAGAGGGAGCCTTAGAAACGGCTACCACATCTAAGGAAGGCAGCAGGCGCGCAAATTACCCACTCTCAGCGAGAGGAGGTAGTGACGAAAAATAACGATGCAAATCTCATTATGAGGCTTTGCAATTGGAATGAGTACAATTTAAATCCTTTAACGAGGATCCATTGGAGGGCAAGTCTGGTGCCAGCAGCCGCGGTAATTCCAGCTCCAATAGCGTATATTGAAGTTGTTGCAGTTAAAAAGCTCGTAGTTGGATCTGAGGTGGGAGTCATTGGTTCAGCCTTGTGCTGCGACTGTATGCGCTCTGCCTTACACAGTCATTAGACGCCTTGTGGTGCTCTTTATTGAGTGCTGCAGGGTGCATGGCACGTTTACTTTGAAAAAATTAAAGTGCTCAAAGCAGGCCTTTGTGCTTGTATACTCTTGCATGGAATAATGGAATAGGACTTTGGTTCTATTTTGTTGGTTTTCGGAACCATTGTAATGATTAAAAGGGACTGCCGGGGGCATGTGTATGGTGGCGTTAGAGGTGAAATTCTTGGATCGTCGCCAGACAGCCTACTGCGAAAGCATTTGCCAAGAATGTCTTCATTAATCAAGAACGAAAGTCAGAGGTTCGAAGACGATCAGATACCGTCCTAGTTCTGACCATAAACGTTGCCGACCAACAATCAGTGGAGGTTATCATTATTGACCCCACTGGCTGTCCCTGGGAAACCTTGAGTAAGGTTCTGGGGGGAATATGGTCGCAAGGCCGAAACTTAAAGGAATTGACGGAAGGGCACCACCAGGAGTGGAGCCTGCGGCTTAATTTGACTCAACACGGGGAAACTCACCCGGCCCGGACACTGTAAGGATGGACAGATTAAAAGCTCTTTCTTGATTCAGTGGGTGGTGGTGCATGGCCGTTCTTAGTTGGTGGAGTGATTTGTCTGGTTAATTCCGATAACGAACGAGACTCTGACCTGCTAAATAGTACATTTGTATTGGCACATTTCGGTGTGTTCGAGTGAATGCTGACTTCTTAGAGGGATTCGCAGTATTTAAACTGCAAGAAATAGAGCAATAACAGGTCTGTGATGCCCTTAGATGTCCGGGGCCGCACGCGCGCTACAATGACAGTTCCAAAGAGTTTTAAAACCTGGTCCGAAAGGATTGGGAAATCTTTGAATAGCTGTCACCTCAGGGATTGGGGTTTGTAACTATCCCCCATGAACGAGGAATTCCCAGTAGGCACAAGTCATCAGCTTGTGCCGATTACGTCCCTGCCCTTTGTACACACCGCCCGTCGCTACTACCGATTGAATGGTTTAGTGAGGTCTTCGGATTGCGGTTGAGGCGGTGGCAACACTGCTCCGATTGTGAGAAGATGATCGAACTTGATCATTTAGAGGAAGTAAAAGTCGTAACAAGGTTTCCGTAGGTGAACCTGCGGAAGGATCATTATCTGAATGTACTAAGTCAATAGCCAATATAATCACCTGAAGGTGGTGTGAGGTGAGACGAAGTCATATATCTTTACATCTGGCATGTAAGGTTGCAATAATATGAGAGGGCGTGTTCCATTGCTAGAGAGCGCTCTTTTGTATAGTTTCTGAGAAGTGCATATTCCATTGCTCGAGAGTGCATTTTTTGGTGCTGCGTTGTGACTGATAAGTGTTGGATTATAGAGTTGGAGGGTGTTTTTTTCTGAATGCTTCATGCTCAGTGATGACTGATTGGTATTCTGTACAGTTGCGAAAAGGAGTGTATTCCATTGCTAGAGAGCACTCCTTAGTAGTAACTCGATTGATTAGTTGTTGCTTGTATTCGGAGATACATGTTCCATTCTCAAAAAATTCCATGACTTATTGCTGTCTTGCATGAGGGATGCAGACTGTATGCGTATTTGACTGCGTTGCGTTCACATTGCTAGTTGAAAGTGACAAAGTTGAAGATGTGTGCAGCCCTTGAGTGAGATGGCGGTGGCTATGGTACAGTACATGCCATTGTACTGAATGCCGTCGGTGGTGTGCACTGAGACCAAGGTGAAATATGGACTGCCTTTTATGAATTGCGTTTGTTAGTGATTCATGGGAGGAGCTGACCTCTCGCCTAGTTTCAATGTTTATACTGCTATTATGACCGCTTCTATTAAAAGACATAGGGTTTTCTAATGTCTATCCTGCTGTGTGGTAGACAGAGTGCATACTACAAGTGGCTCAATCACTTGGAAGATCAGGAGTGTGACTCGCGATGGCTGTTATAAGTCATTGCAATGGGTTATGCTTGAAAAATGGGATTGCTCACTGGCCATTGCTCGTGTCAATGTAGCTTTCATAAAATCTGATCCTATACATGTGCAAGATGCTAATGAGATGCAGTTCTAAACGATGCGTAATTCGGAGCGCTGCCACAGTTTGTTATGTGGTGGGAGATGGTTTGGATTGAAATGAGAAAATATTGTCCTCCCTGACAAATATTTCTCGGATCTCCTCGCTGTCGTCTGTTCCATGTTATATGGGTTGCGTATTTGTGGAAGCTGTGTCCTCCCTGTGATTTTTGTTCCAAAAAAACTATTTATCCTTAATATACTAAGGAGACCTATGGTGACCTATGCTACTGCCTTTGTTGCAGTGGGCGGCCATAATATTAGCCCGCTTTGCCATGACCAAGTTATTAACAACCTCTGGATGTGGAAGGTGAGCAAAACAAAAACTTTGAGTGGTGGATCACTCGGCTCGTGTATCGAGGAAGAGCAAAGCAAACTTTGTGATTTATCGTGAATTGCAGAACGCTTTGATCGTGAACCTCTTGAACGCATATTGCGGCTATTGGTTATACAGTAGCCCCGTTTGTCTGAGGGTCGGTTGATACATCTATCGTCACGTTTGTGAGTGGCGGCTTGTGAGGTGTCATGGTTCTCATATCATGTGTAGAGAACTGTGTTTGATGCCTTATTAAGGTGAGTCTCTTTACAGACTCGGAGTATGCAGTAAACCATGTGCGAACTAGTTGCGTGGCGAACATCACATTTCTTTACAAGTGTGGCGAAAGCTATTTGTACCGTATGGCCGTAATAGGAAAGCGTATTCCATTGCTAGAGAGCGCTTTTCTGTTTAGCTATGCTGTTAGTGCATTAGTGAGTAGTGGAATTCAAAGTGTTCATTACGTATTACCTGGTTGAGATATGGAAAATTGCTTAATCTCTGTACCTGCCTAGATTGCGACTGTACTCAAAGAGGTAACAGTTTAGGTCGCGGCTTG
>Ga0209490_10006522_pt1 | contig 10512 bp, 7 predicted proteins | sample MAT06_FD_187209 | JGI IMG/M metagenome (GOLD analysis project Ga0209490, IMG submission 187209) | Freshwater microbial communities from Lake Fryxell liftoff mats and glacier meltwater in Antarctica - MAT-06 (SPAdes) (version 2) | ecosystem: Environmental > Aquatic > Freshwater > Ice > Liftoff...
TGATCAAGACAATAATCAAGTTAAATCTGCCCGTATTGCCCAAGCGACAGCACTCTTGGCGGCTACAGACAAGCAAAATCCATCTTTTAATAGCTCTCTACTCAATGAAAAACTTTTACTTTACCAAGAGCGGATCAAAGCCAAGGGACATCCCCCAGATGTGTTGATTGTAGGGAGTTCTAGAGCCTTGCGGGGTATCGATCCCCTAGCTCTCCAACAGAGTCTTGCAGCTCAGGGTTATGGTGAGGTAGATATTTTTAACTTTGGGATTAATGGGGCAACGGCAAAGTTTGTAGATTTTCTGCTGCGGCGGATGTTGGCTCCAGAGCAGTTACCAAAGTTGATTATTTGGGCGGATGGGGCAAGGGCTTTTAATGGTAATCGGGAAGACTTGACCTACAATGCTCTTACCCATACGGATGGCTATCGGCAGGTAGTGGCAGGGGATTTTCCCGGTTCTGTAGAGCTTTCTGGGGAAACAACTTCTCGATCGCAGAGCTTCCTGAAAACCATGAGAAAATTTACCTACCCAGAGGGGAACGATCGCCTCCAGCAACTTTTGAGTCAGCTTTCCCAAAGCTATGCCTACCGCCAAGAACTACTCCAACTAACCCAACGCACCCTGGGAAAAATTCTCCCAGCAAGCCAGAATTCTCCAGTTGCCCAACTCCGACTCTTGGCACCCCAGCTTAATGAGTCTGCCATTGATATCGATGGGTTTCTAGCCCTAGAAGAGCGGTTTGAGCCAGAGGTTTACTATCAAAAATATGCCAAGGTTCCGGGAGATTATGACCAAGACTATGAAGCTTTCAATCTAGAGGGCAAACAAGATGCGGCTTTGGGGGAATTGACGCAGTATTTGCAGTCCCGACAGGTAAAATTAGTTTTTGTGAATTTGCCCCTAACGGATTTGTATCTAGACCCGGTGCGGATGAAGTACGAAGGTCAGTTTGAAAACTATCTCCGTAATCGAGCCACTCAGTATCAGTTTATTGTGCGAAACCTAAATACACCTTGGCTAAATCAATATCCCTATTTCTCGGATCCGAGTCATCTCAATCGTTACGGGGCTGAGGCTCTCTCGCGAATGTTGGCTGAGGATCCGGTGATTCCTTGGCAAGGCAACTAAACCAAAACCCTAGGGGTAAAACCACGCCCCTCGATCGAGCAATCTGCTCCCGGCTCATGACATAAACCCAAGTTGTGCCTAGAAATAAACAAAAATATAGAGCCTGAATTCTCAAGAAAAGTCAGACTCTAAGGCTTTAAGCTATGAATATTATCAATTTCTTAGGGGCTGGTCATCGGGGAAGCCGCAGGGGAAGCACCGTCCGCAGGAGCATCACCACCGCCGCCACAAGCAGCCAAGGTTGCAGCAACTACAGCCAAGAGAGTCAAGCTAATTAGTTTTTTGATCATATATGTTTCTCCTCTGAAAATTTTACTCGTGATATTAGACTTTTTAATTGATGCTTGGCAGCATGAACTTACCCTAAGATAATTTCATTCTGTTGCCCCATCCGTTTAGAGTCTCCGAAAGCCCTCCGGCGACTTGACCTAGTATTTGACATCCTCTCAACTCTAAAGAGACTGAGATTCCTAAGCCTCACAACTTAGGTTTCTGCTTCCGCCCCTGACGGGATTTCGCAACCGCCTCCACCCTCTAGGAGTTTTCTGGTCTTATGTTCGCTCCACAGACTTTAGGTCTTACCTTCCCGCAAGCCCTGCGGTACCATCTGATTTTAGCAGAAAAAACGCAGGGGAATAAATTCTCTCGTGCCGCTTTCCTCTCAGGTCTGAAAACGCTAAGCTTCTCGCATCCCGTGAAGTTTCTATGATACTACGGATTTTCGGAAAATATCTAACAAAAAGCAGTAAAAAGCGTCTTGACAGTTTCTAATACAAAAAATTGTGACTCGCTGGTGTGTAGGAAGAAAAGAAATTTATCCTACTGTTTTGTTGTCTGTAATACATCTTATCTATTAATTATCTCCTATGTTTTTAATAGATAAATAAATCTAGCCATTCATCTTAAATTTAGTTAGTAAAAATACTCAGTTGACTAAGAATACATTCCTAGTTGTGCAAAGCTTGACACGATGCTTTACACCTAACCCCATAATATATATTTGCTGACATATCAATTGAGAGTTTTGGTTTCTACGATCAGGGATTTAAATATTAGTAGTTTGGTTAGATATCTGAGCATCGATTCTAGGTTCAGACCCATACCCCTTGCGGAGGAATTGTGAGTTCTATATTTCATTTAGGTCAGTTTACACAGATTAGTAAACAGTTGCAGTCTTGGATCAACTACCCGCAACAAGAAACGGCTTTGCTCCGAAAGATTGTCGATCGAATCCGCAATTCTTTAGAGCTAAAGGTAGTACTCCAGACCGCCGTAAGTGAAATTGCCCAGCTTTTAGAATTAGACAATTGTTTATTCCTCTGGTATTTTCAAGACACACAACGGATACAGGTAGTTTGTGAGCATTCTAGTGATCCTAGTCATGATTCTCGCCTTGGTTACTACCCAATGGAATCCTTTGGGGTATTGGGGGAAGCGATCGCCTCTGGGCAGATGATTATCAACGGGGAAGCTCTGAACAATAACCTGAGTTCGGTTTCCAAGATTGCCAAGCATTTAAATAAATTTCGATCAAAACAACACTACGCTCCAGATCAAGTTTTGGGTTCTAATACCAATCTCTTAATTCCCGTTACTGATGAAGTCGGTTGGGTCGGGTTTATTGGTTGTCTCTCTGAGGAACCCCGGAGTTGGACGGCTGGGGAGATCGAGCTACTGCAATCGATTACTGACCCCCTCGAAATTGCTATCCGCCAAGCCCAACTCTATGAGCAAACCCAAAAGCAAGCCCAGCGAGAGCAGTTGGTGAACCAGATCACGAGCCAAACTCGCCAGACCTTTGATCTGGAGATTATTCTCACGGAGGCGATCGCCCAGCTATTAGAAGCCCTTCAGGTCGATCGGTGTCTAGTACATTTAGTCGAAAACTCTGACCACCCAGAAACCATAGCTTTTTCAGAGCCGCCCGCCGAAATATCCCTAGACTTAGAATCCGGCGTACCTCCCGAAAATAATTCCCCCGCTTACATCCGCAGGCAGCATCTCTACGAAGTCTGTCGTCCTCCCTTTCCCCCGACGGTGGATGAGTTTGATACCCATGGGCCCATTACCCAGTGGGTTGTGCAGCATCGGCAGCGGGTGGTAATTGCGGATGTTACCCAAGATAAACGCATTGGTACAGATAATGAGGAGTATCAAAAAGCCCAGATCAAATCTTCCTTGGTAATTCCTGCCCAAGCCAACGGCAAACTCCACGCCATTTTGTATCTTAACCAGTGTGATCAAGTGCGTTACTGGTCAAAAAATGATCAAAAATTAACCCAAGCTGTAGCCGATCAGTTGGCAATTTCCATTCAGCAGGCGTACCTCTATAGTCAGATTCAACGCCAAGCCGCCTACAGTAATGCTCAGGCTCAGAAGATGGCGGAAATGTTGGCAGAACTGAAGCAAACTCAAGCGCAGTTGATTCATAGTGAAAAGATGTCGAGCTTGGGACAGATGGTGGCGGGGGTCGCCCATGAAATTAATAATCCGGTGAATTTCATCTATGGAAATATCCCCTACTTGGAAAACTATGTCCGGGATTTAGTCACCCTTGTCAAGGCGTACCAACAGGAATATGCCCAGCCTTCTACCCGACTTAGCTCCTTGGCGGAGGAGATTGATCTAGAATTCTTGATGCGAGATTTGCCGCAGATTTTCCAGTCGATGCAGTCAGGGGCAGAACGGATTCATAGTATTGTAGACCTGCTGCAAAATTTCTCACGGCAGAATGAAGCTCCTCTGAAATCGGTAGATTTGAATGGGGCGATCGAGAGTACGTTGCTCATGCTTCACAATCAACATAGTGGCAGGATTTTGGTAGAGCGGCAGTGGGGAGAATTACCCCTAGTAGAATGCTATGCCAAGGAAATCAATCAGGTATTTCTCCATGTGTTGACCAATGCGATCGAGGCTCTCCGCCGTTCCAATAATCCAGATAAATGCCTGAAAATTACTACTAGCCTAATTGTTGCCTCCCATCGAGAAGATCATCGAGAAGATCATCGAGTCCAAATTGTGATCGCTGATAACGGGCCGGGGATTCCCCTTCCTATTCAATCTAAGGTGTTTGATCCTTTCTTTACTACCAAGGATGTGGGGCAGGGCAAGGGTTTGGGCTTGACTGTCGGCTATCAAACAGTGGTGGATCAGCATCAAGGCACAATTACAATGCAATCAGTTCCCGGGCATGGGGCAGTGTTCACGATCGAGCTACCTGTAAAACATCAAGTTACTACAGAATTACAACCTTTGACCAAATAGTTTCTTAGAGCTATGGGGAAACAAATAAAAAAGCCGGGAGAACAATCATAAAAATTCTTCTTCCAGCTATTAGGGTGCATCTACTAAATAAATCATAGCATAGGAGTGAGGGGTGTCACCCCCTATTTGATTAAATAGGCAAATTTACACCTATGGATATGAGTAGAAATGCTTGTATTCTCGTGTTCAAGGTGTTCAATTTAATTTAGGCTAGGCATCATTTAATTGAGCCAGCAAGAGTTGGTTGGTTAATTTCGGGTCTGCTTTGCCCCCGGATTGTTTCATCACCTGCCCCACAAAGAAACCGAGGAGTTTCGTTTTACCACTCCGGTACTGCTCTAGTTCCTTGGGGTTGTCGGCGATTACCTGTTGAATAATTGTATTTAGAGCCTCTGGATCAGAAATTTGGACCAAGCCCTTACTTTCAATCATCGCTTTCACGGAGCCGCCTTGGGTAATTAGCTCTGGGAGAATTTCCTTGGCAATCTTGCCGCTAATAGTTCCATCCTCAATCAGGGAGACAAGCTCTGCCAAAACAGGGGGTGTAATTGCCAATTCATGAATTTTTACCTTGTGATTATTCAGGTAAGCAGCGATATCTCCGGTGATCCAGTTGCTGATAGCTTTGGGTTTTGGCAGGAGAGCAACCACCGCTTCAAAGTATTCGGCAATGGTACGATCGTCCGTCAATACCGTAGCATCGTAGGTAGATAAGCCCAATTCAGTTTCGTAGCGGTGACGCTTGGCTTGAGGAAGTTCTGGCAGTTCGCTACGCCACTGTTCTAGCTGGGTAGTCGCCACTTCGATGGGGGGCAGGTCGGGTTCAGGGAAGTAGCGATAATCGCTAGCGCCTTCTTTTTTCCGCATACTGATAGTACGTTGGGCATTTTCTTCCCAGAGGCGAGTTTCTTGGAAAATTTCTTCCCCAGCCTCGATCGCCGCAATTTGCCTATCGATCTCGTAGTTAATCGCCCGCTCAATGGCGTTGAAGGAGTTCATATTTTTGATTTCTACCTTCACCCCAAACTCTTTCTGCCCCACAGGACGCACGGAGATATTCACATCACAACGCAGGGAACCTTCCTGCATATTGCCATCACTCACCCCCAGATAACGGACAATCCGCCGCACCTCTTGGGCGTAGGCAGCAGCTTCTACCCCAGAGCGCAGATCTGGCTCCGAGACAATTTCAATTAAGGGAATCCCCGCCCGATTGTAATCCACGAGGGAATAGGTAGAACCAGAAAGGCGATCGCTCCCCGCATGGACAAGTTTTCCCGCATCTTCTTCCATGTGCAGCCGAGTAATCCCAATTTTCTTAGTTTGGGGTTGACCCTGAGCGTCGTTGGTGGTGATTTCTAGCCAACCGTGTTCGGCAATGGGCAGGTCGTACTGAGAAATTTGATAATTTTTGGGTAAGTCTGGATAAAAATATTGTTTGCGATCGAATTTACTATAAGGAGCGATCTGGCAATTCAGAGCTAAACCCGCCTTCACAGCATACTCCAACACTTTTTCATTTAGCACTGGCAGCACCCCCGGCATTCCTAGACAAATGGGGTCAATATTCGTATTGGGAGTACCCCCAAATTTGGTGGAGGAGCTAGAGAAAATTTTGGTTTCTGTGCTTAGTTGGCAATGGGTCTCAAGACCAATAATTACTTCGTACTCGGTTTTTACTGGTGTTGCCGTAGTCATAGGTGAAGCTAGGGGTTAAGGGTTTTAATATTATGGAAAGAACTGAAGATATTCCCATTGTAGACTGAATTGGAGATTGCAATGGGAACAGACAAATCAGACTATGGATTTTCTCCCAAATCTAGCTATCTTTAACTGCGGCTTGGAGTTCTTGAAGTTTGGTGAGGACTAATTTTTCTCTCAAAAGAGATTCGGCTTTTGCCATCCCGGTAGCAATATCAGCGGTAATCCCCGATCGCCACAAATAAAACCCCGTATTCCAGAGAGTCGCCAGCATCAACTCCGAAGGTTCTCCCGCCAGCACTGCCTGCATAGCTTGAGGAGTCAGTTCTTGAAGTTCTGGATTTTTACCCCCACTCCCATAGTCCTTGGGGTGGAGACGGAGCCGCTCAAAGAGAGCTTGGTGGGGACGACTCAGCCCGATAATAGCCGTTCGTTCCCGTGGTAGATCACAACTTCCTTCTAAACCTTTAATAGTCGTTAGAGCCTGACTTCCCCGCAATTTATAGGCCTCTCGCATCATGATCTCTGTGGGTGGGTGGACAAAACCGCTCATCACTTCAGCCGTACCTTGGTAAGGACACCACATCAATTCCAGAGTTGCTAAGGGGGGACGCTTGCCAATTTCCTCTCGGTAGGTAACTAGCTGCTGAGCCAAGGGAAAATGCGTGGGTAGATAAACAAAGCCAATCCCCGTAGTTTCTAGAACTTGTTGGACTTGAGCCAAGCTGAGGTGCTGCCACGGGACATCCAGATATTGCCAGACTTCAATGAGGGGTAAACCTTCCTTTGTAGGCATTCGATCGCCCCCATGGAGGATCACATCAATACCCGCCGTGGCGAGGATCAGGGCAGTTAGGGGACTAAGGGGAGCAGTGCGGGAGCGTCCATCGTAGGGAGAACCGAGGACAAAGACCTTTTGGCTCGATCGATTGATTGGCTCTAGTTTTGGCCCCAGTTCATCGTAGGCATCCAACATCCCTGCTAGCTCTACTCCCGTGGGACGTTTAATCCGATGGGCAATCAGAAAGGCTCCGATTTGGGCAGGAGTGGCTTCTCCCAAGAGCATCATCCGGGCTGCGATCGCCGCTTCTGCTCGATCAAGATTTTGCCCCGTATGGGTTCCACTGCCGATTTTTTTTAGGAACTCACGAAAAACTTTACTCATAGAAACTCACTGAAATACCTTAATCAATCTTTAGTTAAACTCAGTTAAACCCAATTAAACTCAGTTAAACCTAGTTAAACCTAGTTAAACCTAGTTAAACCCAATTAAACCTAGTTAACCTTATATTTTTTCAGTCTATTGTTAAGTTCGTAGCAGTTTGGGAATTATCTTGCCCATCAGAATTTTCTAACACAACTGCAAACACCCGGTTAAAGGTTTCGATGAGACGTGGTTTAACCTCAGCTACGGTAATTCCCGGCAGAAATTGGGCTAGACTGCCGACGGGTCGATCGCTCAGACCACAGGGGACAATCTGGCGGAAACCCTCTAGATCAGGGCAGACATTCAGAGCAAAGCCGTGCATCGTGATCCAGCGTTTTACCTTCACCCCGATCGCCGCCACCTTGCGCCCTTCAATCCATACCCCCGTCAACCCCGGCAGCCTCTCCCCCGGCAAATCATAGCTGTATAATACTTGCAAAATCACTTCTTCTAACTGTCGCAGATACCAATGTAAATCTTGTTGGTAATAACGTAGATTCAAAATCGGGTAGCCCACCACCTGCCCCGGACAATGGTAAGTAACTTCGCCGCCCCGTTCCACTCGGTATAGTTGGGTTGGGGGAATTGTCGCCGGATCAAATTTGAGAAAATCTAAACTAGAGCCAGTGCCTAGGGTATAAACAGGGGGATGTTCGAGGAGCAGGAAAATATCATCTAGTTCTGGTTGGTGCAAACGAGCCTCAAGGAGCGATCGCTGCTGCTGCCAAGCTACCTCGTAAGGAATAATGCCCCAACTCTTTAGTATACACTTTCGTCTAGTATTTTTACTGAATGTCACTGATTGCAAATTAAGTTAAAGAGAAGTGAAAAGTTGATGTTTTGTAGAATACAAAGTGCTAGGGTAAAAGAGTGATCCTAGATAGCCTAGCTAGATAGCCCATTAGTAGCCATCCCTCCTCGCTACCCATCATCACCCCAGACAATAATTAAACATCAGTTAAAGATGGAGTAAAGTAATTATGAAATTGGTAATTCAGGGCAAAAATATTGAAATTACCGATGCCATTAACGAGTATGTGCATCAAAAAATTGAAAGGGCTGTGAGTCACTTTCAGAATATTACCACTGAAGTTGATGTTCATCTATCGGTAGCTCGGAATCCCCGCATTAGTGCCAACCAAGTTGCAGAGGTAACTCTCTACGCCAATGGTACGGTGATTCGATCGGAAGAGCGCCATGAAGACCTCTACGCCAGCATTGACCTAGTGGCTGATAAGATTGCCAGACAACTCCGCAAGTATAAAGAGAAGCGCCTAGACCAGAAAACCCATGACGCAGTTAAGGTTGCTGAGGTCGTCCTAGAAACTCCTGTGAGTGAAGATTTGATCGGCGATCGCACCCCAGAACTGCCCGCCGATGTATTGCGGATGAAATATTTTGCTATGCCACCGATGACGATCGAGGAAGCCCTAGAACAATTGCAATTAGTAGATCATGATTTCTATGTATTCTGCAATATCAAAACCAATGAAATTAACGTTATCTATGAACGCAACCACGGCGGCTATGGTGTGATCCAGCCCCGCAATGCCAATGGACAAGGCAAGAATAGTAAAGTTACCACTAGCACCAACGCTTAATTTCTAAGCCCTAATTCTGGATTAATTCCTAAATTAGCTTGCAGATTAATTTCAACTATTGCCTCGATCGCAACTTAGAAATTGCCTGACTGATCTCCCCCGCCCTAGGGGGATTTTTTATGAGAAAGTAGGGAAAATTTATTCATGAATCTGTTGATAATTTGCAATAATAATCTGAAATAGGATCAAGCTTAATGTAAATTGAATTTGCTGATGCGAAGGGAGCAATGTGGGGATGGAACGGCTCTACTTTTGGTTAGACTAGGTTGAGATATTTTTGATATTTTTCTAATATTCCTCTAATATTTTTTCAAGAAAACACGTTAATTTTATATTTGTAACTATGACTAATATTTTGGTGACTGGAGGAGCAGGATTTATTGGCTCCAATTTCGTGCATTATTGGGCAGAAAAATACAAGAGCGACCGCATTGTTGTCCTTGATGCCCTTACCTATGCAGGAAATTTGGCAAACTTAGCTGGGTTAGCAGAGAAAGCGAATTTTCATTTTATTAAAGGCGATATTTGTAATCAACTTCTAGTCACCGAGATTTTAAAGACAGAAAATATTGAAACGATCGCCCACTTTGCCGCAGAATCCCATGTCGATCGATCAATTCTCCAGCCCGATGCTTTCATCCAAACTAATGTGATTGGGACTTTTACCCTCCTCGAAGCCTTCCGTCACCATCGCCCCACCAGCAATAATCCGGGAATTTTTCTCCACGTCTCCACCGATGAAGTCTACGGCAGTCTCAGCCCTACGGATCCGCCCTTCTCAGAAACCACGCTCTACGCCCCCAATAGTCCCTACTCCGCCTCCAAAGCCGGGAGCGATCATCTCGTCCGAGCCTACTACCACACCTACGGCTTGCCCACCCTGATCACCAACTGCTCCAATAACTATGGCGCCTACCAATTTCCCGAAAAACTTATCCCTCTCATCCTCACGAATATTCTCCTTGGCAAAAATCTTCCTATCTATGGCGATGGGCAAAATATCCGGGATTGGCTCTACGTGGGGGATCATTGTCGGGCTTTGGATGCGGTAATTCACAAAGGAACTCCCGGCGAAACCTATAATATTGGCGGTAATAATGAGGTCAAAAATATAGATCTAGTTAATCTAATTTGTGAACTGATGGATGAACTTGCCCCAGATTTACCTGTAAACCCGGCGAGTAAACTGATTACCTTTGTCCAAGACCGAGCGGGGCACGATCGCCGCTACAGCATTAATGCTACCAAAATTACTAAAGAACTAGGCTGGACTCCTTCTGTCACTGTGGCTGAGGGCTTAAAACAGACAGTAGCTTGGTATCTCAGCCATCAGGATTGGTGGAGGCCTCTCCTATCAGCAGAATATCAAGCTTACTATCAAAAAGTTTATGGTGAAGTACAGAAGTAGGAAAAAATCATGCCTAGCCTCAGCCTTGGGGCGATCGATATATCGCTATGTAGTTAGGGTTAGCTTTTGAACTTATCTGTAATGCGTTGCATCGCCGCTTCTACATTTTCCCGACTATTGAAGGCAGAAATCCGGAAATAACCTTCCCCTGCCGCCCCAAAGCCAGAGCCGGGAGTGCCGACTACATGGCAGGTATGGAGGA
>Ga0209490_10006524_pt1 | contig 10510 bp, 10 predicted proteins | sample MAT06_FD_187209 | JGI IMG/M metagenome (GOLD analysis project Ga0209490, IMG submission 187209) | Freshwater microbial communities from Lake Fryxell liftoff mats and glacier meltwater in Antarctica - MAT-06 (SPAdes) (version 2) | ecosystem: Environmental > Aquatic > Freshwater > Ice > Liftoff...
CATTTTTCGCTGAGCTGGTTTCAGCTTTTCCTCGACCCGCAGCCGCTGCTGCCGCGCGACCAGGGGTAGATCCGTGATGAGTGATTTCGCCCGCTACGCCTCGCTCCTACGTCATCAACAGCGATTGCAGGGGGCAGCTGGCCGGGCGGAAAAATACGCGAGAAGCGGTAGCAAGAGCGATTTGCGATCAGATGATTCCATCTGAACGCCTATTGCTCTGACCGCCCGGCGTGCGGTCGCCCTCGCCGAGCGCCTTCTGCATGAACACGACATCCACCCAGCGGCCGAATTTGAGCCCCGAGGCCTTGAGCACGCCAGCCTGACGGAACCCGGCCGAGACATGCAGGCCGATCGAGCCGACATTCTCGGAATCTCCGATCACCGCCAGCATCTGCCGAAAGCCTGCCGCCTCGGCCCTTTCGAGCAACCGCTCGACCAGCAGCTTGCCCACGCCCTGGCCGCGCACATCCTCCCGCACATAGACCGAATCCTCGGCGGTGAAGCGGTAGGCCGAGCGGTCGCGGAACTGCGCGTAGTAGGCAAAGCCGGTGACACCGCCGGCAAGCCCCTCGCCAGGGCTCGATTCCGCCACCAGCCAAGCCCAGCCCTGCTTCTGGACCTTGTCGAGGCGCGCCGCCATCTCGGCCTCGTCGGGCGGGATCTCCTCGAAGGTGCCGGTGCCGTGCAGCACGTGGTGGGCGTGGATGGCGGTGATCGCCGGCAGGTCGGCGGAGACGGCGTCGCGGATCAGCATGGGTCAGGCCGCCAGCCGCAGCTCGGCGGCCAGCTTCTCGGCCACCGCCAGCAGCGCACGGTCGCGCCCCGGCGCGGCGGCGAGCGACACGCCCACCGGAACGCCCTCCACCTTCGCGGCCGGCAGCGTCACCTCGCACAGTCCGGCGAGGCCGGCGATGGCGGTCACGCCCATCGTGCGCTCGCGCACCGCCTGCTGCGTCTCCAGCCCCACATCGAGCTTCGGCGCCGGCACAGGAGAGGTCGGGTAGATCAGCACCGCGCCGCCGGCCAGCAGCGCGCGGGCGCGCAGGCGGAACATGTCGCGGAAGGCGCGGCCGGCCGCGGCGCGGGCCGGGTCGGTCGCCTTCGCGGCGGCGAAACGCTCCTGCACCCCCGGGCCGAGCGCCGGGCGCATGGCATTGATCCAGGCGCCGAGGCTGGCCCAGGCTTCCTCCGCCTGCGCGGCGCGGAAATGCTCGTAGAACTGGTCGAGCCCCTCGGGCGCCAGATGGATCGACAGGCTCGGCCCGAGCACCCGTTCCGCCGCGTCGAGCACCCCGCTCAGCGCCGTCGCGGTTTGCGGCACGGCGTTGACCCAGGCTTCCTGCACTTTCAGCAGCGGGCCGAGCGCGCCCTCCCCGCCAGAGGGCAGCAGGATTTCGCCGACTCGCCGCAGGATGGAGGCGCTGTTGGCCATCCAGCCCGCCGTGTCGAAAGACGGCCCAAGGGGGCAGGCGCCGGTCAGGTTCACTGCGCCCCAGCTCGGCCGGATGCCAAATAGCCCGCAGTAGCTGGAGGGTATGCGCACCGAGCCGCCGGTATCGGTACCGAGGGCGAAATCGACCAGCCCCGCGCCCACCGCCGCGGCCGAGCCGCAGGAGGACCCGCCCGGGAAGCGGTCCGGTGCCGCGGGGTTGGTCGGCGTGCCGTACCAGACATTCTCGCCGGTCAGGCCATAGGCGAGCTCGACGGTCTTGGTCTTGCCGCGCAGGTTCGCCCCCGCCTGGGTCAGCGCCAAAATGAGCGGCGCCGTGGCGGCGGCCGGCGCGTGGGTGCGCGCCCAGTCCGGGTTGCCGTAGCCGGTGGTGGCGCCGGCCACGTCGAACAGGTCCTTGACCGCGAAATCGAGCCCGGCGAGCGGACCCTCCGCCGCGCCGGGTAGTTCCACGCGCGGGCCGGGCACGAAGGCGCCGACCCGATCCTCAAAGGCACGCGGCATCGCCTTGTCCCCCAACCATCTTGAAAGGCGGAAATTCAACGGACCTGAAATTGCGGCAGGTACGCGCGAAAGACAACAGGGTCACCCGGGCATGGCATTCGCCGCGCTGAGCGAATTGCGCGGCCGACCTTGATGGTCCCAGTTCGACTCGTCGAGCCAGGCGGCGATGGCGTCCCGCCGCGCCGGCCATTCGGAATCGAGGATCGAGAAGAAGGCCGTGTCGCGCCGCCTGCCCTTCACGACCAGATGCGCACGAAGCTCGCCCTCGAAGACGAAGCCCAGCCGCGCGGCGGCGCGGCGGGAGGGCGCGTTCAGCGCGTTGCACTTCCACACAAGGCGGCGATAGCCGAGGTCGTCCATCGCGTGGCGCATCAGCAGGAACATCGCCTCGGTCGCGGCCCGGCTGCGCTGGAGCCGGGGCGAGAACCAGATATGGCCGATCTCGATCGCCGCATTGGCCGGCTGGATCTCCATCAGCGTGAGCCAGCCCGAGACCGCGCCCGAGCTATGCGGGCGGATCGCCCAGGCCAAAGGGTCGTGCTGGCTGGCAAAGGCCGCCACATGGCGGCGCATCGCGCCTTCATCGGCGAAGGGGCCGTAGCCGAGATAGGCCCAGCCAACGCCCGCCGCATCGCCCGCCGCGGCCTGGAACAGCTCCGCCGCATGCCGTACGGCCAGAGGCTCCAGCGTGACATTCGCGCCGCGATGGGGGATGCGCGCCGGCAGCGGCCGGGGCGTGGGATCGACTTCCGGACCGAGGGGGGGGCCGATGGGCACGTCAGGCATGGTCGCGTTCTCCGACAGGCGGCCAAGCATCGGGCAAAGGTGCGGCAGCGCAAGGCGGCGCGTTGCAGCCCTCGGCCGTTTTCGCCTAAGGAACTCCGCATGAGCGCCGACACCCTTGCCCGCCCCGACCAGGCCGCCGCGCCGAACGGCTTCTTCCTCGAAGCCGTGCTGAGCGTGCATCACTGGACCGACCGCCTGTTCTCCTTCATCTGCACGCGCGAGCCGCATTTTCGCTTCGGCGCCGGGCAATTCGCCATGATCGGCATGATGGTGGAGGGCAAGCCGCTGGTGCGCGCCTATTCCATGGTGAGCCCGCCCTGGGAGGAGCACCTGGAGTTCCTCTCGATCAAGGTGGCGCACGGGCCGCTGACCTCGCGCCTGCAGCACATCGTGCCGGGCGACCGGGTGCTGATCGGCAAGAAGGCGACCGGCACGCTGGTGCCGGACAACCTCGCCCCCGGCGGCAATCTGTGGCTGTTCGCGACGGGCACGGGCCTCGCCCCCTTCATGAGCCTGATCCGCGACCCGGACACCTATGATCGTTTCGAGCGCATCATCCTGATTCACACGGTGCGCGAGGTGGCGGAGCTCGCCTACAGCGACCTCATCGAACGCGAGCTGCCGAACCATGAATTGCTCGGCGAGATGGTGCGGGAAAAGCTGGTCTATTGGCCCTCCGTGACCCGCGAGCCCTTCCGCAACCAGGGCCGACTGACCACGGCGGTCGAGCGCAACACGGTCGGCGCCGCACTTGGCCTGCCGCCGCTCGACCCGGCGCGGGACCGCGCCATGATATGCGGGTCGGAGGCGATGAACGCCGAATTGCGCGCGCTGCTGGAAGCGCGGGGCTTCGAGGAAGGATCGAACAGCACTCCCGGCTCCTATGTGGTGGAGAAGGCCTTCGTCACCAGGTAACCGTTTAGTGACCACTGGTCTTTCCTTGCACCGGCGTCGCCGCCACCGTAAGGCAGGTGTTCGTCAAACTGCCGCAAAGGCCATCAGAGCCCCGAAGCGGCCCTTAGGGAGCGATCGAATGGCCGAGGTAACAACTACAGGTGCAAATCGTCGCGGCTTGCTCAAGGCAGCCGCCGTGGGCGCCGCCGGCACCGCCATCCTGGCCACGCCGAATGTCAGCCGCGCCCAGGGCGTGCTGCTGCGCTTCCAATCCACCTGGCCGCAGCGCGACATCTTCCATGAGTTCGCGCAGGATTACGTGACCCGCGTGAACACGCTGGCCGGTGGCCGGCTGCGCGTCGAGTTGCTCGCGGCGGGTGCGGTGGTCGGCGCCTTCCAGCTGCTCGATGCGGTATCGGCCGGCACGCTCGATGGCGGCCATGGCGTGACCGCCTATCACTGGGGCAAGAACCCGGCCTTCAGCCTGTTCGGCACCTCGCCCCCCTGGTTCGGCGATGCCAACCAGTTTCTCGGCTGGTTCTACCACGGCGGCGGCGAGGCGCTGTATAACGAACTGATGCGCGACATCACGCGCGTCAACATCACGGGCTTCCTGAGCGGCCCGATGCCCAACCAGCCGTTCGGCTGGTTCCGCACCAACATCGAGCGGGTCGAGCAGCTGCGCGGCCAGCGCTATCGCACTGTCGGCCTCAATGCCGAGGTTTCGACCAACCTCGGCATGGCGGTGGTGAGCCTGCCGGGCGGCGACATCGTGCCTTCGCTCGAGCGTGGCGTGATCGACGCGGCGGAGTTCAACAACCCGACCTCCGACCGCCTGCTCGGCTTCCCCGACGTGGCGAAGAACTACTTCCTGCAATCCTACGGCCAGCCTGTGGAAAGCTTCGAAGTGCTGTGGAACAAGGGCAAGGTCGATGCCCTACCAGCGGACTTGCAGCAGGTGCTGCGCATCGCCGCCGAGGCCGCGAGCTCGGACATGCTGTGGAAGGCGATGGACCGCTACCCGCGCGACCTGGCCGCGATGGCCAGCCAGCAGGGCGTGCAGGTCCGCACCACGCCGCGCCCGATCCTGGACGCGCAGCTGCGCGCCTGGGATACGGTACTGACCAAATACGAGGCCGATCCGTTCTTCAAGAAGGTTTGCGACAGCCAGCGTGACTGGTGCCGCCGCGTCGGCGCCTTCTTCCTGCGCAACACGGCATCCTCGGCCGTGTCCTACAACCACTTCTTCAACCGCTGAACCGGGCCTTCTGGCCCGGCAGGGCCGGTCCGGCGAGAGCCGGGCCGGCCCTTACCACTTTGCGGGGGCGATGCCATGAGTGACCGCACAACCGTCCTGCTGCTTGTCGCGGTCGTCGTGGCGGCGATTGTCATCGGCATCGTGTTCTGGGACCGCAAGGGCGTGCAGCGCATCCTGCTCGGCATCGACAAGCTGAGCACGCTGGTCGGCCAGATCGGCGCCTGGGCCGTCGTCATCCTGACCGGCGTCATAGTCTATGACGTCACGATGCGGCGCTTCTTCTCGGCGCCCACCACCTGGGGCTACGACGTGGCCTATATGCTCTACGGCACGCTGTTCATGCTGGCGGGCGCCTATGCGCTCAGCCGCAACGGCCATGTGCGGGGCGACTTCCTGTATCGCAATTTCAGCCCGCCCTTGCAGGCGAAGTTCGACCTGACGCTCTACCTGCTGTTCTTCTTCCCCGCCATCGTGGCCTTCATGATCTCGGGCTACCATTTCTTCGCGATGTCGATGGGCCAGAATGAGCGCAGCATGTTCAGCCCGAACGGGCCGATCATCTGGCCCTTCAAGGGGCTGATCCCGATCGTCGGCTTCCTGCTGCTGCTGCAAGGCCTGGTCGAGGTCGTGCGCTGCGTGCAGTGCATCCGCACCGGCGTGTGGCCGCAGCGGCTCTCCGATGTCGAGGAGTTGGAAAAAACCATCCTCGCCGCCGCCGAGGCCCGTGGTGCCGAGGCGCTGGCCGCGGAGATGGCGCGTGGTGGCGAGGCCGCGATGGTCAACCTCGCGCAGAGCGCCGAGGCGACTGCATCGCGCGATCCCGCGCCACGCCATCCGCATTCCTGACAGCGGGAAACATAACGATGAGTGACGCCGCGCTGGGCATGACGCAGCTTATGCTGTTCCTGTTCTTCATCATGCTGGGCTTCCCCATCGCCTTCACGCTGATGGCGATGGGCCTGTTCTTCGGCTATCTCGGCATGCAGGAACGCGTCTTCGACCTGCTGGTGCAGCGCACCTATGCGGTGATGGCGAACGACGTGCTGCTCTCGGTGCCGCTGTTCGTGTTCATGGGCTACATCATCGAGCGCGCCAACATCCTCGACCGGCTGTTCCGCTCGCTTCAGATGGCGAGCAGGAACATCCCCGGCTCGCTCGCCGTGGCCACGCTCGTCACCTGCGCGCTGTTCGCGACCGCGACCGGCATCGTCGGCGCGGTGGTGACGCTGATGGGGCTGCTGGCCTTCCCGGCCATGCTGCGCGCGGGCTACGATGCGCGCCTCGCCGCCGGCGTGACCTGCGCGGGCGGGTGCCTGGGCATCCTCATCCCACCTTCGATCATGCTGATCCTGTATGGCGCGACGGCAGGTGTCTCGGTGGTGCAGCTCTACGCCGCGGCCTTCATCCCGGGCGTCACGCTGGCGCTGATGTACATCATCTACGCCGTCAGCGTCGGCATCTTCCAGCCGCACCGCGCGCCGCGCCTGCCACCGGATGCGGTGGCGGCGACGTTCGGGCAGATCGCGTGGTCGCTCGCCACCTCCTTCCTGCCGCTGGCGCTGCTGATCGCCTCGGTGCTGGGCTCGATCCTGACCGGCCTTGCGACACCCTCCGAAGCCGCGGCGATGGGCTCGCTCGGCTCAGTGGTTCTCGCCATCGTCTATCGCTCCTTCACCTTCACCAAGTTGAAGGAGAGCGTGTTCCTGACAGCGCGGACAAGCGCGATGGTGTGCTGGCTGTTCGTCGGCAGCTACATCTTTTCCTCCGTCTTCGGCTATCTCGGTGGCCAGACGGTGGTGGAGGAATTCGTCAAGTCGCTGCCGCTCAACAGCTTCACCTTCATGCTGGTGGCGCAGGCGCTGATCTTCGTGCTCGGCTGGCCATTGGAATGGACCGAGATCATCGTGATCTTCGTGCCGATCTTCCTGCCGCTGCTGGATGATTTCGGTATCAGCCCGATTTTCTTCGGCATCATGATCGCGCTGAACCTGCAAACGAGCTTCCTCAGCCCGCCCGTCGCCATGGCCGCCTTTTACCTGAAGGGCGTGGCGCCGCCGCACGTGAGGCTCGAGGACATCTTCAAGGGCTGCATGCCCTTCATCTACATCGTCGTGCTGTGCATGGCCATGATTTACATCTTCCCGGGCATGGTCACCTGGCTGCCCGAGAACCTCTATGGCGGCGTGCAGACCCCAGCCGGTGGCGTGCCCTCGGCGCTTGATGCGCCGCCCCCCGGCGGGTTCCAGGAGATGGAGGAAATCCCCCTCCCGGCCCTGAATTGACGCCCGCGTGATCTTCCAGCCCGAAGCCGCGGCACGCTGGCTGGCCGAGGCGATCGAGACCGGCAACCCGCTGCGGGGCCTGCCGGACGACCTCGCACCGCCCGACCAGGCAGCCGGCGAAGCGGTGGCCATCGCCGCACTCGATTTGATCGGCATGGGCGCCTGCGGGGTCCGCCTGCTGCGCCTGCCGGATGGCACGCTGCTGGCGGGGCCGATGCTGGAAGGCCGGCTGGTCGCACCGAGCGCGCCAATCGCCCGCGCCGCGCTGCGCCATCCCGATCTGACTGCCGCGGCCATCGGGGTGCTGGCCGAGGATCTGCCGGCGGAAGGCTACGCGATGCCTCGCTTCGCCGCGCTGCACCCCGCGCTCGACATAGCCGATACGCGCTTTTCCGCCACACCCGCCACGCTGCCGCTGCGCGCGGCCGACCTCGGCGGGCTTGGGCTCGTGGTGGCCGGGCGGCCGCGCCAACTGGAGCCCGGATTGATGCGCGTGCTGATCGGCCCCAAGGGCGTGCGACGCGTCGGGCAGCCGGTGGATCTGCTGGATGCCTTTGCCGCCGCCGCCCACGCCGCGCGGCGCCTCGGCGGGCTGCCTGCGGGGGCGCTGCTGGTCGTGGCAGGGCTCAGCGCGCCGATGCCGGCCGAGGGGCGCGTCGCGGCCGATCTCGGGCCACTCGGCAAGGTGGAGGTCGGCTTCGTCTAAGCTGCCCTGAATCGCGCCGCAGTCAGCGCATCCTCGCGCAACGCCGTGATGAGCGCCGCGCGCGCCTCCTCGGTCTGGGCCAGCGCCACTACGCGCTTGAACCAGGGCAACGTGCCCCGCACCCGCGCCTGGAACAATTCATCCAGCGCCACCGCCACCGGCGTTCGCCCGACGCAGCAGGTGCAGGCGGGGGCATGCGCGCTGGCAGCGTCGAAATCCCGCAGCGCCACCGCACCCGGCGCAACGGCCAGTGCCGCCGTCAGCGCGACCTCGGTCTCCAGGATCGCCAGGGGGATGCGGGCATCGACGGACCAGGACATAGACTGGACATAAGGATATGTTTATGTCATTTGCAAGCCCATGGACCTCCTGCTCACCCAACTCCGCGCCGCGGCCGAGCCAACAAGGCTGCGCCTTCTCGCGCTCTGTGCGCGGGGCGCGTTGTGCGTGAGCGATTTATGCGCGGTACTCGGCCAATCCCAGCCCCGCCTCTCGCGCCATCTGAAATTGCTGGTCGAGGCACGGCTGCTGGAACGTATCCCCGAGGGCGCCAACGCCTTCTTCCAACTGCCGGCCAACGCCGATGTGGCCCGGCTGATCCTGGCCCGGCTGCCGGAGGATGACGCCCGCCTCGCCGCAGACCGCCGCGCCGCCGCACGACTCGCGGCCGAACGCGCCCGCGTGGCGTCCGACGCCTTCCGCCGCGACGGCATGGATTGGGACGAGGTCCGAGCGCTCGACCTGCCGGCCACCGCCATCGAGGCCGCGATTCTCGCCGCCCTGCCGGCACGGATCGGCGCGCTGCTCGATATCGGCACCGGCACCGGGCGTCTTTTGGAACTCGCGGCCGACCGCGCGAACCGCGCCATCGGCGTGGATGCCAGCCGCGACATGCTCGCCCTTGCCCGCGCGCGCCTTGCCGAGCGCGGCCTGGCCGAACGTTGCGCCGTGCGTCAGGCCGACATGTACCGCCTGCCCTTCGCCGATGCGTCCTTCGATGTCGTGACGCTGCAGATGGTGCTGCACTACGCCGAGGACCCCGCCGCCGCCATCGCCGAGGCCGCGCGCGTGCTGCACCGTGATGGGCTGCTGCTGATCGTCGATCTGGCGGCGCATGAGCGGGCGGAGACGCTGCGCCGCCACGCGCATCGCTGGCCCGGCTTCGACGATGCCGCGATCGCCGGCTGGCTGGGCGCCGCCGGCTGCACCGCGCGCGGTGCGACCAGCCTGGCCGGGCCGCATGAGGTGCGGATCTGGCCCGCCCAGCGCACCGCCGCCTTGGCGATTTCTTCACCCGTGACCACGTTCTGATCCACGCCTTCGATTCGGAAAATCAGCACATGACCAGCCGCCCGCATCTGCTCGACGCCTTCGCCAGCCATGCCCTGCTCTGCGATGGCGGCATGGGCTCACGCGTCCAGGCGCTGACGCTCGATATCATCAAGGATTATTGGGACAAGGAGAACTGCACGGAAGTGCTGAACCTGTCCCGCCCCGACCTGGTGCGCGACATCCATCGCGGCTACTTCGCCGCCGGCGCCGACATGGTGCTGACCAACAGCTTCGGCGGCAGCCCGATCACGCTCGAGGAATTCCAGCTGGGATCACGGGCTTTCGAGATCAACAAGATCAGCGTCGAGCTGGCGCGCGAGGCGGCGGAGAGCTTCGCCGATGGCCGGCATCGCTACGTGATCGGCGACATCGGCCCGGGCACGAAGCTGCCAAGCCTCGGCCACATCACCTATGACGCGCTTGAGGCTGCACTCACCGAGCAATGCCTCGGCCTGATCGACGGCGGCGCCGATGCGCTGCTGACCGAGACGAACCAGGACACGCTCTACATCAAGGCCGCCGTCAACGCGGCGAAGATCGCCAAGGCCAAGACCAACTCCGACATCCCGATCTTCGTGCAGGTCACGGTGGAGACCACCGGCACGCTGCTCGTCGGCCCGGACATCGCCGCGGCTGCTGCGGTGGTGCATGCGCTCGACGTGCCGCTGCTCGGCCTCAACTGCGCCTCGGGGCCGCAGGAGATGGCGGAGCATGTGCGATGGCTTTCGCAGAACTGGCCCGGCCTGCTCAGCGTGCAGCCCAATGCAGGACTGCCGGAGCTGGTCGATGGCAAGACGCACTACCCGCTCGGCCCGGCCGAGATGGCGACCTGGATGGAGCGCTTCGTCGTCGAGGACGGCTTCAACCTGATCGGCGGCTGCTGCGGCACCTCGACGCCGCATATCGAGGCGATGGATGCGATGCTGCGCAAGCTGGGTGGCGCGCGCGCACGCCCCGCGCCGGTACTGCGGAAGTTCCACTGGGTGCCCTCCGTCGCCTCGCTGTATTCGGCGACGTCGTTGCGGCAGGAGAACAGCTACTTCTCCATCGGCGAGCGCTGCAACGCCAATGGCTCCAAGGCCTGGCGCGCGGTGCAGGAAGCGAACGACTGGGATGGCTGCCTTGTCATAGGGCGCGAGCAGGTGGCCGAGGGCTCCAACTCGCTCGATATATGCACCGCCTTCGTCGGTCGCAACGAAATGCGCGAGATGAGCGAGGTGATCACGCGCTTCACCTCCAGCGTGAATTCGCCCTTGGTGATCGACAGCACCGAGACCAACGTGATCGAGGCTTCGCTG
>Ga0209490_10006529_pt1 | contig 10507 bp, 7 predicted proteins | sample MAT06_FD_187209 | JGI IMG/M metagenome (GOLD analysis project Ga0209490, IMG submission 187209) | Freshwater microbial communities from Lake Fryxell liftoff mats and glacier meltwater in Antarctica - MAT-06 (SPAdes) (version 2) | ecosystem: Environmental > Aquatic > Freshwater > Ice > Liftoff...
GCGGCGTGGTCCGGTTGCCTCGGCCAGCACATAGCCGCCGCGGGCGGAGCGGTTTTCGCCCGCTTCCTCGCGCAGGGCAGGCAGGTTCTGGCGAGTGAGCGCCAGTACCGAGGGGCCATCCGCGCGCTTGACCGCGAGCTCCCAGCACTCGGCCGTCTCCAGCGCATCGGCGGGGCGGAAGACGTTGAGGTTGGGCATGCAGCGCAGCGAGGCGAGGGTTTCCACCGGCTGGTGCGTCGGCCCATCTTCGCCCAGGCCGATGCTGTCATGCGTCAGCACGTGGATGACGCGAAGGCGCATCAGTGCGGCAAGGCGAATGGCCGGCCGCATGTAGTCGGCAAACACCAAGAAGGTGCCCGAATACGGGATGACCCCGCCGTGCAGCGCCATGCCGTTCATCGCCGCGGCCATGCCGTGCTCGCGCACGCCGTAATGGATGTAGCGGCCGGCGAAATTGCCCGGGCTTATGGCGGGCACGCCCTTCACATTGGTGTTGTTCGACCCGGTGAGGTCGGCCGAGCCGCCGACCATCTCGGGCACCGCGGGTACCAGCGCCTCCAGCGCGCGCTGGCTCGCGATCCGGGTTGCGATCTTGGGCATTTCCTCGGTCTGCTTCTGGCGCAGCGCGGCGAGGGGCTCGTGCCAGGCATCGGGCAGCTTGCCGGCGATCGCACGGTCGAACTCGTCACGCTGCGGGTGCTTCGCGAGGCGCTTGAGCCAGGAGCGCCGCGTGCCGCCGCCGCGCCGCCCGGCCTCCTCCCAGCGTGCCTTGAGGCCCTCGGGCACCTCGAAGGGCGGATGGTTCCAGCCCATGGCCGATTTCGCCGCCGCGGCCTCGGCGGCGCCGAGCGGGCTGCCATGGCTCGCCGCCGTGCCGGCCTTGGTGGGGGCGGCGAAGCCGATGATGGTGCGGCACGCGATCATCGTCGGCTTGCGGTTGCGCATCGCCCAGGACATGGCGGCAGCGACCTGCTCATGGTCATGCCCATCAACGCGCCGCACCGCCCAGCCATAGGCGGAGAAGCGCTTCAGCGCGTCGTCGGACAGCGACAGCGAGGTCGCGCCGTCGATCGAGATGTCGTTGTCGTCGTACAGCACGCAAAGTCGTTCGAGCTTCAGGTGCCCGGCGAGGCTCGCGGCCTCGTGGCTGATGCCCTCCATCAGGTCGCCATCCGAGGCGATGACCCAGGTGCGGTGATCGACCAGCGACTTGCCGAAGCGCGCGGCGAGGATACGCTCCGCGATCGCCATGCCCACCGCGGTGGCGATGCCCTGGCCGAGCGGGCCGGTGGTGGTCTCGATGCCCGGATGTTCGCCATGCTCGGGGTGGCCGGCGGCGGCCGCGTGGAGCTGGCGGAAGCGCTTGAGCTCCTCGATCTCCATGCCGGCATGGCCGGTCAGGTGCAGAAGCGCGTAGAGCAGCATCGAGCCATGCCCGGCGCTGAGCACGAAGCGGTCCCGATCCGGCCAGCGCGGGTCGGTCGCGTCATATTTCAGGAAGCGCGTGAACAGCACCGTCGCCACATCGGCCATGCCCATCGGCATGCCGGGATGGCCGGATTTCGCCTGCTCCACCGCGTCGATCGCCAGCGCGCGGATCGCATCCGCCAGGCGGCGGTCCTCGGAGGCGGGGCGCGCCAGCAGCAGGGCCTGGGCGGCCTGGGCCGGGGTGGGGGTGCCGCTTGTCGGCGCGGGTTCAATACTGGCCAAGGTGTGGCGTCTCTCTCAGCGATGGCGCGCGCTATAGGGCGGGCGAGGCCGAGGGGCAACCCGAGCCGTCAAGGGCGGTGTGCGGCCGTGGCTTCCAGCATGCGGTTCGCGATCTCGCGCTCGCCCATGACGGTAAGGGTGGCGCCAAGGCCGCCCAGATGGCTCACGGCCTGCTCCGAATGGGCGCGGGCCAGGATCGGCAGGGTCGGGGCGGCGGCGCGGGCCTGCTGCACCACCTGCCCGGCCTCGAAGGCCTCCGGCACCGTCACGAACAGGCGCCGCGCCACGGGCAGGCCGGCTGCGGCCAGCACCTCGGGGTCCGCCGCATTGCCCTCGATAACCTCGCAGCCGAGCGCCCGGGCGGCTTCCAGCGCCGCGCCCTGGTCCTCGATCACCAGCACCGGTCGGCCCAGGGCGCGCAGCCCCGCCGCGACGAGGGAGCCGACGCGGCCGTGGCCCACGATGATGTCATGGTCCGAAAGCTCGGTCGGCGTGAGGCCTGCGGGCTCCGGTTCCGGCTCCGGCTCGGGTTCCGGCATGGGTTCTGGCGTGGCGGCCGGCGGCGGCGCGGCGGCGGCCAGGCGTCGGGCGCGGCGCCGCTCGGCCAGGGCGAATAAAGGCGGGTTGGCAAGGATCGAGAGGATGGCGCCCGCCAGGACCGTGTCGCGCGCCTCCGGCGGCAGCAGGCCGAGTGCGGCGCCAAGGCCGATCAGGATGAAGGAGAATTCGCCGATCTGCGCCAAGGCGGCCGAGACGGTGAACGCCGTCGCCGCCGGGTAGCCGAAGGCGCGCAACAGCGCATAGGCCGCCACGGATTTACCGACGACGATGATCAGCACGGTGGCGATCACCGCGAAAGGGTGCTCGATCAGCACGGCAGGGTTGAACAGCATGCCGACCGAGACGAAGAACAGCACCGCGAAGGCGTCGCGCAGCGGCAGCGCTTCCTCGGCCGCGCGCTGGCTCAGCTTGCTCTCGCCCAGCACCATGCCGGCGAAGAAGGCGCCGAGCGCGAAGCTGACATCGAACAGCTTGGCCGCGCCGAACGCCACCCCCAGCGCCACGGCATAGACCGCGAGGCGAAACAACTCGCGCGAGCCGGTATGCGCGGCATCGTGCATGATCCAGGGGATCACCCGCCGCCCGGCCAGCAGCATGATAGCGACGAAGGCCGAGACCTTGAGCAGAGTGATGCCGATGGTGGTGCCAAGTTGTGTCCAATCGGCCGCCGCGCCGCCGGCCACCACCGGTGCCAGGGTCGGCAGCAGCACCAGGGCGAGCACCATCGCGAGGTCCTCGACCACCAGCCAGCCCACCGCGATTCGTCCGCGTTCGGAATCGAGGATGCGGCGTTCCTGCAACGCGCGCACCAGCACCACCGTGGAGGCGACCGAGAGCGCCAGGCCGAACACCAGCCCGGCGCCGAGCCCCCAGCCCATCGCCAGCGACAGCGCGATGCCGAGCAGCGTCGCCACGGTCATTTGCAGGATCGCGCCCGGCACGGCGATGTTCTTCACCCGCATCAGGTCGCCGACCGAGAAATGCAGCCCGACGGCGAACATCAGCAGGATGACGCCGATCTCGGCCAGTTCGTTCGCCAGCGCCTGGTCGGCGACGAAGCCCGGCGTGAAGGGCCCCACCGCGATGCCCGCCAGCAGGTAGCCGACCAGCGGCGAGACGCGGAATTTGTGCGCCAGCCGCCCGAAGATGAAGGCGATGACCAGGCCCGCGGCGATGGTGGCGATCAGCGGTGTTTGATGATCCGGCATGGTACCTTCTGCGGGGCAGGCCGCGCCCTGGTCAAGCTTGCAGCCATCACGGCGCAAAGATGAGGAATAGCCACGTCGCGAACAGGATCAGGTGCACCACGCCCGACAGCAGGTTGGCGCGCCCGGTGCCATAGGTGATCAGCGCCATCATGAAGGACAGCGCCAGCAGCACCGCGCCCCCCGGCGTGACCCCAAGGGTGAGCGGCGTGCCCGTCCACCACGAAACGAAGGCGACGGTGGGGATGGTCAGCCCGATGCAGGCGACCGCCGAGCCCAGCGCCAGGTTGATCGATACCTGCAGCCGGTCGTCGAGCGCCGCGCGGATCGCGGTGGCGGCCTCGGGCAGCAGCACGATGGCGGCGACGGCGACGCCGACGATCGCCACCGGCGCCCCCGCCGCCTCGGCCGCCGCCTGGATGAAGGGCGAGAAGGCCTTGGCCAGCAGCACCACGGCGGTGAGCGCCAGCGCCAGCAGCCCCAGCGCGATCCATGCCATGCGCGAACCGGGCCTCTTGCCGCCGGCCTCAGGCAGGATCGAGGTGAAGTAGTCGCGGTGCCGCACCGTCTGCACGAAGGTGAAGGCAATGTAGAGCGCGAAGCACACCAGGCTGACGAAGGCCAATTGCAGGTTGGTGTAGTAAGGCCCGGGCGCCGAGGTGGTGAAGTTCGGCAGCACCAGCGTCACCGCCGTCATCGGCAGCAGCACGATGAGGTAGGCGTTGGCGCCGGTGAGGCGAAACTCCTGCTCCCGGTGCTTGAGTGCGCCAACCACGATGCAAACCCCGGCCAACCCGTGCAGCACGAGCACCACCACGGCGTGCACGGTATCGCGCACCAGCGTCGGCTCGGGCTTGTCGCCCAGCATGATCGAGACGATCAGCCCGACCTCGATGACGGTGACGGCCAGCGCCAGGATCACTGCGCCGAACGGCTCGCCCACGCGTGCGGCCACCACCTCGGCGTGATGCACCGAGGCCTGTACGCTGGCCAGGAGCGCGACTGTCAGCGCCAGGCCGGCGACCGCGCCGCCGCCCTTGCCGAGCAGCAGATAGACCGCAAGCCCGCTTGCGGGGGCGATGATGGACCAGAGCGGGATGCGCGCATGCGAATGTACCATGCTCGCAATCTAGGGCGATTCGCGATCAGATGGAATCGTCCGATCGCAATTCCTGCCCTAGAACCAATGACTTCTGGAGCACGATTGATCCGCACGGATCGATCTCGTGCTCTAGAAACCTTTAAATCTACAGCACGAAACCCGCTCCCATTGATTCAAGATGAGCGGAATTTGCTGTAGAGTACGAAATGCAATCCTTTGCATGCATCGTGCTCTGGTGGATGTGGCGCAGCGCGCTACCGCATCAACCCCTGGCGCTCCATCCAGCCCTGGATGCGCGCGGCCACGTCGTCCGAATTGTTGTCCATCATGATCATGTGGCTGTTACCGCGCACACCCTCGGCCGGCATGTCGAGGGTGTCGGCCACGCCGCCGGCCGCGCGGATCTGGTCCTGGTAGCGATCGATATTGCCGCGAATGCGCTGCCAGAAGGCGTTCTCGCCCGTGTAGTCGCCCCAGACCACCAGATGCGGGATGGCGCGCAGCGATGTCACGTCGGTCTCGGCCGGCGGCGCCCCGGAAGGCTCCACCGCGATCACCGCCCTGATCTTGTCCGGCGCGTTGAGCGCGGCGCGGAAGCCGAAATTGCCGCCCTGGCTGTGCACCAGCATCACGCAGGGGCAGATGCGCTGCACCAGCGCGTCATACGCCGCCTGGATCTGCGGATCGGTGGTGACCCAGCGCGGCACCGACTGCATCATGAACTGGTTCCAGGCGGCGATCGGGAAGCGCGTTTCGGGAAAGGCCCGACGTCCACTCACATCGAGGCTCCAGCCATCGGCCGGACCCAGGCGGAACAGGCCCCAGCCCTCGCCCATGGTGCGGAACACCGGGTCGCTCGCGAACACCTGTGGGAAGCGCGCCCAGCCGCTGCGACCGCGTTCCACCGCATCGGTCACGAACACGTCATGCCCGGCGCGCAGGAACGCCATCTGCCAGCCCGGGCGGCCATCCGGCGTGGTCTCATAGGTCACGCCGGTCAGGCCGCCGCCATGGGCCAGGATCAACGGGTAGCGCGCGCGCGGGTCGGCCAGGCGCACGAATTGCGCGTACATCTGCTCGACCTGGAACTGCCCGTTGGGATTCCTGCGCAGCGGCGGCGCACCAGGGCTGACCACGATCTCCTGCTGCGGCAGGCCGGTGACCTCCGCCACGCGGCCGCCGACATGCAGGCTGCCGATCTCGCGGACCTGGAGTGGTTGTCCGAGTGCCGGCAGCGCAGCGAGCACGAGCGTGGCAGCGATGAGCATGGTTCGCATTCGCGTTGCCTCCTGTTGCAGTCATGGCCTGCATCCTTGCGTTGATGCGGGGAAGGGCGTGACGCGGCCCGGCGCGAACGTTTACTATGCGCGCATGTCCGATACCAGCACAGCCGAGCCGACCCGCGACGGCCTTCCCCCCATGCCGCCCGGCCCGCCTCATGAGGAACGGCATTTCACCCAGAACGCCACGGTGCGCGACCTGGTCATCGGCACTGCCGACGGCCTGACCGTGCCCTTCGCACTCGCCGCCGCCTTGTCCGGCGTGGTGGCCGCCAACCCGCTGATCGTCACCGCGGGCCTGGCCGGGATCGCTGCCGGCTGCGTGGCGATGGGGCTCGGCGGCTACCTCGCTGCGCGCACCGATGCCGAGCATTACGCGGCCGAACGCAAGCGCGAGGAGGAGGAAAGCCGGCTCTACCCCGAGCGGGAGAAATGGGAGGTGGCCGCCATCCTGCACCGCTACGGCGTGCGCGGCGATGTGCTGCGCCAAGCGGTGGAGGCGATTGCCGCGGATCGCCGGAAATGGGTGGATTTCATGATGCGCTTCGAGCTTGAGCTCACGGAGCCCGACCCGAATCGCGCCGCCGTCTCGGCCGCGACCATTGGCGGTGCCTATGTGGTAGGGGGCATCATCCCGCTGTTCCCCTACATGATCTTCAGCACCACCGCGCCGGCACTCGCCCTGTCCTCCAGCCTCACCGGCGTCGCGCTGTTCGGCTTCGGCTGGCTGAGGGCGGCGGCGACGGGCCTGCCCCGCCTGCGCGGCGCGGTGCAGACGCTGGCGATCGGCGGGACCGCGGCGGTGGTGGCGTACCTTGTGGCGAGCCTGTTCGGGCACTGATGGGCGGCGCGCCGCCCGCGCGCTGTGCCTCGCCCCGACCCGGCCGGTAGGTCCAGCACCGCCTGTCAGACTAGGCGGTTGGCCCGTGCCACCACGGCCTCGAACAGCACTTGGCAGCCGGCCTCGGCCTCCTCGGGCTCGATGCTCTCGGCCTCGTTGTGGCTCAGGCCATCCTTGCAGGGGGTGAAGATCATCGCGGCGGGCATGCGGCGCGCAACATAGACGGCATCGTGCCCTGCGCCGGAGACGATGCGCTTCGCCGGATGGCCGAGCCGCTCGGCAGCCTGCTCGACAAGGGATACGCAATCATCATCGAAGGGCTGCGCGTCGTAATGCAGCACCGGGGTCAGCTCCAGGGTGCAGCCGCTGGTCGCGACGCAAGCCGCCGCCTCGGCGGGGAAGGCCTCGGCCAGGGCGGCGATCACGCTGCTCCGCGGGTGGCGGAACTCGATGCTGAACAGCGCCTCGCCGGGGATGACGTTGCGGCTGTTGGGCAGCACCTGCAGGAAGCCCACCGTGCCGCGGCCGTCATCGCCTTGCGCGCGCATGTGGCGATCCACCAGTTCGATCACGCGCGCCGCAGCTACCAGCGCGTCCCGCCGGGCATAGGGCGGCGTGGTGCCGGCATGGCTGTCCTGGCCGATGATGCGCGCATCCCACCACACCTGCGCCTGCGCACCGGTGACGATGCCGATGCGCTTGCCCTCCCGCTCCAGGATCGGGCCTTGCTCGATGTGCAGCTCAAAATAGGCATCGGCCGGGCGCGGCGTTGCAGGTTCCGCCCCGCGATAGCCGATCTCCTCCAGGGCCTGCTGCACGGTGACGCCCTCGATGTCGCGCAGGGCGTAGCTGCGCGCGATCGGATAGACGCCGGCCCAGGTGCCGCTGCCCATCAGGCTGAGGCCGAAACGGCTGCCTTCCTCATCGGTCCAGTTCACCAGCTCGAGCGGCGCCTCGGTGATGATGTTGAGGTCGTGCAGCGTGCGCATCACCTCGAGTCCCGCCATCACGCCCAGCGCACCGTCGAACTTGCCGCCGGAGGGCTGGCTGTCGAGGTGGCTGCCGAACATTACCGGCAGGCGCGTCGGGTCACGCCCCTCGCGCCGGCAGAACATGTTGCCGATGGCGTCCACGCGCAGCGTCAGGCCGAGTGCGGCGCATTGCGCGCGGAAGGCGTCGCGCGCTGCCTTGTCGATGGTGCTGAGCGTCAGGCGCTTCACGCCGCCCTTGGGCGTGGCGCCGAAGCGGGCCATTTCCATCAGGCTGTCCCATAGCCGCTTTCCATCGATCCGCTGGTTGGTGCCAGACATGCGTGCTGCTATTCCTTCTATACCGCCGCGCATCATCGCCAGCGCGCCCCCGCGCGCAAGCCACCTGAGGAATGCCATGCCCGCCATTCTGCGCAATTCGGACCTCGACGCCCCCGCCGTGCGGCAGGCGCGCATCGACCTCGCGGCCTGTTTCCGCATGGCGGCACGGCTCGGGATGCATGAGGGCATCTGCAACCACTTTTCCCTCGTGGTCCCGGGCCGGGACGATCTGTTCCTGGTGAACCCCTATGGCTGGGCGTTCAGCGAAGTCACCGCCAGCCGGCTGCTGATCTGCGACTACGAGAGCAAGGTCGTGGCCGGGGAGGGCGTGCCGGAAGCGACCGCCTTCTTCATCCATGCCCGTGTGCACAAGAACCTCGCGCGCGCGAAGGCCTGCTTCCACACGCACATGCCCAACGCCACCGCACTCGCCATGACCGAGGGCGAGCCGCTGCTGTTCGCCGGGCAGAGCGCGCTGAAATTCCTCGGCCGCACCGTGGTGGACGATGAATACAACGGCCTGGCGCTGGACACCGATGAGGGCGACCGCATCGCGGCCTCCATCGGCGAGGCCGAGATCGTCTTCATGCGCAACCATGGTGTGATGGTGGTCGGGCCGGACTGCGCCACGGCCTGGGACGATCTGTACTACCTGGAACGCGCCGCCGAGGCGCAGCGCCTCGCGCTCTCCACCGGCCGTGCGCTCAAGCCTGTGCGGCCCGAGATCGCCGCCAAGACGGCCGCGCAGATGCGCCTCGGCGACGGCGAATCGGCGCGGCTGCACCTCGAAAGCGTGAAGCGCATCCTGCTGCGGGACGAGCCGGATTTCATGGAGTGAGTTCACGTCCGGCCCGGCTCGACCCGCTCGGGCTGGCCCTGCTGCTGCTGACCGTCACCGGCTGGGGGCTCAACTGGCCGGCCATGAAGGTGTTGCTGGACGAGCTGCCGCCGTTCAGTATTCGCATCCTCAGCGGCAGCCTTGGCGCGCTCGTGCTGCTCGGTGTCGCCCTCTGGCGGGGCGAGGCGCTGGCCGTGCCGCGCGCGCTCTGGGGCCGACTCATCCTCGCCAGCCTGCTCAACGTGACAGCCTGGATGGGCCTGGCCTCCTTCTCCCTGCTCTGGCTGGCGGCCGGGGAGGCGACCATCGTGTGCTACACCATGCCGGTCTGGGCCGGGCTGTTCGCCTGGGCGATCCTGGGCGAGCGGCCGAGCCTGCGTCGCGTCGGCGCGCTGGCCCTGGCGCTGAGCGGGCTGGTCGTGCTGGTGCTCGGCCGCGGCTGGCAGGCGGGGCTGGAGACGCTGCCGGGCGTGGGCTTCGCGCTGGCGGCGGCGCTGCTGTTCTCACTCGGCACCGTGGTCGGCAAGCGCTGGCCGCTGGGGCTGCCGCCGGCGGCGAGTGCCACCTGGCAGATCGTCATCGGCATCGCGCCGCTCGGCCTTGGCGCCATCCTGGTGGAGCGGCCCGACCTGCCGGCGCTGTCGGGGCTGAGCTTGGGCTTGCTGTTCTATGGCGGGATCGGGCCGCTCGGGCTTTGCTACCTCGCCTGGTTCGGGGCGCTGAAGCGCCTGCCGGCGGCGGTGGCGGCCTCCGGCACGTTGCTGACGCCGGTGGTCGGCGTGCTGGCGGCCGCGCTGACGCTTGGCGAGCCGCTGGGTTGGCGCGAGGTGATGGCATTGTCGCTCACCGTCTCGGGCGTGCTGCTGGCGCTGCGTTGAGCGGCGTTGCATAGGGGCGCATGCCCGACCTCCGCCCGCTGATCCGCCTCAACCCCGGTGCCGACCGTCGCCTCAAGGCCGGGCATCCCTGGGCCTTCTCCAACGAGGTCGCAATGACGCCCGCGCTGCGCGCCCTGCCACCGGGCAGCGTGGTGAAACTGGAGGGCGATGACGGCGTGCGGTACGGCGCCTGGCACTTCAACCCGCACAGCCTGATCGCCGCGCGGCGCCTCGATGCCGACCCGACCGCGGCCTGCGATGCCGCCTGGTTCACCGCGCGCATCGGCGCCTGCCTCGCGCTGCGGCAGCGATTATTCGACTTGCCTTTCTATCGGCTGGTACATGCCGAGGCCGATGGCCTGCCGGGCCTGGTCATCGACCGCTACGGCGATGCGCTGGCGGTGCAGGCGAATACCGCCGGCATGCATGTCGCCACCCCCGCCATCCTCGAAGCGTTGCAGACGCTGATCGCGCCGCGCGTCGTCGTCGCGCGCAATGACAGCGCGGTGCGCAAGCTGGAGGGGCTGGATGAGGAGGTCGTGGCGCTGGTCGGCAGCGACGGCACGGCGATGGTCGAGGAGGCCGGGCTGCGCTTCCCGGTCGATCTGCTCGGCGGCCAGAAGACCGGCTGGTTCTTCGACCAGCGCGCCAACCGCGCCATGATTTCCCGCTTTTGCGCCGGGCGCACCATGCTGGACGCCTTCTGCCATACCGGCGGCTTCGGCCTCGCCGCGGCGGCGGCGGGTGCCTCGGCGGTGACGTTGCTGGACCGGAGCGAGCAT
>Ga0209490_10006531_pt1 | contig 10502 bp, 9 predicted proteins | sample MAT06_FD_187209 | JGI IMG/M metagenome (GOLD analysis project Ga0209490, IMG submission 187209) | Freshwater microbial communities from Lake Fryxell liftoff mats and glacier meltwater in Antarctica - MAT-06 (SPAdes) (version 2) | ecosystem: Environmental > Aquatic > Freshwater > Ice > Liftoff...
ACCGACACTGTGTCACCATTTGAGAGGCTGAATGGATTTTACTATCACTCAAACTGGTTACGCAATTTTCTGATCGCTTCTTCTATGAACGGCAGAGGGGGCGGTAAATTCAACAAACACACAATTAGTTAGAAGCAGGATCATTACCTTGCAAGCCCAACAATATTACCTTCTACTATGCCGAATCGAGCCGAAATTCTCAAGCAGCAATTTCTCCAAAGTCTTGGATTTCCCTGGCAGAGCATCTTGTCTGAGTGTAATCGTTCAGGGGGTGGAATCCTGAATGGGTAACAAAGAGGGTGGCAATTGACCGTGCCGCGAAGCCCGACAGGCTTGGACTAAAAACTCTAAAACGGGACGATTTTGCGCTCGTAAGGAAGTGACGACAGTGAGCATCCGCGAGACAAATAAACTGCCCTCAGCACTCTGAGAACCGAAACTATTTTTACGCCATAAGACGGCAGGACGAAGCGCCCGCTCTGCTGCATTATTAGTCGGTTCCACGTCATTGGTCGTGACAAACGTCCAAAGTGCAGATTCGACCTTTAACAATTGCTGACAGGTGCGCCTCGTTTTCGCTCTTGGCGTTTTTTCTTTGGGTGCAATCTCATAACTCGCGCCTTCGCTCAGCAATTGATGGAAGGTGTCGCGAATCGGTTGCACCGAGACCGCAAATTCCAGACGAGTTAGTGTCCCATCCCGCACGCGATACCACTGGTCAAACAGCAATCGCTGTTGGGCCAACAAAGCTTTGCCTAATTCTCCGGCACTGCCATCTCGCTCGGCAATTTTCGTAAAATCTCGTTTGAGGTGGGCCCAACAGACTTGACGATTCGTTAAATCCAAGTGGCTATATCCACTAAAACGATCACTGCCGACAATGCCTGCAAACGCCTCGCCTAACAACTGCTGGCAGACTGTGCCAGACCGACTCAAACACACGGCAAAATAACTCACCAGCGGTGTCACCATCACCCAGAGCCAGCCCTTGCTGTGCTGGGGATTCTTGCCGTCATGGTTGCCTTGCGCGAAACTCGTTTCATCCATATTCACTTGGGCTTGCTGTTGCACATAGCGTTGGGCAGTGTCTACCGCCGTCGCCACTGAAGCACTACTTTCTTGTCGCAGTTGATTAATACTCCCTATCGATAGCTCTATCCCAAACAAGTCTGATAGTAAGTCCTGAACCATGCGATGCGATTGCCGATACTGTCCACTTAATGCCCCGACATGTGCTACCACTCGTTCGCCATATCGACTACCGTTAATGATCTGCTCATCCCACACCCGCGTTGTTGTCCCGCATCGCTCACACGTTAACCTATGGAATCGGTCTTCTTTAACCACAGGCTTCACCAGTGGAATTTCCACCTGTTGCACCCGATAGGGTTCTGGGTCATGTCCCTGCAATTTCTCTCCACAGTCTATGCAGCGTTCCGGATAGTGTTCTACAACCGTTTCACACGCTTCGGTTGGATATAACTTCTGTTCATGCCCTTCGTGCCCAAATTGTGCCCCTCGCGATTTGCCTGTTTCCTTTTTCTCCTTTGGCTTAAACCCTTTCCCTAGATCTTGGGACGGGGGCTTCGACGAGTTCTGGCTATTCTGTTTTAGCTGTTCTCGCAGCAGGGTATTTTCGGCTTTTAATGCTTCGTATTGTCGCTCCAATTGCTCGACCCGTTCTACCAACCTGACCACAGACCGCTTCACGCTTTCTGGCGTTTGCGCCCAGTCTGCGTTACTAATCTGGTCAGAAGGAGGGGCAGGAGTTTCGTTCATTGTGTCACCCTATCAGCTACGGCTCATTCCTTAAATTACGATTTATCAACCCCGTGAACGATTGCAAAAATTCATGACACTAACGTTTTTCCAAAAGTCTAATCTTCATCCGTGGACAGTATACCTCACTAAGGTTTTGTCTCAGACCTCTGCACCTGCTCGCAAATTGTGAAGAAACGTATGCGTTCGCCCTATCCTACTTAAGATACAAGGGCTGGGGATGAAGGCAATTCATACCCAGATTCAGCAACGCCCTATTATCCTCTACTTCTCAACAGATCCAATGCATCATTACTTGTTTAGCACTACCATTTTTTTAATCGTTGTCTTCAACCTGACTCGGTTCCCCAGTAGACATTAATTCTTCATTCAGCATAGATTCGTCAGTTTTAGTTTCAGAATTTGGGATTTCAGAAGGGGTTTCAGCTTTGGGAGGTGGAGCAATAAACTCACGCAAAGCTGCTTTAACTGCGGCATTAAAACGTCCACCCAATTGGACAGCTCCTCGTATGGTTGCAGTACCAATCTTGGCACCCAGGTCTGAAGTTCCTTTAGTTACAGATTGCCAATATTTCTCAGCATTCTGCTCAAATTGATCTGAATCAATTAACGTATTTTGCTCGACCGACTCACGAGCTTTACGAATGGCTTTGAGATAAGTTTCACGGGTCAAGTTACCTGCAGCTCGCAGTTCTGCAACAACTCGTTGATTGATCGCTGTGAATAATGCCCCTGTTTGAGTGCGTAAATCAGACTCATTGAGCGACTGGGACTCTACCTTAACAATAGCAAATGACTCTTCTCGGACAACTTCAGCCTCAACAACTTGAGCAGCTTCTTTCTCTTCTTCTGGCTCTTCTTCTACATTAGGAATAGCGCTGGCAGCAAAATTGGGCAAAGCACCATACCCAGCCACAACAGTGGTGTCTAAATTGCCGATGACGGTGGCAGGTAGTTCTTCGACAGATTCAGGTATTGCTTCTAAGATCAGGACGTACTCACCAACGCGAACGATGTCTCCCGGCTGGAGCGGGTAATTTTGATTGGCAACTGCTAGTTCCCCTTTGACCATCGAACCATTACTACTGCCAAGATCGCAGAAGTAATAGTGTCCATCTTGGCGAGAAAATTTACCATGCAGGCGACTGATGTTATTGCTGTCAAGGACAAGTCCCGAATTTTGCGATCGCCCTACAAAGCAACTTTCACCTTCCGCGATCGCGTGAGCCAGGTTTAGCTCCTTAACCTCAGCCTGTGTTTCTGAATGGAGAACTTTAATTTTCATGACCGTTTTTTTATTGTTTAATTAGATTGGCATAGATAAAGAAATTATAGGGAAGGAAAGAATTTACTGAGCGGAAGTAACCTTAGTTTGTAGGGAATGAATAAGTGCCTCTGCCGTTGGTAAATTGCTAGCAAACAAAACTCCGTAAACATTGCAAGATCGGGAGAGGGCATCATCGTTAGACTGGGTTCGCTGAGGGGTTAGGAAGTCTCTAGCAAAAAGAACTGCAAGAATTTTCCCGGCTGTGATTAGGCTATTAACTGACTGATATCCTCCTTGTAAAAGCGTGGGGGTTTGTTGAGTGACAGTGAATCCGATTTGTCGTTTTAATGTGTTGCTCAGAGTTGGTGTAGTTAAAGTTTGACACTGAGATAGAAAAGGTTGGTAACTTTCGATAAGTTGGATCAACTCAGCTTCTTGATTTTCGTGAGCTAGTAAGACAATATATTTTTTCTGTAGGGCGCTGAGAATCTCGCTGTGGGCTGATTCGAGTGATGCAGTAGAGGGTATCGCTTGTGTATTAGTTTCTAGTATAAGTATGGGAAATTCCTCTTCAGGCTCCGTTAGTTCTTCTTCAGGTTCAGGTTCCATGAAGAGGTCAACTGAATTGTTAACCTCTTCTAATTCTTCTTCAAATACCTCTTCTTCAGGTATCTCTTCTTCAAGTATCTCTTCTTCAAATTCTAAAATATCTGCTGTAGGTAGAGTAATGCCTGAAACAGTAGGCAGCTCAGAGTCGAAGAGTTGATTGATAACATTAACAGGCTCTTCTAATTCTTCTTCAAGTGCCTCTTCTTCAAATTCTGAAGTATCCACCGTAGATGGAGTAGTGCCCGGAATAGTGAACGATTTAGAGTCAAAGAGGTGATCTACAGCGGTATCAATTTCGTGGGTAGATTGATTACTTGTTGCTTCTAAAGATGGAGCGATCGCCTGAGATTCCTGCTCTTCTTCTTGTTCTTTAGCGATTGTATCTAACTCATCTAACTCTGTTTCTAACTCATCTAACTCTGTTAAAGAACTTAATGACGCTTGCTGTGGAATAACACTAGGTTCATCCACTAAATCAGTAAGCTGCATCACAGTTGCATCATCGGGTGGTTCATCAGCTAAGTCAAGATCGACTAAATCATCAGGCTGAATCACAGTTGTATCTGATAGATCTTCTACCTCAACAACTGAAGGGATACTGAGGGAATCGTCAGTAGGTATTACGGTGGATTCAGCTTCTAGAGCAGAGGATTCAACAGGAAGGCTTGCTAATGTATCTGAGGTTGCTCCTGGTACAACGGATGAATCGTTCCAAGGATCAGGATCAAGATCGGGCAGGGCTGCAATTACTTCTGAAGGATCGGAAATTTCTGGTTGAGTTTCTGAGGAATCACCTGGGGTGATGTCTTGAATAACCGTAGCTTCCTCATATTCTCTTTCTTCAATAACTTCATCTCTAGCTGCATTTATGGCTACATCTTCTACAATTTCATCTTCTGCATCGCCCAATTCATCAACAGTATGATCTACAATTTCATCGTCTATGATTTCGTTGTCGACTTCATCAATAGTTTCATCGTCTAACTCATCGTTAATAGTTTCACTTTCTACAACTTCATCAACGTATTCGTCTTCTATAGCTTCATCAACAGTTTCATTTTCTACAATTTCATCTTCTGATTCATCTTCTATAACTTCACTGATAGGTTGATTCGCGATCGCATCTTCTATTTCATCCTCATCAAACTCTAATGAATCAGTGAGTTCTTCCAACTCCGTATCGGATTCTATGACTTCATCATCTATGACTTCATCAATGGATTGATCCGCGATCGCATCCTCTATTTCATCCTCATCAAACTCTAATGAATCAGTGAGTTCTTCCAACTCCGTCTCAGATTCAACAACTATTTCATCAGAAACAACATCTGCTAGTTCAACAGGTTCAGGAATACGCTCTTCAGACACCGCAAACCCAGGAATCATTACACCAAAAGCCATACCATCCACCACAGTAGCATTAGGATCGCCGATCACTGTAGCAGGTAAATCTTCCAGGTTATTGGGTGCTTGCATCATCAACACAAATTCGCCAATCCGAACAATGTCTCCAGAACGCAGTAAATAGCCGTGGTTAGCTTGCGCGATCGCCCCATTCACTAGCGACCCATTGGCACTCCCCAAGTCATAAAAATAGTACTGCCCTTGCTCTGAAACAAACTTGCCATGCAAACGGCTGACATCAGAGCTTTCGAGAACTAATCCCGAACTGTGCGATCGTCCCATTAGGCATTCGCCGCTACGAGCCAGGAAATCTTGTAAATCGATGATCCGAACTTCGATCTGGGTTTGTGCATTAAGAACTTTGACTTTCATGGGTTCAACTTTAGTTCTGGATGTTGATTGATCTGATTAATCTCTTTTACCCACCGCTGACGAGTTTTATGCTCTAACGCCAAAATCTCACTGTGCGACCAATGAAAATGGTATGCAATGAAAGCTACCTCCTCATAAATCTGGTCTGAGGGGTAGCTTAATGCTCCCCCGCCAGTTGTAGCTCCACGGCAAACTCTGCCTGACAATGAGGGCATTGAGTTGGAATGTGGGCGTTGCCCTGTTGATTGAGGCGATTATAAAACTCTCGTAAAAAAGCAATATCTCGAATGGTTAAGGTTTCTAATTGACTGGAATGAATATTGGTTAAACTGCCCAACCGCAAAATCACTTGGGAGAGCATCACTAAAAAGCCGTAAGCAGGGTTGGATTGTGCGCTAATGGTTTGTTGAACTAGTAGTTCATCCTTACCTGTGGCGAGGCGCATCACCCCTTGCCGATGTACCCGCTGTTGGTCATCGATAAATCCACGGGGGAGTGTGAAAGAAAATTCAGGATAAAGTTTGTCTTTGCGGGTCATATTTTTATACTATTGAAGGCTTAATTCTGGTACTTGACTCTCTACAGGAAGAGTATTTTCTGTATTCTCTCCAACCTCCTCTAATTCGTTAATTCGTCGATAAAAAGTTTGTAGATAACTTAGATCCTGGGCAAAGAATTCTTCGACCACCATTGGGCTAATTTCCGTTAACGCTCCTAAGCGAGTGATGACCCGCGACAGGATAATAATCGTTGCATAAGCTGGGTTAGCTTTGACGCGCGGATCACGGAGAGGCGCGATTTCATCCATGGCTGTGGAGAGCCGCATCATCCCTTTACGATGGAGGTTGCGATCGTCATCTAAATAACCTTTTGGCAACGTAAATTCAAACTCAGTTTGGAACATAATCCTCCTTATCTATCTCTACCTGCCATCACTTGTCACGGACAAAATCCTCGAATGCCACCTCTAATTCCTCAATCTCAATTTCTGTGCTACGAGCATTCACATCTGTAATTTTATAGCTTGTTGGCCATGCTTTAAAGAAATTGAACCGAGCCACTTCGATAGAGCCTTGATCATAAATAACCAAAGAGCCATCTTTACGTTGTTTCACCCAGTTACCATCTTGCACTTGCTGAAACCATTTCCAAAAAGTGGCTGAAAATGTCATCCCCCGCCGTAGGGTCAAGTTACCGCTCTTGACGTTTCCAGGAACCTTAGTTCGAACTACCCGCCCATGGGATTGTCCACTAGACCCCCAAGATTGGGGAGTGACCTCGCAAACCTCAATCACTTCTTGCGATCGTTGAAGCCCCCGACATTCCAAGAAAAACCCATCAACGTTATCTTGAGAACCATCCAGTTTCAATTCCAAATAGAAACGATGGGCAGTCAGAAATTCAAAATCAGCCATCTTCTAGAACCCAGAATTTATTTAACCCGCTTGATGCCTTCATGCACCAATTCAATGGTTTCATTTGCCATATCACCTCCGGAGGCAGTCAGCGTTGGCCCTGTGTATTTGCACGGATAGCAGCGATCGATGTTCCAACGGGCTTGTTCTTGGCTCTGCTGGTTGTAGGCAACTACCGACGCACCTTTTCGGTTCTGAGCCCACTGTCGGGCATCCCCCATGTCTTCGTTACATTGCTGATACCACTTATACAAATCCACATCGTCGGTGGCAATCACTTTGATCGTGATATTGGTAAACTTAACCACGGTGGGCGTTGCTTGCCGAGTTAGTTTTCCTGAACGAGATGAGCCGTGGACTTCTTGGGCTGGGGTGTTTTCAATTCCCAGACCGCTGATTTCTTTGATAAACTTGTCCGTAATACCGTCAGCCTCAAAGTAGAACTTACAAGCGGTTAAATATTCACCAGGCATACTGAACCTCTAGCTAATTTTGAACGTGAATAGGGATGTTTTGTCTGTCTCTAGACAGCCATCTTGGCTGTCCTCTGCTGAATTGATCGATCTACCGATCATCTTCAATGCCATTCCATTGACTGAGGCGGAAAATGACAAACTCTGCCGGACGCACAGGACATACACCGACCTCAATGTACAAGCGACCTAAAATCATTGTTTCTGGAGGGTTGAGTTCTGCGTCGCATTTAACGTAGAAAGCTTGCTCAGGGCTGGCTCCAAACAGTGCGCCCTCCCGCCAGATTCGCTCTAGGAAGCTGGTAACCGTCCGCCGAACCCTTGCCCAGAGGTCTTCGTCATTGGGTTCAAATACTGCCCATTGGGTTCCTAGTTCAATCGACTTAGCAATGTAGCTAATCAGTCGTCTCACACTAATGTAACGCCACTCTGTTTTTTCGGGTTCGACCAGGGTTCTTGCACCCCAAATGCGAATACCACGATTGGGAAAACGACGGATGCAATTGATCCCTAATGGATTAAGGAGTTCTTGCTCTCGGAAATTGGTGTCATAGGCGATATCGATCACGCCACGAGGCACTTCATTCGCAGGAGCTTTATACACGCCCCGCGTCTCGTCGGTTCTTCCCCAAACTCCCATCATGTGACCACAAGGCGGAACGCTAATTAGACGACCATTCTCACGGGGATTGGCAACCTTGATCCAGGGATAGTAAAGTGCTGCAAACATGGAGCGACGACCGAATTGAGCTAGCCATTCTACCACTTCTTGCGGCTTAACGCGATCGCTAGGCGGATCAATTAACACCATTCGGTTAGGAGGATTTGGGATACTACCATCGGATGCACCTTCACAAGCACTGATCATCAACTCCATCACTCCGTGAACCTGTTCAAGGCTCAACAGTTGCGCTTCATGGGCACGCATCAGATCGGGGCAGGCTAGCATCGTGATTTCATCAATCTCTAGTAACCCTCGAACCCCTGTGCGATCGTCTCGTACTCCTTCTAATTGCCGCCAGAACTGATCGGCACGGGTCGGTATAATGGGAGGCGCTAATTCGTAGACTCCATTGACAGGGCGACGGGTACGACGCTGCTGGGCGATATCTTCGAGGGTGACGTACATAGACGCACTCAGGGCAGTGACTACATAAGCCCCCACCGCCGCCACAGTTTCTGTATCCATCGTCAGATGTTCGTACTGCTCTAAAACCTGCTCTCCTCGCCGAATTTGCAGCATGAAGAAATCACCTGCATCAGGAGTTGCAACCTCACTGCCTTCAGGTTGAGGAAGAGGTGTGCTGTCGTTAATTAAAATTTGTACCGTTCCGCCTGCAATTTGCTCTGGGCGCAGAGTGGCATTGAGGGAGGGGCGATTGCCTCGACCTGGAATCTGTAGCATCGCTGCTTGAGCCGCTTGGGGGGTGCGGGGGGCAGAAGCGATCGGCAGTTGAGTCCCAATGCTGGTAATCCAACAGCGTCCGCCACCGTTCATAAAGTAGCCATAGACCGCAAAGGGAAGATAGGCATTAAAGTCGGTGAAGCCATCAGAATCAGGACGAGCAAAGTAATTGCGGAATTGTGTCCAAGTAGTTACCAGCATGGGTTTGAAGGGTTCAGCCCCATCGCGGATGTCTTCGGTGAAGCCGACAAAACCCGCGATCGCCGTACTAATCCCCTCAATAGGACGACTCCCTCGGTCAACTTCTTCGATATAAACACCAGGGGCATGATAGTCAAGTCTAGGCATATCAATCTACTCCGAATCAGTTTAATCACTTGAGGATTCACCCTGTCGCCCAGGCACAAGCAAAATCTCTTTAAAGGTGGCTTGTTCAGCCTCAACTAAGACATTGCTGTTCCGAGAACGATAACCGGGGTGTTGGACATTCAACACATAGTTGCCGTTGGATAACCCTTCAAAAAAGAATAGTCCTTCTGAATTCGTAACCATGTGCTTCTCTGTGTTCAAAATCATCACTTTGGCGTTAGTTAATGCCTGGTCAGTCGTTGCGTCTTTGACTATACCTGCTGCCGTGACGCGACGAGTCAGGAGCTGTGGGCTGCCATTGCCACGGGCGTTATCAGAAGTAGCTTCTGACCAGTGACTTTGCAGATTAACGATTCGCTCCCAAACACGAGGTTTGAGGGCATTTTCAGCAGAGAAGGGAATGGCAACGGTCAAGTATAATGCAGGTCGCAATGGCAGGCTCAGAGCACTCCACAGCGCACCTAGCTCAATGGGAGGGGCGATCGACACCGAGAGCGATAAATTGCCATAGCCCCGTAACTCAGGCGCAACGTAGTCTTCCTGAAGTGAACGGTGGCGTAACATCACTGACATCGCTTCGGTCAGAAGATGATATTCGCCGAGCGCGGTTCGATCCCAAGCCGTAATCAATAGCGAGACATCAAACCAATCAGGAGACCAACCCACTTTGGCAGTTTGCAAGCGGCTGTCTCCAGACTTGCGTTCTACCTGTCGCCCCGAGTGTTGCACCTGTTTACTTTCCCGAATGTCGTAAAGATACAGATTGAGCAATGGTCCTGCACCCTCATCCCGCCGACTGCCAGGACGACTAAAGTCGATCTGCTCTGTGTTGGTGAGGGAGGTTCCCCCCGCCAAGATTTCCGCTAAGGTTTGCAGTACAGAGATTAACATGGCAGCTCATTTCGACTGAATCTAATGAACCTAGATTAAAGAAGTAAAGCCTGGAATGAGAATAGACTTTTGTCTAATTGACTTTTGTCAAGGAATCGATCGCTCATATTTTCTACACGTACGACGGTAGAACAGGAGCATCGAATCTAGATATCAATGGCACTGAAATAAGCTCAATCAAGCAGCCAGCTTGGCTTTAAGGACAGAGCGAGGTTGCCGCATTCGTGGGAAGGGCTTAGGTCTGCGCTTCACCACTCTTGGTTCCTGTCGATGCGGTCTCTCGGGAAGTAATACCAAATTGCGTCCTAAACCGTAACTTTAGAAATGCCCAACTTCCTTAAGTTGCTGGGACATAGGATTTGAGAATTACGCTTTTAGAGGCGACTTGGTATAAGTCGGCTGCAACTTGTTCAAGCAACAGACGATAAAGACGTTGTCGTGCTGCTGTTCCCAATATCGCTAACAGGGGAATGATTTGATTAAATTGCTGACGAGTTGCTTGGAACGAGAGTTGAGAA
>Ga0209490_10006539_pt1 | contig 10495 bp, 10 predicted proteins | sample MAT06_FD_187209 | JGI IMG/M metagenome (GOLD analysis project Ga0209490, IMG submission 187209) | Freshwater microbial communities from Lake Fryxell liftoff mats and glacier meltwater in Antarctica - MAT-06 (SPAdes) (version 2) | ecosystem: Environmental > Aquatic > Freshwater > Ice > Liftoff...
TGCCTGGTGCTGGACGTTCGCATGCCCGGCACCAGCGGCCTGGTGCTTTTCGAGGCCCTCGAGGAGCGCGGCCTGCTGCCCACGCTGCCTGTCATCTTTCTCACCGGCCATGCCGATGTGCCCACTGCTGTGGCCGCCGTGAAACGCGGCGCTTTCGATTTCGTCGAGAAGCCGTTTTCGAACAATGCGCTCGTCGACCGCATCGAGCAGGCGCTACAGCTCAGCGCGCAGGCCCTGATGGCGCGGCGCGGTCTGCACAGCACCGCGCGCGCCCTGGCCGAGCTGACCGAGCGCGAGCACGAGGTGGCACGCCTGGTCATCGACGGCCGCCCGAACAAGCTCATCGCCGACGCGTTGCAGATCAGCGTACGCACGGTGGAAGTGCACCGTGCGCGCGTGTTCGAGAAGATGAACGTGAAGTCGGCGGTGGAACTGGCCAACCTGCTGCGGGACAGCACGCAGAACATCGCCCACGATAAAGCGCCCCACAAAACCGCCGAACCTCAAAAGCTGCGGCCCGCCTCTGAAACACCGAGTTGACCATGGACGAATTCGAACTCATCGCGCGCCACTTCACGCGACCCGGGCGCAGTGCCAAGGCGGCGCTGGCCCTGGGCGTGGGCGATGACTGCGCGCTGCTGCAGCCGGCGCCTGGCCAGCAGTTGGCCGTCAGCACCGACATGCTGGTGGAAGGCCGACATTTCTTGTCCACCGTGGCGCCCGAGCGCCTGGGACACAAGGCGCTGGCCGTGAACTTGTCGGACCTGGCCGCCTGCGGCGCCGAACCGCTGGGCTGCACGCTGGCGCTGGCCTTGCCGCGCGCCGACGAAAGCTTCGTGGCGCCGTTTGCGCGCGGCCTCTTCGCGCTGGCCGACGCGCACGGCATCGAACTCGTGGGCGGCGACACCACGGCCGGGCCGCTGAACATCTGCATCACCGTCTTCGGCCAGGTGCCGGCGGGCCAAGCCTTGCTGCGCAGCGGCGCGAAGGCTGGCGATGAACTCTGGGTGAGTGGCAACGCTTTAGGCGATGCCCGGCTGGCGCTCGAAGTCTTTCGTGGCACACAAGCTCTGCCGGGCGCGGATTTCGAAGCCGTGCGCCGTGCGATGGAACAGCCGCAGCCGCGCGTGGCGCTGGGCATCGCGCTGCGTGGCCTGGCCAGCAGCGCCATCGACATCAGCGACGGGCTGCTGGGCGATCTGGGCCATGTGTTGCAGCGTTCTGGCGTAGGCGCCACGCTGCTGGCGGATGCGCTGCCGCGCAGCGCCGTGCTGGCCGCCATGCCAATGGCGCTGCAGCACCAATGCCTGCTGGCCGGCGGCGACGACTACGAACTGCTGTTCACCGCGCCCGCCGCCCGGCATGCAGCCGTGCTGGCAGCGGCCGCGCAGGCCGGTGTCGCGGTGCACCACTGCGGCCACATCGAAGCCGCACGAGGGCTGCGCGTGGTGGACCGCAACCGCGATGCCGTGGCCACACCCTGGCGCAGCTTCGATCACTTCGCGTGAACACCCTCGCAAGACCCGCCGACGCACGAACGCTTTCGCACTCACGCTTTGGCACTCACGCTTTCGCACGAGCGTGTGAGCATGAACGACATCACATGAATGACATCACATGACCGCCATCGCACGCCCGACAGCCCGCTTCATGCTGCGCCACCCCGCACATTGGCTGGCGCTGGGTTTCGGCAGCGGCTTGAGCCCCAAGGCGCCGGGCACGGTGGGCACGCTGTGGAGCTGGCTGAGTTTTCTGGTGCTGTCGCAATGGCTGTCGCAGGCACAGTGGGGGCTGGTCATCGTCGGTTCGCTGCTCATCGGGGTCTGGGCCTGCACCGTCACCGCACAGCACATGGGCAGTGCCGACCCCGGCGCCATCGTCTGGGACGAGGTGGTGGCCTTCTGGATCGTGCTGTGGCTGCTGACACCCGCGGCCTGGTGGGTGCAACTGGCCGCCTTCGCGCTGTTTCGCTACTTCGACGCCGCCAAACCCGGCCCCGTGGGCTGGGCCGACCGCCGCTACAAACTGCGGTCCGGCCAGGCCATCGGTTGGCGCCAGGGTTTCGGCATTCTCTTCGATGACCTCGTTGCCGCGCTGTGCACCTTGCTCGTCATCGCCATCGCCATCGTCATCGAGAATCGGCTGTGGAATTTCTGAATCTGCAAGACGCGCTGCACAGTCTGGCCAACGCGCTGCGCGCGCGCGGTTGGCGTATGGCCACCGCCGAGAGCTGCACCGGCGGCCTCATCGCGGCGGCCTGCACCAGCCTGGCCGGCAGCAGCGACTGGTTCGAGCGTGGCTTCGTCACCTACAGCAACGAGGCCAAGACAGCGGTGCTCGGCGTGCCGGCCGCGTTGATTCAGACCCACGGTGCCGTCAGCGAAGCCGTGGCACGCGCCATGGTGGAAGGCGCTTTGCAGCACGCGCCGGTGCAACTGGCGGTGGCCGTCACAGGGATTGCCGGGCCGGGTGGCGCGGTGCCGGGCAAACCGGTGGGCACCGTGTGGCTGGCCTGGGGCATGGCCGGTGGGGCCGGTGGGGCCGGCGGGGCCGGTGTGATCCACGCCGAACGCCTGCAACTGCCGGGCGACCGCGCGGCGGTGCGAAGCGCCACGGTGGCCGCGGCGCTGCAACGCCTGGTGCAGGCCACGGAATGAAGCTGCTGCTGTGCGGCAACTTCGACCCTGGTGAAGAAGAACTCTGGCGTGACGCGCTGGCGACCGCCATGCCTGAAGCGCAACTGCTCGGCCGCGAAGCCGCGTTGCGCGAGGCTGATGCAGTGGTGGCCGCCATCGTCGCCAACCCGGCGCCGGGCAGCCTGCAGGGCCTGCCGCGTTTGAAGCTCATCCAGAGCTTGTGGGCGGGTGTCGACCGCCTGCTGGCCGACACCACCCTGCCACCCGACGTGCCGCTGGCGCGCATGGTCGACCCCGCAATGAACGCCGCGATGGCTGAAACCGCGCTGTGGGCCGTGCTTTCGCTGCACCGCAGCTTCTTCCGCTACGCGCGGCAACAGCGAGAAGGCCGCTGGCATCCCTTGCCGCAACGCCGCGCCGACGAAGTGCCCGTGCTGATGCTGGGCCAGGGCCAGATGGGGCGCACCGCAGCCGCGCGCATGGCGCAGCAGGGCTACCCGTTGACGGGCTGGCGGCGCGACGGCCAGCCGCTGGCGCCGCTGCTGGCGCAGGCGCATGTCGTCGTCAACCTGCTGCCGCTGACGCCCGCCACACGCGGCGTGATGAACGCTGGCTTCTTCGCCGCGCTGCCGCGGGGCGCGGGTGTGGTGAACCTGGCGCGCGGCGCGCATGTGGTGGACGCCGACTTGCTGGCCGCGCTGGACAGTGGCCAGGTCGGCCATGCTGTGCTGGACGTCTTCCACAGCGAACCGCTGCCCGCAGCCCACCGCTATTGGCAGCACCCGCAGGTGACGGTGCTGCCCCACGCAGCCGCAGCCACCGACCCGCGCAGCGCCGCTGCCGTGGCCGCAGCCAATGTGCGTGCGGCGCTGGCGGGTCAGCCGCTTGCGAACCTGGTGGAACGCCAGCGCGGCTACTGAATGCCGCTGAGGCTCACCTGGCGAAACTGACGCGCGCTGCCGTGGCCGGGGCCGGGGCCGGAGACTTCGCCGCCGCCGCAGGCTCATTGCGCGTTGCCGGCGTGATGTCGCTGGCCAGCTCGACCATCCACGCCAGCGCCAGACGCGTGAACTTCAGCGCGTGGTTGGCCTGGTTGCCGAAAGCGGCGGTGGTGTCGTTGGCGGTGTGGATCAACCGGTTGTAGGTGGCGTTGGCGCTCTCGAACGGGAAGCTGACCGCATAACCCGCGTTGTGCCAAGAGACGTGGTCGCTGCAGCCGTAGCCGCAGCGGTCGTAGCCGACGGTGAGGGTGGGCAGATAGGCCGCGGCCAGGTTGGCGACGAACGCGTTCTGCGCCGCATTGGTGTAGTCGGTGTAAAGCCACAGATCGGTGGCGTCACCCTGGAAAGCAGTCATGTCCAGCTGCATCACGCCCACGACCCTGTCGCGGCGCGCGGCCTGCTGCGCGACGATGGCCTGCGAGCCCCACAAGCCCACCTCCTCGGCCGCATAAGCGATGAAGCGGATATTGCGCTTGGGCTGGTAGCTGCCGGCCATCAGCACACGGATGATCTCGGTGAGACCGGCCACGCCGCTGGCGTCGTCGTCGGCGCCGGGCGCGCGCGAAGTCTCGATGCCGCTGCCCGCGATGCTGTCGAGGTGGGCGCCGAGCACGATGGTCTCGCCCGAATTGCCGCTGCCCAGAATCTCGAATTCCACCGACTTCTGCGCCCAGGTGTGGGGAATCTGGCGCACGCGCACGTCGCGCCGGTTGCCGGGGTTCAGCCCCTGCCATTGGGTCAACAGCCAGTTCGAAGCCGCCACGCCGTGGCTGCTGTTGTAGCGGCGGTTCTGAAAGCTCGACAGCTGCGTGATGGTGGACAGCAGGTTGCTGGCCTGCAACTGCGGCATCAGCGCATTCACCTGCACCGGGTTGTCGATGGCATAGCTGGGCGCCAGCAGCGGCTCGGGCGTGCTTTCCAGGCGGTGCAGCACGGCCAGGGCTTCGGCCATGGTGTAGTGCTGGGCAAAACCGCCGCACTTGCCCAAATCGCGGTGCACCAACATCGACAGCGAGGGAATCATGTCGTCGTCGATCTCGACCGCGTGCACGCCCTCGGTGGCCTGCTTCAGCGCGGCGCTGCCGCGTTGCACCGGCACGTTCACCGTCACGTTGCGGCTGGCCAGCGTGCGCGACTTGGGCGCCACCTTTTGCAGCAGCGCGTAGGCGTCGTCGCCGATGGTGATCCAGGTCGGCGCGGCCAGCAGCGGCGCAGCCGCCAGGGCGGCCACGGCCGCGACGAAAGTGGCGCGCAGCATGCGCAGCGAAGAGCGGTGGGTCATGGGGCTACCTGTTGAAGTGGGGGAGCCTGGCAGTCATAGAGACCATGACGCGCCGGGGTCGGGTCGGGCCATTCTGAACCCAAGCATGCAGACCCGCCAGCGTCGGCAACATCCGGCGCGCACCACCCCTCAAGCCGGGGGCGTGGGCGCCGTCCTTACTCCACCGCCTTCACCATCGCCTCGACCACCTTCTTGGCGTCACCAAAGACCATCATCGTCTTGTCCATGTAGAACAGTTCGTTGTCCAGACCGGCATAACCGCTGGCCATCGAACGCTTGTTCACGATCACGGTCTTGGCCTTGTAGGCTTCCAGAATGGGCATGCCGTAGATGGCGCTGCCCTTGACGTGCGCCGCAGGGTTCACCACGTCGTTGGCGCCCAGGATGATGGCCACGTCGGCCTGGCCGAATTCGCCGTTGATGTCTTCCATCTCGAACACCTGGTCGTAGGGCACCTCGGCTTCGGCAAGCAGCACGTTCATGTGGCCGGGCATGCGGCCGGCCACGGGGTGGATGGCGTACTTCACGGTGATGCCCTTGGCCGTCAGCTTGGCGGCCAACTCCTTCACCGCGTGCTGGGCTCTGGCGACTGCGAGTCCATAACCCGGCACGATGATTACGGTCTCGGCATTGCCCAGAACGAAGGCCGCGTCGTCGGCGCTGCCGGTCTTCACCGGGCGCTTTTCCGCGCCGCCGGCCGCGGCCGGGCCGACAGCGTCACCCCCGAAGCCGCCGAGGATGACGTTGAAGAAGCTGCGGTTCATGGCCTTGCACATGATGTAGCTCAGGATTGCGCCCGAACTGCCCACCAGTGAACCGGCAATGATCAACATGCTGTTGTTCAGGCTGAAGCCGATGCCGGCTGCGGCCCATCCGCTGTAGCTGTTGAGCATGCTCACGACCACCGGCATGTCGGCGCCGCCGATGGGAATGATGATCAGCACGCCCAGCACGAAGGCAATCGCCAGCATGGCGAAGAACATCGTCCAGTTCTCGGTGAACGAGAAGCCCACGCCCAGGCCCAGCATGGCCAGGCCCAGCGCGAGGTTCACCATGTGCTGGCCGCTGAAGGTGACCGGCGCGCCCTGGAACAGGCGGAACTTGTACTTGCCGCTGAGCTTGCCGAACGCGATCACGCTGCCGCTGAAGGTGATGGCGCCGATGGCACCGCCCAGGAACAACTCGAACTTGTTGCCAAAGGGGATGGGCACGCCGCGCGTCGTGATGCCGAAGGCCCAGGGCTCGGCCACCACGGCCACCGAGATGAACACCGCAGCCAGGCCGATCATGCTGTGCATGAAGGCCACAAGCTCGGGCATCTTGGTCATCTCCACGCGCTGGGCCATCAGCGTGCCGGCGGTGCCGCCCAGCAGCAGGCCGCCCAGCACCCAGGCCAGGCCTTGCACGGGCGCCTGCCCCATGTCGCCGGCCAGCTTGACGATGAGCGCGGCCGTTGTCAGCACCGCGATCAGCATGCCGATCATGCCGAACAGGTTGCCGCGGATCGAACTGGTCGGGTGGCTCAGGCCCTTCAGGGCCTGGATGAAGCAGACGCTGGCCACCAGGTAAAGCAGCGTCACAAGATTCAAGCTCATCTCAGTGCCCTTCCTTCGTGGTCGAAAGAGCGGCCACGGGAGCCTTCTTTTCTTTCTTCTTGAACATTTCCAGCATGCGCCGCGTGACCAGGAAGCCGCCGAAGACGTTCACCGCGCACAGCGCCACAGCCAGGAAGCCCATGCTCTTGCCGAGCGTGGTTTCGGTCAGTGCTGCGGCCAGCATGGCGCCGACGATGACGATGGCCGAGATGGCGTTGGTGACAGCCATCAAAGGCGTGTGCAGCGCGGGCGTGACGGTCCACACGACGTGGTAACCCACGTAGATGGCCAGCACGAAGATGATGAGGTTGGTGACGGTGGGGTTGACGAAGTCCATGGTCGTTCCTTAACTGCGCTTCACTTCACCGGCCTGCGTCATCAGGCAGGCGACGACGATGTCGTCATCCATTGGCACATTGAAAGTGCCTTCCTTCGTGATGACGAGCTTCAGAAAGTCGAGCACGTTGCGTGCATACAGCGACGACGAGTCCGCTGCCACCAGCGCGGGGATGTTGGTCTCGCCGATCAGCGAGACGCCGTGTTTCACCACCGTCTTGCCGGCTTCCGTCAGCGGGCAGTTGCCCCCGGCCGGCGCGGCCATGTCGACGATGACGCTGCCCGGCTTCATGCTCTTCACCATCTCTTCGGTGATGAGCACCGGCGCCGCACGCCCGGGTATCAGCGCGGTGCTGATCACGATGTCGGCTGCGGCAACCTTTTTGGCCACTTCCACCTTCTGGCGGTCCATCCAGCTCTGCGGCATCGGCTTGGCGTAGCCGCCCACGCCCACCGCCGCTTCTTTCTCTTCTGCGGTCTCGTAGGCGACGTCGATGAATTTCGCACCCAGGCTTTCCACCTGTTCCTTCACCGAGGGCCGCACGTCGCTGGCCTCGATGACGGCGCCCAGGCGCTTGGCGGTGGCAATGGCCTGCAGGCCCGCCACGCCCACACCCAGAACCACGACACGCGCGGCCTTGATGGTGCCGGCTGCCGTCATCAGCATGGGAAATAGGCGCTGGTACCTTTCGGCGGCCATCATCACGGCCTTGTAGCCGGCGATGTTGGCCTGGCTGGACAGCACGTCCATGCTCTGCGCACGCGTCGTGCGGGGCGCGGCTTCCAGCGCGAAGCTGGTGATGCCCGCTGCCGCCAGGCGCGCCAGGTTGTCTTTGTCGAAAGGGTTGAGCATGCCCACCAGGTTCGTGCCCGGCTTCATCAGCGCGAGTTCTTCCTCGCTCGGGCTCTTCACCTTCAGCACCAGTTCGCAGGCCAGCGCGGCAGCGCGGTCCACCACCTCGGCGCCCGCTGCGGTGTAGGCTTCATCGGGGGCACTGGCAGCCACACCGGCACCGGTCTGCACCCGCACCTGGTGGCCCTGGGCCTTCAGTTTCTTGGCCGTCTCGGGCGTGACAGCGACACGGGTTTCCCCTGCCGCTGATTCCAGCGGAACCCCTATCAGCATGCTCGCCTCCTAGCGAATGGTTTGTTCTTGTCCGTCTTTTCCGGGCGCGCGAAGTTAACACAAACGTTGTTGCAGGCAGCGCCTCTCGGGCGTCCGCTCGGGCCTCCATTCGGACATGCGCTCGGTCATGCGCTCGAACGTGTGCTCGAACGTGCGCTCGGAGATCCACTCGAACATCCTCTTGAACACCAGCGCGGCCAGGGCGCACCCGCCCACCTGCCTAGAATTCAACGACGATGCTCAACCATTCCGCGCTTCCCACCCGCACCGACGTGCTCGTTGTCGGCGCCGGCCCTGCCGGCAGCGCCTGCGCGCAAACACTGGCCCGCGCCGGGCTGGACGTGTTGCTGGTGGACCAGCACGACTTCCCGCGCGACAAGGTCTGCGGTGACGCCCTCATCCCCGACACCCACGCCGCACTGAGGCGGCTGGGGGTCTACGAAGAAGTGGCGGCGCTGGCGCGGCCGGTGTCGCATGTGCGCTGCGTGGCGCCGCGCGGGGGCCATGTCGACGTGCCCGGCACGCTGAGCGTGCTGCCGCGCAAGATTCTCGACCACGTGCTGGTGCGCGCCGCTGAACGCGCCGGCGCGCGCCTGCTGACGCCGTTGCGCTTCGAAGCGCCGCTGCTGGACGGTGAACGCGTGGTGGGGGCCCGCTTCAGCTGCTTGGACGGCCAGCCCGGCCAGAAGAGCGCGAACGACCCGAACAGCGCGGACGGCGCGCAAACCCACGACATCCACGCGCGCTGGGTGGTGCTGGCCACCGGCGCGGTGCCCAAGGCGCTCAGCGCAGCCGGGCTGTGCCAGCGCCACACGCCCAGCGGCACGGCGGTGCGCGCCTACGTGCGCCACGAAGGCATGGTCGGCCAGGTGGAGCAGTTGCAAGTGGTGTGGCATCGCCGGCTGCGCGGCGGCTACGGCTGGGTGTTTCCGGCGCCGGACGGTGTCTTCAACATCGGCGCCGGCCTCACCGAAAGCCACCGCGTGCAAGGCCGCAAGGGCCGGCGCCAGGGCATGAACCTGCGCGAGATGTTCCAGGCCTTCTGCGAAGTGCACCCGCCGGCCGCCGAGCTGATGCGCAACGGCGAAAGACTGGGCCCGCTGAAAGGCGCGCCGCTGCGCTTTTCACTGCGCGGCGCCGCCTGGTCGCGGCCCGGACTGCTGGCTGCCGGCGAGGCGGCTGGCACCACCTATGCCCTGACAGGCGAAGGCATCGGCAAGGCGCTGGAAAGCGGTCTTCTGGCCGCCGAGGCGCTGCGCGCGGCACCGCACGACGACGCTGCGGTACAAGGGCGCTATGAAGCCGCGCTGCGGGGCCTGCAACCGCAGTTCGATCTGTATGAACGGGCGGGCCGGGTGAATGACCACCCCTGGCTGGCCGACCTGCTGGTCTGGCGCGCCCGGCGCAGCCCGCGCATCCTGGGCCGGCTTGCCGGCGTGCTGGAAGAAACGCAGAACCCGGCGCGGCTCTTCACCCTGAGCGGCGTTACCAAACTGATGCTCGAATGAGCGAGGAAATCACCATGTCGATGTTCACGAGCCTGACCCGCACGCGCCTGCTTTTCGCAACCCTGGCGTCCGCGTTGCTGATGTCTGCCTGCGGCGGCGGCGGTGGCGATGCTGGTTCGCCGGCGCCTCCGCCACCGCCGCCGCCGCCGGCTGCGATGCTGTGCACTGCGGGCACCACCAACCCCGCGCCCGCGCCCACGGCGCCGCAGGTGACGCTCACGCTGACCAACGGCGCCGGCGTCAACGGCGATGTGGTGCTGACACTCGACTCGGCGCGCGCCCCCATCACGGTGGCCAACTACCTGCGCTACGTGAACGCGGGCTTCTACGACGGCACGGTGTTCCATCGCAACGCCCCGGGCTTCGTGCTGCAGGGCGGCGGGTACGTCGGGCCGTTGATCGCCGGCGGCACCGTGCCGCCCGAAAAGCCCACCAACCCCGCCATCTCGCTGGAAGACAACGCCGGGCTGTCGAACATCTGCCTCACAGTCGCCATGGCCCGCACCTCGGCACCCGACAGCGCGAACTCGCAGTTTTTCGTGAACCTGGCGAGCAACACCTTCCTCGACCGCACCGCCACCGCGCGCGGCTACGCGGTGTTCGGCAGTGTCACCAGCGGCAACCCTGTGCTCACCGCCGCCATCAACGCCAACTGCACCGCGTGGCCGGGCTTTCTGGGCACAGGCGAATGCCTGCCCAGCCCGAACATCACGATCACCCGCGCGCGCCAGACGCGCTGAAGCGCGACTGCAAGCCACCCGGGCCAAGCCATGTGCCAGCTGCTGGGCATGAACGCCAACACGCCCACCGACGTGGTGTTCAGCTTCACCGGCCTGGCCACACGCGCCGACGAGCACAAAGACGGCTTCGGCATCGCGTTTTTTGAAGAACGCGGCCTGCGCCACTTCATCGACCGCGACGGCGCCGGCTGCTCGCCGGTGGCCGAGATGATCAAGCGCTACCCGATCAGGAGCGAGGTCGTCATCGCGCACATCCGCAAGGCCACGGTGG
>Ga0209490_10006544_pt1 | contig 10492 bp, 9 predicted proteins | sample MAT06_FD_187209 | JGI IMG/M metagenome (GOLD analysis project Ga0209490, IMG submission 187209) | Freshwater microbial communities from Lake Fryxell liftoff mats and glacier meltwater in Antarctica - MAT-06 (SPAdes) (version 2) | ecosystem: Environmental > Aquatic > Freshwater > Ice > Liftoff...
CTGGCGGTTTGCCGCGCCTAGACGTGACCAGATTCGTGTGAGCCTCACGCAGTCGTATCGCTCGCCGAGCACGCAAAATCTCGTCGCACGCCCGAGCCTCAACACGCTGTTCCCGGTGCCCGGCCCTAACACCTCAGTCTCGTCGGACCGCGCGGGCAACCCGACACTCAAACCTGAGATCGCCAACGGTATCGATATCGCTTACGAAGACTACTTCGAAGGTGGCGGTGTTGTTTCCGTCAATCTCTTCACGCGCAACATCCGCGACCTGATCCGCAACGTCACCTCGCTCGAACGCGTGACGTGGGCGAACTCGCCGCGCTTTGTCACGCGCCCGCAAAACCTTGGCAAAGCACGCACCAGCGGCATCGAATTCGACGCGCGCTTTCGTTTGCCCGAGATCATCAAAGCCGCCCCGGCGATCAATTTCCGCGCCAACATGAGCGTGTTTGATTCGAAGGTTGATTCGGTGCCCGGGCCAAACAACCGTATTTCGGAACAGCCGAAAGTAACAGGCAATTTCGGTGCGGACTATCGCTTTCGAGGTACGCCATTCTCGGTCGGCGGCAACCTCAATTGGACACCAGACTTTGAAACGCGCTTGACGGACAACCAATCGACCAAGACCGGCACCAAGCGCGTCCTCGAAGGCTATGGCCTGTGGACAATTAACTCGCAGGCAAAGCTGCGGCTGTCGCTTTCAAATCTCTCACCGCGCGATGCGATCAACACCAATTCGCTGACACAAGGCAACGAGTTGCAGACCATCACCACCGACGGCAAGACATCCATGTCGACGGCGTTGCGGCTCGAGATCAGACTATAAAGTTGTCATTTGACGGGCGCTTTCTGGCAAAGATGCCTGGAAGTGCCGGTACACGCTAGTGTAGTGCTTCGTTCTGTTTGGCACTTATTCGATCCACCGCTTACGAAGCCGACGCGCGCTATAAAAGAACCGTCATTCCCGGGCAGGCGGGAATCCAATTTAGTTGGGTGTCACTAAATACTGAAAACTTAGATTCCCGCCTGCGCGGGAATGACGGCGTGAAGCCAAGTACCAGCAACAAGTCGTGCCAGATCAATGGCCAATAAGGTGTATCAATTGCGAAGCACCACACTAGTTTCGTGTCCCGCCCGCTCCCGATAGGGACATTCAACGACATGCTCCGGCGGGAGCCCAATTTCGGCATGCGCCGCAAACAACATCGCCCAGTCATGCTCGGCTATTTCCTCTAGGGCCGTGACGTCCAGACTAGTGCGACACGGGACGTCCACCAAAAACCCCGTCCATACTTTCCGCCGTATCTTTATCCGTTGGCTGCGACCTGCCAGCGCCGCCCGCCGCGTGATGTTTGCGCCGAATGGTCGCGCGGACGCCATAGAAAAGGACGCTGGCCCACTTGCGCAGACCAGCGTCCCGGAACATTTTTCCGATCGTCGAGGCGTACCGATCAGTCTTTGTTCTTCTTCTCCTTACCGTGCCCTTTGCCTTTTCCATTCCCATTACCTTGGTCGCCACCGTCGTCGCCACGCTTGTCCTTGTAGCCCTTCATCTTGCGGTACTCAGGCGCATACACATTTGAATACCAGCTATCCTGCACAAAATAAACTGGCTGCCCGCAAGCGCGGTACTTTTGACAGTGCTTGCTCCATTTTTTCGCGTGCCCTGGCGGGACGCGCAGGTATATCGGCACCGAGCGCACTGCGGGCGCTGGGGCTACGATGATAATAGGTTGTTCATAAATGACCTGCGGACGCTGGATGTTACCCAGTTCAATGCGTCCGTAGAATCCTGGGTCCCCGACGGTGATCGATACGCCGATGTCGGACGCAAATGTGTACGACGATATGGCGATCAAGCCAGCAGCCAATGCAATACGTTTCATCTGAACATCTCCGGTTGTACTAAAGCTGTAAAACGTCGACCCCGCAGTATTTGTTGACCGACCTAAAAACAAACACGCGAAACGCGTCGTCATTACACGACGTTCTTGATGGGCAGGTCGCTAACGCCGATGTGACTCCCATGCAAGCCCTAACACTATCAATTGCCTAATACCGTGTCTATACGCAGCGACACGGTCATCCGTCCTCTTGCTCCGCAAATGTCTGATAGGCTTGGCCACAGTCAGCCAGCTGCTATTGCTTCAGCCGCAGTCGCGCAATTCGTCGGCGAGGCGGCATTCCCCGAATATCTTGGCGTGTATCACCAACGATCAAACACCAATCATTGAAGTATCGAATTCGAGAATCAGGGCCAAGGTTAGCTAATGCAAAGTTCGGAAGGCTTGATGGCCAGCCAAAGTTCAACCTTTCTATAACGTAATCTTGCCCAGCTGCAATCAAATTTCAGCACGCTAGTTCAACTCGCGCAGCCGCGCGTTGTTAATCGCACGTAAGAATGCGCGCCCCGCGCAAGGACCTGTCACCGACTGCCGTCGCTTGCAGCGACGTTAGACGGTTTAAGTCCGCGCGGCCGTTGCTGACAACTGACTACGGGGTACGCGGCGGTGGGGGAACAATGATTACGGTATCACCGCCAGTCTTACCACGATCGCCCTTCTCGCCCTTGTCGCCGGTGTAGCCGGGCGCACCAGGATTTCCAGTGTTTCCGGTGCTGCCGGTATTACCTGTATTGCCGGTATTTCCAGTCGCACCGGTCTCGCCCTTGGCACCCGCAGGACCAGTGGCGGGAACATTGACGACGGTGGGTCGATCGCATGCGCTTAGTGAGGCGGCGAGAAGAACAGAAGACAGCAAGACTGCGTATTTCATGAAAGTTCCTTAGAAGAGAGCCGCACACTTGTGCAGCCGATGGAAAAAAATAACGCCGAGGGATAGGCTGGTGTGTGCGGTAAAAGCGGGGAGGCGCAAACTGCAACACACCATACGACACCACCCGCCCTCGGCGGCTGTTACCTCAAGCGGTAACGCGCTTCTTGTCGTCGCGCAAAGCACGCACGCGATCGTGGTTCATTCGCACCCCGTCACACTGCGCCTGCACCAGCGAGTAGATATCGTTCGGCAGTGGCTGCTTGAGTGCGTCGAGGTAATTTTTAAGCGCCGTGTCTTCCGCTCGTTCACACTCACTTAGCACGGCCAGATCGCTATTACTTTCGATCGCCACTCGCAAATCGAGCCACGCGCGATTTGCGCCGCCCATGATGGTGCCGGACGTCTCAGCGCTACCGCCAAGTTGCCTGATGGCCTGATCGAGCGTGCGGACACTCTCGCGGCAACGAGTTGCGCAAATAGTGAAATACGCTTTAAGCGCGGCGTCGGTCGACTCTTCCGCGCAGTTGGTAAAGCCCTTGTCGCCATCCCGCGATGTTTCGACCAATTTGTTCAACGTGCTAATGACATCTTTGTTATCCATTTGCTTCTCCGTTGTTGAGATTGCGTGCTAGCCGTTCCGGCAGCTACAGTCAGCATGTGTAATTCTGGATTAAATGGTGCGCGGGGATTGCCAGAAATTGTCACGCCGCCAACCAGTAATTGGCTCCACCTAGGTCAGGCTGCCATCTTGCGGCAAGCGGCCGCACAACGTTCGCATGCCAAAGCACAGGCTTTGCAGTGATCCATATCGTGTTCGCCGCATTCCTTGGCGCACCATTCACAAACGTCAGCGCATAGCGCGCAGATTTGTTTAGCGAAGGGACTATTGCGCGCGACGGCGTCGCTGCAAAGCCCGCACAGCGCAGTGCAATCGACGCAACACGCGGGGCAGGCGTTCTGACTTAACGTGCCGACCATGTGTGCAAAACAGTTACCGCAGGCGGTACGGCAATCGTTACAAGCGCTGATGCAATCGAGTGCAAGTTGATTTAAATGATGACTCATGACTTTGCTCCTTAATTTCATCGGAAAAGGACACGCTGCGTTCGGTTCGGCGCGTGCCTTGTTTGTTTATTGCTATTTCTTTGTACCAAAAATCATCCAAGTGAGCACGCCGCCCAGAAGCAAGCTGAGCACTCCACACACCCATTGCCAAGTCGTGCTGGTGATCGTCGTTCCCGGCGGCACGGCGTTATGCGGCACACCACCCGACATGGCGCTATTGCTAAACCCTATTGCCGTCCATAGCAGCAGCACGATGGCAATGCTCAGGGCAATCATAATCGAGGTGCGGATCACGTTGTTAACCTGACCGGCGCAGCGGCAGACGGGGACGCAACCGGTGTTGTCGTGCCATTGACGCTGCCGTAGTAAGTGTGGATCTCTTTCGCCCAGTGCTGGTCGGCCATGTCCGGCCACTTTTGCTTGTTGAAGCCGGGCGCACTTTTAAGGCGATCATTGTCAACATCAAGCACGAAACGTTTATTCTCGGTATCGAGCGTGAGCGCTTTCCAAGGCACAGCAAATAGTTTTTCACCCATCCCAAGAAAGCCGCCAAACGTCATCACCGCATAACTCACGGCACCGGTGCGGACGTCGAGCATGATTTCCTTGATGTCACCCACATCTTCGCCTTGCTTATTGACAACGTCATTGCCAATAAGCGTCTCGGCACCCATCAAGTGCGGCCCGGGTCCATGCTTCTGGTCGGGGCCCGCAGCGGCATGCCCGTTGGTTTTGTAAATCCCATACTGATCACGTTCGACGTAGTTCATATTTGTTCCCTGTCGGGCACCGTATTAGACCGGGCCGACATTTAGCGTTGTCTTTTGAAGTTACCGCACCGCCATCGCTGCCATTGGCTTGCCCTATGCCCTTGGCACCAGTTGACTTGCTCGTCCATCTTCGCCTTTACCATCGCAACACGCTCGATCGCTTCCTCGGCGTTGCCCTACCTCAGTTGCCAGCAACCCTCGACTTGGTCTTTCTGCGTCTCCATCTCGAACGGTCATACGACATGCCTAAGAAAATAGTGTCTGTCGCGCAACTCCACTTTGCATCCAGACAATAGGCGAAGATTGGGTTGAGTTCTGTGCGGCGGCGAACGTTGGCGCTACCGATATGGCCGGCCACTCGCTGGCCCGCCAGGCTGTTGCCCAAGCCGCGATCAGTTTATTTTTATCGCGTCTGTTGCGAACGCGATTGAGGTTATTTTCAGTCGCGCGAACCTCTTCTGCACTAAGGTGCGTGCGTAGGTCGCCATGTTTTTCGCCAGGGCGTCGGTGCAGACGCGCTGAGCGATGTCTTCGACGTGCCGACGGAGCGCGAAATAGTCTCGTCGAGCACACGAACGCTTTTGCAGTGACGTCGAGCGCATGCTGACGGGGGTGAAATGCTTTAAGCGTAGCAGTGCGTGAGGCGTTAACTTAACGTTGCCTTAACGGGGACTTCCCGTTCCTGTCATATAACGCAACACTTGCCGCCACCGCTAAGGCAATGGAGGTATTGCATTCGCTTCGCGAGCAGCGGTTCACGGAGTAACACTGTCCGACCGCACAGCCGAAATTTCGTTGAACTGCCTTTGGGAAAGCGCCTACTTTGGACGCGGACGCGTCAGCTTAGGCTGCACCGCCTGCAATCGACCGGCACGCAACTCTTCGACTGCCTTCGCCACTGCCCGCGCCACATTGCGTGCCTCTTCCTGAATGGCTTTGTCACCATCCAGCACCTCGTGGCTGGTCGCATACGGCTCGTAGTAGCCGATATAGCGATCCAATCGCGCCGCCGCGCCCGCATCGATAAAGCCAATCCAGTCAAGCCAATCCGACAACGCGCGGCGCGAATCTTCGACGCCGGCAACATCACCGTGGACAATCAGTCCGTAAGCGCGCCCCGCCAAGTGTTGTGGGTAATCCCATCCGTCCATCTCCAGTTGTTTCGCCTTGCCGGCCTTCTTGCCCGATGTCGAGGTGGGATCGGCGTTGCCGCCATCGGCGCACACGAGGCGGTCAATCATCAGCTTCAACGGGCTTGGACTCTGGTACCAATACACCGGCGTGACAATAATCACCGCGTGGGCCGCAGTCCAGCGTTCGTAAATTTCGGCCATCCAGTCGTTGGTCTGATTAAGTGCGTGATTGGGGTAACAGCTACAAGGCCAGTGGCATAGCGGCATCGCCGTTGAAGCGCAACCTTTGCAGGGATAGATGTTGCGGCCGTAATCAGAGGTGAGCAAACTTAAGTCCAGCACGTCGACCATGGCACCGGACTGCATCAGAGTCTCACGCGCGAGACCCAGCAGCCGGAAGCTCTTTGACATCTCTCCCGGGCAGGTGCCATCGTTGCGCGCCGAGCCACATATCAGCAATACCCGGGACGGGGCTAATGGGTCAGACCAGCCGAGCTGCGCCGCATCGATGCGCGCTTTGGTATCGATCCACTCAGTGGACAAGTCGTAATCCGGGTCAGCGTACCCCGCGCCCGCCTTCTGCGTGAAAGGTGCTTTGCGTCCTTCTGTGTACGCTTGCCAAGCGATCTCTTCCAGTCGCGCAATGGACGAATCTTCGGCGCGGAACGCCGGATCGGTAAACGAGGCTCGAAAGCGTGGACTGAATTCGTCGCGCTCCAGCGGAGCCGGTGCTTGGCCCTTGCGTATCTCAATCACGGTTGATGCCGTGGGCTGAACTGGCCAGAGGATGTCAATCGGACTCCGAACATGAGTTTCTCCAAAAATGGTGATGGCAATTGGCTATAGCGACTAGACACATTGCGCGGCGATTCCGTCAACCAGCGCGATCAGACTATTAGCCTCGACTTAGACGGTCTGTTGGATATCGAACACAGTGCACGCACGGTGCGGCAGGCAACGTGTCAGCCGCGTTCCGCGTTTTTAGCTTGAGTCGCTACTCTGCCATGAGTTAGGCTGAATCAGCTACGCCTTGCGCCCGCGCGCCGCCCCACCTGTCAACCGACTTGGCAAGGCTGCACCTGACGATTAAAGGTGTGGCGTTTATGCAGGCAGAAAGCAAATTGAACCATTCAAGTTGCTGGCCGCGCGACGCGGTCAACAACAATTCGCAAACGCAGGGCAACCAATTGCAGACCATCACGACCAACGGCAAGACATCTATGTCGACGGCGCTGCGGTTGGAGATTCAATTTTAAAGTCGTTTATTGGCGGGCGTTTCCGAGCAAAAAGGCTTGAAAGTGCCCGTCGACAAACGATATAGGGGGGCTTTTCTGCTCCCGTGCAGGCGGGAGCCCAATGTTCTCGTTCCGATCTGCTTTGACACACCGATACCTGCTCCCGCGCAGGCAGGAGCCCAATGTAGTTCGACACCGCAAACAGAATCGCCTCGCCACGTTGGGCGTTTTCCATCGTGGCGAAGATTCTCTGATCGGCGCATTCCCGTGCGCAGCCGGCTAAGTGCCAAATAGCCATACTTTTCGCCATAATTTTGTCGTGCCAGCATGCGTTCAGTGGGCCAACCTAAGCTCATCAGCGAAGCGCTTTGATTGGGATGCGAGCAAGAATGCGGAGAACCGAGCCAAGCATGGCGTGGCATTCACGCAAGCGCAGTATGCATTTGCCGATCCAAACCGCGTGATTGCCGAGGACACCGCACATAGCGAGAAAGAAAAGCGCTATTGTTGTTTTGGCGAAGTTGATGCCGGCGTTGTCACGCTTCGCTTCACATACCGCGATAGTTTGATTCGTATTTTTGGCGCCGGTGACTGGCGGAAAGGCAAGGCGATATATGAGCGCGAAAATCAGATACACCAATGAGCCGTTGAGCGATCCGAAAGTCATCCGTGACTTTTGGATCGCGCCAGAATTGCTCATGTTTCGCGAGGAAGGCGTGAAGGTCACGCTCGCGCTAAGCAAGAAGAGCGTGGACTTCTTTAAGTCGGAAGCGGCGAAACATCAAACGCAGTACCAGCGCATGATTCGGCGGCTGATTGATTTGTATGTTGAGGGGCAGGCGGCTGCGCCAGCGAGCAAGACTGCGCCTCCGACGAAGCGCGCAGCGTAGTCGGTACTGACGCACGCAGCCGTGGCGAGCCGAAACCGGCAGGAACCAAGAAATGTGCGGCAATTGACGCCAACACCCTGTTCACAAAGGAATAGGCAGATTGCTAAATCGCATGAAGCGGCTCTTGCCGGTGTTGCTAGCAACCACCGCGATCGGTTATTCCGTTTTCAAATCTGATCAGCTCCAGTATTGGGACGGAGCAATTGAAAATTGGCTGGCCACATTGCTCAGCAATCTGGTTGGTGTTAATGAATCATGCGCGGTGGTTTCATTACCCGATGCTCGACTCAGTTGCTGAAGCAATCTTCGCGCTCAACCGCCAAGTTGCCGAACAAAGATTTCGAGTAAAAACTCAGACTGACGTTGGCTGCTCAACTCATGCACTTTGATTGTCGCATTCAATTACCTCGGACCCTGCACGCCCGGCAAGACGAGAACTTGGGCACCGCCATGCGCCGGTGCGACAGTTTGAGAATCGAGCAGCAAGCGACAACGCCAGTCAGCCAAAAACGACGCTGGGTCTCCGATCAAAGCCTGCCCTCGATCGCTTTAGTCGGGGGTCGGGGACGACGGCAAAATCTTGGTTAGAGGTCCCGGATCAAGTCCGGGACGACAGGATTTAGTCCTACTGCGCAGTGCCAACAACGCCCGCACTTAACAGCGCCGCAATCTCTTCCTCAGCATAGCCGAGCCCCGCCAATATCGCCACCGTATCCGCCCCCAACGATGGCGGATTCAACCGAACACCCGGCCGCACGCCGTCGAGTGTCAATGGCAGCAGCGGTGTTGATGTCTCAACCAGCTTACCGGCGCCGCTGGCGTCTGCCGGAACCGTCATCGGTGCCAACCCGCCGCTTGCTTGCAAATGCGGGTCGTCAAACAGATCGTGAGGCCGCGTGATCGGTGCGAACGGCAGCCCGCTAGCCTCGAAGATATCGACGATAGCCTTCGCCGACATCGGTGCCATGCGTTGGCGCAGGATCGGCATCAGCCATTCGCGCGCTTCAACACGACCAACATTAGTCTCAAGCCGTTGGTCAGTTTTCAAATCCGCGAGGCCAAACGCCTCACAAAAAATCAGCCACTGGGTATTCGATACCACCGCCAAAAAAATTTGCTCGCCGTTCGCGACCGTAAAGACATCGTAGACGCCCCATGCGGAAATGCGGCTCGGCATCGGCTTGGCGGCTTTTTCCGTGACCGCAAACTGCATCATGTGCGGCGCCATCAGAAACACGTTGTTCTCGAACAAGGCACTCTGAACTTCTTGTCCGCGCCCCGTCTTCTCGCGCTCACGCAGCGCGGCTAAGGCACCAATCGCACCAAACATGCCGCCCATGATGTCGTTCAACGACGCACCCGCGCGCAGCGGCTGTCCTTCGGGGCCGGTCATGTAGGCCAGCCCGCCCATCATTTGCACCACTTCATCGAGCGCGGTGCGGTGGTCATACGGGCCGGGCAAGAATCCCTTGTGAGACACATAGATCAAGCGCTCGTTGAGCTTCGACAGCGCCGCGTAGTCGAGCCCGAGCTTTTTCATGTTGCCGTCTTTGAAGTTCTCGCTGAAGACGTCCGCCGTGGCGACCAACTTCATGACAATCTCGCGGCCACGCGCATCGTCCATATTCACGGCAAGGCTTTTCTTGTTGCGATTGAACACCGCAAAAAATCCTGCTCCGGAGCCCGGCAAGCTGCGCGTATTGTCGCCTTTAATCGGCTCGACCTTGATGACTTCGGCACCCAAATCTGCCAGCACCATGCCGCAGCTGGGGCCCATGATCATGTGGGTGAATTCGACGACGCGAACATCGGCGAGCGGCAGCGGCTTGGCTGGTGGCGGTGTCATTTGGGTGCCGGGGAACCTTCCGGTTGAAAGCCCGGCTCGCCGAATTGCCAGAGCAGGAACGAGTAGATGTCGGCAAGCTCAGCATTACGCTGATTGCGCGAGGTGCCGACGCCGTGTCCTGCGTCATAGTCAAGTCGTAATAGCACCGGCTTTGCGTCCACCATACCGCGCGTGGCGGCAGCCAATCGTGCCGCCATTTTGGTCGACTGCCACACTTCAACACGCGGGTCATTCACGCCGTGCATCAATAGTACCGCCGGGTACTTGGTCTGATCCTTCACTTGATGAAGCGAGCTCATGGCCAACAGCCCACGAAAACCATCCGGCGTTTTGACGCTGCCAAACTCGGGAATGTTTGGCGGGCCATTCGGCGTGAATTCCATGCGCATGGCATCGAGCACGCCGACACTCGGCACCACGGCGGCAAACAGGTCGGGGCGTTCGGTCATGGCGCGCCCCACTGTGATGCCGCCGGCGCTGCCGCCCTGTATTCCAAGCCGCTCACGTCGAGTGAAACCGCGCTCGATCAAGTATTCCGAGCAAGCGATCAAGTCCTGCCACGTATTGGCCTTAGTGAGTTTCTGTCCGCCCAAATGCCACGCCTCGCCGAATTCGCCACCGCCGCGCACGTGACAGGTTGCAAGAATGCCGCCGCGCTCAAGCCACGCCAGGGTCGAGGGGTTGAAGGTCGGCGTTTGCACGAGACCATACGCACCGTAAGCGCGGATCAAGGTCGGGTTGAAGCTGTTCAGGGTAGTGGACTTCCGGTAGATGAGCG
>Ga0209490_10006547_pt1 | contig 10489 bp, 8 predicted proteins | sample MAT06_FD_187209 | JGI IMG/M metagenome (GOLD analysis project Ga0209490, IMG submission 187209) | Freshwater microbial communities from Lake Fryxell liftoff mats and glacier meltwater in Antarctica - MAT-06 (SPAdes) (version 2) | ecosystem: Environmental > Aquatic > Freshwater > Ice > Liftoff...
CCTTTGGTCAGCAAGTCGACCGCGCGCGTGTAATCCGGCTTGCCGCTGCCGTCCATGATGCCCTTGATCTCACGGAATTGACGACGAACTTCGTCGACCACCAAGCCCGCGCAACGGCCCACGGCTTCCATCGCCATCGCACCGAACAGGTATGGAATCATGCCGCCGACGAACAGACCAATGATGACGGCCGGATCGGACAAATCAAACGTCAGGTTGCGGCCGGTTTCATTGAGTTTGAAGGTGTAGTCGGCAAACAAAACGAGCGACGCCAAGCCGGCCGAGCCGATCGCATAGCCTTTGGTGACCGCCTTGGTCGTGTTGCCCACCGCGTCGAGCGGGTCGGTGACGTCACGAACTTCCTTCGGCAGACCCGCCATCTCGGCGATACCACCAGCGTTGTCGGTGATTGGACCGTATGCGTCAAGTGCGACGACAATACCCGCCATCGAGAGCATCGCCGTTGCGGCGATCGCGATACCGTACAGACCGGACAACGTGTAGGCGCCGTAGATCGCGAAACACACAGCAAGCACTGGCCATGCGGTGGAGCGCATCGACACGCCGATACCGGCGATGATGTTGGTCGCGTGACCCTTGGTGGAGGCTTCAGCAACGTGGCGGACCGGCGCATATTGCGTGCCGGTGTAGTACTCGGTGACCCAGACCAAAAACGCGGTCAAACCGAGACCAACCAGACAACACAGCCACAGATTCAACACAGTGTATTTCTCGTAGCCAGGACCGGCGCCTGCCACGTCGCCCATGATCCACGAGGTCAGCGGATAGAACGCGATCAGCGCAATCCCGCCGGCCACGATCAAGCCGCGGTACAAGGCGTTCATGATATTGCCGCCCTCTTTGGTGCTGACGAATGAACAACCGACGATCGAGGCGATGATGGCAAAGCCACCCAACACCAGCGGATACACCACCACGTTGGCAACGACCTTGTCCGCAGTGATCAGCAATGCACCGAGCACCATGGTGGCGATAATCGTCACCGCATAGGTTTCGAACAAGTCAGCCGCCATGCCGGCGCAGTCACCGACATTGTCACCAACGTTGTCGGCGATTACGGCCGGGTTGCGGGGATCGTCTTCCGGAATGTTGGCTTCAACTTTTCCGACTAGATCGGCACCGACGTCAGCGCCCTTGGTAAAGATACCGCCACCCAGACGCGCAAAGATCGAAATCAGCGACGAACCGAACGCGAGGCCAATCAACGGCTTGATGATGTCGCTCATCTTGGTGCCGTACGCCGCACCACCGACCAACATGTAATAAAAACCCCAAACCGACAACAGGCCGAGTCCGACCACCAGCATGCCGGTAATGGCACCGCCTTTAAAGGCGATATTAAGCGCGGGGTTGACGCCGCGGCGTGCGGCTTCCGCCGTACGCACATTGGCGCGAACCGAAACGTTCATGCCGATGAAACCCGCCAGGCCGGATGCCACGGCACCAATGACAAAGCCCAGCGCAGTTTTCCAGCCCAACAGAGCCAGAATGGCAATTGCCAACACCACACCAACGATCGAAATCGTCATGTATTGCCGGTTTAGATAGGCCTTGGCACCCGCTTGAATGGCGGCGGCGATTTCGCGCATGCGCTCGTTACCGTCCGACTGCGACAAAATCCATTTGGTTTGATACGCGCCATAAGCCAGCGCGATCGCCGCGCAGACAAAGATGAAAATATTAGTGCCCGTTACCATGTGTAGTCTCCCGAAACGAGGTCTTGTGAGTTTTGCGGATGCTGGAAATGCGGATAGTGAGGATGCGACAACCCGCGATTTTAGCAGAGACGCCCCATAAGAGGCGTACTGTTGCAGGTGTCTGTTGCGGGTGCCTGTTGCAGGTACCGAGGGTGCCGCGCCAGCGCGCATCAACAATCCACCAGAAGCGCCGGACCACCTGCGAAAAGCGCCCAAACCACTGCAATAATCACCTACAAAACAATAACTTACGAACCTCTGTCGAGCGCGCTTTGCCAACCAAACGCAGGCGCGTAGCCGAGCAAGCGACGCGCATGCGCACTCACGTAGACGCGGTCAATTGACTCCGGCAAGCGCCATTTTCGACGGGCAAACTCCTCCACCAGCGCCGGGCATCGAGCGGTCAATACGGTCGCCGCGTCGCCTATGAGTTGATCGCAATCCGCTTCTAGAAATGGCGTCGCGCCCGAAATGTTGAACCCATCGAACACCCTTGAGTGGTGCGCCGAGTGCCAGCGCGAACGCCTGTGCCACGTCACGCGCATCGACGTCGCGATAGAGCCGAGACAGCGCCATCAACAGCAAGGGCTCAGGAAACGAACGCGAGAAGCGGAGCGCTGCGGTGACAAAGTTCGGCGCAAACGCGTCACGACAGATTGACTCTGCCGCGAGTTTGGTCTCGTCTTGAATATCCTCGGCGATAGGACTCAGATCTTCCGTCACCCAGACCGCACGCGCATTTGATCGCATGGCGCGGCCATAAACTGAGGTGGTACTTGCGAGCAAAAAGCGCTTCGCACCGGCCCGCTGTGCCGATTCGACTAACGACGCGGTGGCGTTGATATTGAGTCGGATGAAGTCCGCTGGCGAGTGCGTGGCACGGTGCGGTGCGTGCAGCGCGGCTAAACGAACGACAGCATCGACCCCATCGAGATAAGGTTGCCAATCGGTGATGCGCGTGATGTCGGCGACGTGTGTCGTCGTCGGTGCCGGATGCAAATCAAACCCCACCACGTCGTGCTCGCCAGCCAACCTAGCCGCGACGGTCGCCGCCACTTTGGGGCCCGACGAGCCGGTCAACAGTATCTTCATGACCCAGACAACAACAGTGAAACTCTATATTCCACGGGTGTTTCCAGACATAAATACTTCGAAACGACCGCCAATAGGCGACTTTTAGATGTAATGCACTTCCACGATTTCGTACTCAACTGCGCCGCCGGGTGCGCGAACTTCGACCGTATCGCCGGCCGACTTGCCGATCATGGCGCGCGCGAGTGGTGAAGAAAAAGACACCTTGGAAAGTTTGATGTCGGCTTCATCTTCCCCAACGATTTGATAGCTCACTTTGGCCCCGGTCTCGACCGCTTCGAGATCCACCGTAACCCCGAACACGACCCGCCCATCGTCATCAAGCGTTTTCGGGTCAATCACCTGCGCGCTGGAGAGTTTGCCTTCGAGTTCGATAATGCGACCTTCGACAAACCCCTGCCGCTCCTTGGCGGCATCGTATTCGGCATTCTCCGACAGGTCTCCTTGCGCACGCGCTTCCGAAATCGCTTTGATGACACTTGGACGCTCGACGGTCTTCAGATTGTGGAGCTCCACCTTCAGCGCTTCCGCGCCAAAAACGGTGAGAGGGACTTTTGCGAGGCTGCTCATGGATGAATCCTGTGAAAAATAGGCTTGTTTACGTACGGCACAACTAAACGGCGGCAAGCCGTTGCCAACCACTGACATGCGTCACGCAGCAATCAGCTTGTGCAGCGATTGCAGCGAATAGACATCAAGTTCGGACAAGTGCTGCATGCCAACGCAGGCTGCACGGGCACCAGACACGGTAGTGTAGTACGTGATGCGGCCCTGCAACGCGGCATTTCGGATCGACCATGAGTCGCGAATCGAGCGTTTGTCTTCTTCGACCGTGTTCACGATCAAGCTGATTTCGCGGTTCTTGACCATATCAACGATGTGCGGACGGCCTTCCAGCACTTTATTCACCGGCTCCACCGGAATCCCGGCCTTCGCCAGATGCGCCGCCGTACCCTTGGTGGCGACCAGGGAAAAACCAAGGTCGATCAAAGCGAGAGCGATTTCCTCAATCTTTGGCTTGTCGGCATTCCGAACCGAGATAAATGCCCTTCCCGCCCCCGGTCCGGTTGCCGGAAGCTTTACACCCGCCGCCATTTGCGACTTCACAAACGCCTCGGCGAAGGTCTTGCCGATTCCCATCACTTCACCGGTCGATTTCATTTCCGGTCCGAGAATAACGTCAACGCCTGGAAACTTGATGAACGGAAATACTGCTTCCTTTACCGAGAAGTACGGTGGCGTAATTTCCTTTGTGAAGCCTTGCGCCTTGAGCGATTTTCCCGCCATTGCGCGCGCGGCAATCTTGGCCAGCGGCGCGGCAATGGCCTTGGAGACAAACGGCACCGTGCGCGAGGCGCGCGGATTGACTTCCAGCACGTAAACGACGTCCTTGCCGTCTTCTTTCTTGATGGCGAACTGCACATTCATCAAGCCGACAACATTGAGCGCCCGGGCCATGACGACCGTTTGCTGGCGCAGCACATCCTGCAACGCGGTTGACAACGAGAACGGCGGCAACGAACACGCCGAGTCGCCTGAATGGACACCCGCCTGCTCGATGTGCTCCATGATGCCGCCGATCACGACATCGGTCCCGTCAGACACCGCATCGACATCGATTTCAATCGCGTCATTCAAGAATCGATCGAGCAGTACCGGCGAATCATTGGACACCTTCACTGCCTCGCGCATGTAGCGCTCAAGATCAGATTCAACGTGAATGATCTCCATGGCACGCCCGCCCAGCACGTAGGAAGGCCGCACCACCAACGGGTAGCCGATTTCACGCGCCTTGATGATGGCTTCTTCGTTAGTGCGCGCAGTGCGATTGGGTGGTTGTTTCAAGCCCAATTGGTGGATCATCTGCTGGAAGCGCTCACGGTCTTCCGCCATATCGATCATGTCGGGCGTGGTGCCGATGATCGGCACGCCGTTGGCCTCGAGCGCGCGCGCCAATTTCAACGGCGTCTGTCCGCCGAACTGGACGATCACACCGACCGGCTTTTCGATATCGACAATCTCGAGGACGTCCTCCAGCGTCAACGGTTCAAAGTAGAGTCGGTCGGAGATATCGTAGTCGGTGGACACTGTCTCCGGATTGCAGTTGACCATGATGGTCTCAAAACCGTCCTCGCGTAGCGCGAGCGCGGCGTGTACGCAGCAGTAATCGAATTCGATACCCTGCCCGATGCGATTAGGACCGCCGCCAAGAATCATGATCTTCTTCGCGTTGGTCGGCCTTGATTCGCATTCTTCGTCGTACGTTGAATACATGTATGCGGTTGAAGTCGCGAATTCCGCCGCACAGGTATCGACGCGTTTGTAAACGGGGCGGATGCCATGGAGGTGGCGCAACTTGCGTATGTCCGCATCGGACACTTTTAGTAGAAACGCCAAACGGCGGTCCGAGAAGCCCTTGCGCTTCAACGCACGCAACTGTTCCGGCGTCACCTCTGAAACCGATTTCTTTTCGAGCTCCAGTTCGATGTTGACGAGTTCCTGAATTTGCACGAGAAACCACGGATCAATCTTCGTGTAACCGTGAATTTCCTCGAGGCCCATACCGATACCAAACGCGTCAGCGACATACCACAGGCGCTCGCCGCGCGGATAAGCCAATTCGTCACCAATCTTTTCCGGATCGACCGTCTTCAGATTAAAGCCATCAACACCAACTTCGAGTCCGCGTAATGCCTTTTGCAAGCTCTCTTGAAAATTACGCCCGATCGCCATCACCTCGCCAACGCTCTTCATCTGTGTGGTTAGGCGATCATCAGCCTGCGGAAATTTCTCGAACGCGAAACGCGGAACTTTGGTCACGACGTAGTCGATGGATGGCTCAAATGAAGCCGGCGTCGCGCCGCCAGTAATGTCGTTTCGCAGTTCGTCAAGTGTGTAGCCGACCGCAAGTTTGGCCGCGATCTTGGCAATCGGAAAACCCGTCGCCTTGGACGCCAACGCAGAGGAACGCGATACGCGCGGGTTCATCTCGATGATCAACATGCGTCCATCTTTTGGATTCACCGCAAATTGCACGTTGGAACCACCCGTCTCAACACCGATTTCGCGCAGGCACGCAATCGAGGCGTTGCGCATGATCTGGTATTCCTTGTCGGTCAACGTCTGGGCGGGAGCGACAGTAATCGAGTCACCCGTATGCACACCCATCGGGTCAAGGTTTTCGATCGAGCAGATGATGATGCAGTTGTCCGCTTTGTCGCGCACCACTTCCATCTCAAACTCTTTCCAGCCAAGCAGCGACTCTTCAATCAGCAGTTCTTTGGTCGGGGACGCTTCAAGACCGCGCTCACAAATCTCGGCAAACTCGTCGCGGTTGTAGGCAATACCGCCACCGGAGCCACCCATGGTAAAACTCGGCCGGATGATGGCCGGAAAGCCGATCGCGGCTTGCACCTGGAGAGCTTCTTCCATTGAGTGCGCGATCATTGAACGGGCCGATTCAAGACCAATCTTGGTCATGGCTATCTTGAATTTTTCGCGGTCCTCGGCCTTGTCGATCGCCTCCTTGGTGGCACCGATCATTTCAACGTTGTACTTTTCGAGCACGCCGTGTTTGGCCAAATCCAGCGCACAGTTGAGCGCCGTCTGTCCGCCCATGGTCGGTAGCAGCGCGTCGGGTCGCTCCTTGGCGATGATCTTTTCGACGATCCGCCAAGTGATCGGCTCGATGTAGGTCACGTCCGCCATGTCCGGGTCGGTCATGATCGTCGCCGGATTGGAATTGATCAAGATGACCTTGTAGCCTTCGTCACGCAATGCCTTGCATGCCTGGGCACCGGAGTAGTCAAACTCGCATGCCTGACCGATGACAATCGGACCGGAGCCGATGATGAGGATGGATTTAATATCGGTGCGCTTAGGCATTGTATTTGTCTCTTGCTGGCTTCGTCATTTCGGAAAGTCCGTCCCTTGACGAATACGAATGTGTCTTGCGGGGAATCTGGCGTCGATGTTAATCATCGATTTCATTTGCTCGAACGTGACGAGCTGACCGCCATCGCCCTTGCAGTCAAGCCAGTACAACTTGGCAGGATCTAGATCTGGTTGGTGAAGCCTCGTCTTCGCAGGAAATATTTCCGGCGTGTTGCAGAGCTCAACCACATCCCGATATCGCGTTGTGATGCCAAAACGACGAACAAAATTAGACACTACAGATGCCATCGCAGGGCACTTCCCGCCTTGGAAAAGGGGCACTGAGGGAAATTTTTTGTCGTCGCAAAGAGATGCCCTTGCACGCCCATCCTCAACCTGCGTTTCCTGAAGGCGACCACCGCAAATCTCCCTTGATGCCCTTTTGCCAAAGGGGGAAATTGTCGCGCGTACGATCTGGTTCAATGATTCGCGCATCTCAATGACTCATCATTACGATAAACCGATCAAACAGATAACTCACTTCGTGCGGCCCCGGACTCGCCTCCGGGTGCCCTTGGAAACTAAACGCACGCTTGTCGGTGCGCTCAATCCCCTGACATGTGCCATCGAACAGCGACTTATGAGTGACGCGTACATTGTTGGGCAGCGTGGCCTCGTCAACAGTGAAGCCGTGGTTCTGACTGGTGATGAAGACCTTCCGCGAGTCGAGGTCTTGCACCGGATGGTTGGCACCGTGATGACCAAATTTCATCTTCACCGTCTTGGCGCCGGAAGCCAAGCCGAGCAACTGATGACCCAGGCAAATACCAAATACCGGCACGTCCTTGGCGACGATGTCCTTGATCGCTTGCACCGCGTAATCGCACGGCTCCGGGTCACCCGGGCCATTTGATAAGAACACGCCGTCCGGCCTGAGGGCAAGCGCGTCACCAGCCGAGGTCTGCGCCGGGACCACCGTCACCCGACAGCCGCGATCGGCCAACATGCGCAAGATATTCTGTTTGACCCCAAAATCGTACGCAACAACGTGAAACTTGGCTGACGTCAGCGCCTTAAAACCTTTACCGAGCGCCCAAGAACTCGTGTTCCATTCGTAGTTAGTGTTGCAGCTAACGACTTTCGCCAGATCAAGCCCAATCATCTTCGGTGCCGCCACCGCCAGTTCGTGCGCGCGCTTGATCGCTACCTCATCGACGGCACCAACGAGGATGCAGCCGTTCTGCGCGCCCTGCTCGCGCGTGTGCCGCGTCAGGCGGCGCGTATCAATATCGGCGATGGCGACGATGTTGTTGCGAACCAAATAGTCGACGAGCGTTTCCTGACTGCGGAAATTGGATGTGAGCAACGGCAGATCGCGAATGATCAACCCGGCTGCGTAGGCTTTGTCAGATTCAGCGTCTTCGCTATTGGTGCCAACATTACCAATATGCGGATAGGTCAGCGTGACAATCTGCCCCATGTAGGATGGGTCGGTAAGGATTTCTTGGTAACCGGTCATCGCCGTGTTGAAAACCACTTCGCCGACAGTGCTACCGGATGCGCCGACGCCGACGCCCTTGAAAACCGAACCGTCAGCAAGAACAAGTACAGCGGGCGGGGGCGATCTCAAACTCACGGCGAACTCCAAAAGACTCGGACAATGACGTCTCGCGCGCACCGTTGCAGCCCAACAATGACAAACATACGAATCTTGCGGGCATAAAAAACGGGAAAGGCCGTAGGGAGATTTGACTCGATCCCGATGCGCTTTCCCGCGTTTTTGCTCCGCAAAACGTCTGCGACGCGATTAAAAAATCATTTTACCCGAAACTGCCCTTCACCGCAATGCGGATTGACACTCCGAGGTCAGCGTTGGGATCACTTCAAGCCCAATACGTCGTCCATATCAAACAAACCGCTCGACTGCCCGGCGACAAACTTCGCGGCGTGGATGGCCCCCAATGCGTAGGTTTCACGCGACGACGACCTGTGGGTGATCTCGATGCGTTCACCGTTCAACACAAAGTAAACGGTGTGATCGCCAATGATGTCGCCGGCACGAACCGCAGAAAAGCCGATTGACCCGTCTGCGCGCGCGCCGCTAACCGAATGGCGGTCAAACGTGGCGACGCGGTCAAAATTCTGTCCGCGGGCTTTTGCAGCGACCCGTCCGAGCATCAGCGCGGTACCGGAAGGCGCATCGATTTTGAGTTTGTGATGAGCGTCAAAGACCTCAATATCGGCCCTCATCCCGAGTGATTTTGCGGCCAAGCCAACCAGTTTGGCAGTCACATTCACACCGAGACTCATGTTGGGCGCGAACACAATCGCGATGCGCTCCGCATGGGCACGCAACTCATCCAGTTGCGCATCAGTAAAACCAGTGGTGCCGATCACAGCGTTGGTACCTTGCCGTGCGCAGGCCGCCAAATGCGCCAGACTCCCGTCGGGACGCGTAAAGTCAATGAGCACACGACTTGCCGACACGGCTGCGTCGATGTCGTCGGTGACGGCGACACCGGCAACTGCAGTCCCGACCAGAGATGAGCCCCGATGCTCCAGTGCTGCTGCCACTTCAATCTCCGCATCGGCGGCGGCGGCACTGAGCAGCATCCTCCCCATGCGTCCACCGGCACCGGCGATGGCGATCGTCAGCGGCATTCGCGAATCCAGCCTACTTGCGTGGTTCCGGGGGGGCGCCGGGCGGGGTTGCGTCAGGCGTTTTGCGACGATCACCGCCGCCAGTCAAAATCTCGACCGGTGAAGCAACGCCGTCCACCCGCGCTACTTTTTCCCCGTCAAAAACAACCGTCACTTTAAATTGTCGCTGGGTACGGCTGAATGGATTGAGCTTTTTTTCCGCGTTCCGGTCCTCGTTATAAACGTAGTCCCATCGATTGCCGCTAAACACATCCTGCAGCAGCGGCGTACCCAGAACGTTGCGAACTTCCAGTCGCGACATGCCCGGTTTGACCTTCGCGACCTGCTCCTGGGTGACTAGGTTCCCCTGCTGGATATCCAAACGATAGACACCAAAGTTGGAACAGCCGGACGACGCAACGACCAGGGCGGCACAGACAACGGCAGCGGAAACAACGGCGGGCAATTTCATTCGGATACGGGCTCTTTGGGCGTGGGGCACAATTATAGCCGAGGGCGCTCGCTGCAAACCCCGCAATCGAACACATTGCCGGGAGCAAAAGCGCTATGATTCCAGCATCATGACTAACTCAGCGTGACCGCAGATGCCAGATTTAAAGGATCTTCAAAGCATTGGCCTCAAGGCAACCCTCCCCCGGTTGAAGGTGCTGGAGCTTTTCCAAAGTTCCAAGGAGCGCCACATGAGCGCCGAGGACGTTTACAAGTTACTGCTCAATGACAACGCGGATGTCGGGCTGGCAACCGTCTATCGCGTCCTCACGCAGTTTGAGCAGGCGGGACTGCTGCAGCGACATCATTTCGAGGGCGGGCGCGCCGTTTTCGAACTCAACGAGGGTGGTCATCACGATCATCTCGTTTGTTTGCAGTGCGGCAAGGTCGAGGAGTTCTACGACGCCGAAATCGAAAAACGCCAGCATAAGATCGCCAAAGACCGCGGCTTTTCGCTGCACGACCATTCGCTGTACCTGTACGCCGATTGCACCAAAGCGCATTGCCCCAACAAGACGCCGTGAGCTGCTCCATCTTTCCCGCGCACGCCGCCATGAATAGTCCCGCCAAGTTCAACTTGCGACACCATATCCGCGTCGCGACAAAGCGAATCCCGGCCGTGTTTTTTGCCGCGTTTGTTGCTGTATCCGGCAATG
>Ga0209490_10006549_pt1 | contig 10487 bp, 4 predicted proteins | sample MAT06_FD_187209 | JGI IMG/M metagenome (GOLD analysis project Ga0209490, IMG submission 187209) | Freshwater microbial communities from Lake Fryxell liftoff mats and glacier meltwater in Antarctica - MAT-06 (SPAdes) (version 2) | ecosystem: Environmental > Aquatic > Freshwater > Ice > Liftoff...
CGCATCCGTCACGTGGAACTGGACGGTCTCATACCCATCCTCCGCTGACGGATCTGGATCGTGCCTCGTGGCGACGATGTCGTCGATGTACCGCTCGCCCCAGACGTGCTGCACATGGCGGTTCACGCCCGGCGAGGACTGGTAGTTCGCGTCGACGCGTGTCTCCAGGAGGCGCCACTCAGCCGAGTAGTACATCGTCCGCAGCTCATCGAGCGCGTGGGTCGAGTTGGTGGTGTCGCTGTCGGCGCGGGCCACAGTGGGCCAGTTCAGACCGTTGTACTCGTACTCGCCGCGCGGGTGGACATCCTCCTCATTGTCCTCGAACTCCACCTTCACCAGCCGGTTCCACGCATCGTGGGTGTAGCGAAGCGCCGTCGCGTCGGCGCCGTCGTTGGTGAGCTCCTGCCGGAGATTGTTGCCCGCGAAGTCGTAGGTCAGGGCGAGCTCGTCGCCGCCCGCGTCGACCGCGAGCGTGCGCTCGAAGAGCTCGTTCACGCGGTTCGTCGGGAGCACCAGTGACGGATCACGGAAGTCCCGGGTCTCGGTCTCGTCGCCATCGAAGCCTCCGGCACCGTCGAGGTCGGTGGCGACCTCGATCCAATTGCCCAACGGATCCAGCGACCACGCCTGGCTGCTCTTGAGCTGGGTGACCGAGGGAGTCGTGAGACTTCCGTTCCATGCCCCGCGGATCGCCTCGGTCAGCCGATGCAGTCCGTCGTACGAGTACGACTGGCTCAGCGGCTGAGCCGACCCCGGCCGCGCGTCGAAGGCCCCGGTGCGGCTCGACGCGTTGTCATAGAGGTACGCCGTCTCGACGATCGGCGGCTTGTTCGGCACCGTCGAAAGGCTTCCGTGAGCGGCGAAACTTCCGTCCACCCACATCTGCCGCGCGATGCGGCCGTAGCGGTCGAGCCCGGGATATTGACCCGTCGTCGTTGTGCCATTTGGAGCGTGGAAACTAGTTAGCCGGACATTCGGGATGCGGTAATGCGCGAGCACTGGCAGCGCGACGCCGACGTAGGAGTAGTCGACGTATCCGTTCGATGTGCCCTCTTCGAGTAGGCTGCCGACGCGGCTGATCCGGTCGTTGATTGAGCCCGACGCGCCGTAGGCCGCCTCCAGTTCCCACCCGTCGGGATAGGACAGCACCGTGCGCCGGCTGCGGTTGCCGCTCGCCACCGGCTGGATGTCGTAGTCGATGCCGACCGAATCCGAGCCGCCGGAGATGTCGCCGTCGGGCTGCTGCGTCGCGCTCGCGACCTGCCAGAGGTCGTCGTAGCCGAACTGCACGGCGTTGACCACCGCCTGCCCGCCCGTGCCGTGCTGCGTGTACGAGCGGCTCGTCCTCAGGCGTCCGAGCGTGTCGAACTCGCTGGCGATGGCGTCGACGGTGTCGTCGATCTGGAAGGCCGAGATGGACGTCGAGACGGTCGCCTTGTCGAGCGTCACGCGTCCCAACGCGTCGCGCGTGTAGACGTGCTGCGTGACGTTGGCGTCCCACGTCTCGACGACCTCGCTCTGCCGGTTGTACTCGAACCGCACGGGCTGCGGCTCCGTGGGCGGGCCGAGCACCTGCCTCTGCGAGTCGGGGTAGTGGATCTCCGCGAGCAGGTCGTTGGACTCAATCTCGCCGTTGAATCGGCGGCCCGAGTCGTACAGGTACGCCGTCTCCTGCATGCGGGTCACCGGCGTGAACGTTGGCGGATCGCCGAAATCGGACTCGAGCTCCACCAAGTACGCCGCCTGTCGGACCACGTTGCCGAGGCCGTCGTAGACGAAGCTGGTGGCGCGATTGCGATCGGGGTGATCGATGTCCAGACCCGACACGATCTTCCATCGCCTCATCAGGACATCGGCGACTTGGTCCAGCGGCCCCTCCCACACGAACTCAACCGGATTCGACGGATCGAAGTTCTCGATCACCATGATCCGCCGACCGAGGGCGTCGTGATGGAACTTCGTCATCCGGCTCATCGGGTCGGTGACCGTGTCCACTAGCCCCCGCGCGTCGTAGCTGGTCTCGGTCACAAGCTTGGTCGCGTCGGCCGCATTCGACGCGGGAGGAGCCGACTGGACGATCGACGGCGCCGATCCGCCCGACTGGAAGCCGGTGGCGTTGCTGCCGTACTCCGCCTGTCGGATTGCGCGGTTCGCGGCGTCGTACCAGGCGCCGGAGTAGGTCGTGATCACCTTGCTCGACGGATAGCCCCCGGAGTCGAGGGCGCCGACGTCGGAGGTCGTCGCGTCGTGCGTGCGGACGCGACGCGTCGAGAAATCCATCACGCCCCGCCCGGTGACGTATCGGCTGCTCGACTGCTCCAGCACGACGTCGTCGGAGACGTTGGTGGCGTGCGTCGAGAGAGTGAAGACCGCCGCGAAGTTCCCCGAGGCCCCCGGAAGCGGGTCGCTGCGACGATCGCTCAGGTAGACGATCTTCGGACGACCGAGGCCCTCGTAGGACATCTTCTGCATCGGTCCGTTGGGACCCCACGCGCCGACCGACCGGCCGACCTGGTCGAACCACGTGTGCGACTCGATGAATGTCGGGCTCGACGACTTCGGGTTGGTGGCGATAGCCCGGCGGTAGACGAGCCCGCGCTGGCTGTAGCTCGTCTCCGCGTAGCGGCCACGAAAATCGGCGCCGCTGTCGAGCGGAGCATTGATCGCCGTCGGCTCGGCCGTGAACACCGCGTGCCTGACCACCCGGTCGAGGTTGTCGAACTCCGTCCAGTCGTGAGGCGGCAGCGGGTTGACCGCGCTGTACCGGCGGTCGCGCCAGTCGTACTTCAGGATCGTCGACCTGACGACCTCCGACATCCCGCTGCCCGAGACCACCTGATCGATCCGCGTCAGGTTGCCGTTGCCGACGCCTGCGGTCGTCGAGGTCCCCGAGTCGTAGTAGCTCCGTGCGACGAACTTCATCGTCGCGTCGTCGGGCACCCAGTCGCCGATGTCGGCGAGGCCGACCTCCGTCGCGACCACGCGGTCGAGCACGTCATAGCTCAGGCGCTCCGCCGTGCCGTTGGCGTTGATCGTCCAGAAGGGCCGACCCAACCGGTCCTGCCCGAAGAGCGTGACGTGAACGCCGTTGTTCGGGCCGTCGAGGAGGTCCTCCGGTTCCTCCTGCGGATCCACCGGGAGCGGTCCGGTGAGCGCGTTCCACTCCATCACCGCCTTGACCTGTCCGGCCACGTCGTGCCGGACGATGCGGCGAGAGAGCTCCTCGGCAAGCATGTAGCCGGAGACGAGAATGGGCCAGCCCGCTTGGGAGGCGGCCGGCGCCGCGAACTGGTAGCCGCCGATGCCCGGCCGGTAGCCGCTTGCCGCGAACATCTGTCCCGCTGCCGTGTACCACGTCACCGAGGCAGGACCGCCATACTGCCCGGTCGCGGCGTCGACGACCGGCGGAAGCGTCACGTCGCAGGAGTAGCGGATGCCGGGCCGGTCGGGGTGGCTGAAGGAGTTCCGGAGCGTGTATGTGCTCACGTCGCCTGGCTGGATCGTCTCGCGGACCCGGCCCATGAGATCCCGCGCGTACCGAGTCTCCAGTGCGCCGCCGTCGGAGTTGCGACCGAAGCCGGTCGTGCTCAGTCCCGCGATCGTCGATGGCAGCGTGTTCGGAGCGTTGCGGACGACCTTCAGAAGCTGCCCGGCGTTGCCGCTCTCGAACTCTCTTGCCGTGATCGCCCCGTCCGCCGCGACGCTCCAGACGTTGTCGCCGCGATCGTCGAAGATGTCGTACGAGGCGTACCACGCGGGCGTGCCCGGGCCGTTCTCCGCGACGAGCTCCGCCTCGACCTCGCTCTCGATCTTCCGCAGGAGCACGTTCGCAGCACCGCCAAACGGCTCTATGAAGACGCGATGTTCGGAGAAACGCTCGATCAGCCAATCGGCGTAGTAGGCCTTGCCGCCGTACCACGCGAACGCGGCGTTGATTGGCTTCGGTGCCAAGAAGCTGCGCGTCGCAGGGACGAGCGCGGTGCCGAACAAGTCGAATTGGGTGTCGTCAACCATGTTGGATAGTGCTCCTCCGGGCGTTCGCTAGTCGAGATTCAGACCGCGGCCATCCCGCGCAGCAGCTTGGCGATGCACTGAGGGATCTCTTCGATCGCACGGTCAACTTCGGCGGTCGTCGTAAATCGCGAAAGCGAGAGGCGAATTGAGCCGTGCGCGATCTCCGGGGGAATGCCCATCGCAAGCAGGACCGGCGACGGATCGAGACTGCCGGACGAACACGCTGCGCCGGCACTCGCGCAGATGCCGCGTTCCGAGAGCAACAGCAGGATTGCTTCCGCCTCAAGACGTCGGAAACCGATGTTGGTCGTATTCCAAAGGCGTGGGGGCGCAACAATGTCGGGCTGTTCGTGCCTCGCAGCGCTGTCCATCTGAGCGGGGGAGAGTCCATTGACCGTCGCACTCTCGCAGCGCGAGAGGATCGCCCGTTCAAGGCGATCTCGCTCCGCCGCGATCGAAGTACGCTCGTCGGTCGCGAGCCACGCGCGGGCCGCGTCGGCGGCAACACCCATACCGACAATTCCCGGCACGTTCTCGGTACCACCTCGCCGATCGCGCTCTTGCGGGCCACCGATCAGCTGTCGTTCCAGACGTATGCCGCGACGAACGTAGAGAGCCCCGATACCCTTCGGTCCATGGAACTTGTGCGCCGCGAACGACAGCAGGTCAACTTGGAGCGCAGCGACGTCGGTCTCCATCTTGCCGACCCATTGCGTTGCGTCAGTGTGGAATCGCACGCCGTGCTCGCGGCACAATGCGCCGATCCGTGCGATGGGCTGAACGACCCCGGTTTCATTGTTCGCCCACATGAGCGAGACGAGGGCGATCCGTCCCGCACGCTCCGCAAGCGTCGAGCGAAGCCAGTCGAGATCCACCACACCAGCAACGTCGTGCCGAGCCCACACAACGTCGCCGCCACGATGAGCCCAGAGTTCGGCGGTTTCGCGAACGGCGCTGTGCTCGAGGCGGCTGGTGATCAGTACAGGCGGGGCGGCTCGGTCACTTGGAGTGGTGGCTGCGGTTGAGGACCGCGCCGTACTCGCGGGACGCGCGGCTTGGGCCTCACGGCTGCGGTGCGCAGCGCCACCACCGCCCTGACCAGCGGGTCCGCTTAGAAGAGCATCGACTGATGCGCCAAGCGTCCCGAGGATGGCGTGATTCGCGGCTTCCGTGCCACCAGAGCAAAAGATGACTTCTCGCTCCTGACAACCGATCAGTCGCGCGACTGACTCACGCGCCAGCTCGACGCGTCGGCGAGCCTCGACGCCAGCGCGATGCACGCTTGACGGATTCGCCCAGTCGCGCTCAAGGCACAAACGCATCGCCTCGACGACCTCAGGCAGCGGTTGCGTCGTCGCGTTGTTGTCGAGGTAGCAACTGTCCACGCGGCGATCGTAGCAACGCTCGCTTCTACGCCCTCACGTTCGGGGCTCGTATGAGCAGCAAGGACAGGTAGGCGTCACGCGCAGGACCGAGGCGGATGCCTTTGATGTCATACCCGTGGTTCGGCATCCCCAGATGTCGCGAATGCTCTCACTGCGAGACGGCTAGTCTGGTGCAAACTCATGATTCGTCTGTGGACCGTCACCGTTCTTCAGTCTGCGCGACCACTGCGACTTTGCGAATGCAATTACGCCGACCGAAAACAACGCGAATCCGGCCGCAAGTAGCACTTTCGACCCGGATGGAGGACCGTTGTCCGCACGGTCGTAATTGAAGGACGCCATCTTCATAGGCTCGGCGAGCGGAATCGTGCTCGACGCGGTCCACGTCTCACCCGAATCGCGATCAACGATCTGTGTCCCCGCCGGGACGGTCAGAGATAAGTCAACCGCGCCGCCAGTATGAACCTTAGGATTGCCCTCGGAATCATTGGCGACGTGTAAGCCAACCCAGCTTACAGTCTCGCCTTCAGAGCCGAAGCAATAGAATTCGCCCGACAGCGGCAGGGCGACCAAGTCTTCTCCGCGTGACAGGAACGTGTTGGTATTCCAACGGGCGACTACTCCACCGTTCGGGCGAAAGACGTCGACCTGCACTTGCGCAAAGCCCAAGGCTGGCGCATACCAAGCTCGAAGCTGCGTGTAATTCGGTGCCACCTCTTCGTTGCGAAGCTCGATACAGACGCACACATGCCCATCTATGACCGATTCTTCGTCGAATACATATGAATAAGGGTCGTTGAGTAATGTCAACGCTGCGTTGTTCGGTACGAACACTGCGGGATCGAAGGCTCCACAGGTTTCACGGGTCGGAAATACGCCCAAATACGAGCAATACTCCGGAATGATTCCCGGAAATCCGAGCGTGGTCGGCGAAGTGCTGATCTCAGCACTGGAAATTCCATCGAAGCAAATGGCTTTGGGTGCGTTTACGTCGAAAACTCGAATGATGTCGTCGTCTGGGCTACCGCTAGCGTAGGGCGTAACGATTTCGATGCGGAAACCCTCAGACCCCACGCGGTTCGCCACGTCTGCAGGGGAAACTGCGTAGTCAGACTTGTGTCCAGCCTCTCTATACGGTATGTCACATCCAACTGTTGGAGGTCGGAACGCGAAGCCGTCATAATCGTCGCTAGCATCGCCTTATCGTGCGGGCACGAATTAGTAGGTGCTAACACCGAAACTGCGATTGCTGAGACAAGCACTATGCGCCTCCCAAGGACGGCGTGTGGCACGACGCACATGCGCCATGGGCGACCAATGCCGACAAATTTTGAATTATTGAAGACATGTTCCTAGTCGCATGGCTCGGCTCGTCTTTCCGCAGACATGTTTGGTAGTAGGTGGCGCCCGCGGGGATCGCAAGGGGACAGCCACCAACGAGACCGATACCGGTCTTGGAACAATTGCATACGCCACTGCCGGTTGGAACACATGCCCACCCTGCCGCCAGCGCGTTGACGTTCGCGCATGCAGTCGCAGCTGTGGCTTGCACGCAGGTTGCAGTTCCGCCTCCGGCAGTCGGAACCTTCCAAGTATTGGCCGTGGCATAGCACGGGTCATAGCACTCGCCGCAGTCAGGATAAGCTGCCGAGCATGCTGTGCCCCCTCCGAGACCCGCGCACGGATTTGAACCTAGCGGAACCCGAGTCAAAGTCAACGTGATGCAGGGAGGGTTGCACTGCCCATTGGCCGAGCAACATACAGCGACCGCGATGTAGCCCGTCGCGCTTATGCTTAGCGCGGCGATTAACATTCGCGAAATCGCTTTCGAAAGGATGCTACGAAGCACGGTCACCTCGACACTTGGCAGTAGCTCTACGAGGCAGCGAAAGACCACCGACCGCAGGCATGCCTTCCTGATGCGGGTGAAGTCCACCGTCGGGTCGTGTCTACCAGCACTGAATCGCGGTGCAAGCGAATTGCAGGGAATGAGCAAAAAAGGCTCGCCGTGGCCCCAACGCTCGTCCAAGGCCAATGGGAGTTGAAGCACTGAATCGGCCGAATGAGGATCGGCGGTTTGAGCTGAACTTCTTGCTGGCCACGTGCGGGCGGGAATAGAAGTGCGTGGCGAAATGCACAGGGGTTATTGCCGCCGCGCTCACCGACGCCGCCGCGTGTGCGATCGCCGCGGACACGGTCGTCAAGGCACCCCCATCACCTCGAGGATTGCTCCGCCTCGGCGAACCGCGCCCTACTCGACGAGCGCGCGTCGCGTCCCGATCTTCCCACGCGGCATTGACGGCAGGCGAGATATGCAATTTCCCCACGAATCGAGCACGCCGATCCGTGCTACTCGAAGTTGTACTCGGCAAGCGCGAACGACGATTGCTGCGTCGAGCCCCACGCGAAATTCGGAAGCGGCTCTTCTTCATCGAGATCGTTTCATGCAGCTCATTTCGCGCAACATGCCCTGCAAATCACGGACTTCAAAACGAACGAGACCCGGCGCAGGTGCCGGGTCTCTTGGTTCATGCGGATGAGAGGAATCGAACCTCCACGGGTTTTACCCCACAAGAACCTGAATCTTGCGCGTCTGCCAATTTCGCCACATCCGCGAGCGACGCGCAATACTACCAGCGGTACCCGCCGCCGCCAATGCAACAGACATCGGATCGCGCGACGCATTGCGGACTTCTTGGCGCGAGGCATCGCGTGGCGTCATGTGGCGTGGCGTGCTTTCGCGCAAGCGATCGCGCGAGCGATCGCGCGAGGGGACATCGAGCGCGCCGCGCAGCAGTTCCCCCAGACGCGGACGTGCCGCGAACACCCGCCGACGCCGTCTCCTCCGGCGGCGCCAGCGGATGCCGCAGCGCTCAGGGCGTAGCAACGCGCCCCGGATTCGCTGTAGCGGCCAGCGAAACTTTGGCGAGTTGCCAGCGAGTCTCAAGCAGCGCAGCTCCGACCCCGCGCTCTTGAGCTGATCTCTCGCGGACCAACGTCACGACATCAGTCGCCGTGCAAACCGCCATTCTCGTCATGACCTTTGGCGGCAACCCGCACCCGACTCACTCATCGTCGCCCGACGTGCCCGCAGCTGGCCGCGCTGGCGCACTCCCCAGATTCGCCATTCGCTTCTTCAGCACGGCTGCGCGGATCTCCTCGAAGAGATCTGGGTTCTGCCGCAAGAACAGCTTTGAATTCTCTCGTCCTTGGCCAAGACGCGTGGTGTTGTAGGAGAACCACGCGCCGCTCTTATCAACGACCCCGTCAGCTGCGGCGAGATCGAGAAGATCACCCGAGAGACTAATTCCCTCATCGAACATGATGTCGAACTCTGCCTCGCGGAAGGGAGGCGCGATCTTGTTCTTGACGACCTTCGCGCGAACGCGATTGCCAACGTTCGTCTCGCCGTCCTTGATCGAACCGATGCGGCGAATGTCAATTCGCACCGAAGAATAGAACTTCAGCGCGCGGCCACCAGTGGTGGTCTCAGGCGAACCGAACATGACACCGATCTTCTCACGCAGCTGGTTGATGAAGATGACGATCGTCTCGCTCCGTGAGATCGCGCCCGTCAACTTGCGGAGAGCCTGGCTCATGAGCCGCGCCTGCAAGCCAACGTGACTGTCGCCCATCTCGCCTTCAATTTCCGCCTTGGGAATGAGCGCTGCGACTGAATCGATGACCACGATGTCGATCGCATTCGAGCGGACCAACAGCTCGCAGATTTCGAGCGCTTGTTCGCCCGTGTCGGGTTGCGAGACGAGAATCTCGTCGAGATTCACACCGAGACGCTTCGCCCAACTCGGATCAAGGGCGTGCTCAGCATCAATGAAGGCCGCAGTGCCGCCACCCTTCTGGGCGTTGGCGATCACCGTCAGCGCCAAAGTGGTCTTACCCGACGACTCTGGCCCGAAGATTTCGACGACGCGCCCACGTGGAAGTCCACGACCACCAAGCGCGATATCAAGGCTAATGGCACCGGTAGAGATCGATGGGATCTGTGGGATCTGATCGCCATCAAGGCGCATGATCGATCCCTTGCCGAAGTTCTTCTCGATCTGTCCCATCGCGCGGTCGAGTGCGAGCTTCTTGCCCTTGACGTCGAGATAGCCTTCGCCCGACTTCGGATCAGAGAAGCGCGTGGGGTTGGCCGCGGCAGGAATTCCGGCCGTGCTCCCAGGCGTGTTCCCAACCGTGCTGGCTGAAGGCTTGACTTCAGTCGCGCGAGTTGACTGGACGCCGGAGGCGCCGCTGCCCGCGGGCTTTGATGGAACGGGGGACACGGACGAAGAGGCGGGACGCTGGGACATGACCTGATCCTTGGAAGCGACGGTAGAACCCGAACTGGCGGCATTCGCAGACGGGGCGATTGCTGAAGGAGACGACTTTGCTGCATCCTTGCCGAAGCTGGCTCCAGAAGCGAGGCCAACACTGGAGTCAACCCTGTTTGCTCCAATACTGTTTGCTCCAATACTGTTTGCTCCAATACTGTTTGCTCCAATACTGTTTGCTCCAACACTGTTTGCCTCAACACTGTTTGCGCCACCACTGGTTGCCCCACCACTGTTACGCGATGGCGCGACGCCGACGGCAGAACTTGCTGTGCCTACGGATACGCGTGTGGAACTTGTTGTCGAGGCTGAATTGCTCGTGGTCATTCTGTTTCCTTGGCGTCGAGCCGGTATGAAGCTTGTCTGGATCTAGCAAGTTTGAATCCGACGGCGTGCGGATCTGCGCCCGAAACCCGCTGCTCGGTGGTACGCAGGAGTCCAAACATCTCGCCCTCGACTGCACCTGAAGCGACTGCGCGTTCACGGAACGCCCAACCGCGGTGAAGGACTAGTCGGTGGGGCCGCACCCACACCGTCGAGTTGGAGTTCGCTGGCTCCTGAATGCCGCCCGACTGAGGCCCACGTGGCCTTTGCCTACGGACTGCCTGCCTAAGGACTGATTGGCTATCAAGCCGGGGCCGGGCAAGCCGGGGCCGGGCAAGCCGGGGCCGGGGTAAAGTTGGGTCGCAGATCCGCATCGGCGTCGTTCGTTAGGAGTGCGTAAGGTACCAACCATTTCCCTTACGTCAACCGC
>Ga0209490_10006551_pt1 | contig 10486 bp, 10 predicted proteins | sample MAT06_FD_187209 | JGI IMG/M metagenome (GOLD analysis project Ga0209490, IMG submission 187209) | Freshwater microbial communities from Lake Fryxell liftoff mats and glacier meltwater in Antarctica - MAT-06 (SPAdes) (version 2) | ecosystem: Environmental > Aquatic > Freshwater > Ice > Liftoff...
CACCGCCACCCGTCCACATGCCTGTGAAGAACGGAGCACCCATTGTCGGAGCTCGACACCTCAGCGGAGACGCTGGCTCGACCTGCCCATCCACTTCCCAGGGTGATCGCCCTGGCGAACCAGAAGGGTGGCGTGGGCAAGACCACGACCACCGTCAACCTGGGCGCAGCACTCGCGGAAATGGGCCTCCGTACCCTGATCATCGACCTCGATCCCCAGGGCAATGCGTCGACGGGTCTCGGGATCGAGAATCGCGGCCTCGAGCATTCGATGTACCACGTGTTGCTGCACGAGGAGCCACTCGAGAACGTCGTGGAGCCGACTGACGTCCGCAATCTTTTCGTTGCTCCGGCATCGTTGGATCTCGCCGGTGCCGAGATCGAGTTGGTACCGGCCTTCAGCCGGGAGCAACGGCTCAAGCGGGCCATCGAAGCGGTGCTCGATGACTACGACTATGTGCTGATCGACTGTCCACCATCCCTCGGTCTGCTGACCGTCAACGGCCTGGCTGCCGCGAGTGAGGTCATGGTGCCGATCCAATGCGAGTACTACGCCCTCGAAGGTCTGGGACAACTGCTGCGCAACGTTGATCTGGTCAAGCGCAATCTGAATCCGACCCTGGAGATGAGCACGATCCTCTGCGTGATGTTCGATGCACGTACGAAGTTGTCCGGTCAGGTCGTCAGTGAAGTCCGAGAGCATTTCGGCGACAAGGTGCTCAAGTCGGTGATCCCGCGTTCGGTGCGGCTTTCGGAGGCGCCCTCGTTCGGACAACCGATCACCACATTCGATCCAACATCACGAGGGGCCATTGCCTATCGCGATGCAGCCAAGGAGGTGCACCATGGCGCGATCTAGTGGTCTCGGAAAAGGACTCAGCTCGATCATTCCCACCAAGGAACTGAGCGATACCGATACCACTCGGGGCGCGGTGCTGTCTGATATTCCTGTTGCATCGGTCTCACCGAACCCGAATCAGCCCCGGGTGCATTTCGACGAGGAGAGCCTCACGGAACTGTCGGCGTCGATTGCCGAGATGGGGGTCTTGCAGCCGATCCTGGTGCGACCGGTGGACGGCGGTGCGTTCGAGCTGATCGCTGGCGAGCGTCGGTGGCGAGCGGCACAGCGAGTGGGGTTGACCACGATTCCCGCGGTCATCCGACTGACCGACGATGCGACGTCGGTCGAACAAGCCCTGGTCGAGAACCTGCATCGCCAGGATCTGACCGCGCTGGAAGAGGCAGCGGCCTTTCAGCAACTCCTCGAGGAGTTCGGGCTCACCCACGACCAGGTCGCGACGCGGGTCGGCAAGAGCCGCTCCGCGATCACCAACAGTCTGCGGTTGCTCGGCCTGCCCCCAGCGGTACAACACCTGCTCGCCGACGGGAAACTCTCGGCTGGTCACGGCCGGGCACTCCTCGGCACGCCCGACCGGGCTCGGCAGGAACAGCTCGCCCGAGACGCAGCCGCCGCTGGTTGGTCGGTGCGTATGGTGGAAGACGCTGTGCGTGCCGAGGGCACGCCGGTGCCTCACGCAGTGTCTGGAGACAGCGCACCCCTACCCGTCGATGGGGCGGGGCTCACCCCGTCGACGAGGCTCCGGCCGCCGGGCCTGCTCGAACTCGAGCACCTGTTGGCTGAACACCTCGATACGCGCGTGAGCGTGCAGATGTCGGCGAAGAAGGGGCGTGTCTCGATCGAGTTCGCTGACCTCGAAGACCTCGAGCGCATCTACCGGGCAATGACCGGGTGAAACGCCACGCGACTTTACCCTGGCCTTACCCTGACCTTACCCTCACCTCGCGCGAGAGGATGAGACCCGAGTACAACGCCATCAGTGTTCGAATCCGCGAGTTCACCGGTTGTTCACTCACGCTACGTGGCGGTCAACTCAACGTCATGTCGAGACAAACCCACAGGCTGTGTGCAGGGTTGTGGACAACTCAGTGATCGGAAGACGTTGCATTGGACGTCCAGGCCGACACGGCTCTGACCACGGCCTCGGTGACAGCGTCGGTGGCATCGACCGCCAGACGCACTGGGCCGAGAGAACACAGCACGGCAGGCATCCCGGTCTCACGCAACACGGGCAATCGCATCCCTTTCACCTCGGGCGCTGGCATCACTGTGGTACACCAGTCGGCAGCGAGTTGGGAAGCCAACGCTCGACCACCGAGCGATACGAACGTGGGTACGGCGAAATAGGAAATCAGGGAACGTTCGTCCGTGCGCGCTTCGAAGCCGATGTAGATGTTGGCGCCGAACCGGTTCGCAGCTGCTGCCTGCGCTCCGGCTTCGTACTCGTCGGTGGACAACACGGTGGCGCCGCTGAGTCGCAGCGCACGGGTGACTGATCGGGTGATCGAACTCAGGCCACCGAATTGACCGACCACGACGCGCAGTGTTCGCAACGACGCTGTCGTGCTCAGCGATTCCCGCACCGAGGCGACTCCCGGCCCCTCGCCGGTCTGGCGACGTAGTAGTTCGAGCATGCGAACGGTGCGGGGACCACAGATCCCGTCGATCGTGAGGCCACCGTTCTGTTGGAAGTCGTGGAGAGCCGACGCGGTCACCGGGCCGAAAATGCCGTCAGGGCGCCCGCAGTCGAAGCCGAGCCGATTGAGTGCATCTTGGAGTTCCGCGATGTCGTCACCGCGCAGCTGTGGTGCGGTGAGCACCAAAAGTCGGTCGCCGAGGCGCCAGCCCGCTTCGACGAGCGCCATCCACGTGTGCTCGTCGCACGCGCCGCTGGCGTGCAGGCCTCGCTGGCTCTGGAACGAGGCCACCGCCTCGCTCGTGGACTCGCCGAAACTACCGGGAGCGTCGCCGGACGGTGCCAGTCCGGCCGAGCCGAGTCGACGTTGCAGATCGCGAACTGCCTCGCCGTGCTGCCCCAGCGTCAGCGGAAACGGACCCGTCAGGGCGCTGTGGCGAGGAATTCGTCGAGCTCCTGGAGCAGGGCACCTTTGCTCTTGGCACCGACGACACGCTTCGACACCTCGCCACCAGAGAACACCAGCAGCGTCGGAATACTCATGACGTTGTACCGCCTCGCAAGATCTGGGTGGTCGTCGACGTTCAGCTTGGCGACGGTGATGTCATCAGCGTGCTCGTCGGCGATCTCGGCGAGGATCGGTGCAATCTGCTTGCACGGACCGCACCACTCGGCCCAGAAGTCGACGATGACGGGCTTGTCGGAGCCGATCACGCTCTCGTCGAAGGTGTTGGAGGACAAGTTGACGATGCCGTCTGCCATTGCGAATTCCTTTCGAGGTTCACGAGCAGCGTAGGGGCTCATGACGGAACCGATACAACAGCAACCGGAATTCGAACATTCCCGTTGCGGTGACGCTCAGTGGTGGACGTTGGCCTCGAGCCAGCGCTCGGCGTCGATCGCGGCCATGCAGCCCGACCCCGCCGCCGTGATCGCCTGGCGATAGACGTCGTCTTGCACGTCACCACATGCGAACACGCCGTCTACGTCGGTGTACGACGAATCCGGTCGGGAGATGAGGTAACCGGTGTCGGGGTTCATCGCGAGCTTGCCGACGAAGAGGTCGGTGTTCGGTCGGTGACCAATGGCCACGAACACTCCGGTCACCGTCAGTGTCGACACCGAACCGTCCACGGTGTCGGTCAACTCGATTCCGCTGACCGAGGTATCACCGAAGATGTCGGTGACCTGGGCGTTCCAGCGGAACTCGATCTTCGGGTTCGCGAACGCTCGGTCCTGCATGATCTTCGACGCCCGCAGTTCGTGGCGGCGGTGCACGATCGTGACCTTGTCGGCGAATTTGGTGAGGAATGTCGCTTCTTCGAGTGCCGAGTCACCGCCGCCCACCACGGCGATCTCATGGCCGCGGAAGAAGAAGCCGTCGCAGGTGGCACACGTGGACAACCCGTGGCCGATCAGGCGCCGCTCGGGCTCGAGGCCCAGCATCAACGACTGTGCGCCAGTGCTGACGATGACCGAATGTGCCCGATATTCGATGTCGCGCACATGCACCCGGAACGGTCTCTCGGACAGGTCGACCGCCGTGACCTTCTCGGTGAGGATCTCCGTGCCGAAGCGTTGGGCCTGGCTGCGCATGTTGGCCATCAGTTCGGGGCCCATGATGCCGTCGGGGAATCCCGGGAAGTTCTCGACGTCGGTGGTCAACATCAACTGTCCGCCGGGCTGATCGCTGGTGCTCGACGGTTCGCCTTCGATCAACAGCGGCGCGAGACTGGCGCGGGCTGCATAGATGGCGGCGGTGAGTCCAGCGGGGCCGGATCCGATGATGATGACGTCACGGACGTCTGACATGGCAGTTCCTCACGAACTTGGGTGCGAACTCGGGTGCGTACCCGGGGGTGGTGTGCTCGATGATGTGCTCGATGATCGGCTCAGTCGGCGGCTGCGTTGCGTTTGCGGAACAGCACGAGTCCGACGATGCTGAGGATGCCACCGACGATCAGATAGCTGAGGTAGACCGCCCGGTGCCAACCGACGGCGAGTTCGAGCAGTGCCTGGAACCCTCGCATCAGCCCCACCAGAGCGATGATCGCGATGAACGTGCCGAGCAGCGCCGCGATCACTCCGAACACTGCACCACGCGCGGCGTAGACCACCTTCTGCGTGGTTTGTGCCCGGATGTTGTCGATGACACTGACCAACTTGTCGGTGGTCTCGGTTGCCCAGTTCGGATCGGTCAGTGGGTTGGCCGGCATGTAGCCGAGGTTAGCCGCCTGCTCAGGGCAGTCGCACCCGAGCGACCTCGGCACACGTGGCTGCTCGGTAGGCAATCGCCAGACTGCGGCCCTCGTCGATACCGACCACCACTGGTTCGTCGAGGTAGATCGCTGGCCCGACGATGAGGTCGATCCCCAGACTCGGACAGCGGGGGATCCCGGAATCAGCGATCGACGTGTCGGCCTCCGTCAGGTCGTCGTCGACGCCGGTTGCGCTCGTCGCGTTGGGGACGTCGGGTGCAGTTGGCGCCCCGACCGCCGTCGATGCGAAGTCGGCGAGGTCGGTCAGGTCCTCCAATCGGTCGAGCTCGCTGTTCTCGCCGGGCGGTGGCTGGTCGTCGACGCCAGTGTCGAGCTGGCCGGTCGCGTCGCTACTCGCGTCGTCGCCGGTCGCGGCGGCCGGGGCAAGTTCGGAGTCGGCGGGGTCGCCGGCGCGCTCGGTGGCGATCAACGCTTCGGAGTCAGCGAGTTCGGCGCCGGCATCGGACGAGCTGTTGCTGTCGTCGGCTGAACCCAACTGCAGTGCGACCCCACCGGCGAGCACCAACACCATCGCTGCCGCTGCACCGGTGAGCCAGCGCGTCGACGTCGGTCGTCGCCGGTTGCCCAGTGGTGTCGGGGCGGTCACCGACGCAGCACCAGCGGCCGCTGCGGCATCGATACCCAGGGGCGTGCGGTCTCGTCTGGCTCCGGTGCGTTCGGCCTCCGGAAGCCGGTCCCACGCGGCGAGCGCCGCAGCGAGGTGGGCCTCGCGCACAGAGATCGCCGGGGGTTCGACGTCGCCGAGGAGGGCGCGAACAGAGCGAAGCCGTTCGACTTCTGCGAGCGCATCCGGGTCGGTTTCGACGAGGGCGCGTTCGTCAGCGGTCACGTCTCGGTCGAGATACGAGCTCGCAAGCAGAGTCAGGTCGTCGTTCATGTCGGATCAATTGGACGTTCGTCGGAGGTCGGTTGGTTCCCGTGACCTGGATCGTGAGCTGGATCGTGAGCTGGGCCGAGGCGCAGATCAGAGGCCAGCGCCGCGCGGCCTCGTGAGATCCGTGATTTCACCGTGCCGAGGGCCGTGCCGAGGGGAATGTCGAGTGCGTCGGCGATCTCGGCATAGTCGAAGTCGGCGACATCACGCATCACGACGGCGACGCGTAGGTCCTCGGGAAGGCGATCGAGCGCGTCGTCGAGGACGAGCCGATCAGGGAACGACTCGGTGTAGAGGTCGGCGGTTCGATCGACCGTTTCGGGCCGGTCGTCCTCGCCGACGACATGGAGAGCGGGACGTCGCTGCCGCTTGCGCAACTCGTCGAGCGAGGCGTTGGTGGCGATGCGATACGCCCAGGTGCCGAACGACGATCGACCGTCGAAGCGCGGCAGGCTGCGCACGATCTTGATCAATGCTTCCTGGCAGGCGTCGTCGGCGTCTCGGGTGCTCCCCGCAACCCGGCTGCACACAGCGTGGAGGCGGTCGTAGTGGCGCCGCAACAATTGATCGAGCGCGAAACGGTCGCCGCCCTGCGCAGCAGCAACCAGCGCGGCGTCATCGAGTTGGCGGGGAACCATCTCAGCCAGCGACGGCGATCTCGCCGAGACGGCCGCGATAGGGGTTCTCGTCGCTGCAGGAACCGTCCTGTCCGAGTTCTCTGAGCAGGATCAAGATGTGCCTCGATGGTGTCGGCGGCACCGGCGACACCACAGTTTCAGGGTCGTTGGCGAATGCTGTCGAATCGAGTGGGGCACCCCACTCCTCGAACGAGGCAGGAATCGTGTCGGCATCGGACGCGAAGAAGCCGACCTGATAGGGGCCGGTCTGCACGTCGACGGTGATCGCCTGCTGCGCCAACGAGTCGAACGTGACGACCACGCCGACACCTCCCTTGCCACCCATGTACCGCGACGAATAGCACTGCGTCGGCCACGAGGTGGCAGCACTGCCGTCGGCGAGCGACAACACGACGTCGCTGTCGTTCTCGGTGCCATCGCCCTCGGGATCGAAGACCGTGACCGTGGCGATCGAGGCCGGGCCGAGCACCGCCGTGTCGCCGGCCGGGGGTCCGCTCGGCTGAGTCGCTGGCAGCACCGTGGTCGACGGGACCGGATCGCCGGCGCCGAAGTTCATGCTGGTCCACAACAGCACCCCCACCACCAGGCCGGCAACGAGGAGCAGTGCCACGACCGTGAACGCCGGGCGCCATTCCTGGGTGAGCCCCTTGGCGGGTCTCCCGCGAAGTGACGACCCCGCCGGAGTCGGGTCGCGATCGATGCCGGCAGGCGGCGTAGTTGCCGACGCCGTAGGTGCTGCAGTGACGTGGGCGACCTCACCCGGTATCGGCTTGCGCGTGGGAGCTGATGGCGTGGCGAACAGTTCGGAGGAGTGGTGATCCTGGTCGCCTGGTCGCGTGGCTCGCGCCCGATCGCCTGCCCGGCCAGCGATGTCGGAGGGGGCCCGGCGCAGGCGACGTGGACCGAACGGGCTCACCGGTGACTGCTCGTACGGTGTCGGGTCGATGTGCGGAGGACCTTCTTTCGCCGCGTCTCGCAGCGTGATCACCAGATCAGCGCCGGTGGCCGGGCGTTGCGCCGGATTGCGCGAGAGGAGCTGGTGAATCGACACCACGAGCTTCGTCGGCAGCGTGGCGCGTAGGCGAGTGAGGTCGGTGGGGTCACGTTGCAGCCGCGCGAGCGCCGTGTCGGCGTCGGTTTCGCCGAGGAAGGGCACGCGACCAGCGAGGCATTCGTACAGCACCAGACCGAGCGAGTACAGATCAGCTCGCCCATCGAGCTTCTTGCCGCGCACCTGCTCGGGCGACAGGTACTTCGCGGTGCCCATCATGATGTTGTCGCTGGTGAGATCGGACTCGGCCGACTGCAGTCCCTTCGCGATGCCGAAGTCGGTCAGGAGAACTCGCCCGTCGGACGTCATCATGATGTTGCCCGGCTTCACGTCTCGGTGGACGAACCCTGCGGTGTGGGCATGATCGAGCGCGGCAGCCACGCAGGTGCCGATGTGGCAGGTGAGTTCGGGGCTCAGTCGTTTCTGGGTGTCGAGGACCTGGCGCAGGCTCTTGCCTTCGACGAGTTGCATCACGACGGCCTGGCGCCCGTCCTGTTCGAACACGTCGTGAACGGCGACGATGTTCGGATGGTTCAGGCTGGCTGCGGCGATCGCCTCACGGCGGAATCGCTCGGCCACGATCGCATCGGAAGCGAGCGACGGCTTGAGCCACTTGACCGCCACCTTGCGATCGAGGGTGAGGTCGACGGCCAGCCACACCTCGGCCATGCCGCCTTGCGCGAGCATGCGCTGCAGCTCGTACCGCTGCGCGATGACGGTCGGGGTGGGAGGCGGAGCCGCAGCGGACATGACTGGGAGCGAACGCTAGCTGTGGCGGGCACCGCGAGGCTGTCAATCCGTGCCGAACGGATGACTCGACTGCGGTGCCGGACGACTCAGACGTCGGTGACCTGGAACGCGACACCGATGGTGCCGCGACCACCGTGGGTGCCGATCACCGGGCCGATCTCACCGACCACGATGTCGCCGGCGGTGTAGCCGAGCATCTCGACGAAGAGGTCGACGTCGCTGCAGTCGGCGTGGAGGACGGCCAGGTTCTCGATGTTGCCGTGATGGCTCTGGACCTTGTCGACGAGGTGGGCGAGTGCCTTGGATCGGGTGCGCTGCTTGCCGGCCTGTTCGACGACACCGCCGGTGACGTCGATGATCGGCTTGATCGACAGCGCTGTGGCCAACAGCGCTTTGGCGTTGCCGATCCGACCGCCCTTCTTGAGGTTGTCGAGCGTGTCGAGCGCGGCGAACACCCGGGTGCGCCCGACCAGATCGTGCGCCAGGGCTTCGACCTCGTCGGTGTCAGCGCCGTCGCGAGCGGCGCGTGCACAGGCCAACACGATGGTGCCGAGGCCCATGGTGAGGGTGCGGCTGTCGATCACTCTGACGTCGAGGTCGATGTCGGGATCGTTGGTGACGGTCCGGGCGGCGAGCTGAGCTGACTGCATCGTCGCCGACAGCGCCGACGACAACGAGATCACGATGACGCTGGTGGCTCCGTCGGCTGCGGCGGATCGGTAGACCTGCTCGAAATGGCCCGGCGCAGGTGCGGCGGTCTCGGGCAGCGTGTCGGAGTTGACGCAGCGTGTCCAGAATTCGGCGGTCGACAGTTCCTCGCGGTCGACGAACTCGTCGTCGCCGAATCGGATCGTGAGCGGCACGATGCTGATGTCGAGCCCGTCGGCGAGGTCGGCGGGGAGGTCGCAGGAGCTGTCGGTGACGACGTGCACGGTGGGTACAGGGGTGGAGTTCGTCGAGTCGGTCACAGGGCCTCGGATTCTACGTTGTTCGTGCTCGGGTGGCGCTCGCGACCGTCGTCGGCCAACGCTGCGCGCCGCCGGCCGCGCCAATGGGTGAACCACCAGGTCAACAGCACCAGGACGAAGCCGCCGGTGAGCACCTGGCCGAGACCGGTGAGTGCGGTGACCTGGGCTTTCAACGTGACCGGCTCGCCCAGCGGTTCTCCTGCCGGTGTCGACACCACCAGGTTGATCGACGAGGTGCCGTTGGCTTCGGCTTCGACGGGCACGGCCACGAGAGTCTCGGCGAGCGGCAGCAACGTCACCCGTTGGTCACCCTGCGGGAACTCGACCTTGGTCGAATCGAGCGCCATCACGACGTCGAGCGGTTCGTCGAGCGTGTTGCGGATACCCACCTCGATGGTTCCTCTGCGCCCGGTGAGGGTGAACGTGAACGGCTCGGGCAGCACGACGGCCTGTGTGAAGGTGTCGACCTCTGCCACGAGCGAGGCTGCGATGGCCTCGGCCTCGGTATCGGTGAAGGCGGTGGAGATCAAGGTGTCGAGCTGCGAGAACCAGGACGCGACGCGTACGTCGCCTTCGGGCAGCATCGACGCCACACTCGCCATCCGCAGCGCCGTGCGGTCGAGGAGTTCGATGCGGGCGGTGAGCGACGGCCCAGCCACCTCTGGCAGTTGGATCGTGACGGGTTCGCCATCGTCGAGCAGCACGTCGGTGACCCCGGTGAGGGCCGAGGCGGGCGTGAAGCGAACCGCCGGGGTCGTGGTTGTCAGCTGCACCAGCGCCTGGACCAGTCGCGCGTCGGGACTCGCCAGATCCGGGGTGGTGAGGATGCGGCTGCGGCGGGCTGGAGCTGCGGGACGCGCCGACGCGGACCCGGATCCCGCCGGCGAAGCTCGTGCGTCGTCGTCGGCCTGGGCGACGAGCATCTCGGCAAGGGTCGCGACGCCCCACTCGGTCGGAGTCGACCGGGCCAGGATTCGGTCGGCGGCCTCCTCGGTGAGTTGGGACGCGAGCGGATCCGCCACCAGCAACGACAGCGTGCCGCCATCGGGGAGCTCGGCCTCGACGAACTGATCGCTGGGAGGGAGATCATCACTGATCGAGGTGGCGAACAATGCCGCCGGGATCACGACGAAACGGATGCCGAGGTCGCGGAGATGCTGGGCGCCGCTGGCGCTCAACGCGTCGGTGGTGATCCAGACGGCTCGACGATTCGGCACCGAGGGCACCGCATCGGTGAGGACATCTTCGCCGGCGCTGAGCAGACGCGTGTAGACGTCGGCCCGGCCCGCAGCGACCGCGGACGACACGTCGAGGGGCACCATCGGTAATGCGATCAGCTCGTCGTTCTCCATCGCGGTGGCGAGCCGTTCCGAGCCCTCCGGCGTCGCAGCAGCTTCGGCGATCAACGCTGGGGCGACTTCCAGTGTGACCG
>Ga0209490_10006552_pt1 | contig 10485 bp, 5 predicted proteins | sample MAT06_FD_187209 | JGI IMG/M metagenome (GOLD analysis project Ga0209490, IMG submission 187209) | Freshwater microbial communities from Lake Fryxell liftoff mats and glacier meltwater in Antarctica - MAT-06 (SPAdes) (version 2) | ecosystem: Environmental > Aquatic > Freshwater > Ice > Liftoff...
GCAACGCGGCCTCCCCGCCAAACCCGGCGTCAACTACATGGACCAGATCGACGGCGTGCGCGTCGGCGTCGTCGCCCACTGTGAAGGCGGCACCCTCGGCGGCCTCATCGGCTGCACCGCCCGCGATCTCCAGGGCAAAGTCGTCAAAAACTTCCCCGGCGACGGCGGCGTGGTCGCGCACATGACCAACTTCCTCGACGCCGTCCGCAGCCGCCGCGCCGCCGACCTCGCCGCCCCGCCCGCGATCGGCCACGCCTCCGCCGCGATCTGCCACTACGGAAATATTTCCGTGCGCGTCGGCACGCCCGCCACCCCCGCCGCCATCGCGACCGCCCTCGCCGACCAGCCGGCCGCCGCCACGGTCGCGCAAGCCTTGGCGACGCACCTCGAAGTCCACGGCGTCGATCTTGCCCGCCGCCCGCTCACGCTCGGCCCCTGGCTCGCCGTCACGCCCGACGGAGACGGCATCGCCTCCCTCGACAACGCCGACCCCGCCGCCCTCGCCCGCGCGCGCCACCTCCTCCGCGAAACTCCCCGCCCCCCCTACGTCATCCCCGAAACCGTGTGATGCCCGCGCGCAGCCTTTGATTCTATCCGAACATCGGCGCGGAGTTGCGAGGGCGGTTTGCAGGGAGGCGGCGGATTATTATCGTGCGGTCGGCGGTGCGGCGCGGCAGAACTTTTGCGATGCCCCGTATTTTTTCGCTCACCGTTTGTCTGACGGGAATCGCCGTGGGCCTCGGCTGCGGGCGCGAGCCGGAGAAAAGAAACGCGGTGCCGGCCAAGGCACCGGTCGCGCGCATGACGCTGCGCGCGGAGGCGATCGGGGCGCGCTCGCCCGGCACGCCTTGGATCGCCCACGTCGTGGCGGCGGACCTCGACGGCGACGGCCGGCTCGACGTGATCGCGTGCGAGGCGCAGGCGAATCAGGTGCGGTGGCTCCGGCAGACGGAGCACGGCGGCTTCGAAGAGCGGATCATCGCCACCGGGATGAAGGCGCCGGTGCATGCGGAGGCGGCGGATCTCGACGGCGACGGCGATCTCGATGTCGTGGTGGCGAGCATGGGTTTCGTGTTTCCCAACAACGACCGCATCGGGACCGTGTTTGTATTGGAAAACGACGGACGGCAGAATTTCACGGCGCGGGCGGTGCTGGAAAACGCCGAGCGCGTGACCGATGTGCGCGTGGGCGATTTCAACGGCGATGGGAAACTCGACCTCGCCCTCGCCCAATTCGGCTACGACCAGGGTTCGGTGAGCTGGCTGGAGCGCACGGGGCCGTGGGAATTCAAACGGCACGCGCTGCTCGCGCTCTCGGGGGCGGTGAATGTCGGCGTGGCGGATTTCAACGGCGACGGCCGGCCCGACCTCGTGGCCCTCGTCTCGCAGCAGTGGGAAGAGGTGCACTATTTTGAGAACACGGGCGGCGGCGCGTTCGCCGCAAAACGCCTCTGGGGATCGACCAACGAGGACTACGGCGGCAGCGGCCTCAGCGTGTGCGACCTCAACGGCGACGGGCGGCCCGACGTGGTGTTTTCCAATGGCGACGGCTTTGGCCCGGCGACGCAGCCGGGGCCGCGGCCGTGGCACGGCGTGCAGTGGCTGGAGAATTTGGGCGCGGGGAAATTTCGGTTTCAACGGATCGGCGATTTGCCGGGCGCGTATTCGCCGGTGGGCGTCGATCTCGATCAAGACGGGGCGATGGACGTGGTCGCGGTGGCGGCCTACGCGGGGCGGGGAAATCCGGCGGCAAAACCGGCCTCGCTGGTGTGGTTTCGCAATATCGGTGGGGCGCGGTTCGAGGCACTCGCCCTCGCGACCGCGCCGCAGGACCAGCTCACGGTGGTGGCGGGCGATTTTTCCGGCGACGGCCGGCCCATGCTGGTGAGCGGGGGATTTTTTCTGGCGGCGACCTACGATGGCATCGGGCGAATCACGCTCTGGCGGCGATGAAAACGCGGAAGATCGCCGTGACCGGAGCATGTGCCGTGGTCGCCCTCGCCGCGGGCGCGGGCTGGTGGCGGGCGGACGCGAAACGTGCGGTGGTGCAGGCGGGCCTGCCGGCGGAAACCGCCGTGCCGTCTACGCCGGGAGAATTGCGGGCCCGGATCGCGGCGGCGCGGTCGCGAGTGGGTGGGCTGACCGGCGGCGCGGTCGCGCTCGCGGAACTCAGCCGGCTCTATCACGCCAACGGTTTTTTGCGGGAGGCGATGCAGTGTTATGCGGTGCTGGAAAAACTTTCGCCCGCCGAACCCCGCTGGCTGCACCGGCACGCGACGTTGCTCGCGGGCTTCGGCGAAGCCGAGGGTGCGGCGGCGCGCTGGCACCGCGTCATGACGCTGGCGCCGGACTATCTCGCGGCGCAGGTGCGCCTCGGAGATTTACTGCTGAAGGAAAATCAGCCGGCGCGCGCGACGGCGGTGTTCGCGGCGGTGTTGCAGCGGGAGAAAGATCACTCTCACGCGCTGCTCGGGCTGGCGCGGATCGAGCTGGAAGCGGGGCGCTGGGCGGAGGCGCGTGGGCGGCTCGAAACGGTGGTGGCGAAGACGAACTATGCGCTCGGCTACGATTTGATCGTGACGGTGTGGGAGCATTTCGGGGAGCACGCGCGGGCGGCGGAGCTGCGCGGACGGGCCAAGGCGTCCGGGGCTTATCGCGATGTGGCGGACCCGTGGCTGGAGGAGTTGATGGAGGAGTGCCACGATGTTTACCGGCTGTCCGTCGAGGCGGGCGCGGCGCATCGGCGCGGGGAATCGGCGACGGCGCGGCGGTGGCTCGAACGGGCGGTGAGGCTCGCGCCGGAGGATGTCGCGGCGCGGTTTCAACTGGCGGGTCTGCTCGCGGAGCAGCGCGATGCGGCGGGTGCGCGGCGGGAGTGGGAGCGTTGCACGGTGGTGTCGTCCACATTCGCGGACGCGTGGGCGCAGTGGGCCGCATCGCTCCAGCAGTCGCGGGACGCTGCGGGGGCCGAGCGGGTGGTCGCGGCGGGGCTGCGGGCGTGTCCGGATTCGGCGGGACTCTGGGTGATGCGCGCGCGGCAGAGCCGGGAAGCGGGACGCGCCACCGAGGCGGTCGCGGCGTATGAGGCGGCGATCCGGTATCGCACGAACGAGGCGGATGCGTTTCTGGAGCTGGCGACGACGCTGTTTCGGATGGAGCGCGTGCCAGAAGGGCTGATACGCCTCGAACAAGGGCTGGCCGCCGAGCCGGAGCATCCGCCGACGCTGGCGCTGCTGGCGTTTCACGCGATCACGAGCGGCGACGAGGCGGCGGCGCGCGCGTGGATGCTCCGGGTGGAGCGGCAGCCACGGGTGGCCCGGGAGCAGGTGGAGCGGTTGCGCGCGGCGTTACGCGCGCGGTTCGGGCCGGACGGGGTCGCGAAATAGGGGCCGAGATGCTCCGGGGTGCGGGGGGGCGGCCAAAAAAAGCCCCCGGCGTGAACCGGGGGCGTAGTGAGATGAAGACCCGGCCGACGGCCGGGGCGACCAGCGGGATCAGAACTTAAACGTGTTGGACACGCTCCACGTTTCGACCGGCGCGATGCGATAGCCGGCGGGGGTGCCGTTCGGCTGGGTTGTGATCGGGATCAGGCTGTCGTGCTGGGCGACGTTGCGCACGTTGAGCTGCACGCGCCAATCGATGCCGCGGAAGATGTCATTACGACCATAGCCGACCCAGAGGTCGATGTTGGTCTCGGTCGGGCCGCGGTAAGGATTCGCGATGTCGAAGCTCACATCGCTGGCGGTCTTGCCGGCGAGGGGACGGTAACCGATCACGACGGTGTCCTGCCAGCGGAGTCCGCCACCGACGCTGACGCCTTTGAGGCGGCCTGCGGTGAAGTCGTAATTGCTGATGGCGTTGAAGCGCCACTCGCGGAGTTCGGGGACGTTGGTGCCTTCTTGCAGGCGGCGGGAGGTGAACTCGGAACCGACGTTGGAATTCCACTGGAAGAGCGTGGTCTCGTTGCCCGCTCCACCCCACCAGACGCGGAGATCGCCGGCGGCGGTGTTCTTGAGGGCGTCCTCGTATTTGGCGACGAAGTCGGCGAGCGCGGCGCCGCCGATGTTGGCGCGGGTGGCGTCGGTTTTGGCGATGTTCGCGCTCAAGCGCCAGTTGCGCGTGGCCTGCGCGGTGAATTCCATTTCGTAGCCCTTCGAAAGACTGTCCTCGGTCAGGGTGAAACCGTTGGGGGTGCTGGCTCCGAGTTGGCGGACCTGATTGATGGGGGCGACATTGGGGTCGAAGGCGAGGCCCCAGGCCTTGTAGTAGCGGGGGTCGATCTTCTTCTGCCACGTGCGCCACGCCCCGATGGCGGCGCGTTCGCGGGCATCGGCCTGGCCCTGATTTTCCCCGGGGCCGGGGCTGTAAGTGAAGCGGCCGGTGCTGCCCTGATTTTGCGTCGCGAGCGTGAAGCCGCCGAGATCGAATTCGAAGACGTTCGCCCAGTTGCCGCCCCAGGCCTGTGAGGTGCCGAGGAACCAGGCGCCGCCGAGGCCGCTGCTGTTGGCGTTGCGCGCGGTGGTCTCATAGCGGTTCACGCGGACGGAGAAACGCCCGTCCTTGGTCTCGATGAGGACGCCCTTGTCGGTGGTGCGGCCTTGCGGCGCGGAGATGGCCTCGCCGTAGAGGTCGACACGGCTGGCGGCCGGTTGGAAGTTCTCCGACTTGCTGAAGAACAGGCTGACGTTCACCGGGAGGCGCTCGCCCTTGATGAAGCGGTTCAGGTGGGCGACGGTGCTCCAGGTTTTCGAGGTGACCTCGATGCGGTTCTGCGGGAGATCGGGCAGCTGGTAGGTGGAGCCGAGATCGACCTGGCCGAAGCCGGGGCTGCTGTTGGAATTGCGGGAGAACGACCAGGCTTTGGCGACGTCGCGACGGATGCCGTAGGTGCCGACGACGGCGTTGTCCCAGAAATGGCCCTGCCAGACGGCGACGCGGGAGAACACGCGGGAGCGGGTGAGGCTGGCGTCGGTGGTGAGGGCGTCGCGATTGCCGGCCTCGGAGTCGGTGACGTTGAAGCTCGCGTTGCGCCAGCCGACGTAGTTGGCGGGATTTTCGGCCTGGGTGGAGTTGCGGCCGGGGCTGCCGGGCGCGGCGTATCCGTTGTCCCAAGGCGCGGCGGGATCGACGCCGGGCCGTGCGGCCCAGGTGGAGTCGAAGAGCCGGATGTTCGCCGTGGAGACGGTGGCGACTTGGTTCGGACGCGGAATGGAGAGGCCGGCGGAGGAGGTGCGGGTGGCGAGCGAAGGCCCGAGGTAGACGACGGGATTTACGGCGAGCAGGTTGTCGGTGAACTTGGTGGCGGCCGGGGCGCCGATGAGAGTGCGGTAGTTCGGATCGAGGATCGCGAAGCGCTGCCAGCTGCGGCTGTCGCGCTTCTGGCGGTCCTGGCTGAAGAGGCCGGTGATGGTGTGCCGGCCGGCGAGGCGGGTGAGCCAGTTGGGCGCCGCACCCGAGCGGGAGAAATCGTGCGTGCCGAAGACGGTGAGCCGGCCCGACTCGCGCTCGGTCTTGTTGGAGTTGTTGCCGAACTGCCAGCTGTCGCTGATGAAGGGGCGGCCGACATTGGGATTGCGGGTGCCGTCCTGGAAGGGTTCGCCGTTGAGGCCGGCGGGGGTGCCGTCGGAGTAAACGTTATTGAGGTCGACGTGGATGGCCTGGTTGTCGCCGCTGAGAAGGGCGAGCTGGCCGTTTTTGTAGAGCTCCGTGTTGTAAGTCGCCTCGAGACCGATCTTATCCTTCAGGAAAGTCTGGGCGAGGCTGACATTGGAGGCGCGGAAATTCTGCCACTCGCTCTTGTTGGGGCCGTCGATGAGGTTGTTGTAGAAATCGAAGACGGACGAGTTCGTGAGATTGTTGTTTTTATAGACGCCGAATTCCGCAAAGGGCAGGCGGGCGGCGCGTGCGAAGGCCGCCTGGGTGGCGACGCCGCCCTGCCGATGGAAGGCGAGGCCGCCGATGTTGCCGTCGATGGCGCCGCTGGGGCCGATGCCTCGCACGGTGCGAATTTCGGAAACCATGAAGGTGGGGGCGCCGGTGCCGGAGAAATAGCCGATGGGGCCGCCGAAGCTCTGGGCAAAATTGCCGATCCACGGATTGTAGGCGGGGTTGGGCTGGCCGGCGTTCGGGCCGCCGTTGATGCTGGGGCGCTGCTGGCCGTGGTTGGGGCGGCCGGTGGTGTCGTCCTGAAGCTGGAAGGGATTGAACGTTTCGCGATTGAGATTCGCGAAAGTGCGGGACGAGCCGTTGGGGTTGCGGCCCTGATAGGTGCCGCTCAGGAACCACGGAGTGATGCGATCGATCGGCGGCAAGGTGCGGGGGCGGTTGCTGCTGATGTCGCCGAATTCGATGTTGGCTTTGAGGACCGTGCGGGCGGAGCCTTGTTTCAGGAAGGCGGGTTCGTAGCGCATCGCGCCGTAGAGGCGTTTGTCGAGATTGTAGGCCGGATCCTGCTGGAATTTTTCGTCGTTGTAGAGCCCGAGGATGCGGACGGCCAACTCCTTCTTGCGGAGCACGCGATTCAGATCGATCGAGGTGCGGAAGGTGCCGAAGCTGCCGAAGCGGGCCTCGACCTCGTTGGTGTTTTTGAAGGTGGCCTGCTTGGTGCCGGTGTTGATGATGCCGGCAGGGCTGCCTTGGCCGAAGAGGATGGAGTTGGCACCGCGCTGCAATTCCACGCGATCCACCGCGTAGCCGTCCCATGGGATGTCAGTGAGGAAGAAGTCGCGGGTGTTGTCGGCGGCGGTGAGGCCGCGGACGCGGGTGTTCTGGTTGGGATTGGAGAAGCGACCGGACTCGTTCAACGAGGCCGAGTCGCCGACTCCGGCAAAGTTGCCCTGGATATTTCCGACCTCGGTGCCGATCGTGTATTGGAGGAGTGTCTCGTTGCTGGTGGCGCCGATGTCCTTCATGAACTGGCTCGTGATGACGGTGACGGCGTTGCCGATGTCGCGCAGATCGGTGTTGAGGCGATTGCCGGCGAGGGTGGTGTTGGCCGAGTAGCCCTTCTCGGATTGGGCGGAGACTTCAAAGGGCGTGAGGACGAGGGTGACCTCGTCCTCCGTCATGGTGGCGACGACTTTGCCTGGCGCGGCCTTGTTGGTTGAAGCGGCGGAGGGAGCGGGAGCTTGCTGGCTCCACGCGAGGGGGCCGACGACGGCCAGCGAGGCGAGTGCGACCGTGGCTCGGAGTTTTTTCAGTTTAGTCATCATGGCGGGTGGGTTTGATTACGTGGGAAAAAATGGCCGGCTGGGGGTGGCGCGGCGAAAAAGCGGCCGAAAAGCGGCCGGCTGCGACGGACCGGGAGGGGTTGAGGTTAAGAAAGGACGGGGCTTACCTCGCGGGCGGAGTGCGCCGCGCGGGGCGGGATACGGCGTGAAGATACCCGAAGGGTGGTGCGGGCGCTATCACCCGAACGAGCGATATTGGGCAAGGTGGGCGGACGTCAGCTGCCACCGACGCGCAACAAGCCCTGCTCGAAGCCGCGGGCGACGGCTTCCGCCCGATCGGCGGACTCGAGTTTTTGAAGGACGGCCTTCACGTGAGTTTTGACGGTGTGCTCGCTGATGGAGAGGGCGGCGGCGATATCCTTGTTCGAGAGACCGCGACGCATGCCGTCCAGGACTTCGATTTCGCGTCCCGAGAGTTGCTTGCGACCGGCGAGCGAACGCAGGCGTCGCTCGGTCGCCTCCGGCATGTAACGACCGCCGGCGTGCACTTGGTGGATGGCGCGCACGAGCTCGTCGCGGGTGACGTTTTTTTGCAGGTAGCCGGCCGCGCCGGCCGCGATCGCGCGATGGATGTCGTCGTCGAGCTCCGAGGTGGTGAGCATCATCACGCGGGCTTTCGGCCAGGAGGCGCGGAGCAGGCGCAGCGCCTCAAGCCCGCCCATGCCCGGCATGCGGATGTCCATCAGGACGACGTCGGGGCGGGTGGCGGCGTATTTTTCGAGAGCTTGGGTGCCATCTTCCGCTTCGGCGGCGATGACGAGGTCGCTTTCCAATGTCAGCACGGCCGCGAGGCCCATCCGCACGACCGAATGATCGTCAACGAGCAATATCCGGATCGTGGGTGCGGGGGGCATCGGTTTCAGAGTATGTCGGTTCAACGCCTTGAATGGCAATCGCCCGAACGAGCGATCTTGCGGGTGCTTGCGCCGGGCGAGTCGGTCTGCGACATCACGGCGTGCGTCGCGCGATTGTCGCCCCCCTTATCCTGCTTCCCCTGTTCGCTTGCGGCCTCTGCGGCGGTTTTGCGCAAGGTGTGGCGCGGCCGGTCCTCACGACCTGCGCGGAGATCCGCGCGCTGCCGCGTGATCAAGCGGTGCAAGGTTGGCCGGTGAACGTGAAAGGAGTCGTGACGCTGATCCCGTTCGATTCACGGGCGAGTTTCGTGGTCGATGACGGCACGGGCATTTGGGTCGGACCGCCGTTGGCATCAGACGAACCGCCGCCGACATTCCATCTCCGGCTGGGGGATGTGGTGGAGGTGGTCGGTCGCACGCACGAAGGGCATTTCGCTCCGACGATTTCGTTTGAGAGTCTCCGCGTCGTGGGCCGGGCACCGCTGCCGGAGTGCCGTCCGCTAACACGCCTCGGCCCCGAGTCCGGGATCAACGACTGCCAGCGCGCGACGATCAGTGGTGTCGTGCAAGCGGCGGAGGTCGTCACCCGCATGGGCCGGACCAGCCTCAACGTGCTGGTCTCGACGACCACGGGCCATTGCAATTTCCTCCTCTACGATTCCTTCCCGCAGCCGGCGGCCTCGCTGGTGAACGCCGAGGTCACGATCGCCGGGGTGTTCATTTCGTTCTTCAACTCGCGTCGCGAATTTCTCGGCGCCCGGATTTATTCCAACGATCCGAACGATCTGCGGATTGTGCGCCCGGCCGACGGCGATGCGTTCTCGGCGCCGACGATTCCGCTCGGCGCCGGGATGGGGTTTTCCTCGCGCGGGATGGATCTCCACCGGCGGCGCGTGCAAGGCACGGTCACGCTCAGCAAGCCGGGGGACTTTTTCTATATCCAGGACAAGCGCCATGCCTTGCGGATCAACACGCGGCAGGCGGACGGGCTGCAACCCGGCGACGTGGTCGAGGCGGTCGGGTTCTTCCAAATGGAACACCATCGCGCCGAGATGCGGGAGGCGGTGTTCCGGCGGATCGGCCACGAACCCGCGCCGCTGCCGAAGGAAGTCACGCGGGAGCAAGCCTTCGTCCGCGAGCCGCGCGCCATGTATGCGGTTCCCGAAGACTATGACGATTTTCTCGTCGCGCTGCGCGGGCGGCTCGTGAGCGTGGACTACAAACAGGGCGTGCCGCTGCAGTTGAATGTGGAGTGCGACGGGGTGCTCGTGGCGGCGGAATTCACGGCGCCGGTGGATGCCGCGTTCGTGGCGGCGCTGCGACCGGAGAGCGAACTGCTGATCAGCGGGGTGTGCGCGCTGACGTTCACGGCGGCGGGGCCGACGAACAATTGGCCGCAGGCGGTGGGACTGCGGCTGTTCCTGCGCGGGCGGGAAGATGTGAAAGTGATCGCGGCGGCTTCATGGTGGACGCCCGGACGGTTGACGGCCGCATTGGGTCTGACCGCGCTCGTGCTGCTGCTGGCCCTTGCGTGGGTGGTGTTGCTGCGCCGCCGGGTGGCGCTGCGCAGCGCGCAGCTCAGCGAGGAGATGCGCGCCCGCCGCGACGCGGCCGTGGAATTTGAAACGACACTGCGCGAACGGAACCGCCTCGCCGCGGATCTCCACGACACGACGGAGCAGACGCTCACCGGACTCGCGTTTCAACTCGAGGCGAGCGAGGCGTTGCACCAGCGGGTGCCTGAGCGCAGCCAGCAGCACCTCGGCCTCGCCCGTCAATTGCTCAAGCGCAGCCGCGAGGATCTCCGCCGCAGCATCTGGAATCTCCGCGCCACGCCGTTGGAAGAAAACGCGCTGTCCGAGGCGTTGCGCGAAGTCGCGGCCGACCGCAGCGCCGGGATGGCGACGCGCATCCTCGTGACGTGCGAGGGGGAGCAGCGGACGTTGCCGGATGTGGTGGCGGGCAATTTGCTGCTGCTCGCGCAAGAGGGAATCACGAACGCGCTGAAGCACGCCCAGCCGGTGAACATCGAATTGGCGCTGCGCTTCTCCACCGCGACGATCGCGCTGATCATCCGTGATGACGGGACCGGATTCGATCTCGCGACGGCCGAGGGTCCGAAGGACGGGCACTTCGGTTTGCAAGGAATGCGCGAGCGGATGAAACGGCTCGGCGGTGAACTCATGATCGAGAGCCGGGCGGGCCACGGCACGACGATCACAGCCATCGCGCCTTATCAGCAGGACGGCGCCGGCCTTCGTCAGAGTGCGGAGCGCACGCTCAAGTGAGGCGTTCGAGCCGGATCGGGTAGGATTGGTAGGCGTTCCACTGGCAGACCATCACGTCGCCGCTAAATAGAACGCAGACGTCTTAGCCGTGAGCCCAAAAAAGCGAGCCCAGAC
>Ga0209490_10006554_pt1 | contig 10484 bp, 10 predicted proteins | sample MAT06_FD_187209 | JGI IMG/M metagenome (GOLD analysis project Ga0209490, IMG submission 187209) | Freshwater microbial communities from Lake Fryxell liftoff mats and glacier meltwater in Antarctica - MAT-06 (SPAdes) (version 2) | ecosystem: Environmental > Aquatic > Freshwater > Ice > Liftoff...
CGTATTTCCGACATCGCTCAGGCTGTCGCCGAAGGACACCATTCCTGTATAGGGATGAATCTGTGCCTGCGCTTGACCCGGCAAGACGGCGGAGATGAACAAGAGAATGGCAGCAAGCTGAGGACCAAAAAAAAGCCGACCAGCCCAAGCTGCTCTTTGGCCAAAAAATGGAAGACGCCTCCGGGATGTTGTCATCCCTTTATCATTAGCTGCACCGGATTTTGTCGTCAACCCCCACTCATGGGGGGGTGAACCCGTTAAGCCGGTTCTATGCGATCCCTAAGTGGCGCAGCGCAAACACCGTCGCAGCGTGGCGATTTTCCTGCCCCATTTTTTTAATAATATTCGCCACATGCTCCTGCACGGTGCCGAGGCTGCGGCCGAGGATAGTGGCAATTTCGCGGTTCTGCTTTCCCTCCGTCATCCAATAGAGCACATCCGCCTCGCGCACAGTCAGGCCGAGACTCTGCAGCCTCTGGCGAGCCGGGAGTTCGGCCTTCTCGGTCGTTTCCCAAGGATTCGGATGCCGCTTCCAGGCCTGTAGAAAGTGCGGCGCGAAGGCATCCAGCAGCGCGCAGTGCCGCGTGGTGAAATCCGGTCCCCGACAGTCGTAGCTCAGTGCCCCAATTGTATCCGTATCGATTTGCACCGGCAGCACCAGCGTGTGAATAAATCCCAGCCTCTTTTGGCAGTGGATGAAATGGGGTGTCTCTAGATATTCCTGATCTGAGATGACGTCCGACCGACGCCATGCCTTCGGATCTTTGGTCTGGTCAAAATAGGCCACCAGCGGATCACCGGTCGGATTCGCGGCATAAAAGGCGACTTCCTCCTCTGTATAGGGATTTTCCGGGATCGTCCGAATCACGATCTTTTGCGTCTTCCGGTCAAGCACGTGAACCAGACAAAGATCCGCCGGAATGAGGCGACTCATTCCTTTGACCACCGCCGAGAGAAAATCGGCGTGATCCGTTGCCGTGTTCATTTCATACACGGCATCGAAAAGCGGACGCCATTGGGCGGGCGGGATCAGGCTCATTTATGAACGAATATTTAGACGATTCCCCGTGCGCGATCAAGGGGAGAAGGGAGGTGATGAAAAATGCGCCGGGATCGGTGGCATCAACGGGAGCGGCTTTCACGAAGTGCTCGAGCAGATCGAGGAATTTCTGCGCGGCCTTCACGGGCTTTGCGCAACTGCCCTCCGGGAACAACCCCGTCTCGCGACCAATCAAAAATCGGCGGTTAAATTGGTGGCAGAAAGAGGTTGCCAGCGTCGCTGGGATTGTTAATATCTTCACCCCGCCCGCTCCAGAAGGGATGCAAGCTTGCGCTGGTTAACGCGCAGGTGGCGGAACACTTAACAAGGAACCATTAACATGCCAGCATTGCAGGACTTGATCGCTAGTTCGATCAAAAATTATCGCGAGGGGAGTATCGTCAAGGGACACATCCTCGAAGTCAGACCCCGGGAATTTCTCGTGGACATCGGTTACAAGAGCGAGGGAGTCATCCCCGCAGCAGAGTTTGAAGATCCAGACGACGTCGAAGTCGGCGACGAGATTGAAGTTCTCCTCGAACGTCTGGAAAACGACGAGGGAATGGTTGTTCTCTCGAAAGAAAAAGCCGCCCAGCGTCAGAACTGGGAAAAGATCGTTGGAGTTTTCAACGGCGACGGACTCATCAAGGGTAAAGTTCGCTCGGTTGTCAAAGGTGGCCTCATGGTCAACGTCGGCGTCGAGGCGTTTTTGCCCGCGTCGCAGATCGACATCATCCCGCCAAAAGATCTCCAGCAATTTGTTGGAAACATCTACGACTTCCGTATCGTCAAGATTAACGAGGATCGCAAAAACGTCGTCCTCAGCCGTCGCGAGATCATCGAGAAGGAACGCTCAGAGAAGCGCCAGGCTTTCCTCGGCAGCGTTACCATTGGCGATCGCATCTCGGGAACGGTGAAAAACATCACGGATTTCGGTGCGTTCGTCGATTTGGACGGCATCGACGGTCTCCTGCACGTGACCGATATGTCATGGGCACGCCTCAACCACCCGGGCGAAATCCTCAAAGTGGGCCAGGTGCTCGAAGTGCAAGTGCTCGACATCAACAAGGACAAAGAGCGCGTTTCGCTTGGTCTCAAGCAGATGCAATCCAACCCGTGGGACAAGATCGAAGAGCGGTTCCCCGTCGGCCAGAAAGTTTCGGGCAAGGTCACAAACCTCATGCCTTACGGTGCGTTCGTGCAGATCGAAGAAGGCGTCGAAGGTCTCATTCACGTCTCCGAACTCTCGTGGACGAAGCGCATTGCACGTCCATCGGATGTTCTCACGCTCGGCCAGGATATCGAAGCGATCGTCTTGGGCGTCAATAAAGACGAGCAGAAAATCTCACTCGGCGTCCGCCAGATGGAGCCAAATCCATGGGACGAGATCGAACTTCGCTACATGATCGGCAAACAGGTCAAGGGCAAGGTTCGCAACATGACCGCTTATGGCGCGTTTGTGGAACTCGAAGAAGGCATCGACGGCATGGTTCACGTGTCCGATTTATCATGGACCCGCAAGATCAATCACCCGAGCGAAATGCTCAAAAAGGGCGACGATCTGGAAGCCGTTGTCATCGACATCGACAAAGCCAACCAGCGCATCAGTCTCGGCATCAAGCAGCTCGACACCGATCCTTGGAAAGAGATCGAGACACGATTCAAAATCGGCGATCTCGTCAAGGGCACGATCAGCAAGCTCACGAACTTCGGCGCTTTCGTCCAACTTCAGGACGATATCGACGGCCTCGTTCACATCTCGCAGATCAGCGAAGACCGTATTGACAAGGTCAAAGACGTTCTCAAGGTCGGCGCAGAAGTGGAAGCACGAGTCATCAAGGTCGATAAGGCAGAACGCCGCATCGGTCTTTCGATCAAAGCCGCCAACTACAGCGAAGAGGCTCTCCGCAAGGAAGCCGAAGCCTTCGACACGCTCCGTCCGGGCGAAGACATGGTCGGCCTCGACCAAGCCTTCCAGTTCGCGGAGGAAGAGTATCGTCCCGGTCAGGGAACGACCAAGTAACCCAATTCAGAAACGCGCGGCGAACGAACTTCGCCGCTCGAATTTCCCACCAAGAAGCGCGCTCCTCGGGGTTAAACCCGGGAGCGCGTTTTTGCGTTTTTAGACGTAATCCAGTCGGAAACCGTCATCGGAAGGTGACAAGATGGAAGCATCCGAACGTCTTGTAGTCTTTGTCATTGTTCGTGATGAAGTGTGTGACTCCTGCCCGGTGGAAAGTGGCTGCCAGCAGTGTGTCGAGGAGCCGTTTGCGGCCGAGTTGGTGACGTCTCAGCCACGCAAAAAAATCGACGATGCACTCGCCATCGGGAAAAACTCTGATTACCTCGGACGCCTGCCACCAGTGCTCGGCGCGGGCGACCGCTTCTGTCATCGCGAGTGGTTGGGGCATCCGCCGGGAATCTGTGACGATGTGGATAAACTCCGCAAGGGTCTGAGGGGCAATCGCCAAATCATGCCCTTCCGCCAAGAGGCGCTGCAACAGGCCGTCCGCGCCTTGGTGAAACGGGTGGTCGCGAATTTCCGCCGCCACTAAAAAATCAGTGTCAATCCCGTGCGTCATCGAGCATTTCCCCGAGAAGGTCATCTCCGGCTAAAATCGGCTGGATAGGTCCGCCGACGCTTGTGGGACGCCGACCACGCAGCGAGGTTCGGCGCTGAATGTGCGTTTGCCTGTAAACCTCCATGGCCTCGCGGATCAATTCTGAGGCTTTGCGATCCATTTTTTGGGCAAACGCCCTGAAATCCTCATAGACAGGTTCGGATACATTGATTGTAATGGTCTTCATACATTAACTTTAATATGCCAGACGTCGATGTCAATTGAAACACCGTGACGTATTATATAACGGGTGTGATCAAAAGTGGATGAGGTTCGGCCACAGGGGCGTGCCCGCATAAGAAGCGGGCAAGATGCCCACGCTCCCGTCCAGCCAATAATGCACACTGTTCTTACTTCCACCTCACCCACTTTTAATCTCACCCTCACACAACAGCAGCTCTAGCCTGCCCTACAATAACGACTCCGTTACGAGCCCGAGACACATCGAGGCTTGTCAACGCAGGGCGATTTCCCGAAACCAGTGAGTGACCGCAAGTCGCCCCATGGATCAACACATCTTTTTTCTTATCAACCACACGTGGGCTCATCCGGGTTGGGACCCCGTGATGGCGGCGGCTTCGAGTTGGGATCTGTGGTGGCCGTTTCTTGTGATCGGTTGCATTCTGATGCTGGTGCTTGGCGGGTTTCGGGCGCGCGCAATGCTCGTGGCAGTTGGGCTCGCGGTCGGGATCACGGATGGATTGGTGGTCGATTCGCTCAAGGAAATGGTGGGGCGCCCGCGTCCGCACGAAGTCCTCGAAGGTGTGCGCACGCTCGATCTGGCGAAGGCGCGTCCGAGATTTCTCGCGCTAGCGAAGCCGCTCAAGCAGGAATACTCAAATCCGGGTATCCTTCCGCCGCACGGCAACTCGTTTCCTTCAGGACATGCCGCTAACAATTTTGCGATGGCCACGGTGGTTTTTCTTTTTTACCGCCGGCGGGGGTGGCTCGCGTTCATCCCGGCGGCGCTGGTTTCGTATAGCCGCATCTATGTCGGTTCGCACTGGCCGCTGGATGTGTTGGTGTCGTGCTTCATTGGCGCGGGGATCGCATTGCTCGTCGTTTCGGCGCTCGCTCGTATCTGGCCGGGACTCGCGAAACGCTGGGCACCTCGGCTGTATGAGCGCCATCCGGGGTTTCTGCCCGCATGAGAACGCGAACGATTTTGCTCTTCGTTCTTGCGCTCACCGGCCTGCGGTGGGCATGGGTGGCCATGCACGACGTTGCGCCGCAAGAAGCCTACTTCTGGCTGTGCTCCACGCGACTCGCTCCGGGCTTTTTTGACGGCCCGCCCGGCACCGCTTTGCTGGTCGCGCTGTGCGAGCAAGCCGGACTGCCCTCGCTCTTTCTCGCACGGATGCTTTGGCCTGCGCTGGCATTGATGGCGACCGTGTTTGCCTGGATGCTGGCGAAGGAGACGTTTGACGAACGAGCGGCTGCGTGGACGGCGTTGGCTCTTAATTTGATTCCGGCTTTCAACGTTGGCTCGACCGTCATTGGCTCGGCGATGCCAGCTCTCGTGTTTTCGCTGGCGGGCATCTGGTCCGTGCGCCGGGCATGGGCCGGGCACCGCGCGTTCTGGCTGCTGGCGGGCGCGCTGTTTGCCATTGCTACAGCGTTTCGATACGAGGCAGTGCTTCCGCCAATCGGCTTGATCATTGCCACGCTGGCGTCGTCGCGTCATCGCACACTCGCCGATGTGGCCGGCACCGCGTGGGTGTGCGCCGCTCTCGCGCTTGCCCTCTGGGGCCCCTTGCGGTGGAACGCCGCGCTGGAGTGGATTCCCATCGCGGGCGGCACAGTTCGCACAATGTGGGAGTTCCGCTGGCTGGCGTTTCCGGCGACTCTCACATCGGACAATGTTTCGGTGGTCGGCCTCGTGATCCTTATTGGTGGCGGTGTGTTGATGCTGCGTGATGCGAGGTTGCACGAGCGGTCGCGGTTCTTGTTTGCGGCTTGTGGATTTTCCCTCGCGTGGTGGCTGTATTTTTCGCTTCGTGGCGAACGCTCTGGCGGCGCAGCGTTGCTCGCGGCTGGGCCGATTCTCGTTTTTCTCGCCTCGCGCGTTGCGAAACATCCCGGTGCTCGAATCGTGGCGCTCGCGGTCTGCCTCGCTGCCGCCGGGCTTTCGATCTGGGCGTTACACACCTCTGTAGAAGGTCGCTCGTCGTGGCGATCTCTGGCTGCGGATCTGCAATCTTCGACCCGCGAACTGCCCGCCAGCGAGAGTGAGGGATTTTTCATTGCCGAGGATGCCGAGTCTGCTTCGATCCTTGGCTGGTTGCTCAGGAAAAACGAACGCACAGCTTATCCACCGGTTTTTGTTCCGGAGTCGCCGGGGTTTCCGAATCAGTTCGGCGCTTGGCCGTCGTATGCGGACTTCGTGGATAGCCCTGTGGTGGTCGACGAATACTTTGCGAAAGAACAGCAAGGCGTTAATCCCTTTGTCGGACGCCACGCGATATTTCTCGGCAGCGATTTGCCGCAGACGATCGACGGTGCTTTCGAGCAAACAACACCCTTGCGCCAGATCACCATGCCCGGCGGGCGAACTTTCACGATCTATCTATGCCTCAACTACCAGACACTTCCGCTCTAAACTCGCCTGAGTTTTCCGTCGTCGTCCCTCTGTTCAACGAGGCCGAAAACGTGGCAATCCTTCAGCGCGAAATCTGGCAGGCACTTGCCGGGCGAAGCTATGAATTGATTCTGGTGGATGACGGTTCGACGGATGGCACGCCGGAAAAGGTGACGCCCGGCGAAGAGGTGAAAATCCTGCGCTTTGAAAAAAATGCCGGGCAGAGTGCTGCAATGATTGCGGGGATTCGCGCCGCTTCGGGTGACGTGATTGTCCTGCTCGACGGTGATCTTCAAAACGATCCGGCTGACATTCCGCGGCTGCTGGCCGCATTGGAGGATGGCGCGGATCTGGTCTGCGGGTATCGAACGAATCGGCGCGACACCAGGGTAAAAAAAATCACCAGCTGCGTGGCAAATTTTGTTCGCAGTCGATTTGTCGGCGATGGAGTGAGGGACACGGGCTGCACGCTCAAAGCCATGCGACGCCCGTGTGCGGAAGCTCTCGTGCCGTTCAAGGGCGTGCATCGATTCATCCCGGCTCTCATCAAAAATGCAGGCTTCCGTGTCGTTGAGATTCCCGTCAATCACCGTGCGCGCCAATTCGGTGTCAGCAAATACGGCCTCGGCAACCGCGCCCTCCGCGCCACCATCGACATGTTCGGCGTCCGCTGGTTACTGGCCCGCCGGATCAGCTACGAAGTTGCACCCGCAGCAGGGAGCGAAGAACCCGGACGATCCCAAAAGTAACGCTTCAGCAAAACCTTCAACGTTGCCGTTAGCGGCACCGCGAGGAGAGCGCCGAGCAGGCCTCCCAGAATCAGGCTCCACGCCAGCACGGAGAGAATGACCGTGAGTGGGTGAAGTCCGACGGAGTCGCCAACGATTTTCGGAGAGACGAAAAAACCGGTGAGGTTGTTCGAAATAATGAAGATCACAAGAACGGCCAAAGGGTGGCCAAAGTCGCCGAACTGCGCCGCCGCGATGATGAGCGCGACCACGCAACTCGTGATCGATCCCAGGTAGGGCACGATCCCCAGCACCGCGACCATCAGGCCAATCAGGATCGCAAACTCCAAGCCCATGATCAAAAGTGCCACCGCAATGAAAACCCCTTCAATAATGCTCACCAGAAGCTGCCCGCGGAAGAAGCTGATGAGATAAGAGTTGATCTCGCCCACGAGCGAAACGATTTCGATTTTCAAAGGCGACGCACGGAGCGGCAGGTAACGACCCCAGTTTCGGGAGATTGATGAACTTTCGTTCAGGAAGAAAAATAAAAAGATCGGGACGAGGATCATGCTGAGAAGGAACCCAAAAACCCCGAGGAACCCACCCACACTTCGTTGGAGGAACTTGCCGGACTCGAGAGCGAGATCCGGCACCTTTTGCTGCATCCACGTAACAGCCTGGTTGATCGAAGTGGCCGCGAACTCGGTAAACTGATCGGTCGGCACTGTCGGGTCAGTCGATCGCTTGAACATCGGAGCGTCCAAAAGCTTCTGCACTGATTCGGCGGAATCCAGTGCGAGTTGCTGCACTTTTTGCGAATAAGACGGGAGATTTTTCAGGAGGGCGTTTCCCTGACGCCATGCCGGCGGCAAAATCCAGATTAGAATGCCGATGAACAAGCCCGCCACCGCGAGATAAACGATGATGATGCTCCAGATTCGCGAGACTCTCATCCGGGTGAGCCACTGCACCACTGGCTCCATTAAAAACGCCAGAATCGCCGCGATCGCCACAGGAATCAGCACAGGCTGAAGATATGAAATCGCGTTGACAATCAACCCGCCGATCAGCACGACAACCGCCCCAATAACAACGATCGACAGCGCGCTGATCGCATTCCAGTAGAGTTTTTTTTGAAAGGGCGTCGGATACATTCGTGGTCTGATCACTGTGACGGAATCGGGCGTCCGACGGCAAACAAATACGTTACTTGTTGGCGGTTGCCAGCAGGGTCTGAAAATGCGGCGGTTCTGGCTCTCGCGAGACGATCGTCGTTTCAATTTTCGAGAACCCCGCCTTTTTTAGCATCTCGTGCAATTCGATTTCCGAAAAACCGAGCCAGACGTGGGCGTAGAGCTCACGCGTCTGGTCGAACGTGTGGCTTGCCAAGTCCAGAATCGCAATGCGCCCGCCCTTTCGCAAGACCCGGTGTGCCGCTTTTAACGCCCGCTGCGGACTCGCCGCGTGATGGAGCGCCTGGCTGAAAAGCGCGAGATCGACCGTGCCGGACTCAATGGGCGGATCCTCGATCTCGCCGAAGCGATACTCCAGATTGCGACACCCGTTTTCCCGCGCGAGGTTGGAACCGAACTCCACCATCTTCTCCGAGTTATCAATCGCGATCACCTTTTTCGCGTTACGCGCCAGCAACTGCGACAGCGTGCCTTCGCCGGCCCCGAAATCCGCAATCACCGCTGGCGGCATCAACCGCAGAAGCGCATGGGATAAAGCCTGCCACGAGCGCCCCGGCACATACGTTTTTCCAAACCGCCCCGCGAGCCGGTTGAAATATTCCGCGGCCCGATCCTTGCGTTTGCGCAGTGTCAGCCCCAGCGCAGCTTGGTCGTGACCGACTTCTGGCAAATCGCTGCGCGCCGCGTCCAAAAGGCCAGCCAGCGCGACATGCTCGACGGCTTTCGAAGAGTAAAAAATATTCTTCCCGACCCGCCGATCGCTTGCCAATCCCTCGCGCTTGAGTTGTCCGAGCGCGGCCGAAATCCGCGACTGTGCCATGCCCAGAATCTCCTGAATCTCGGCCACCGTCAGTTCCTCCTCCACCAGCAGCAGCATCAACCGCAGTCGGGTCGGATCCGAAAGCGCGCGCAGAAATTTAACTATTGACGCCATTGCACATATCAATATATTTGATTTTCTTAATACGTAAAGCTTAACCCGAACAAACCATCCCTATGTCCCGTCGTTTTATTTTTTCCTCCGAATCCGTTGGCGAAGGCCACCCTGACAAAGTTTGTGACACGATCTCCGATGCGATTCTGGACGCGTGCCTCACCGTTGACAAAACCAGCCGCGTGGCTTGCGAGACCTTCGTCAAGGGCAACACCGTCGTTGTCGGCGGGGAAATCACCGTTCCGAAAATTAAAGGTGCCGCCCTCGACTCCGTTCTCAATATCGGCCAGATCGTTCGCTCGGCGATCCGCGGCATCGGCTATGTCAATGACGACGATGTGTTTCACGCGGATCGCGTTTTCATTAACAATCTTCTTACCAGCCAGAGCCCTGATATCGCGCAAGGCGTCGATGCCAAAGCGGCGTCAGGCAAGGCGACCGAAGAGCAGGGCGCGGGCGATCAGGGCCTCATGTTTGGCTACGCTTGCAACGAGACTCCCGAGCTCATGCCCACGCCGATTATGTTCGCCCACCGCCTCGGACGCGAACTCACCAGCATTCGCAAAAGCGGCAAAGTCAAATGGCTCCGCCCCGATGCAAAAAGCCAAGTCTCCGTTCTCTATCAAGATGGCAAACCAGTCCGCGTGACCAATGTCGTGATTTCCACACAGCATACAGAAGACGTGAAAAACGAGGAGATCCGCCGCTTTCTGATCAGCAACGTCATTCGCAAAGTCATTCCCAAGGAGTTTCTCGATGCCACGACCGAGTTTCTGATCAACCCGACCGGACGTTTCGTCATCGGCGGCCCGCAAGGCGACTCCGGCCTCACCGGACGCAAAATCATCGTCGATACCTACGGCGGCATGGGGCGCCACGGCGGCGGAGCCTTCTCCGGCAAAGATCCGTCGAAAGTCGATCGCAGCGCCGCCTACATGGGTCGCTGGGTCGCGAAGAACGTCGTCGCCGCCGGTCTCGCGGATCGTTGTGAGGTTCAGTTCGCCTATGCCATCGGCTACCCGAACCCGGTCAGCATTCACATCGACACCTTCGGCACCAATAAGGTGAACGAGGAAAAGATCGAAAAAGCCGTCACAACTGTCTTCAGCTTCAAACCTGCCGACATCATCAAACAACTCAACCTCTTGCGCCCGATCTACTCGAAGACCACCAACTACGGCCACTTCGGCAAAGAAGACTCCGACATCACCTGGGAAAAGACAGACAAAACGAGCGCGTTGAAGAAGGCGGCGAAGTAAACAAAGTTTTAAGGTTTAAGTCTTAAGTTTTAAGTTTTAAGTTTTAAGTGTTGCGATGGGATACAAGTCTTTTGAGGAACTCGATGTGTGGCAACGGTCCTGCCGGCTTTCCGTTGAAGTTTTCGAGAC
>Ga0209490_10006555_pt1 | contig 10482 bp, 8 predicted proteins | sample MAT06_FD_187209 | JGI IMG/M metagenome (GOLD analysis project Ga0209490, IMG submission 187209) | Freshwater microbial communities from Lake Fryxell liftoff mats and glacier meltwater in Antarctica - MAT-06 (SPAdes) (version 2) | ecosystem: Environmental > Aquatic > Freshwater > Ice > Liftoff...
GGTGTAGTGGTCGATGAATTGGCGACCACAGTCCACACAGATGTGATTTTGTTTACCTCTGCGATGACCGTTCTTACGAATATGCGTAGACTTACACTCAGGACATTGCATTCAAATTCACCTCAATTCATCCCTCCATTATGCAACGCCACCAGGACATTCACAGGCAATGACCTCAGCGGCTCTACAAATCTCTAGAAGTGCTTCATCGGACAGTTCTGACAAGTCTACTGTTTCGCGTAAATTGGACATAGTTTCGGCGGATATTTTTGGTGATTATGCCTTTTTCCAGTAAACCCTGTCTTCGACCGAAAGTATCAACCCTGTGCAACAATTAGCTTCTTGCTAGTTTAAAGTAGTAAAAATGTTCGTTAGATTATTTTCACTCATTCGCAAATTGATTAGGAGTCAAGATTTGGCTTCCTCTTTTAATATCTAGACTCAATAGCTAGAAAATGCCTGGACAGTTAATGCTAAAATGCACCGCTTAACCTAAGTCTAGTTGCCGATGGTTGCAACAGAACCCATTCTCGCTAAACGAGTGCAATGTTTAGCAGAGACGATAGAATCTATAAATCATTAAGGAATGTGTCCTTCGGTTTCTATGCCTAAACGCCAGAATAATTCAGATAATTCAGCCGTTCATTCTCAAAACGGACACAGTTCTGGTTGCCCTGCGCCGCTGAGTACAATTCGGATTCGGGGCGCACGGCAGCATAATCTGAAAAATATTGATCTGGAGCTGCCCCGCGATCGCCTGATTGTGTTTACGGGTGTGTCTGGTTCAGGTAAATCATCTCTCGCCTTTGATACGATTTTCGCGGAAGGTCAGCGCCGCTATGTAGAATCGCTGAGTGCCTACGCCCGTCAGTTTTTGGGGCAAGTGGACAAGCCCGATGTAGATGCGATCGAGGGCTTAAGTCCTGCCATCTCAATCGATCAAAAATCCACTTCTCACAACCCGCGCTCCACCGTGGGCACTGTGACCGAAATTTACGACTATACGCGCCTGTTATATGGACGTGCCGGCGAGCCTCATTGTCCCCATTGCGATCGCTCAATTGCACCCCAAAGCATTGACCAAATGTGCGATCGCGTGATGGAATTGCCCGATCGCACTCGCTTTCAAATCCTAGCTCCCGTGGTTCGCGGTAAAAAGGGCACCCATAAAAAACTGCTGTCTAGCCTTAGCTCAGAGGGCTTTGTGCGCGTCCGAATTAACGGTGAAGTTCGCGAACTAGAAGACTCAATTGAACTGGATAAAAATCAGGCGCACACGATCGAAATCGTCGTCGATCGCCTGGTTAAAAAAGAGGGCATCCAAGAACGCCTAGTAGATTCTCTCAATACTTGCCTAAAACATTCTGAAGGCATCGCCATTATTGATGTGTTGGCAGACGAGGGAAAAGATAAGAAAGAAGAGGTCAGCAATGTGGTGGCGTTTCCGGTGGGGCAATCCCTGAAGGTCGCTGAAAAAGAGGGTAGCTATGACGATTCTCCTAGACCTGAACCTCCAGCCCCTAGTCCGCTTGTCTTCTCTGAAAATTTCGCCTGCCCTGAACATGGCGCGGTTATGGAAGAGCTTTCACCGCGATTGTTCTCTTTCAATTCGCCCTATGGTGCCTGTCCTGCCTGCCACGGGTTGGGAATGCACCGCAAATTTTCCGCAGAACTGGTGATTCCTAAGCCAGAATTGCCTGTCTACGCTGCGATCGCCCCTTGGTCAGACAAGGACAACACTTACTATCTTTCCTTGCTGTGCAGCGTTGCAGCAGCCTTTGGCTTTGATATTCAAACGCCGTGGAAGAATCTTACAGACGAGCAACAGCATGTGCTACTGCATGGCTCCAAAGATCCCATCTGGATTGATGTGGACTCTCGCTACCGGGAAGGCAAGGGCTACAGCCGCCGATATGAGGGCGCTTTGCCGATGCTGGAACGTCAGTATCAAGAAGTCAACTCTGATACTTATAAGCAAAAACTGGAGCAGTACCTCGTTGAGCAACCTTGCGAAGTTTGCGATGGTAAACGTTTACGTCCTGAAGCGATCGCGGTTCGGATTGGGCAATATCGCATCACCGATCTAACGGGCGTTTCCATTCGTGAGTGCCTTAATCGCGTCAATCAAATGAACTTGACTCGCCGTCAGGCGCAAATTGCCGATTTGGTGCTGCGAGAAATCAAAGCTCGACTTCAGTTTTTGCTGGATGTGGGGCTGGATTATCTCACCCTCGATCGCGCCGCTATGACCTTATCAGGTGGTGAAGCTCAGCGAATTCGGCTTGCTACCCAAATAGGCTCCGGGCTGACAGGGGTGCTGTATGTGCTGGATGAACCGAGTATTGGTCTGCATCAACGAGATAACGCTCGTCTCTTAAAAACGCTGGTTCGCCTGCGTGACTTGGGCAATACTCTGATTGTGGTGGAACACGATGAGGAAACCATTCGCGCGGCTGATCACCTGGTCGATATTGGACCTGGCGCTGGCGTGCATGGCGGCAGGATTATTGCCGAAGGGAGCTTTGAAAATTTATTGGATGCCCCAGAATCATTAACCGGGGCGTATCTGTCAGGGCGTAAGATGATCGCTACACCCACAGAGCGTAGAACAGGCAATGGGCGATCGCTTAAAATTCGCAATGCCCACCGCAACAACCTCAAAAATATTGATGTTGAAATTCCTTTAGGCGAACTGGTTAGCGTCACGGGTGTATCCGGTTCTGGCAAATCAACCTTGATCAATGAACTGCTTTACCCCGCCCTCCAGCACCACTTTGGCAGCAAAGTTCCGCTTCCCAAAGACATGGATGGGATTGATGGATTAAGCGCTCTGGATAAAGTGATTGTGATTGACCAGTCGCCAATCGGGCGCACTCCCCGCTCCAATCCTGCCACTTACACCGGTGTATTTGACGTGATTCGAGATGTGTTTGCGGAAACGATCGAGGCGAAAGCGCGGGGCTATAAACCAGGGCAATTCTCGTTTAACGTAAAAGGCGGTCGCTGTGAAGCCTGCGCTGGTCAGGGCGTAAACGTGATTGAAATGAACTTTTTGCCCGATGTGTACGTGCAGTGTGAAGTCTGTAAAGGGGCGCGCTATAACCGCGAAACGTTGCAGGTGAAGTTTAAAGGCAAATCGATCGCCGATGTGCTGAATATGACCGTGGAAGAAGCGGCGGAGTTCTGCAAAAATATTCCCCAAGCCTTCAATCGGCTGCAAACTTTAGCAGATGTAGGATTAGGCTACATGCGGCTGGGGCAAACGGCTCCTACTTTGTCTGGTGGCGAGGCGCAACGGGTGAAACTGGCAACGGAATTGTCACGACGAGCAACGGGCAAAACCCTTTACTTGATCGATGAACCCACTACAGGTTTGTCTTTTTATGATGTTCACAAATTGCTCGATGTGATGCAGCGCTTGGTGGATAAGGGCAACTCCATTTTGGTGATTGAACACAATTTGGATGTGATTCGATGTTCTGATTGGCTAATTGATTTAGGGCCTGAAGGCGGCGATCGCGGTGGAGAACTGATTGCAGTTGGTAGTCCAGAAACCGTAGCAGCCAACTCAAATTCCTACACAGGGCAATACTTAAAGCAAGTCTTGCAGCACTATTCTTCTGCTCTTGTCACTGCCTAGGTGTTAGTTGGCAAGCTAGTTATGAGTCATATGAAATCTACTCTAGTCAGTCAAGGATAAAGCGAATTTTACTCAATACCCATTGCCTCATACAGTAGTGCGGGCGATCGCCCGGCGGCGTTTACAGCAACCTTGGTGACCGCCGCTAAGCTTTTCTATTGTTCCATTGCCAAGCTTGTCTAATTATTTCGTTGAAAAAAGATTAAGTTTATAGACAAATTCCTATTTAGGCGATATTCATGGTTCATGGGTATCGGCGATCGCTGGTCAGCTTTCTCAGAATCCGAGACAATAAGCACCGACAGTTCCCATTCGGTTGATACGACGCTGTAACGATTTAACACTAAATAAGGAATCACACTATGGGACTTTTCTTCGACGTACTGAGCGCTGTTAACAACCCGGATCAGCAGGCAAGCATTGAAGGGCTAAGCTCCATGAGCAATGCAGTCCAGCAATTAGCTGGCAAAAACGGATTCGATCCCGCCGCAACTCAATCTTTGTTGTCTGCGGTTGGTAGTGCTTTGCGTCCTGCATTGCAGCAACAAGCTAGTTCTGTGGGGGGCACCTCTCAGCTTGCCGGGATGATGAGTCAGTTTGCAGGCACAAACCCGTTAGGTGGCGTAATGGGGCAAGGATCTGGCGGAAACTTCAACATGTCAGCACTGCAATCGATGATTCCTGCCGAAATGCAACAACAATTAATCAATAGCGTTTCTCAAAAAACCGGACTGAATGCTGGCATGATTCAAAGCATGTTGCCCTCCGTGTTGCCGATTGTGATGAACTTTTTCAACATGGGTGCACCCACGCCGGGAAGTAAGGGTGGAAATCCACTCCTGAGTGCTTTTCTAGACAGCGATCGCGATGGAGACACCGATCTGGGTGACGTAATGAAATTTGCGGGTCGTTTTCTAAACGCTCCTCACTAGTGGGTCATTTGCCTCGAGTTTAGCCATTTATAATAGCTGAAAGGCTTGCTGTGTAAAGCTCTTAATTTCTGCACTTTTAACAAGTGACCCAGTAGTAGGCTGTCAATTTTGATCTAAGGGGTAACAGGGGTTAAGAAGTAGACGCTGCGGAACTCCTTTACAGGGAAGGGAGGGCTGGGGAACCCTATAAAGCCCATCGCGCTTTAGCCGTGGGATGTAGAAGGGGTTCCCGCGAGGCTGTTAAGCCTCAGAGTCTTTAATGCTAATACACAGCTTATACCAGCCGTGCTAGTATAAGAACATCGAAATGAGTCGAAACGATGCTAGCTCTAGAGTTCAAAACCTACGGGAAATCAAGCCAATTCAAGGCAGTAGACGAAGCCATTCGTACCGCCCAATTCATCCGTAATAGCTGTATTCGGCTATGGATGGATGTTAAGGGCACAGGTAAGAACGACTTGCAGAAATATTGCGCGGTGCTGGCTAAGAATTTCCCGTTTGCGGATGAACTCAACTCAATGGCAAGACAAGCCAGTGCAGAACGAGCATGGACTTCAATCAATCGGTTTTTCGAGAACTGCAAAAAAGCGATTCCTGGTAAAAAAGGGTTCCCGCAATTCCAGAAAGATTGCCGCTCTGTAGAGTACAAAACCTCTGGATGGAAGCTGGCAGAAGATAGAAAGACCATCGTTTTCACCGACAAAAAGAACATTGGACGCTTGAAGCTGAAAGGCACACGGGATCTAAACTTCTACCAACTTGACCAAATTAAACGGGTCAGGCTGGTTAGACGTGCCGATGGGGTGTACGTTCAGTTCTGTGTGGACGTGAACCGCTTAGAGCTGTTGGAGTCATCAGGCACCGCGATTGGGTTGGATGTGGGCTTATCAGAGTACTACACCGACTCAGAAGGGGTGATGATTGAAAATCCTAAGTTTCTCCGTAAAGGTGAAACGGTTCTCAAGCGTTCACAGAAACGTGTGTCTCGCAAGGTGAAAGGGTCAATTAACCGACGAAAGGCAAGACTGATTCTAGGTAAGCGCCATCTCAAAATAAGTAGGCAGCGTAAAGACCATGCCATCAAGTTGGCACGGTGCGTCATCACATCTAACGATGTAGTCGCCTACGAAGATTTGAGAATCAAAAACATGGTGAAGAATCATTGTCTTGCTAAGTCGATTAACGATGCATCTTGGTATCAATTCCGAGTATGGATGGAATACTTCGGGAAGGTGTTTGGGCGGATCACGATTGCTGTGAATCCCCAGTACACGAGCCAAGAATGCTCTAGCTGCGGCACCATTGTGAAAAAGACTTTGAGTACCAGAACGCATATTTGTAAGTGTGGTTGTGTGCTGGATAGAGATCACAATGCAGCTAGAAATATCCTCAGTCGAGGATTGGGTACGGTAGGGCATATCGGAACCTTTGCACTAGAGACTTCGGCTCTGCTCAGTCCAAGTGCAAGCAACGCTTTAGGAGATGAGTCCTCTACTCAAGTTGGAGCAATCCTGCCTGAGCAAGTCATGTCTTTGATTAAAGAATCCCACTGGCTTTAGCCGTGGGAGTGTCAAAACCCGTTTTTTGCATCAATGACTATTCTTAAAGAGCCTAGATCAGGCTGTGAAGACTATGACCGCTTCAGTTGAACGAATTGAACAAGAGATTGCTCTACTAGATCAAGCCTTGGCGACTCTAGCAGAGGCGTTTCAAACTGCTTACGCAGGCTACTTATCATCTTTGGGGCAAGCAGTGCGAAAACAGCATGTTTTAGCGGCATATCAAGTTTGCACTCAAGGCTATCCGCAGCAGTTTTTGGATTTATCAGTTCGGCAACGGCAGATCTTGCAGCACGCATTGCAAACTTTAGCCAAACAAGCCCAGGCAAATCTTTTGAGGCTACAGCGATTTCAGCAGGAGGAATTAAAACAGCCTGCGGTTCTGCTTCAGCAGGAGGAACTGTTAAATCGCTTGGAAGAGCCTACGATTCCACAAAGCGGCTGCCTCACAGAAAACCAAGGGTCACAAGCTACCGAGCTAGAGGCAATGCCTGCTACTGTCGATGATTTCGCTTCTGACCAACCGATCGCCGAGCAATCCCTGCAAACAGAAATACCCTTAACTTCAGCGCGTCTGGCTCACTGGCAACTTGGGATAGAACACGGGATTGGCAAGGAGCTAGCAGCCATTTCTCATCAAACAAATCGCCTACTTCAGCAATCCAACATCTTACCCAGTCAACTGCCCGATGCGCTGTTGCAACATGCTAGCAAAACAGAACTGGCGGATGGAGTGCCGCGATCGCCCAATTTACTGAATGTGTTAGTCGAAGCAGTGAGCGATATAGAGGCAACTCAGGAAGACGATGATGCAAAGGTTCCAGAGATTTTACAAGTGTTGGCGATTCATTTACGACTAGTAGAAATTGAATTCGCAGATCCTCCAACGATGGCGGCTCGGAGCAAAATTCGGGAATTGACTGCTCGATTGAAAAAACTAGGGCAAGACTATCGCAAAAAACAACGGGAATACGCGATCGCCGCTGCCCAAGATGCATGGCGCGCCAGTTGGTTTGAAGAATAGCCAGGATCGAACTAAGGAATGAGAATTAAATAACATCGAATTTTGTATGGGAGTAGCATTCGGGCAAAAAACCTTGCAACTCAAGCAGAGTCATCTGCCGAATGCTACGCCCGTACGGGGAGTTGTCGATGTTATTTAATCCGTGATCCTAAGCACAGTCGATTCTTTGAGAACTGCGTGACATACTTTAGCAATGCTGCTGTTGATTCTTGCCCATGCCATTAACCATTTTGGTTGCTGATGATGATTTAGGAACGCGATTGGCGATTGGCGATTACCTTGAGGTGACGGGATATTCGGTGCTTCGCGCCGAAAACGGGCAGGAAGCACTAAAAATGGTTGAAAAATTTCAGCCGCATTTAATTGTGACTGATGTGACGATGCCGCGCATGGATGGGTATGAGTTTGTTCGTCAAGTTCGTCAACAGCCTGCATTTCGGTTGCTTCCTGTTGTGTTTTTAACGGCTCGCATTGAGACTCATGAACGCATCCGTGGCTATCAGTTGGGATGCGATGTTTACTTGCCTAAGCCATTTGAACTGAAAGAGTTGGGTGCGGTGGTGCGCCACCTATTGGAGCGGCTGCAAATGATTGAAATGGAGTGGCGATCGCGATCGCTCATTTCCAGTTCTGCCCAAGATACAACACCGCAGAACGCCCAAAGATTGGCTGCCCTCACACCGATTGAAGTAAAGTTAACCAAACGGGAACAAGAAGTGGTGGTGCTGCTATCAGATGGGCTTTCCAATGCTCAAATTGGCGATCGCCTGCATCTCAGCCCCCGCACCGTGGAAAAGTATGTCAGCAGCCTACTCGACAAAACAGACACCAGCAATCGGGCTGAGCTAATGCGGTTTGCGATCGATCATCATTTGGTGTAGTCGTAGAAGATAGAGAGACGATCAGATTAGCGCGAGTTCTTGCTTCACCTGATCAAGCAGCCCCGCACAAGCGTCTTGCAGCAAATCAATTACCTGATCAAACCCATCTACACCGCCATAATAGGGATCGGGAACTTCTTTCAGGGTGTGATGAGTGCAAAAATCGCACATTAATTGAACTTTATTCCGATAGTTGCCAGCGGGATCTAGGGCGCAAATATTGGCGTAGTTTTCTTGATCCATTGCCAAAATCAGGTCAAACGCATCAAAATCTGCTTTGGTGAATTGTCGAGCACATCCTTTCATGGCAATGCTCTGTTGCTTGGCGGCAAGAGTCATCCGGCGATCAGGTGGCGCACCAACATGATAGCTAGAAGTTCCCGCAGAATCGCAAACAATCTGCCCAGTTAAGTCGTTTTGCTGAATTAAGTGATTCATGATGTTCTCTGCTGCTGGGGAACGACAAATATTCCCTAAGCAGACAAACAACAGTTTGTAGGACATAAAACAGGATGAAGTGGATTAAACAATGCAAAACCGGGACAATTTGATTTTTCCCGGTTTCAAGCAAACATCGCGAGATTCGCGATCGCACACTCACAAATTTTCTAACGCAGCACCAGAGTTACAGACCCGGCAGATTCAACCCGCCCGTCAATTCCTCCATCTTTTCACGCATCATCTCCGTAGACTTTCTGTAAGCATCCTTCATGGCAGCCGTGACCAAATCGGAAACAACTTCTGCCCCTTCACTCAAAACATCCGGCGAAATTACAACGCGAATCGGTTCCTGGTTTCCACTCAGAACCACTTTCACAAGACCACCCTGTGCCTCACCTTCAATCTCCATCTCCTCAAGCTCTTCTTGAAGCTTTTTAGCTCCTTCTTGAACTTGCTGAGCTTTTTTAAAAGCCTCGGCTAGCTCTTTCATTTTGCCTAGTCCGAAGCCAAATCCCTGTCCTTGTGACATAACGCTTTAATGAAGTATGGGTTCAAAACAAACAGCAGTTTCATTATGGCACTGCTCTACCAAGCTGGTTTATTTTCTCTAATTTTTTGTGAGAAATTAGGTCAGCTAGCCTCACGAAATTTTATCATTCCGCTTGATTTGGTTAAAATTCACCCAAAATTTGCACTTCCGGCTCCAGCCACAGGTTCCATTGATGATTCACGGCTTGCTGGGCATAGGAAATCAGTTGAAAAATATCGCTCGCGTTGGCGCTGCCACAATTGAGAATAAAATTTGCATGGCGCTGAGCAATTTGAGCGCCACCAATTTGATAGCCTTTGAGTCCTAATTGCTCAATCAGCCAGCCAGCTTTGTACTGATTAGGATTGCGAAAGACACTGCCGCAGCTTGGCAAATGATAGGGCTGGGTGGCGCGTCGTTGGTTCAAGTGAGTAGACGTTTCTGCGGTCACCTGGATCGGATCAGCACCGGGTTTTAACTGAAAGGTTGCTTGAGTCACCAGCCAGTTTTTGCCTTGTAAGATTGATGTCCGGTAAGCGTAGCCTAACTCTTGAGGGGTAAAAATACGCGTTTTGCCATCGGGCAGTAATACATGAGCGTTAAGCAGTGAATCCGCCACACAGCCTCCATGAGCACCCGCATTCATGACGACGGCTCCACCCACGGTTCCAGGAATGCCCACTGCCCATTCCATTCCATTCCATCCTTGCCCTGCGACTTGCCATGAGAGCCGTGGCAAAGGTTCGCCTGCACCGACAGTTACCTGACCTGTGGCAGAGTCAAATTGAATTTGACGAAGGCGGCGAGTGCCAATCACCAGACCAGATAGACCGCGATCGCTAATGAGCAAATTAGAGCCTGCCCCTAAAAGGGTAATCGGCAAGCCTTCCGCCCGCGCCCACTCAAAACTAGCCTGCAATTCTTCATAGGTTCGAGGAGCTACATACCATTCTGCGGGTCCCCCGACTCGGAACGAAGTGAGCGTTGCCAAGGGAATACGAGCTTTGATCAAACAATCCGTTCCAGGCAACCGAATCTGGCAAGCAGACGGTTTTAGCGTGTAGTGAGGGCTGAAAGTTGAGCGCTTCACGCTGGTTAGTTGAGGAGGATCGTAGGAGATAGTCATGACTGATTAAAATGAATGCTCTGCACCAGAAACCTATTGAATTATTGAATAAAACTGTTCAATCTACCCTGATGCCCCAAAAGCTGAATGACCTGTGTAGGCTTAAGCGTGGTTACGCCAATGATGTGATTCCTGCTCTAGTTTTTGGTGAGAAACCATTACTTCTGGAATGATCTGATTTAAGTTTCCGGCTCCCATAAAAAGGGCTAGGTCTCCTGGGCGTAATATTTCGACCAAAAGTTGATGGATGGATGGGAGAGAAGCACGATAGAAAACCTGAGCTTGATGCTGAGCAATTAAAGTTGCTAAAGTTTGGTCATCCAAACCAGCAAGTTTTGGCTCGCCCGCAC
>Ga0209490_10006556_pt1 | contig 10482 bp, 7 predicted proteins | sample MAT06_FD_187209 | JGI IMG/M metagenome (GOLD analysis project Ga0209490, IMG submission 187209) | Freshwater microbial communities from Lake Fryxell liftoff mats and glacier meltwater in Antarctica - MAT-06 (SPAdes) (version 2) | ecosystem: Environmental > Aquatic > Freshwater > Ice > Liftoff...
TAAGTAGTTACAAACCTTCAAGGATTTCAGGGGTTAGGCCACGGGCTTGGGCGCGTTCCCCGATGAGGCGCATCAAATCCAGCAAATCATCCTTGTCCGCATCTAACAGCACGTTTAGCTCTTGCTGTAGCGCGGTTTGAATTTTTGCGCGTTCCGAGTCTGAAACTTGATTGTAGCGTTCGACCCGTTCGGGCGGGACAGGTATCGTAATCGTCGTATCCATCTGCGGCCAACTCCTTACCCTGATAGACCCTATTATAACGACAAACCTGCCCCGCCCGAAAAATCAATATCTGGCCGGATTACTTCAGGGTCGAATCTAGACCCTCGAAGAAGCGGGCGATGGCCTTAGCCGTCTTTTCTGGCGGCAGCGCATAGCTGAAACGCGCCCAATTCTTGCCCGAGTCGCTGAAATATACGCCGGGGACAACCGTCACGCCGAATTCTGCGCCCAGATAAGCGCACAGGTCGGCGCTATCGGTGAACGACTTACCATCCGGCGTCTTGCCGTTCTGGATGTACTTGGTCAGGTCGATGAAGGCGTAATACCCGTCGCCCATCACGACGCGGACATCTTTGGTCGCCAGCACATCGCGCATGATTTGGCGACTCTGCTTGATGGTGTCGATGATTGGGGCGGCTGCCTTGCCGAAATCATCCTCATAGGCGGCAATCGCCACCGCTTGCGCGTAGTAGCTGGGGACGACGCCGTGCGAGGCCGTGCCGACGATGTTCTTGACGACTTCCTTGCCCGCGACAATGTGCGCGCTGCGGATGTTCGACGCGCCGAGGCTCTTGGTCAGGCCGTCAAGGAAAATCAGGCGTTCGCGTTGTTCCGGCGTGAAGGCTTGCAGCACGGTGTTGATATCGGTGGGGCCGCCATCGGTCACCCAGTGATAAATCCAGTCGAACAGGACATACGCCACGCCGCTTTCGAGCGCGACATGCGCCAGTTCGATTTGCTGCTCAAGCGGGGTGGTGCGCCCGGTGGGGTTGTCCGGCGACGTGATAATCAGGCCAGCGATTTTGCGCCCGCCCGCCTCGGCGAACTTCGCCGTATCACGGATGCCTTCTGGCGTATAGCGCCAGCCATCTTCTTCGCTACCCGGCGCCAACAAGACGTTCAAGCCGAGGCTGTACGGCCCCCAACTGTAGCTGATCCACGGCACGCGGCTGACGACCAGCAAATCGCCATTGCGCTTGTGACCGAGCGCGATCATCGCTTGATAGGCCTTATTCAAGCCGTCGCGCCCGCCTTGTGTGAACACGATATTTTCTGGGCCAAAGCCTGATTCTGGGGTGAACTTCCAATACTTTTCGGCTGTGACTTTGCGGAACTGCGCCGTCCCAAACGGTTGGTCATAGCCCGTGCCGTGTTCAATTTGCAGTTCTGCCGCACGGCGCAAAATCTCAACGGGAGTCCCGGGCAGGCTGGCGCCGCCGTCCCCTTGTGAGGCGTCAAAGACTTCTGCCCCCTTACCCGCTTTTGCCAAATAGCCGTCCAGCGCCTTTTTGATTTCAAACATGCGCGAGGCCGGGATGGGGATCATGTGTGCCGGGGAATCAGTCACCGGAATACGGTACTGTGAATCGACGACATAAACCGGGTTATTGGCGTTTGTCACTGCGGGTTTCTCCTTGTGTATGGTTGGTAGCACTGACCCAATATAAAACAAAAAGCGCCCCTGCCGCGTATGGGACAGGGGCCGCCGTCTGGCGTAAATTCAAGAGAACGGGGGCTGAACCGGGGCGGCTAGGTGTCTAGTTAGACACGAGTCATGTAGCTTCCGTCTTCAGTTTTGATGCGGATGACATCATCCACGTTCACGAACATCGGCACGCGCACAATCCGCCCGGATTCAATCGTGACCTTCTTGGTCGGATTATTGGCGGTGTCGCCCGCGATGGCAAATTCGCTCTCGATGACCTTCATATCAACGGTTGAAGGCAGCTCATAATCGAGGATTTCGCCCTCATAGCTGCTCAAGCGAATGACCATGCCGGGGATGAGGTAGGTGAAATCCTCATCGAAGATTTCCTTACGGAGTTGCGGCTGTTCAAAGGTGTTGTTATCAATGAAGTTGAGGAACGCGCCATCATCATACAGATATTCGACCTCGGTGTTGTCGAGGCGGATATCTTGGATGGTGTTGCCGGACGGGTAGGTCAACTCAACAATCGAACCGCTGCGGAGGTTACGCACCTTGACGCGGATGGTCGCGGAGCCACGACCCGGTTTGATGTGTTGATATTCAATCACCTTGTACAGTTGGTTGTCTTCGGTGAAGCTCGTCCCCTTGCGGAGTTGATTTACGTCGATAGCCATGTGAACCCTTGCGTGGATGCCACGCATATTGCTTGCATTTTCGTGGAGAGTATATCAGACAGGATATAGAGGTGTGAAGTCGGGAGTCTGGGTTTGTTAATGTTAGCCTCAGTTGAGCAAATTTTCGGGCGTGGGCGATGGTCTAAAACAGTGATGAGGATTCATAGATAGACCACTACAAATAAGCTGGAATCGCTAAGGGCGACTGATGAGTCGCCCAATTTTGTGACGGATATAGCCCGCGCTTATTCGGTTGGGCTACCACACCCCGGCGTGCTATACAGACAGGTCGTGATGTTCACCGTCACGGTGTCGGTATTGGTTTGAGCGCCATTGCTGATGGTCAGCGTGAATAGATAGCTTCCGGGAGTCAGTTGGAGGGTGGTGATGGCTTGCCCGCTGACCGGCTGGCCGTTGCGACTCCACTGATAGCCGGTGATTGTGCCGGTACTTTGCGACCCATTTAAGGTGACATACGCCTTCGGACTTCCAATTATCATCCCGTCATGCACGATTTGGATGGACTGGTCTGGGCCAGCGTTGGCCTTAAACGGCACAGGCGTCGGTGGTGGCGGGGTGTGCGTTGGGGTCGGTGGCGGTGGGGTGTGCGACGGCGTTGTGGTTGGTGTGTTGGTTGGCGCAACGGTAGGGAGAGGGATTTGTGTTGGTGTATAGGTATTTGTCGGCGTGAGTGTCGGTCCCTGAATCATTTTTAATGGAGAGGACTCATCACTGATGGTGTAATAAGCAATCATTGGCTGTGATGGATTAAAGCTCAGTCCATCTATGACACTATCAACAGGAATGGTCTGTAACAGAACATAGTTAGTACCGTCCCAGATACGAATGTTCTCATCTCCACCACCACTTGCAAGATATGTCCCATTGCTAGACCATGTAACAATCAGAACCCCAAATATCTTGTTATTATCTGCCTGAATCCGTGTGATGACAGTGTTATTAAACGGATTCCAAATCCGAATGATACCATCACTGCTGCCAACAGCGGCATATAACCCATTTGGATGCCAATCAATGGTGTTGATTATATTAATATCCGATTCCGTCATGCGATTTATGATTTGACCGGAGTTTGCATCCCAGAGAATAAGCTGTGCATCCCATCCGCCACCAAGTATGTAATTCCCTTCCGGGCTCCAAGCCACGGCTGATACTTCCCTTGCATGACCCAAGAGGGCTTTCACAAATGCACCGGTCGTCGTATCGAAAACCTTTACCCCACTTAGGTCGCTACTGACCACTATTTGCGTTCCATCCGGTTTCCAATCAATATCAAAGAAAACAGGGTCAAATCGCTCATCAGTATCTGTGATGGTTAGTATAATTTGCCATGTGCTTGTATTCCAAATGAGCATTGTCCCACCACCATCGGCGCTGGCAATTCTCTCTCCATCAGGACTCCATGCAACGTCGAAAATCTCTCTCGCATGCCCCTGTAAGGTTTGCACATTTTGTCCAGTCATGGCATCCCATATTTTAACCATCCCATCCGCGCCGCCCGTGGCGATAAGACTGCCATTTGGGCTATAAATCACGGGCTTCACATTAATTGTATGAGGCTGTGCAAGTAATGGCATGGTTATATAGATCACAGTTAACAATAATATACTTGCCAGCAGTAAGGCATGTTTTACATATCGAAAATCCATGACAAGTTTCTCCTAGTAGTCCATCAGCAAGGTAGTTATAGGTGAATATGCTTCATATCACTCGTATTTATCCTAGTTTATCTTCTTGATGGACTACTAGTTCCAACTACATGAGCCGCCAAAAGCTTTATCTGTTTGGGGAGTTGTACCTATAAACATTTCGCCCATAGGTGGATTCCCCTCAATGTAAATGGTCTTAGCCGAAAAACCGCATAGTGTTTCCCAAACGTCCAATTCAGCTTGAGATACATTGACATAGGTATAGATACCTCGTGTTCCATAACCGTAAGGATAACCATTGATTGGGCCAGATAGCCACGAAGTCTGAGACGGTGTGAGTACGGCGATGACGGCGTTTTCTAACTGCTGTACATATACTTGATAACCAGGATAACCGGGTTGTTCAGCCGTCTCTCTTATGCGAATTACTTTAATGTAATCGTCGTCCAGTGTTCCATTCAAGGGTGATTGAAAATAGTCCAAAAAGAAATATAATTCCTCTCCTTGGCAACCATTCTCGCCACACGCGCCAAAGAATTGACGTGCAACTGCTTCATTCCCCCAAGAAAATATTCCAGCATCATAACCGATTGAAGATCGATATTCTCCTTCAATCAATGCCTCCATCAACGCCCGATGCGTAAATGAAGCATTGTTATCATTCAAAATATCAATAAAACTTAATACACTAACATGAACCCAGCAACGGTTTTTTGTTAAATTATCACTAGCGTAATTATCTTCACACTCCATAAGTGTACGTTCAGCAAAGAAATTTGGATTGAATCCAACAGGTAAAGATGCTCTATTTATTGGTGTTGGTGTGAGAGTAGGGGACAAGGTCGGGACGGCTGTCGGCGGCGTGGTGGAGATAGGGGTTGGCATTGGTGTCACCGTTGGTTGTGGCGTATTCGTACTGAAAGGGCCGCAGGTGTTACTGAGGAGTCCCATCCCCGTTGGGCAGACGCCTATACCGTTCCAATCGGCTTGGTAAATGTTATTGTAGGGTTCAATCTGCGGAGAAATCGTGGCGGATTGAACGGTTTGTAGCGTGAGAATCCGTAATGAATGAATGTTGAAAAATAAAGTAGGAATAGGGTCATCGGAATGCTCATAGACCACGCGACTCCCATCGGGTGACCAATCTGGAAAGCGGTGATAGCCGTGGGTCAGCATTTGCGTGCTGGCCGAACCATCGGGGTGAACTGTAAGCAGACCCAGCCCGGGAGTAGAGATCGAAGCAGAATGGTAAATATATTGGTTGGCAACCGGAGAACGCTTTAGGCCGTTGAAGTAATGGCTACAAGGGCCTGCTTGTTGAGCCACAATGGGTATAGGAAGTGTTCCATCTGTGATATTCACAGCCCATAACGCACAAGCTTGGACAAAAATAATTTGAGTACCATTTGAAGACCAAGTAGGATTTAAACCATTATACGCCACAAGAGTTGTGGTCTGCGTAAAAATATCATAAACGTAAATCTCGTGGCGCGGCTCGTTATCAACATCAAGACTATAGGCTAATTTGCTGCCGTCCGGCGACCATGATAACCAACCTTCTGGTTGAGAATTACGGGTGAGCCACTGCCCGCCTGTGCCGTTGAGATTCATCAGATAAATGTCACGGAATCCTATGCTAGGCGTATTAGGAGGGTTATCCATCATTTCGGCGGCAGTAAAAGCGATGCGGGTTTGGTCTGGCGACAGCGCAGGATGCTCAGGATAACACGGGCTACCGACTGCATAGGCGCATCCACCCATCAGATTTGAAATGGTGTTGGTTTGCCCCCAATCGTCTGGGTTGGTGATGTTAATTCCGGTAACGGAAAGATAAGCGATTTTACCGTCGGCGTTATAGGTTAAGGGAGATGCCAAGGGTTGCACTGCTGGTCTTTCGAGCGACTGAATCGGATAGGGTTGAGTGGTGAAGACACTGACCACCCCTTGCCGATTCTCTCCATCCCAATGTGAGTTAATCTGCCACGTATAGCTTGAGCCGGGTTGCAGTGTCGGGATGTTTGTCCATGAGGATAATACCACGGCACACACCAAACCTTCACACACCTCATTTTGATAAAAACGATGCTCGAAGAAAGGTTGACCCGCTTGGGTTAAGATTAAATCGTAGTGATTAGCGTTCAATTCCCCTACCCACACTAACGTGACACCTCCGGCTGAAAGTTCACTCCCCTGTGTAGGATGCAAGGGGGTCAGGGCGGGTTGGCTGATGTCAAAACCATAGTTATGGCTGGTAATGCGTGGGTGAAGGCGTCGTGGTCGGGACATCCGTCGGCGTTGCAGTTGGCGCGATGCAGGGTGGCACGCCATAGGTTGTGCAGGTTTGAATGACATCAACACGAGATGGATTACTTAATTCACTGTAGGGAATATTAATAGCCTCACTTATTAGTCTGATGGGGTGCATTTCAGATTGTTGGATGGCGGGCGGGGACATGGCCCCGCCCCTACGAAAACCGTGTGGTTCGTAGGGGCGCACACACGGGTGCGCCCGCCGACGTGGGGGTTTTGTCAATAGGGTTCAATGCACCCCCAAGAAATTGTCCTTGTGGCCTACGGCGCGATTTCGCGGGGTGTGTACAATTAGAGGTGATTTAGGAAGAGAACTCACTCGGATAGAGGAACAGCTACTGATGCCCGATTTCTATCAACTCGACATCGCTCAAGCGGCGGCGGAACTCAAAACAGACCCACAAAACGGCCTGACCTCTGCTGAGGTGCAGGCGCGTCTGGCAACATACGGGCGGAACGTGTTGCCCGTCGGCGAAGGGTCGTCGGTCTGGAAAATTCTTTTCGAGCAATTCAAGAACATCATGGTCATCGTCCTCATCATTGCGGCGGGGGTTTCCGTGGCGCTGAACGATGTGGAAGATGCCATCGTGATCCTCGTGATCGTCTTGCTGAACGCCGCGCTGGGGACGTATCAGGAGTTTCAGGCCGAACAAGCGCTGGCCGCCCTCGGCGCGATGCAAGTGCCGCAAGTGCGCGTCAAGCGTGACGGCGCGGTGACGGAAATTAGCTCGGAGGAACTCGTCCCCGGCGACCTCGTGATGCTGCAAGAGGGCGATAAAATCCCGGCGGACGGGCGTCTGACGGTTGCCAAGAGCTTGAATATTGAAGAAGCCGCTTTGACCGGCGAGTCGCAACCGGTGGAGAAGAAAATCGACGCGCTGACCGACTCGGGCATCGGGATTGGCGACCAAAAGAATATGGCCTTCATGGGGACGGCCATCAACTTTGGGCGCGGTGAGATGCTCGTGACCGGCACGGCGCTGGAGACTCAGCTTGGCAAAATCGCCAAGTTGTTGATGAGCGTTGAAGACGCCCCGACCCCACTGCAAGTCCAGATTAATCGATTGAGTTGGACGCTGATACGCGGCGCGTTGATCGTCGTCGCGGTGGTATTCGTGGCCGGTCTGTTGCGAGGAATCGGTTTCCAAGAGATGTTGATCACCGCCATCAGCCTTGCCGTGGCCGCCGTGCCAGAAGGTTTGCCCGCGATTATCACGGTCAGTTTATCGTTGGGCGCAGCACGCATGGTGCGCCGTAATGCGCTGATTCGCCGCCTGCCCGCCGTCGAGACGCTCGGCTCGGTCACGGTGATTTGCTCGGACAAAACCGGCACGCTGACCAAAAATGAGATGACCGCCACCCACTTGGCGCTGCCGGGCATGGATGAGGTGACTGTCACGGGCGTCGGCTACGGATCGCAAGGCGATTTTATGGTCGGCGGCAAACCGATTGACCCGTTGACCGACCCCGCCCTCGGACGCTTTCTCAAGGCGATGGCGCTCAACACCGACGCCTATCTGGAGGGCACCGAATCGGGCGCGTTCCGCGTGGTCGGCGATACAACGGAAGGCGCGTTGTTGGTCGCCGCACAGAAGGTCGGCTGGACGCGCCAAACCCTCGAAAAAGATTTGCCGCGTGTGGCTGAATTGCCATTCTCGTCAGAGCGTAAGGCCATGACCACCGTCCATGAAGTGATCGGTTCACAGGCCGATAGCTTATTCGACGGGAAATTCATCGCCCTGACCAAAGGCGCGCCCGACAAACTGATTGGCTGGGCGAAATACGAACACGTCCCCGGCGGCGTTGATGAATTGAGCGCGGAACGCAAGGCCGCGTGGCACGCGCAGGTCGATAAGATGGCCTCGCAAGGTTTGCGGGTCTTGGGCGTGGCTTATCGCCCGCTGGAAGCCGCCCCCGCCGAGATGACGCCAGAGATTGAGCGCGATTTGGTCTTGTTGGGCTTGGTCGGCATCCTAGACCCCGCCCGCCCGGAAGCCAAAGCCGCTGTCGCGGTGGCGCGGGCGGCCGGGATTCGCCCGATCATGATCACCGGCGACCACGCCCTGACCGCTGAGGCGATTGCCACCGACCTCGGTATTTTGCGCGAGGGCGAACAGGCCATCACCGGCGTGGAACTCGAAAAAATGGATGAGGCCGGTCTGGTCGATGCGCTCAAACGCACCTCAGCCTTTGCCCGCGTCTCGCCAGAACACAAACTCCGTTTGGTCAAGGCGCTGCAATCACAGGGCGAAGTGACTGCCATGACCGGCGACGGCGTGAACGATGCACCTGCGCTCAAGCAAGCCGATATTGGCGTGGCGATGGGCATCACCGGCACGGAGGTCAGCAAAGGCGCGGCGGATATGGTGCTGACCGATGACAATTTCGCCAGCATCATCGCAGCCGTTGAGGAAGGCCGCACGATTTATGACAATGTGCGGAAGTTCGTGCGCTATCTGCTCAGTTCCAATGTCGGCGAAATCTTGGTGATGTTGGTCGCCATCGTGATTGGGATGCCGATTCCGCTGCTGGCGATTCAAATTTTGTGGGTTAATCTGGTCACTGACGGCCTGCCCGCCATTGCGCTGGGATTTGAACCGGCAGAAGCAAGCGTGATGAAACGTGCGCCGCGCCCCAAAGGCGAGAGCATTTTTGCCCGTGGCTTGGGGCGTCAGGTGATTGTGATGGCCGTTGTTTTGGCGGCGGTGACGCTATTCGGTTTTTATTACGGCCATATCTCACGCGGCCTTGACCCGTTTAGCGCGACGTTGGGCGCAGAAAACCTCAGCCGCGCCGAGTTGATCGCGATGGCGCACGACGAGGCGCTCGTGCCTGCTGATTGGGACGGCCTGACACCGGCGGCGCGCATCACGTTCATTGAAGACGAAATAAAGGTTGCCGAGGCTGCCGGTCATGGGGGTAGCGACGGCCTGATCGCGGTCTTAGAGAGCATCCCGCGCACCATCGCATTCACAGTATTAGCGCTCGGTCAGATGACGCACGTCGCAGGCATCCATGCCGGGGATAGCACCTCCTTCTTCCGTGTCTGGTTTAGGAAGAACAAGCTGTTGATGTGGGCGATTTTGTCCACGTTTGTGCTGCAACTGTTGGTAATTTACACCCCGTTCCTACAAGGCGTCCTCGATACCTATCCCATCACTCTGACCGAATTCGGGATTTGTATGGCACTGGCGGTAATTGTGCTGTTCGCCACCGAAGCAGATCGGCTGTTGTTCGGCAAGAAACAAGCGGCAGCTTAAGCCTATATGACTGAACGCGCATTCCTCAAGAATTACGCTTATCTCAGCATTGCGGCGGCGGTGATGACCATCGGACTGAAGGCCACCGCCTACCAGATTACCGGATCAGTGGGATTGTTGTCGGATGCGCTGGAGTCGGTTGTGAATCTGGTGGCGGCTGGGATGGCGTTGATGTCCCTGATTTATGCCGCTCGCCCGCCAGATGACTCGCATGAGTACGGGCATGACAAAATTGAGTATTTTTCGGGCGGCGTCGAAGGCACACTGATTGCAATCGCCGCCGTCAGCATCGCCTCAGCTGCGATTGCGCGCCTGATGAGTCCGCAACCCTTAGACCAAATCGGCCTCGGCTTGTTCATCACCGTTATCGCGTCGGGCATTAACTTTGCAGTGGCGCGGGTCTTGATGAAGGCGGGTCGCCAGCACCGTTCGCTGACCTTAGAGGCTGACGCGCACCACCTGATGAGCGATGTCTGGACATCGGGCGGGGTGGTGATTGGGATTGGATTGGTCGCGCTGACCGGTGCGACGTGGCTTGACCCGCTGATCGCCATCCTGATGGCGCTCAACATCTTGCGGACGGGCGCACATCTGATGCGGCAAGCGTTTGACGGCCTGATGGATTCGCCGATGACGGTGGCCGAGCGGGCAGTGGTCGAGTCGGTCTTGGACAGTTACCGGCTGCGCGGGATTCAATTCCACGCCCTGCGGACTCGTCAGGCCGGGGCGCGTCGATTCCTGAGCGTGCATGTGCTTGTGCCGGGCGGCTGGACGGTCAAGCGCGGCCACGACCTCTTAGAGCAGTTAGAACATGAGGTGCGGGCAGTTGTGCCGAACACCAACGTCCTGACTCACCTCGAACCCATCGGCGACCCCGCCGCGTTGGAAGATGTGGGGTTGGATCGAGGCTAAAGAA
>Ga0209490_10006558_pt1 | contig 10481 bp, 8 predicted proteins | sample MAT06_FD_187209 | JGI IMG/M metagenome (GOLD analysis project Ga0209490, IMG submission 187209) | Freshwater microbial communities from Lake Fryxell liftoff mats and glacier meltwater in Antarctica - MAT-06 (SPAdes) (version 2) | ecosystem: Environmental > Aquatic > Freshwater > Ice > Liftoff...
AACGATCTCTGCCGGAATTTCTGACTCCCGGACGTACTCAACTTGAGGACAAGCAGCTACCTGCATCGCCACATTTTTGGCTAGAGCCTTAAATTCATCTCGGCGGGCTACAAAGTCTGTTTCACAGTTGATTTCTACCAACACGCCGACTCGACCCCCGGTGTGGATGTAGCTGTCAACGATCCCTTCAGCAGCAATTCTGCCAGATTTTTTCTCAGCAGAAGTGATCCCTTTTTGGCGGAGCCACTCGATCGCCTTAGTAACATCGCCTTCATTTTCTTGGAGTGCCTTTTTGCAATCCATCATCCCAGCCCCGGTTTTGTCCCGGAGTTCTTTAACTAATTTTGCGGAAATGTCTGCCATTATTCTAATCCCGTTGTTAATTAAAAATTTCTACCCTTATATGAAAATGGTAATAGATTCAGGTCCTCTTCAACACCAGTCATCTATTACCAATTATGAGAGGTGTAGTTAATTTTTGTCTGAACTTTCTTCAGAATCCTCTTCTGATGCTTCTATTTCCTCATTAGCGATCTCATCTTCTAGCTCGCCTTCAAAAACTTCATAGTCTTCGTAATCTTCTTCTACTTCGAGGGAGCCATGCCGTCCTTCATAGATCGCATCAGCTAATTTGCCGACAATTAACTTGATCGATCGAATCGCATCATCGTTAGCCGGAATGGGGACATCTGCCACATCAGGATCACAGTTAGTATCTAGCAAAGACACAATGGGAATCCGGAGTTTCTGACATTCAAGAATGGCGTTGTATTCCCGGAGTTGGTCAACAATGACGACAATATCAGGGACTTTCCGCATGGTCTTGATGCCGCCTAGATACTTTTGGAGCTTGTAGAGTTCCCGGCGGAGCATGGAGGCTTCCTGCTTGGGGAGGAGGTTCAAGGCTCCAGTTTCTTCTCGACGTTCTAGATCTTTGAGGCGATCGACTCTGGTACTAATAGTTGTCCAGTTGGTCAGCATTCCCCCCAGCCAGCGCTGGTTCACATAGTAAGCTCCGCAACGGTGGGCTTCTTGGGCAATAATTCCCGCAGCTTGGCGCTTAGTCCCGACAAATAAGAACTTCTTCCCATTCTCGGCGGCGTTCCGCACATAGCTATAGGCATCTTCCATGAGTTGGGCTGTCTGCACGAGGTCAATAATATGAACCCCATTGCGAGCCGCATAGATATACTGAGACATTTTAGGATTCCAGCGACGGGTTTGATGCCCGAAGTGAACCCCAGATTCCAACATCTGAGCCAATGTAATAACTGGCATATTTTTTTACTCCTTGATTCGGGTTGAACCTACCATCCAGTGTGGATTTTCTTGAGATTTCCGATGATTTTTCTGGAGCCTTTCTAGGCTTTGTTAAGACTTGTAAGACTTGAAGAAAATTCAGCAGCATCTCTCGAAGAAAACACCCGAAGTCACTAGATGCGTGATTTTTTAGCTTTACTAGGATAACACAGTTACCAGATAAAGACTAGTATTTTTCAGGAATTATCAAAAACAAAAAACAGTCCCTAGTTGCATTGACTTTCTAGGAACTGTAGGAAGTTGAGTTATTTTGAAGTCGGGATCAACCCCTATCTTTTTCTGGGTGTACCACAGGGATAGGTAAACACGGGCATGGTGTTAGGAACATTAACTTGTTCAGTAACTTTTTCGGAGCCTTGTTCGAGATTGTCGCTTGCCTCTTGGTTGGTGAGCTTTGCCTTGAGGTAGTCTACTTTGAGCTTGTCTACCATTTCTTCCCGGCGATCGTACAGCCGTTTGAGTGGCCGGGGTTCGCACTTGTTCATGGTGTAGGCAGTGATCATCGGCAGGGCGATCGTGCTGTCGGTGTAGCAAACAACAGTGTTTGGTAGCTCTTCTGGGTCTACCTTGCCCCAACTTACCGCTTCACTAGGAGTTGCCCCCGATAATCCCCCCGTATCTGGTCTGGCATCGGTGATCTGAATGAAGTAATCGTGACCCCGTTCCTCCAAGCCCAAAACCTCGTGTAACTGAGGCTGAGTTTGTAGGAGGAAATTCTTCGGGCTGCCACCGCCGATAATCAAGGCTGCACTTTTACCTTCTAGATTTGGAGTGCCACTTTGACGGGCTGCGTAGGCGATCGCCGCCGTTTCATTTACGTCAATGGATGGATCAATAATCAACTGGGAACCTTCCAAAGCCAGAGCCGCCACGTTCATGCCGATCGAGCTATCTCCCGGTGAAGAAGTATAGATCGGCACACCGCATTCGTAAGCCGTTGCCAACAGGCAGGAGTGTTTGATTCCCAATTGTTTCTCTACTTCCCGGACATATTTTCCTAGTAGGTGGTGAAACTCAGCAGTGCCCATCCGTTTCTGGAAAGGTTCTGCTTGCAAAATCCGCCTTAAGAAAGCATCGGTTTCTAGCAACACATCATAATCAAAGAAAATGTCGTAGATCCGAATCGTGCTATCTTGGCGCAGTTTTACGTCATCGATGAAAGGATTCCCAGAAAACAGTTCAAACCCTAAACCATAATGCAGATCATGGTAAAGATTTGCCCCAGTACTGATCATCCAGTCAATGAAGCCATGACGTATCAGGGGAGCGAGAATTCCCACTCCAAAGCCTGCCGGAGTCATAGCCCCCGACAAACTTACCCCCACAGTCACACCATCCTGAAATACCTCACGGCTCAATAGATGGCAAATTTCCCGTAATCGAGCCGAATTGTAGGCACTGAAGTAACTATCAATCAGGTCAACTACACTTACATCTACTGCCATAGGGGCAGGTGCGATTTTGTGTCCGAGAATTTTTGGCATTTTTTATTCCCAAATTCAAGATTTGTACGTTGTTTGCTGTGTTTTGCAACTAACCACTGTACAGGCGAGGAAAGTGGCGAAATCCCTAGGGAGCTTGGTTTTTAGTTCCAAATTCTAGCGATCGCTCCTACCAGATTGGGTGATTTGTCTTGATATCAGCCGATCCACCACTCTAGCGCTTATTAAAAAAAAATGTTGTAGTTCAAAAAATAATGGCAACTTTTGCTACAAATCAAATTTACTTAGCAAATCCATGAGGCGATCAAAATTGTGCAAATACAAATAGCCAATCAAAGTTTCCAAACTAGTCGCCTGCTGGTAAATATCCACCGCCAGACGTTTCGGAGTTTTTTTCACAGCATTTCGTCCCCGACGGACTATTTCTAGCTCATCAGGGGTCAAAAGTGGCAATATTTTTGTTAACTGGGCAGCTTGGCTCTCCGCTCGGACTTGGGCTACTACTTGTTGATGGTAGGCTTGGAGGCGTTGGGGCTGGAGATACACAGACCTGACATACAGTTCATAGACACCATCCCCTAAGTAGGCTAAAACCGTAGGTGAAAGTTGACGTAGCTGATGGTTCGTGGTAGCTACAGCCTGAATTCGTCCGAAGGAAATTGGGGTGTCAGAATCATCCAAAGCATCACACCAGAGATATTACACCAGAGATATTACACCAGAGATATTACACCAGAGATAAACTTGGGGTAAAAACTTAGGCTGGTTTAACTTTACTGATCGCCTCCTGAACACTAGTCTGGAGCGAGAGAAATTTCTCCAAGCGTACTAGCTTCACCGTCTGAGTCACCCTTGGGTTGGTTACTACTTGCAGTGTGCCACCGTTGGTTTGCGCTGTTTTGACTAACTGGACTAAAGCACCCAGACCAGAACTATCTACGAAATCAATCTTCGATAGATCCAAAATAATGTTCTTTGGTCCTTCCTCGATACACTCACCGACGGATTTCCGAAATATAAGCTCTGAAAAGGCATCTAACAAACCAGTGAGGCGGAATAACTGGTAATTGTCTTTGATTTCACGAGTGCCTCTCAAGCTGACTGTCAGGGTTAGTTGCTCAGGAATAACACCCTCCTAGAGATTTTGTACTCAATGATTTTTACTTAATTTTTACTTGAAACACGAACATTTCTGTATATTCTACAGGAGAGGATCCGTAATTGGGGATCGGATATCTGAAAATCTCTGGGGTACTTTCCGTAGAGTTTAGCTGTCATTCTATATGAATAAGCTATTTACCAGTCGACTAACCAAATCCCCTCCTAATCAGGAACCCACTAATCAGCCTCATTTATGCAAAATTTATACAAACTATTTTTCAGAATGATCAGCTAAACTGTGGGATCTAGATTAGGAAATTTCGTTAGATTTAGCTAAAAATGTAGCCTTAGGATCAGAAAATTTATCCGAAGCTAGTTCAGAACTACGCAAATTATTGAAAATTATTTAAGTTTAGGAATATAAGTTTATGTCTTTATTTGACTGGTTTGCCAATCGTCGCAAAACCGAGGGAACTTCATCAGGGACAGAGGTTCGCCAAGAAAGAGAAATCGCTGATGGTCTGTGGACAAAGTGCGAAGCCTGTGGGGCAGTGTCCTATACCAAGGACTTACAGGCAAATGACCAAGTTTGTCTGGAATGCGGGCATCATTTACGGGTTTATAGTGATGAACGGATTCGCCAGTTAATTGATCCCGGCACTTGGATGGCTATGGATGAAGACCTCCGCCCGATCGATGCCCTGAAATTTCGAGATCGTAAATCCTACGCCGATCGAATCAAAGAGACCCAAGAAAAAACTCACCTTGTAGATGCTGTCCAAACTGGGATCGGACATTTAGATGGCTTACCTGTGGGCTTGGGAGTCATGGACTTTCGGTTCATGGGCGGCAGTATGGGTTCGGTGGTCGGCGAAAAGCTAACCCGGATGATTGAGTATGGGACGGAGCAGCAGTTTCCGGTAATTATTGTCTGTGCCTCCGGGGGAGCGCGGATGCAGGAGGGAATGTTGAGCCTGATGCAGATGGCAAAAATCTCTGGAGCCTTAGAACGCCACCGCCAAGCCCGACTTTTGTATCTGCCAATCTTGACTCACCCCACCACTGGGGGCGTAACTGCTAGTTTTGCGATGTTGGGAGATATTATCATTGCCGAACCCAAGGCAACTATTGGTTTTGCTGGCAGAAGAGTGATTGAGCAGACCCTGAGAGAAAAGTTGCCCGATGATTTCCAAACTTCCGAATACCTCCTTCAACATGGTTTTGTCGATGCGATCGTCCCCCGGAACCAACTCAAGAAAATCCTCGCCCAGCTAATTCGTCTCCATCAACCCCAGAATCAATCCCCAAGTCAATCCCCAAGTCAATCCCAGAATCAATCCCAGAATCAATCCCAAATACCGATCACTTCACCAGTAAATCTCAAAGCAGCGATCCCAGTCCATTTAATTCAAGGAGAATAGGGTGAAGCAACAAAATTAGTAAATATAGGAAAAAATAGGAAAACTAGTAAAATTAATAAAACTTTGATCTTGACACCAAGAACATTACCTAGGGATAATCAGAGATTGTCTATAAACTCTAAGATTCTTTAATAAACCTTTGGCTAACGTAATTGTAATTGGTGCTCAGTGGGGCGATGAAGGAAAGGGCAAAATTACAGATTTACTCAGTAAGTCTGCCGATATTGTTGTCCGCTATCAAGGTGGTGTCAACGCTGGACACACAGTGGTAGTGCAGGGAAAAACCTTTAAGTTGCACCTGATTCCTTCCGGCATTCTCTACCCCGATACGGATTGTATAATTGGCTCTGGGACAGTGATTGATCCCCAAGTTCTCATCGGGGAACTAGATCAACTCGATGCCCTAGGAGTTTCGGCAGACAGGCTATTGATCTCCGAGACAGCCCATGTCACCATGCCTTACCATCGCTTGATTGATCTGGCTTCTGAAGAAAAAAGAGGCGAACACAAAATTGGGACTACCGGGCGGGGCATTGGGCCCACCTACGCCGACAAATCGGAACGGATGGGAATTCGGATGCTAGATCTGATGAATCCAAAGGAATTACGTAAGAAACTCCACTGGACGATCAATTATAAAAACGTCATCTTGGAACGTCTCTACGAGCTACCACCCTTGGATCCAGAGGAAGTAACAGAGCAGTACGAACAGTATGCCCAACGATTGCGCCCCTACATGGTGGATTGTTCTCTAAAAATTTATGAAGCAGTTGAACAACGCCGGAATATCTTGTTTGAAGGTGCTCAGGGAACTCTGCTTGACCTAGACCACGGCACTTATCCCTACGTGACTTCTTCTAACCCAGTGGCGGGGGGAGCCTGCGTCGGAGCGGGGGTGGGACCAACTATGATCGATCGAGTCATCGGTGTCGCCAAAGCCTATACCACTAGAGTCGGGGAAGGGCCTTTTCCTACGGAACTAGATGGGGACATGGGGGAATTGTTGTGCGATCGAGGGGCAGAATTTGGGACAACTACGGGCAGAAAACGTCGCTGTGGTTGGTTTGATGCGGTGATTGGGCGCTATGCCGTCCGGATCAATGGCATTGACTGTCTAGCAATTACCAAGTTAGATGTCTTGGATACCCTACCAGAAATTAAAGTTTGTGTTGCCTACGAAGTAGACGGAGAACCCAGACATCATTTCCCCAGTAACTCCCGGATTTTCCAAAACTGCCTCCCCGTATATAAAACTCTCCCCGGTTGGCAACAATCCACGGAAGACTGCCGCAATCTCGCAGATTTACCACCCCAAGCCTTGGATTATCTCAAGTTCCTCGCCGAATTAATGGAAGTACCGATCGCCCTAGTCTCCCTCGGAGCTAGTCGAGACCAAACCATTATTGTCGAGGATCCAATCCACGGGCCGAAACGGGGCTTGCTTTATCCCAGTGCGGGCGTGGGAGCTAACCCCATAGTTTGATCAGTAAAAAGTATCAGGAATTCTAGGACTTTTCCTGGGCCCAGAGGGTAGCTAGGGCAAGGCGGATGGATTCTCCGACTAAGGAAAATCTAGCTGATTCGTCGACCTTCTTTTCCCATTCCATCAACTGGTTTTGGAACTCTGGGTCTTGATGCGATCGCTTCACGAGGATTCTGCCGATAATCGTCTTCTGGACTTCCTCGGTGGAAATGCCCTTGTCTTGGAGAAACATTAATAAACGCTGGACACTCTCCACAAATCTTTCGGGATTTTGGAACATGACAATATGCTGAATCTGGTTGACCACCTCCTGGTAGATACGCTGGCGATCGTCCTTTCGTAACTGCTGGGGGTTGATTTTTACTGACTCTTGAGAAGTTGGAGAGGTCGGTTCTACCAAGAGGGGCGCAATATTAGCATTGACCTTGATATCCATCAAATTATAAATAGCTATCCGTTGTTCTTGGAATTTCTGGGCAACCTCTGGGTAAAGTTTCAGAATCCGTTGGGCTAAAATTTTACTATTCACCAGGCGGCTACCTTGGAGGCGGAGTAGATAATCTAGCTCCCTAGTTTCGTAAGATTTTACCTGTAGCTGGACATCATTACACTCCAACTCTACTTGAGTAATAGTTAGAGCCAAAACTTCCCATAGGGGGGCGATCGTAAAACTCACCTCAATAATTGTGGAATCTTCCGAAGTACTTTTCCCTAACTCACCGGGCAGAAAATGTCGATCGACAGGGAATCGATCGGTAGGACTTTTCGTAGCATAGTTAAAGCGAGTAAAGACATAATTACACTCAGCCTTTGCCAGATCCACATCTTCTAGATACCAATTATGAATACAGCACCCTGTCATTTGGGTCTGCTCAAATTTTGTCCGAATAATTCGAGTTTCTAGTAGATAGGCACCAGCCAAATTCGCCTCACTCAAACTGGCATCACAAAGATACGCCCCACTCAAATCTGCCTCCCGCAAATCCGCCCCCCGGAGATTCGCCTCTGTCAGGTCTGCCCTGAGGAGATAAACGCTTTGTAATACCGTCCGCAGCAAAATAGTCCGCCGGAGACTCGCCTTGAGCAAATAAGTCCCCGTCAGGTTCGCACGGCTGAGATCAGCTCCATCCAAAACTACATCACTGAGGTCGGCTCCTGTCAGGATAACCCGGTGCAAATCCACATCTTTGAGGTTACAGCCCCGCATATAAGCCCCGTGGAGATTGGCTTCCGTGAGGCTCGCTCCCTCTAGGTCTGCATCCCGGAGATTTGCCTCTTCTAGATTACTTTCCCGCAGGTTGGCTTTCCGGAGCTTGGCACTGATCAAACTACTCCGGCGCAGATTTGACTCCATGAGGTCGCAGTTACTCAGGTCTACGCCATTTAGCTTGGTCTGCTCTAGGTTGACTTGCTCTAATTTACTGCCTCGGAGGTCTGCCCCACTCAAATCAGCTTCTTGGAGATCTGCCCAGTTCAGATCACCCCCCTGGAGGGTTGCCAGCCTAAGATCAGCTTTATGTAGTTTTGCCCGAGTTAATATTGCTTGATCAAGATTGGCTCGATTCAAGTTTACACTTCTGAGATCTGCTTGGTGGAGACAAGCCCCCGTTAAGATGGTATTGCTGAGAGTTGTCCAACTAAGATTAGCGGCAGTCAGATTTGCCCCAGTCAGGTTGATATCCCGAAAACTCATTCCACTTAAGTTAGCCCCGGCGAGGTCAACATGGGAAAAGTCCCGTTCTCCTTTTTGGTATTGATTAAGAAATTGCACCAATTCCATAGTTCTGGCTGGAGTTGTCGTTGAGATGCGTGTTTGTTCTAATTGTATGGCTTCGGTCTGGCTTAAGATAGCAAAAAGGGAATTTTCTTAAGGGATTTAAGCATTATTACTAAAGCCAACTATAACAGTGTAAGGATTTTGGAGATATTTCTGGGCTGTGGCTTGGATTTCTTCTATAGTGACTCGATCGACCACTTGGGTAAATTGCTGATCAAACTCGATACCTAAACCCAAAACCTCATACAAGCCGTAGATTTGAGCCAGTTGAGCATTGGTTTGCTTGCCCAAGGCATACTGTCCCAGAATTTTATTTTTAGTGGTTTGTAGTTCGTTGCTACTCAGGGAAATCTCTGAGAGGCGATCGATCTCTGCCCCCAACCCTGTGAGAGCAATTTCTTGATTGGCAGGGGCAGTCCCCATGTAGGCAATAAAAGCCGAGGTATGAACACGGGTGGGGTAAAGGGTAGAAACCTCGTAGGCTAAACCCTGTTTCTCTCGCAATTCCACAAATAAACGACTGGAGAGACCATTGCTCAAGTAGGCACTTAGGAGCTTGAAGGCAGCATAGTCGGGATCGTGGACTGGAGCCGCAAGGTAGCCGAGCATGACGATCGACTGTTGGGTTTCTTGGTGAATGGTCTGGGCTTGGGGACGGGAAATCACTGGGGGTAATACCAGTTCGGGCCTGGGCATGATGGGAGCCTGCCAATCGCCAAAAACTTGCGCCACTAGCTCCAAATTCTCTTGGTGGGTGATATTACCAGCCACACTAATAATTAAATTATCGGGGCGAAAATAAGCCTGATGAAAATACTCCAAATCTTCCCGTTGTAGATTGCTCACGCTGTCTGGGTTGCCAAGAGTTGAGGCAGCGTAGGGATGTTCTTGGTAGAGCAATTGGCGCATAGCCTCAAAAGCTACGTTCATGGGTTGTTCTTGGGATTGTTTGAGGCGTTGGAGGGTGAGACGGCGTTCTAGTTCTATTTGGTCAAGGGGCAGGGAGGGCGATCGAATAATCTCTGCTGCCAATTCCAAGAGGGGCAAAAAATCCTTAGTTACCGACTTGAGATAGACCAGAAAATAGTCCATTGCTGCCTCTGTTCCCAGACTAGCTCCCACGGATTCTACTTTTTCCGCAATCTCCAGCGCCGATAAATCCTGAGTTCCCTTCATCATCACTGCTGCCAACAGATGACCTAACCCCGATTGCTCCCTAGTTTCTCGGCAACTACCCGATCGAAAAAATAACCGCCCCGCAATAATATCCGCTCTGGGGTTCGCCGTCGTGATCACACAAATTCCATTCGCCAGAGTAGTTTTTTCTGTCATTTTATTTCTTGGATACCTTTGGGAAATGTCTGCCTTAGGGAAAAGATACGCTTCGTTAAAAAGAAGATCGATCGCCAATACCTAGACAGCTTTTTGTTAATATTTACAGGACTTACGCAAAACAAGCTGACCTCCGCTATTTGTAGGGGTAAGGTGGGCATTCCCACCCTACTTATCGAGTCTGCGCATAAGTCCTAATTTAGTTAATATTTAGTTAAGAGTTCTTGAGAGTGTTTGCTAGAATACATCTACTCCCCGTCCTCCGCAACAATAATGGACATAACAATAAATTTTGATACTTCATGATTAAAGCCAATATTGATCAAAAAAATAATATCAACTCTCCTCTCAACCGTAATACAAATATCGGTACTAATCCCCATATTTTACCCGGATTCCACGCCCTCTCAGATCCAATTCGTATCAGGATATTAGAATTGTTGCAGCACCAAGAAATGTGTGTGTGTGATTTATCAGCACAGCTAGAAGTCCCTCAGTCTAAGCTCTCCTTTCATCTCAAGACCCTCAAGGAAGCAAGTTTAGTGTTGAGCCATCAAGAAGGACGGTGGATTTATTATTGCTTAAATCTATCCCAGCTAGTCATC
>Ga0209490_10006559_pt1 | contig 10481 bp, 11 predicted proteins | sample MAT06_FD_187209 | JGI IMG/M metagenome (GOLD analysis project Ga0209490, IMG submission 187209) | Freshwater microbial communities from Lake Fryxell liftoff mats and glacier meltwater in Antarctica - MAT-06 (SPAdes) (version 2) | ecosystem: Environmental > Aquatic > Freshwater > Ice > Liftoff...
GTGGAGCGCTGCCGGAGGTAGTTCTCACCGAAGATCGGCGAGAAGACCCCGAGCCCGGTGGCCAGGGCGTCCTGGCCCGCCTCGAGGTAGTAGCGGTTGTTGTTGGTGTCCGTCGGCGTGGGGTTGCAGTCCAGGGACTCGCAGGAGTTGGCGACCGCGTTCTGCTCCTCGCCCTCGAAGAACCGCAGTGGCAAGCCCCCCAGGAGGATGTCGGAGGTGATCGACCTGGGCAACGTCGCCGCGGAGGCGCCCAGCTCGGCGGGGAGGCCTGCGGAGCCGTGCGGGTGAACAAGCCACCGGCCGCGAGTCCGTCGCTCGGCGCAACGGCCGCGAGGTCCGGGACGTCGAACAGCGATGGCTCGTCCGTCCCGGTGAGGCCGTTCCACGTCGGCTGAGCCGTGACGGCGCTCTGGTCGAAACCTGTGACAGGAGCGAACAAGCCTTCGGGTGCTGCTGTGGTGAAGGGGTCGGTGCCCGCCGACGACCCGAGAAGCGCGTCGAACGCAGACGTGTCGTAGGGATCGGTGAGCGCCGGTACATCGCCTGCTGTCGCGGCGGAACCGAGCCGGTCCGAACCCGATTCGTAGGTGACTGGTCCACCCCACATGGGGTCCTCGGTGGTGACGGATTCATCGACGACGGCAGAACTCACCAGAGCGGGCTCGGTCGCGGTGCCCGGCAGCCCGAGCAGGTCGGTCTGCGGTCTGTCGCCGGTCCCGGCGCTCGACCTGTTGGTCAACACCGGCGCCGAACGCTCGACACGGGCGGTCACGCCTGGCGTCCCGCAGGTCGGTCGGATGACGCTCGACCCGGTGGCGAGCCGACCGGGTGGGCGCCGCCTTCCCACCGGGACGGGTGCGCTCGTGGCCAGTGTCGTGGCGCCGCTCGCCGCGGACGGTCTCCGCAGCGTGGGTGTGCTGCCCACCGATCGGCTGAAGCAACGCTTTCGAGACCACCGGTCAGGTCATCGGCACAGGCGCTGCATACGCGTGGGACGCGGTGAACCGCGGCTACATGATGCCGGGCCAGGAGTACCTCCAGAACCTCGACAAGATGAGCGGACCGCAGGGCACGCGTGCCGCCGTGACCGACGCGGTGGACACCCGGAACCGAATCGGACGATGCAGGTCCTGACCGGCGTGCCGGACCGGCCCGCGGCGTTGCCGGCTGCCGCGCCTACCGGCACCGCGCAGCAGTACTCCGACTGCGCCGTGCACGGTCAGTCGCAGTGTCTGACCGGGCACCAACCAGCTCCGCGTCGGATCCGGAACGCCCACACGGGTCGATGGAGCGGGCCTGACCGTGGCGCGCCAGCTCGACTGCAACACCGCCTTCCAGGTCCAGTGCCTGACCCCGGGTACGAACCAGCTCCGGGTCGGCACCGGCCGCCCGACTGCGACCGACAAGACCGGCCGCACCGTCGAGGACGTCACCTACGAATCGCTGGTGGAGGAAGTCCAGTCCCGCTGGCCAGGGACAACGCCATCTCGTCCTCGACGGCCTATGAGTACCGTGACGAGGGGATCGCGGTGCTGGCCGCGCGGCGTCCGTCGCTGCACGGGGCGCTGCTCGCCGCGAAGGTCGCCGGGCACTCACATGTGATCACCGACGGCACGTTGATCTACACCGACCGGATCGCCGCCCCCGGCCACACCTCGGGGTGGACCTGTGGTGGAAGCGGGAAGCACTCGGGCATCGCCTTCACCGGGGCCGGCGGCCGGCGCGCCGAGGAACTCCTCGACCTGGTCCACCGGGGAACCCGGCGCCCGCCCGACGGGCGCGCTCCGCGGACCGGCAGCTCGTACCAGCCCTCGCCGGCGCCGCCTCGCCCTCCGCCCGGTCGGCGCCCAACCCCCGGATTGGGGTCGTTCACCCCTCACGGCGACCGACCCGGTGACGCACGATGACATCCGGACCCCCGTCAGCCCTGACGGTCTCGGGGACGCACCGGATCGTCTGCTGCGGGGAGGCATTCATGATCGGCTACGGACGCTGCGACACGCGGATCGGGGTCACGGCACGTGGTCGCTGAAGCGATCTTCCTGGTCAGCCGCGTGGTCGTCGGGGGGATGTTCCTCGTCGCGCTCGTGTCGAAGGTGCGCGATCTCCCGTCGTTCCGCTCGGCGCTCCGGGGCTTCCGGGTGGTCCCGCGACGCCTCGAGCGACCGGTGACGTTCGCCGTGCTGGGGGCCGAGGCCGCCGCCGTCCTCCTGATGGTCGACCAGACGTCCGCCCCGATCGGACTCGCCGTCGCGGCCGTCCTCCTGGTCGCCTTCGCGGTCGGGATGGTGCGCGTGCTCGCCCGCGGCGAGCGGGTGCCGTGCGGCTGCTTCGGCAGGTCGGCCGCACCGATCAGCCGCGCCCACGTCTGGCGCAACGGGCTGCTCGCCGCCACGGGCGTGGCCGGTCTGGTCGCCGGTCTCACGTCCGGTGCGGGTCCGCTCGACGGTCCGACGCAACTGGTCCTGTCGCTGTTCGCCGTGGCGGTGGTCGCGGTCCTGCTGCTGTCCGACCAACTGCTGGCCGTGCCGGAGCCGCCACGCCGCCCGGAACCGCGCCACCACCGACCGCCGGTCGACAGCCCGTCGACCGGGACAACGAGGAAGAGGTAATGCCCATGGTGAATCGACTCGCCGACCGGATCCTGAACGCGGTGCTCCCGCACGAGAAGGCCGCGGCGCCGTGCGGGCCCTACGTCATCTCCACCTGCTACTGCTCGCTTGGCCTGCGGTACGGCAGGAGGTGCCGCGACTGCACGGGGGCCGGCGGGGGCTGCACGCCCTGCAACATCGTCGTCGGGTCCTGCTGAGCGGGCTTTCGGCCCGGGTCGCCGGGTCGGGCACCGACAGGTGCCCGGCCCGGCGACCGCTCGGACATCGTCGTCGGGCTCCGGCCCAGGACAGGAAAGGTCGACTCCATGCTGGTTGCGATCGTCGTGCTGCTGGGTCTGCTCGTGGTGGCGAACATGCTGCTGACCTGGGGCATGCTGCGGCGCCTGCGGACGCTGCAGGGCCAGGTCACCGCGGTGGGCGCTCCCCCGCCGGACAACGGCCTGCACCCCGGTGACCCGGCCCCGGACTTCACCGCGCTGACCCCCGCCGGCGACACCGTCACCCGGGACGAGGTCGTGCACGGCGAGACCGTGCTGGTCTTCCTCTCGCCGCACTGCGAGGCGTGCGAGACGCACCTCCCGTCGGTACGGGAACTGGGCCGCGGTGCCGGGTCGCCGGCCGCGGTCGCCGTGATCGACGGCACCCGCGAGGAGTCCGGGCACCTACTGGACGGGCTGCAGGGCGACGTCCCCGTGCTGTTCGCCCCGCGCGGTGCCACCGACCTGCTCGAGCGATACCAGGTCAACACCTACCCGTCGTCCTACGTCGTCGGGGCGGACGGGCGGATCACCGGCAGCCACCTCGACCTCGACGAGCTGCTCCCGACCCGGACGTGACGGCGGAGGTGTCGTACCGAGCGGCCCGGACCGCCCTGGCCGGGCTCGGATCGGCCGCCGCGGCGCTGGCCGTCGCCCGGTCCACGCTCACCGTCGTGACGATCACCAGCGGAAGCATGGCGCCCACGCTCCGGACCGGGGACCGGGCCCTTGTCCGGCGGTGCGGTGGGGGTGCGGTCCGGCGCGGTGACGTCGTGCTGGCGCTGCTGCCGCCGGCGGGCCACGCGGTCGTCCTGCCGGAGCCGACGGGGACGCCGTCGGACGTCGGCCCCCCGCAGCCGCAGCCGGAGCCGCAGCCGCAGCCGCAGCCGGAGATCGAGTTCACCGACCTGTTCGTCAAGCGGGTGGTGGCGCTCCCGGACGACGTGCTGATGCGCGAGGACCTGCTCGCGATGCTCGCCCCCGGCCGCCGCCCACCCGACGACCTCCCCCACGGGTGGCGGATCCCGCCGCACAGCTGCTTCGTCCTCGGCGACGGGCTGGAGAGCGACGACTCCCTGACCTGGGGACCGCTGCCCCTCCCGCTGGTCGTCGGGAAGGTCGTGGCACGGGCCCCGACGGCGGACGCGCCCCGGTGGCGGCGCGTCCCCGCGGCGCCGTGGACGTCGTGACCCCGCGGAACCAGCTGGTCGGCGGCATGGCCGCGGCGGTGCGGATCGCCTTCCGCGCCGGACCCGTCCACCTGCTGGCGTCCCTGCTGGTGGCGCTCGTCGAGGGCGTCCTGCCGATCGCGAGCGCGTGGGCCACGAAGGTGCTGCTCGACGGCGTGGTCGGCGGATCGGGGGACGGTGTCGTCACCAGCCTCGTGGTGCTGGCGCTGGCCGCCACCGCCATGCGGGTCCTCCCGGCCACCGAGACGTTCCTGGGCGCGGAGTTGGAGCGCCGGATCGTGCTCTCGGTGCAGGATGCGCTGGGCCGCAAGGTGATCGGCTTCCGCGGCATCGGCATCTTCGAGGACCCGCAGTTCCACGACGAGCTCCGGATGGCGCAGCAGGGCGGCGAGGCCGCCCCCGGCCAGCTCGTCCGCGGGGGCACCGCGCTGCTCCAGCAGGCCGTCACCCTGGCCGGCTTCCTGGTGACGCTGCTCGTCATCGGGCCCCTGCTGGCCGTCCTGGTCGCGGTGGCTGCGCTGCCGGGCCTGTGGGCCGAGCTGTCGCTGAGCCGCCACCGCGTCGCGATGCTGTTCTCGATCAGCCCGAACGAGCGCCGCCGGCTGTTCTACTTACTGCTGCAGAACGACGTGCGCGCCGCCCGGGAGATCCGGGTCTTCGGGCTGGGCGGGCTGTTCCACGGCCGGCTGCTCCGGGAGCTGCGCGCCACTCACCGCGCGGAACTGGCCGTCGACCGGCGTGCCCTGCGGACCCAGTTGGCCCTGGGCGTTCTGGGGGGCGCGGTCATCGGCGTCGCGTTCGCCTACACCGCCGGGCAGGTCCTCGACGGTGCGCTGGGGGTCGGCGACATCGCCGTCGTGCTCGCCGGGCTGGCCGGGGTGCAGGGCAGCGCGGCCAGCATCGTGACCGGCATCGCCTCGCTGTCGGAGAACCTGCTGCTGTTCGACTACTTCCGCCGCTTCCTGCGCCGCACCGACGACCTGCCGACACCGGCCGAACCGCGGCCGGTCCCGGCGTTGCGCCGCGGGATCGAGTTCCGGGGGGTGTGGTTCCGCTACCGCGAGGACCTCCCCTGGGTGCTCCGCGGCGTCGACCTCACCCTCACCGCCGGGCAGGCCACCGCGCTGGTCGGGTCGAACGGATCCGGCAAGACGACGCTGGTCAAGCTGCTCTGCCGGTTCTACGACCCGACCCGCGGCCGGATCCTGTGGGACGGCGTCGACCTCCGCGACCTGGACCCCGACCAGCTGCGCCGGCGCCTCTCGGTCGTCCTGCAGGACTTCATGGAGTACGAGCTGGGGGCCGGGGAGAACATCGGCCTCGGCGACGTCGAGCGGATGGACGACCGGGCCGCGGTGGCCGCCGCGGCCGCGCTGGCCGACGTGCACGAGACCGTCGCCCGCCTGCCAGACGGCTACGACACCCTCCTCACCCGCATGTTCGCCGACATGTCCGTGGTGCAGGAGGGGATCGTCGACGAGCCCGACGGCGGCAAGGGCACCGGGGTGACCCTGTCGGGCGGCCAGTGGCAGAAGATCTCGCTGGCCCGGATGTTCATGCGTCCCGATCCCGACCTGGTGATCCTCGACGAGCCCAACGCGGCGCTGGACGCGGACGCCGAGCACGAGATCATCCGGCGGTTCCGCGACACCCTCCGCGACCGCACCGCGGTGCTGATCTCCCACCGGCTGAACACCGTGCTGCTCGCCGACCAGATCGTCGTCCTGGACCAGGGCCTGGTCACCGAAGCGGGCGACCACGACGCGCTGCTGCGGCTGGACGGCACCTACGCGCGGATGTTCCGGCGCCAGGCGGGTTCCTACGCGACCCCGGCCGGTCCCGCCCTCCCGTGATCACGTTCTGCGGTGTCTTGACCACGAATCCACCATGTGGTCGCCTGTCCGGGTCGGGGGACGCGGCAGCCTCGTGCGGCCGCGGGGGGAGGACATGTGAACTCACGAGCTCGTCCGGTCGAGGCCGTGGCCCGTCCGAGTGTCGTCCTCGTCGACAGCCATCCCGTGGTCCTGGACGGGATGCGCACCTGGTTCCGGCGGGCGGGCATCGTCGTCCTGGCCTCCGGGGACACCCCCGACGTGGCCTGGCGGGCCCCCGGCGTCACGGCCGACGTGGTCGTGCTGGACCCGCACCCGGCGGGCCGTGCCGAGCCGGCGCGGGGCGACATCGAGCGGCTGGTGGCCGGCGGGCGACGGGTCGTGGTGCACACCGTCCACCACGACGAGGAGACCGCCGCGCGGTACTGCCGGGTCGGCTGCAGTGCCGTCGTCACGAAGGCGAACGGTGAGGCCCACCTGGTCGCCGCCGTGCTCGCCGCCGCCGGGGGTCGCCCCTGCACGCCGCCCGCCGTCGACCGGCCGCGGCTCACGGTCCGGGAACGCGACGTCCTGCTCGCCTGGCTCCGGGGTGAGTCCAAGCGGATGGTGGCCCTGCGGTGTCACCTCTCCCTCCGCACGGTGGAGGGCTACATCGACCGGGTGCGGCTGCGGTACGCGGAGGTCGGGCGGCCGGCGCCGACGAAGGCGAGTCTCGTGGCCCGGGCGCTCCAGGACGGCCTCATCGCCCTCGACGAGCTGTGACCCGTGTCCGACGCACCTGAAGGTCAGCCGGCGTCGGGTTTTCCGTCTCGTGCCGTCACCGCCGGCGGCATTCGCCGGGTGAAGGTGCCGATCTTCTGCAGGGCGTCGGCCGCCTCGGGGAGGAGCGACCAGAAGGAGTGGAAGACGTGGGTGTCGACGGGATAGAGTTTCAGGGTGACGTCGACGCCGTGCCGCTGCTCGCGCTCGGCGAGCCGGCGGGCGTCGTCGAGCATCGGATCACCGGCGCCGGCCTGGACGAGCAGCGGCGGCAGGCCGGTGAGATCGGCCTCCAGCGGCGCGAGGCTGCAAGTGCGTCAGGATCGATCGCCGTCGGGCGGACCGCGACAAGTGTGGCTGACCTGGCCGCAGAGACGACCGATGGCCTGACGGTGTTCTGTGGGGACTGCGCATCGACCAGCTCCAACGTTCTGACCAGAGGTTTCGCCTGGTCAGGATGGTTCGAGTAACGACGCATAAGCTCCATCAGCGCACACGCCCCTTCCCGACCATCGGGAAGGGGCGTCTGACACAGGTTCTGACAACAACCCGGGCGGTCACCGGCCGCGTGCGGTGGCTGTTGTTGCAGGACGTTCTCCATGCGCAGCAGCGCGTTGTTGAGCGGTAAGCATTCGGTGATCCCGTAGCCGGGATGGGCGTTGAGCTTCGCGGCGACACGCCGGGCGAGGCTGGGTGCTGGACGCGCCCCGCTGGTGGTGGTCTTGTCACCAGATCATGGGCAGCGGTGATCCCGGTGGTGGCAGCGACGTCGAGTTCTGGTGTGCTCAGGCCGAGCGCGTCGCGGCGGACAATGCCGTGTTGCGGGCCCAGATCGTGGAGTTGAAGGGCCAGGTCGGCGTGCTGGGGGAGAAGGTGTCGGTGCTGGCGAAGTTGGCGTTCGGGGCGTCGTCGGAGAAGACGACCAAACAGACGCCCAAGCAGGCACCCGACCGTGACGACCCGGCCGGTGGGGCCGACGGCGGGGAGAAACGGGGCCGTGGGCAGCGGAAGGGTTCGCGTGGGCACGGCCGTCGGGACTACTCCCATCTGCTGACCCGCGAGGAGATCCACGACGTTCCCGGGGGTGAGCGGGTGTGTCGGTGCTGCGGCGCGGGCTACGCGGCGTTCGGGGAGGAGACGTGTGAGCAGATCGACTGGCTGGTGCAGCTGGTCCGGATCGTGCACCGCCGCCCGACCTACCGGCGGACGTGTCGCTGCCCGGTCCGCGCGATCCTGGTCGCCCCACCGGTGGCCAAGGCCATCACGAAGGGCCGGTTCACCTCCGGGTTCCTGGCCCGGTTGCTGGTGGAGAAGTTCGTGCTCGGCCGCCCTGCGCACCCGATCGTGGCCGCGCTGGCCCACGACGGGCTCGATGTCGCCGAGGGCACCCTGGCCGGGGTGTTCGCGGCGTGCGCGGACCTGCTGGCCCCGCTCGCCGATCAGATCACGCAGCGTAACGCCGCCGCCGCGCACCTGCACGTGGATGAGACCCGCTGGCAGGTGTACGCCGCGGTGCAGGGCAAGAACAGCCACCGCTGGTGGTGCTGGGTGTTCGTCGGCCCGGACACCACGGTGTTCCGGGTCGCGCCGTCGCGGTCGCTGAAGGTGCTCGTCGAGCAGCTCGGTATCGAAGTCGACGAGGACACCGGCGCCCTACCCGACGCCCTACCCGACGCCCTGCCCGGAGGCCGCGAGCTGTTGCTGTCCTCGGACTTCTACACCGCATACCAGTCGTTGGGTCTACCAGTCGTTGGGGCGCGTGGACGGGGTCGACAACCTGTGGTGCTGGGCGCACATCCGGCGCTACTTCATTCGCGCCGGGGACGCCCACCCCGAGCTGGCGGCATGGACCGCGGGCTGGGTCGAGCGCATCGCCGCGCTCTACGCCGCGCACACCGTGTTGGGCGCCGCCGACCCCGCCGCCCCGGAGCACACCATCGCCGTCGCGCAGTGGGGCGCCGCCCTGGACACCATCGACGCCGAACGCACCGCCCAGGCCGCGCACGCGCAGCTGCTGCACCCGGGCGCGGTGAAGGTCCTCGCCACCCTGGACCGGGAATGGGCAGGACTGGCGCGGCACCGCGAGTTCCCCGAACTGCCCCTGGACAATTATGCCGATGTTCGGGTTATGCCGATGTCGGCGTGAAGCGGCTGGTGGGGCGCCTGACCTGCCCCGGTAGTTCGGCATAACTGGGCGGGCTGGCTGACGCTGATCTCTCCATCGTGTGGAGAGGGGCAGTGTCATGACAGGTCCGTTCAAGGTGTCGGTGTCCGGTCCGCTTGAGGAGTTCGCCGGGGGCTTCCTCGCCGAGCTCGCCGAGCTGGGGTACGCACCTCGCAGCAGTGAAGCCCAGATGCGGCTGATGAAGCATCTGTCGGGCTGGCTCGCGACCCAGGGACTGACAGCGGGTGACCTGACGGCCGAGGTGACCGATCGGTTCGTCGCCGCCCGCCGCCGGTCGTACTCGAACCTGAAGTCACCCGAAGCGCTCGTCCCGCTGCTGGCCCATTTCCGCAGACGCGGGGTGGCGCCGCCGGCAGCGGTTGTGGTGGCGGTGGCTGCGGCGGATGTGCTGTCGGAGCGGTTCGCCGGGTACCTGTCGAGGCAGCGGGGCTTGGCCCCGGACACGGTGCGCAGCTACCTCTGCCAGGTGCGGCCGTTCCTGGTCGCGCACGCAGGCGACGACAGTGGGTGGGCGTCGTTGACCGCGCGGCAGGTCGCCGAGTTCGTCACCGATCGGGCGGTCGGACAGCGCCCCAGGTCGGTGGCGGTGGGAGCCAACGCGTTACGTGCGCTGCTGCGGTGGATGTGGCGGGAGGGGCTTGTACCCTTGCCGTTGGCCGAGTCCGTCGGCTCGGTCGCCGCCCCCACCGGCACGGGGGTCCCCCGGTCACTGAGCGCCGGGGAGGTCGCCGACCTGCTCGCGGCGCTGCCCGCCGACGGTCCCGCCCGTCTGCGGGACGAGGCGATGATCGCCTTGATGTGTCGGCTGGGGCTGCGGGCGGGGGAGGTCGCGTCGCTGCGTCTGGAGGACATCGACTGGTGGGTCGGCGTGCTCGCCGTGCACGGCAAGCGCTCCCGGCGCGACCAGTTGCCGCTGCCTGTCGACGTGGGCGGAGCTCTGGCCGCCTATCTGCGGCGCGCCCGACCCGCGGGCACGGCGCAGCGGGAGGTGTTCCTGGCGTTGGACGCCCCCCACCACCGCCTGGTCGGGGGCGCGGTTTCCAGCGTCGTGTCGCGTGCCCTGGCCCGGGCGGGGGTCACCGGCACCGGAGCCGCTCACCGGCTCCGGCACACGGCGGCCTGCCGGGTGCTCGCCGGGGGCGGCGGCCTGGTCGAGGCGGGACAACTGCTGCGTCACGCCAGCGCCGCCGCTACCGCCGTCTACGCCAAGTCCGACCTCGCGGCGTTGACCGTGCTCGCGCGCCCGTGGCCGCTGGGAGGACGTCGATGAGCGTCGATCTGCGCGCGGCCGCCGCCGCCCACCTGACCCAGCGTCGTGCCCGCGGATACCGCCTCGCCGACCACGGCTGGCTGCTGTGCTCGTTCCTCGACGGCCTGCACGCCCGCGGCCACACCACGATCACCGTCACCGACGCCGTGGCGTTCGCTCAGGCCCGCCCGGCAACCAGTCGCATCTGGAAGGCGACCCGGCTGCGGGCGGTGCGGGGGCGGGCTCCGCACCCCGCAGTTACCCGCGACGCACGCCAGGGAGGGGACCGGCCTTCGAGCACGGACCGGAGATCACGTCACCACTGGCCACCTCCACGACGTGATCCACTCACCACATGCGACCTCGTGTCGCACGCGCACGGCCTTGCCGTCCACCG
>Ga0209490_10006564_pt1 | contig 10478 bp, 11 predicted proteins | sample MAT06_FD_187209 | JGI IMG/M metagenome (GOLD analysis project Ga0209490, IMG submission 187209) | Freshwater microbial communities from Lake Fryxell liftoff mats and glacier meltwater in Antarctica - MAT-06 (SPAdes) (version 2) | ecosystem: Environmental > Aquatic > Freshwater > Ice > Liftoff...
GTTGCGCATCATCCATTCACCACCCGTAGCAGCGTGGTCCTGTCCACTGTCTGCGCCACCTTGTTGGCCGCTTCCACAAGCCTGGCCACCGTTGCCGTAGCGTAGTGCCGCGGCATGCCGGCGCAGAAATCGCCGTACCGCTGCTCGCGGCCGAATCGATCTCCCCGGGCGCCAAGGAGTTGCTGAAAGCGGAGCGGGTCGGCTATTTCGACGCCGGGGGCAGCCTGTACCTCCCCGCACCGAGGGCGCTCTTCTTCATTGACAAGCCGCCGTCGAAGTCGACCTCGCGCGCCATCCGATCGCTGTTTTCGGGGCGCCGCGCCCACGTGTTGCATGGCCTGCTGATGCGTCGCGAGGACTGGCTGGGTGTCACCGAACTGGCCGAAGACGTCTCGGCATCCCCATCGACGGTGTCGATGGTCTTGACCGAACTGGAACGACTCGACTGGCTTGATTCACGGGGACAGGGGCCGGGCAAGCAGCGCCGTGTGAGTCAGCCTGCAGCGCTGCTGGATGCCTGGGCGGCGAGCCTGAAGCAGCAACCGGTTGAGGCGATGCGACGATTCTTCGTTTCTTCCGTCAAAACCGACGCCCTGGCCGCAGGACTCGAAGGTGTTTGCTCATCGCGTGGGATCGACTATGCGGTCACCCATGAAGCGGCTGCCCAGCGCTACGCCCCGTTTCTGTCGAGCGTCTCGCAGGTTCGCATCCGCTTGCCAGCCGGCTCGGCCACCGAAGCAGCGTTGGGCGAGCTGGGCGCCCGCCCCGTTAGTGAGGGCGCGAATCTGGTGGTCATCGATGCCAAGTCGCCAGGGGATTTGCTGTTCAGGGAGCGGGTGGACGGTGTCTGGCTGGCCAGCCCGCTCCAGACCTACCTGGACCTCGTGCGCGCCGAGGGGCGCGCCAAGGAGCTGGCCGAGCACCTGCGCCGGACAAGGATCGGCTTCTGATGGTCAAACCTTCCTACTTCGCCGGATACAGCGATGCCTACACCGTGGACTGTGAGCGTGTCCTCGTCACGCTGCTGCGCGGACTCGGCCCATGGAAGGAATCGGTCTGCCTGGTCGGGGGTCTGACGCCGCGCTACTTGGTGCCCCAGCGTCCACCCGACGTGCCTGCGCACGCTGGAACACTGGATGTCGACATCGTCATCGATCTGCAGCTCCTGGCCGACACCGACGCGTACCACTCGCTGGAGGACAACTTGAAGCGCATGGGCTTCGAGCGCGCCGTGAATGACCAGGGCTTGAAGCTTTCGTGGCGCTGGCAGACGCGCACCGAGCACGGCGCGCTGATGGTGCTGGAGCTCCTTGCCGATGCGCCCCAGATCGCTGGTGGCCGGGTGCAGCCGTTGCCGACGGAAGGCACGATCTCGGCGCTCAACATCCCGCACTCGTCCATCGTTTTCGACCTGCATCAGGTTACCGAGATCCGTGCGGAGCTGCTGGGCGAGAACGGGATGGCCACCGAGCGCGTGAAGCATGCGGACATCGTCAGCTTCACTTGCCTGAAGGCCTTTGCGTTCGACCAGCGCTTCGAGCGCAAAGATGCGTACCGGGCAGGGCTAGGGCCAGAAAATAGTCTTGCTTGGGCAGATCAATTCTTCGCTTCTTTGATCAGTTCGTTGTAGAGCGTCGCGTCTACATTTGGCAGGTACTTGTCGACGACCGGCTTGGTCGCTTTGACGAGCTGGGCTTGAAACTCAGGCGAGACCTCCGTAATCTCCAAGCCCGCCGATTTCATTCCTTTAAGCGCTGCAGCATCACTTTCTTTGAGTGCTTGGCGCATTGTGTTGACAACAACGGTCGCGCCCTCGTTGAACAGCGCCTGCTGCTTTGGCGTCAGGCCATCATAGAAGGTCTTGCCTACCAGGAAGATGTTGGTGTCGTAGATGTGCCCGTCAAGCGTGACGTATTTCTGTACCTCGTGTAGCTTGCTGGCATAGATGTTGTTTAGCGGATTTTCCTGCCCGTCCATGACACCCTGTTGCAGTGCCGAAAATAGTTCGGAAAAGGAGAGCGGCGCAGGGTTGGCCCCAAGCGCGCGGAAAATGTCAAGATGTAGCGGGTTGGGCTGCATGCGGATCTTCAAGCCCTTGAAGTCGTCGAGCGACTTTATCGCACGCTTGCTGTTCGTCGTGTGACGGAAGCCGCTATCGACGATGGCAAGGCCCTTGTAGTTATGCTTATCGAGCAGCGCGAGCATCTTTTTGCCCCAAGGCCCGTCCATCACACGGTTGGCCGTCTCCTGACTGGAGAACAGGAAGGGGAAGTTCATGATGTTAAAGTTCTTGTCAATGTTGCCGAGGTCGGCCGGACTTGGGAAGATTCCGTCTACCGCTCCGAACTTGACTGAATCCAACATTGCTTTGTTATCACCGAGCTGGGCACCCGTAAAGATTTCGACCTTGATCGCGCCGTTGGTCTTTTCCTCGATGAAGGCTTTGAAGGCCTTGGACCCTGTGTTTTGGATGTGAGTCGCCGCAACCGCGAGTCCAATGCGCATGGTCTTGGTGTCCTGTGCATTGGCGCTAGCGGCAAGCATCGGTGCCACGACCACAATCAAGCCCGCAATCATCCTAAGGCCAATGACGGCGGTTGATGTGATGAAAGCGCGGCGGCCATGGTGCGGTCTCTGGCTTTGTTGCAAGTTCTGGTTTTGGTCAAGCATGTTGTCTCCTCTTGGGGTGGCTGTTAGCTGGGTGCTGGTGGTGATGTTACGGGCTGCGTCAGGCATATTGACTCCTTTGGGGGTGGTTGTCAGCGGGGGTCATCATCCGTGAACCACTCCGCAACGCCCGCCTGGGCTAGCACTTCGCGGTTCACGATAGATTCGGGTAAAGTGCGCCGCGCGAAAGCAGCGATGCTGCCCAGCCCAGCCCGGCGCGCGCGATGGCGTCGAAACATTCGTCGGTCCAGCAAAGCGAATGCGGTGTGGTGATGACGTTGTCCATGGCAACTAGCGGGTTGCCTGGGGCGACCGGTTCTTGCTCGAACACGTCGAGCGCGGCGCCAGCGATGGTGCCGGCCGTGAGGGCTTCAGCCAGCACGGCCTCGTCGATGACCGCGCCACGTGCGACGTTGACAAGGTACGCCGTCGACTTCATTAGCGCCAGGCGTCGCGCGTTGATAAGGTGATGCGTGCTGACGTCCAGCCGACATGCGAGTACGACGAAGTCGCTCACGGCCAGCAGCTCATCAAGCGGTAGCAGGGCTGCACCAAGAGGTGCCAGTGTGTGCTCCTCGATGCGCGGCCCGGCGGCTGCAAGCCGCATGTCGAAAGCTTTTGCAAGACGCAGCGTTTCCAGCCCCGTTCCGCCCGCGCCGACTACACCCAGCGTCTTGCCGGACAGGCCTTGTCGCATGAAGTCGGCGCGCCGATCCCAGCCGCCGGTGCGCGCCAACACGTGCTTGGCCATCGACCGCTGAGCAAGTGCCAGAACAAAGGTGATCGCCATCGTCGCGACCGGGCGACGCACGGCCTTTGATGTGTTATTGAAGATCACACCAGCAGCGGTCATGGCCGACACTTCGACTGTGTCGTAACCCACGCCATGACGTGCCACTAGCTTGAGGCGGCGGTCGCCACGCGCGACGCAGGCGGCCGTAACGCGCGGCGCGTTCACATAAAGTGCGTCGTAGCGGGCAGCCATTTCCGCGTCGATTTCCGTGATGGTCGCGTGCAAATATTCCCACGCAATGTTGGAGCAGCCATCGAGAAGCGCGAGCGGTGCGCTGCCGAACGAGGGCGTGCCAGTGCCGTTCAGCAAATCGGGCGTGAGGCCGACGCGGATCATGCGACGCTTTCCGCTTTTGTCGCAGCGAGGTAGCTGCGCTGAGAAGTGATGTAATCGGCTATCCCATCCTTCAGGCTGGCAAAGCGCGGCACGTAGCCGAGTTGCCGACGGCCTGTTTCCACGTCCAGCATGCCGCGGTAGGATATCTCGACCAAGTCGTCGGCGGAAAGGCCTGGGCCGATTTCAATGTCCGCTCCTGGCACCTGCTCCCGCACTATCTGCGCCATCTCGCCGGCGGTGACAAGCTGCGCGCCGCTAGCGCCATAGAAGATGCGATCAATCAGCGCGGCGCTGTGGGCATCGAGTGCGCGTCGAGCGATCTGCGCGACGTCGGACGCATGGGTATAGTCACGCGGGAAGTCGCGGCCATGCTGGAAGCGGGTCGGCAGTCCAGCGATGCTGTTCTCGACCACGGGTTTAATGTAGATGGGCCATTGCATGCCAAAACCATACACGGCAGACGGCCGGATGATGACGAAATCCAGGCCGAAACTCTGGCGGTAGGCAAAGCAGAAAGCCTCACTTGCGACCTTGGCCGCACCGTAGAAACTCGCGCCTGGGCCCTGCGTGCCGAGCAGCACTGGGTGATTGGCATCAATCGGTTCGTACTGCACGGCTGGCAGAACGCCGATGGTGCTGAAGCAGACCAGCCGCCGCAGTTTCAGCTGGTGCATCGTGGCCAGCACGTTCATGGTGCCGCCGACGTTAATGTCGAAAGCCTGCTTTGGGTGGCTGGCGAGGAAGGCCGGGTTCACAATGGAAGCCATGTGGACGATGTCGGTCACGCCATGCGCGCGGCAGGTGTCGAGCACGGTTTGCGCGTTATCGACACCGCCTTTGACGTAGGTGATGCGCGATTGCACGTCTTTGAGCATCCATTTAGCTTCGGGGCTGGGCGCCTTGACATCAAGCATTACCAGCGTGTCGTCGGTGTTGGTCAGCTCTAGGGCAAGGTATCCGGCGATGAAACCGGCACCGCCAGTGACCAGGACGGTTCGGGTTGTCATGCTGTGTGTTCCTGCACTTGTCTTTTGGCGTTGCTATTTATGGTGCCCGGGGTGTCGATGGCATGGCCGACTTGTTGAAGCAGTCGCAACGTACATGCTGCGATGTTGTCCGCGTGCAGGCCCAATGCCTCGCGCAGCTCGGGCGTCGGGCCAATGGGCGGGTAGATGTCATTGATACCGATGCATTCGACCGGAAAAGCGTGGCCCCCACGAAGCACTTCCAGGACGGCGCTGCCCAGGCCACCGATCACGCTGTGTTCTTCAACTACGATCATGGCCTTGCAGAGCGCAGCCTCGCGCAGCACGGCGGTCGTGTCGATTGGCTTAACGGTGTGCATGTTCACCACACTGGCGCGGATGCCCAGCTGCGCCAGCGCGTCACTGGCCAGGAGTGCCTCAAATACCATCGAACCGTTGGCGATGATGCTTGCCTCGGCGCCGTCACGCATGCGGCGAGCCCTGCCGATGGCGAAAGGCGCATCCGGCGCGTTGAACGTGTGCTCTGGGCCCCGTCCCAGTCGCAGGAAGATCGGCGCGGCGCCCGAGTGGTCGAGGCAGGCGCGCAAGGCCTGGTCGACTTCCACTGCATCGGACGGCACCACCACGATCATATTGGGAATCGCCCGCATGATGGCGACGTCTTCATAGGTCTGATGTGTCGGCCCCCCCACACCGTACGACAGGCCCGCGCTGAGACCCGCGAGAATGACTTTGACTTCGTTGTAAGCGCAGTCGACCTTGGCCTGTTCTACCGCGCGTAACGATGTGAAGGCCGCATAACCGCAAGCTACCGGCAGCTTGCCGCAGCAAGCCAAGCCGGCGGCGACACCTGCCATGTTTTGTTCTGCAACGCCGACGTTGATGAGACGCGCGGGGAACTGCGAGCCGAAGGATGCCATCCCGGTTGCGTGCATCAGGTCGGCGGTAACGGCGATTAGTTGGGGATAGTCCGCAGCGCACTGGACCATGCTGCGGCCAAACTGCTCGCTGATGATCCGACTCGGATAGCATGCCCGCAAATTGGCGATGGTTTTTCGTAACTGGTTTGTGCAGTTGTCGTGGTGCGCCTCGGCGGGTTGATTGAAAGCACTGGTCATACCAGCGGCTCCTGCAGTTCTTCCAGCACGCGCTGATATTGGGCGGGTGTGATGACGTCGGCATGCCAGCCGCGCACGTCCTGCATGAATGAGACGCCGCGGCCTTTGACAGTCCGGGCGATGACGACGCGAGGCATGCCGCCGCGCGGCCCTCGTTCGATGTCGAGCGCAGCCAGCAGCGTCTGTATGTCGTGGCCATCAAGCTCCTCGACTTCCCAGCCAAAAGCGGTCCACTTGCTGGCGAGCGGCTCTATCGGCATGACCTGGTTCAACGTACCGTCCACGCACAGGCCGTTGGCATCAACGATGGCGACCAAATTATCGAGTTTGTATTTCGCGGCGGAGGCGGCGGCCTCCCAGATTGAGCCTTCATGGAGTTCGCCGTCACCTAGCAACACATAGTTGCGGTAATCGCGCTGGTCGATTCTGGCGGCCAACGCCATGCCGACCGCCAGAGATAGACCGTGGCCGAGCGCACCAGTCGATGCGTCGACGCCGTTCTGGTAGCGGCGCGACGGGTGGGTCATCAGCTTGGCGCCGACTTTCGCTTCGAACTCATCCATCCAGGCTTCGGGCATGAACCCCCTGCGGATTAGCGCTGAATACAGCGCCGGCGCGGCGTGGCCCTTGCTGAGGATGAAGCGGTCGCGGTTTGACCAGTTCGGGTTTTCTACGGCGATGCGCAGCACGTTGAAAAAAAGCGTCGCAAATATCTCGGCGCACGAAAAACAGCTGCCGAAATGCCCGTTGCCAGCAGCCATGAACATGCGCGCCGCATCGACGCGGTTAAGCCGCGCCATTTCGCGCAGTCCTTGCAGCGTTTGCGGCTGGTCGTCCTGCACCACAACCGGGTCAGGCCTGAAAAGCGTGGCGTCCCGGCTCATAGCCATTCCTTGACCCGCGCTACGATGGCCGCGGTTGAAATGCCGTATCGGTCGTGCAGGGTGGGCAGGGCGCCGGCGTCGAGGAAAGCGTCGGGCAGGCCGATCTGGCGGAAAGGCACTTTGACGCCAGCGCGCATCAGCGTGCCGGCGACCGCTTCACCGAGGCCGCCGACGACCGAGTGGTTTTCGGCGACGACGACCAGCCGCCCCGGCACTGCGGTTTCGCGCACGATGGTCTCGATGTCAAGGGGCTTGATGGTGGCGCAATGCAGCACCGAAACGCCGATGCCGTCTTTGCGGAGCTGTTTCGCTGCATCGAGCGCGCGCATGGTCAGCAGGCCGCTGGAGATCACCAGCACCTCACGACCGTCGGTCAGCCGCCTTGCCTTGCCAATTTCAAAGCAATAGTCGTACTCGTCTAGCACCAGCGGCACATGGCCGCGCAGCAGGCGCATGTAGACCGGGCCGGGATGCGCCGCCATGGCGGGCACAGCTTGTTCGATGTCGAGCGCGTCACAGGGGTCAATGATGACCAGCCCAGGCACGCCACGGAAGATGGCGATGTCTTCGGTCGCCTGGTGGCTGGGGCCGTAACCGGTGGTCAGACCTGGCAGTGCACAGACGATTTTCACTGGCAGTTTTTCTTCAGCGATGGCCTGGTGGATGAAGTCGTAGGCGCGGCGCGCGGCGAAGACCGCATACGTCGATGCGAAGGGAATGAAACCTTCGTGCGCCATGCCGGCGGCCGTGGCCATTAGTAGCTGCTCGGCCATGCCCATCTGGTAGAAGCGCTCCGGATAGGCCTGTGCAAAGATGTGCATGTCGGTGTACTTGCCCAGGTCGGCTGTCAGGCCGACGACTTCGGGACGCTGCTCCGCCAGGGCGACGAGCGCGTGGCCGAAGGGCGCAGGCCGGGTTCGCTGGCCGGGCGCTGCAATTGACGCGATCATGGCGGACGTGGTCAGCTTCGGTTTGGCCGGAGCGACAGGTTGGTCGGCAGGTGTGCTGGTGGCGCTCATGCCGGTGCTTCCTCGTGATGCTGCCCGTTGTCTTGGCCAGCTATGATCTCTACCGCAAGCGCCCATTCGGCAGGCTCGACCCGGATAAAGTGGGTTTTCTCGCGGGCTTCGAGGAAGGGTACGCCCTTGCCCATCAGTGTGTCGCAAATGATGACGCGCGGCTTGTCATCGGTGCAGGCGCGTGCGGCATCAAACGCCTGCAGCACGGCAGCGATATCGTTGCCGTCGACACGCTGGACGAACCAGCCAAAGGCTTTCCAGCGGTCGGCCAGCGGCTCAAAAGACAGCACCTGCGAAGAGGGGCCATCGGCTTGCTGGTTGTTCACGTCGACCACAGCGATCAGGTTGGACAACCGCCAGTGACTAGCCGATTGCACCGCTTCCCAGGTCGAGCCTTCATTGAGTTCGCCGTCGGACATCAGGTTATATACAAACACATTGGAGAGCTTGGCGCGCAGGCCCAAGCACATGCCTATGGCGATCGGTAAGCCCTGGCCTAGCGAGCCGCCGGAAATTTCCATGCCGGGCGTGTAGCTGGCCATGCCCGACATCGGCAAGCGGCTACCGTCAAAACCGTAGCTTTCGATCTCGGCCTCCAGCAGGATGCCGGCCACAATCAGTGCGGCATAAAACGCAATTGCGTAGTGGCCGATGGAGAGCAGGCAGCGGTCGCGCCCTTCCCAGCGGGAGGCGGCCGGCTTTAGGTTAAGGGCGTGCATGTAAAGCACGGCTAGCACGTCTGCAAAACCGAGCGCTTGGCCGACGTAGCCTTGGCCCTGCACCTTGCCCATGCGCAAGGCGTGCAGGCGGATGTTGCGGGCGTGCCGTTTGAGCTGCGTGATATCGCCGTGGTGGGCGGAACGCCCGAAGGAGTCGCGGGAAGCGGACACTACAAACCTCTCATTAAAGTGGTCTAATGGTATTACAAGTAATCCTCTTGACAGATCAGGGAATTCCCTTGGTTGATCGCTTATTAAAGGTCGCAAGCCGTCATGATGCGGAAAAACTATTGGTATAAGTGGTATGACCACTTATACTCTCCTCATAATTGATCGCCTCATGTTTACTACCGTCCAGCGCAGCACCCTCGCAGACCAGATCCTCGCCCAGTTGACCGATGCGATTGCGAATGGGCTTTACGGCGCTGGCGAGACGCTGCCGTCCGAGCGCGAGCTTGCCACCATGTTCGGAGTCAGCCGCGTGGCCGTACGCGAGGCGTTGCTAACTCTGCAAGCGCAGGGCCTGATCGACCGCAGCCATGGCCGCGCTTCACGGGTGGCGTATTCGCAGCCCGCGCTGGCCCCACAAACGGAAGTCATTCGTCTGCCCGCACAGCCGTCGGAAACCGATGTGCGCGACGTGAAGCAGGCCCGCATGCTGGTGGAAGTGGAGATGGTACGGCTCGCGGCGCTGTCAATCACGCCGCTTACTGCGACGGCGCTTCGCAGTGCACTGCAGGCCAACCGCGATGCGATTTCTAACAGCTCGCTTTTCCTTTCGACCGATATGGCGCTGCACAGTCTTATCGCGAGCCTTTCGGGTAATGCGCTTTTCATTGCGATGAGCCGCGAAATGTTGGGTTGGCTGGCGCGTCTTCGCACCGATGCGGTTCACCTGGAAGGCTCGGACATGCTCAGCCACCGCGAGCACACGCGCATCGTCGAACGCATCTTGGCGCGCGACGGCGAAGCCGCCGCACAGGCCATGGTCGAGCATCTCTCGCGTAGCCACCTCGCTTATGGTCGGTTGCATTCGCTACAGACCTTACCACCACAGCCGAGCTTGGCGACCGCGCAGCCGATGACAAACCGACAATTGGGAGGATTTTGATGCAAATGAACCATCCGGGCTCGTCCGTCCCGGAGGTGGCGCAGACCTTTGCGGAGGATGCTCAGCCGCCAGTCGATCTGTCGTGCTACGCCTTCGAGGACTGGCTGACGCTTGCAGTGTTTTGGATAATGGCGGCATCGGTCTTCCTGCAGTTCTTCACCCGCTATGCATTGAACGACAGCCTGTCATGGACCGAAGAAATTGCCACCAACTGCTTGATGGTGGTCGTATTCATGGGCGCGGTGATGTGCGTTCGCACCTCGCGCCATATTCAGGTGAATGTGCTCTACCGATTCTTGCCACGTAAGGCGGGGCGGGCGCTCTCGCTTGCGGTAGATTTCCTCGTCATTGGCTTTTTCGCCTATATGTCGTGGCTCATCTGGCGTTTCGTCGAAATGGTCGCGCACCAGCGCATGATCTCGATCGACGTACCTCGCTCTTTTCTCTTCTACGCTCTTTTCGCCGCCTTCTTACTTATGTTTCTGAGGGCAATCCAGGTTTTCGTCGCTGACATAAAGCGTGGCTACAGTGTGCTTGAGCGCCCGGAAGCGTTCGACGGTCTCGGGGATTGACATGCTCGTACTGATTGGCTCTTTCCTCGGCTTCATGCTGATTGGCGTGCCTGTCGCCGTGTCAATGGCAGGCGCCTCGCTGTTCTACCTTGCAATTTATGGGCTGGCTCCCGACATCATCGTTGCGCAACGCATGCTAAACGGCGTCGAAAGCTTTCCTCTGCTGGCAGTGCCCTTCTTCATCCTCGCTGGAAATTTGATGAACATCGCCGGCGTTACCGGTCGCATCTATACCTTCGCGCTGGCGCTCTCCGGTTGGATGAAGGGCGGGCT
>Ga0209490_10006568_pt1 | contig 10474 bp, 10 predicted proteins | sample MAT06_FD_187209 | JGI IMG/M metagenome (GOLD analysis project Ga0209490, IMG submission 187209) | Freshwater microbial communities from Lake Fryxell liftoff mats and glacier meltwater in Antarctica - MAT-06 (SPAdes) (version 2) | ecosystem: Environmental > Aquatic > Freshwater > Ice > Liftoff...
TTTATTGTTCAGTCTGAACTTAACCCATTTATTCGGGTTATTAATAGAACTAATAAACGTCTAGAGGTGGCATTGCCATCATTCCAAGCGTTTATCAGTTTATTCAATCACGTCCAAACATAGTTTGGCTAATGAACTGTAGCGTATGCACATTAAAAATGAATTAGCAAAAAGAATACTTGTAATTGATGGTGCAATGGGCACTATGATTCAACGCCATAAATTAGAAGAAGCCGATTATAGAGGTGAGCGATTTAAAGATTGGCATTCCGATGTAAAGGGCAATAACGACTTACTCTGCCTTACTCAACCCGACATCATCAAAGGAATTCATAAACTATACCTCCAAGCAGGTGCAGATATTATTGAAACCAATACTTTTAGTAGCACAACCATTGCAATGGCCGATTATGATATGCAATCATTGGCGTATGAATTAAATGTTGCAGCAGCCAAATGTGCTAATGATGCTGTTGCTGAATATATGGCCGAAAACCCTGCATCTACACCAAAATATGTAGCAGGTGCCATCGGTCCATTAAATAAAACTTTAAGCCTTTCGCCCGATGTAAATAACCCTGGTTTTAGAGCAGTAACATTTGATGAAGTAGCTGAAGCTTACTACGAACAAATTAGTGGTTTAGTTGATGGTGGTGTTGATATTATTTTAATTGAAACAATTTTTGATACCCTTAACGCTAAAGGAGCCATCTACGCAGTAAAAAAATATTTTAAAGATAAAGGAATTCCTGAATTACCTGTTATGATCAGTGGCACTATTACCGATGCTTCTGGAAGAACTTTAAGCGGACAAACATTAGAAGCTTTTTACACTTCGGTAATGCACGCTAATCCATTAAGCATTGGATTAAATTGTGCATTAGGTGCAGCAGAAATGAGAAGTCATATTGAAGAACTTTCTCAAATTGCTGCATGTTTTACATCTGCCTATCCAAATGCTGGTTTACCAAATGCAATGGGTGAATACGATGAACAACCGCATGAAACAGCCCATTTTATTGAAGAGTGGGCCGAGCAAGGTTTTGTAAATATTGTTGGCGGATGTTGCGGTACAACACCTGATCATATAAAACACATTGCGGATAATGTTCGTAAAATTCAACCTCGTCAATTACCTGTTTTAGAATCAACGATTTAACCATGACTAGTATAAAACCATACTTACGTTTAGCGGGATTAGAACCATTGATTGTTCGACCCGAAACCAATTTTGTAAATGTTGGAGAAAGAACCAATGTAACAGGATCAAAAAAGTTTGCACGCCTCATTAAAGATAATTTATACGAAGAAGCTTTATCTGTTGCACGCCAACAAGTAGAAAGCGGGGCTCAGATTTTAGATGTAAATATGGATGATGCATTATTAGAAGGCGTAAGTGCAATGACCACTTACCTTAATTTATTGCAGAGCGAACCAGATATTGCTAAGATCCCTATCATGATTGATAGTTCAAAATTTGAGATCATTGAAGCGGGATTAAAATGCGTACAAGGAAAATGTATTGTGAACTCTATCTCAATGAAAGAGGGAGAAGCTAAATTTATAGAGCAAGCACATATTTGTAAAGCTTATGGCGCTGCAGTAATTGTAATGGCTTTTGATGAAGTAGGGCAAGCAGATACAAAAGCAAGAAAAATAGAAATCTGTCATAGAGCTTATAAAATATTAACAGAACAAGTAGGCTTTGCTCCACAAGATATTATTTTCGATCCTAATATTTTTGCAGTGGCAACAGGTATTGAAGAGCACAATAATTATGCAGTAGATTTTATTGAAGCTACGCATGAAATAAAACGATTAATGCCGTTAACTAAAATAAGTGGAGGCGTTTCTAACGTATCATTTTCTTTTAGAGGCAATGACCATGTTCGCGAAGCTATCCACGCCGTATTTTTATTTCATGCCGTAAAAGCCGGTATGGATATGGGTATTGTAAATGCTGGTCAGTTAGTTGTGTATGATGAAATTGAACCAACGTTAAGAGATTTATGTGAAGATGTATTGCTGAATAGAAATAACGACAACAATGAAGCAACAGAAAAATTGATTGTTCATGCTGATAGAGTAAAAGCAAAAGGAAAAGTTGAAATTAAAAATGAAGTGTGGCGTTTAGAGACCGTAGAAAAAAGATTGGCGCATTCACTCATTAATGGCATTACCGATTATATTGATGCAGATACAGAAGAAGCCAGGCAAAAATATCCTCGACCATTAGATGTTATTGAAGGTCCGTTAATGGATGGAATGAATATTGTTGGAGATTTATTTGGTGCAGGAAAAATGTTTTTGCCTCAGGTAGTTAAGAGTGCGCGTGTAATGAAAAAAAGCGTTGCAGTACTTACACCATTTATTGAGCAAGAAAAAGAAGATAGAAAAAATGCACATATTGCTGCTGGTACTACCAATGAAGAAACAGCAGGTGCAGCAAAAATATTATTAGCAACCGTAAAAGGAGATGTACATGATATTGGAAAAAATATTGTGGGTGTTGTTTTGGGTTGTAATGGATATGATATTGTTGATTTAGGTGTAATGGTACCTGCCGATAAAATTTTAGAAGCTGCAATTAGAGAGAAAGTAGATATTATTGGATTGAGTGGATTAATTACTCCATCATTAGATGAGATGGTACATATAGCTAAAGAAATGAAACGCCGAAATATGAAGCAGCCATTGCTTATTGGCGGTGCAACCACTTCTAGAATGCATACTGCAGTAAAAATTTCTCCTGAATTTGATTTAGGTGTTGTGCATGTATTAGATGCATCTCGTAGCGTAACAGTTGCGGGTTCATTATTAAACAAAGAACTAAAAGTACCATTTCTATCAGATTTAAAATCGGAATACACCAAATTAAAATACGACTTTGATAATAAGAAAGTAGTTAAGCAATACTTGACTTACGAAGCTGCTAACAAAAATAAGTTTGCTATAAATTGGGATAATTACCAACCAGTAAAACCAAATTTTACTGGCACAAAGGTTTTTGATAACTATGATTTAAACGAATTAAGATCATATATAGATTGGAAACCATTTTTTATAACTTGGGAAATGCACGGAAATTTTCCTGCTATTCTAACTGATAGTGTTGTTGGTGTTGAAGCCACTAAATTGTACAACGATGCCAATGCATTGTTAGATAAAATAATTGCAGAAAAATGGTTAACCGCTAAAGGAGTAATTGGATTTTGGGAAGCATCTTCTCAAAATGATACTGTAATGCTAAGTATTGATGAATTGTCGTTACCCATTAACTTAGAATTTCATCGTCAGCAAATTAAAAAAGCTGCCGGTCAACCTAATTTATCGTTGGCAGATTTTATTATGCCAACAAACGCTAATTCATCTGCAGATGATTATTTAGGCGCTTTTGCAGTGAGTATACATGGTATTGAACCACATTTAAAAAGGTTTGAAGCTGCGCTTGATGATTATAATAAAATTATGCTACAAGCACTGGCCGATCGTTTTGCAGAAGCATTTGCAGAAGCATTGCATTTAAAAACCAGAATAGAATATTGGGGATACGATACTGCTGAGCATTTAACGCCAGAACAATTAATTAAAGAACAATACACAGGAATTCGTCCGGCTCCGGGTTATCCTGCTTGCCCAGATCATACAGAAAAATATAAGTTGTTCGAATTACTCAACGCCAATACCACTGCAGGTATTGAGCTAACAGAAAGTTTGGCAATGTATCCTGCATCATCGGTTTGTGGTTGGTATTTTTCTCATCCGCAAAGTCAATATTTTGGTATTGGAAAAATTCAACGAGATCAGTTGGAGGATTATGCAAAAAGAAAAGGAATGGATTTGCCAACGGCAGAACGTTGGTTAAGTCCTATTTTAGAGTAATTTTATTTTTATAAGAAAGTATTTAGGAATAGGTTTATTCCCTCTTTTTTTATTGCCATCGATGGTTCAATCACAGGAGAAAAAAGAAAAGAAAGAGCGCAAGTGAGCATTTTATTTTTCTTGGGGGTACAATAAAGAATGGTACATCACACGATAATGTTGGGTGGGATCAAGGAATATTTAATATGCCACTAAGAATTCCACAAAATAATTATAGAATTGGTTATTTCTTCGATAGAAAAAGGGAATAGCTTTTGAAATTAATTTCGATCATACAAAGCATATTCTTACAGACGGAGAAACCGTAAACCTTGTAGGTACTTTAGGTGGAAGAAATGTAGACACGTCTATTTTAATTGCAAAGAGCAATGGATTTAATTATTACTTAAATAATGGGGCTAATTTTTTGCTGTTTAATATTGTTAAAAGATGGACATGGCATAAAAGCAAGTCCAAGAATTTTAAACCCGACTTTTTGGGTAAAGCTGGTATTGGTCCAGTTATACCCCATGTAGAAAATACTTTTTTTGGTAAAGCTAATCAGGATGGATTACAGTTAGGTGGATGGAATGTAGGCACAGAGGGGGCTTTGAAAGCCACTTTTTGTAAGCATGTATTTTTAGAGTTTTCTAATAAGCTCGATTATGCTCGGTACAGTGGACTAAAAGTTTATGAGGGCACAGCCAAAGAAGCATTCTTGTCTTATCAACTCATTTTGAGTTTGGGATATAGTTTTGGAGAAGAAACTATAATTTAGAACTATTGAATGAGTATAGACCAATATTTTTTTTGAAATTGAGGTTGTCATTAAGGATTGTTTGATTTTTTCTTTGGTGCTCTTTTATTTACAGTTTACCCAATATCTTGAAGTTTTCTTCCTAAGATATCATCTTCAGCTACTTTTAGTAAATCCTTCTCAAGGTTTAACACAAAAAGCACCTGAGCATAAGCGCTAATAGATACACTAGAAACTCCTTTTTCTATAGAAAATAATGTAAGGCGGCTGATATTAGCTCTTTGTGCAATCTGTTCAGTACTTAGTTTTCTGCGTAACCGAGCTAGCTTAATATTTTGTCCAAATTCAGCAAGAATCTTTCCTACACTAGGCAATATTTGAACAGTTCTTGATTCCATTACGATAACTATATTTTACAAATAAAATCGATTTTGTAAACTATAACTTACTTTATCATCATAATTTAACCCGATGGCACTTTTGGAACTACTTATTTGGCTTATTTCTGAATCATGTTAATTTATATTCAGTAAGCAATTGATAGCCATCAATAAAAAAAGTAGGTGTAAACTGGATTTTAGTTTTATCGCACCATTCTTTCATTACTGATATTTTTTCGCCTTTTTTTTCAAGTTCCCCATTCATCGGGTACTTTATAGCAAATGTTTCATAATTTTTTTCTGCCACATCACTAATGCCTAATAAGTTTACTCCTTCCTTACCAATCTCTGTTAATTCCCTCAGTTTCTCCAACGAAAATGCTCTGCCGTAATACCTACCAACCATATAAAGGCAGGTTGGTCCGCGGTCCATTTGATTTTGTTGATTAAAAAATTTAAACACTAAATTGTTTTAAAAATAAATAAATAGTAACGTATAGATTAAAAGTTAATATTATAAGATAGACATTTTTACAACTAAAACTTTAATATAGTTTCTTTAGGTTTAGGGGGTCGTTTGTCAGCTCCAACCAAGCTACGCAAATCATAATTAAAAATTAGCATTAAATACCTTCCTAAAACATTCGATCGATTAAAAATTATTGCATTCCCAATAATACTTTGCGAAATATCAGTATTTTTATTTAAAAGATCATATACTGATAACTTAATTTGAGCCTTATCTTCTTTAAGCAAGAGTACGGCAACCGAAACATTTAAAAATATTTGTTCAAAATAAAAATTACTGTTTAAATTAGTAATTTTATTATAAAGAAAATTAGTTTCCCAAATAATTTTTCGTGGCTTTCTAACAATAAGCTCCATAGAAATTTCATTTCTTTTGATATTTCTTGTTGAGAATAAATTATTGGAAAAATTACTTGAAGCTAAATATTGATTAAATTTTGGAGAGAATTCAATAATGTCATTCCAGTTTAAATTAATACCCAAATCCATATTACCAGAGATCCCATATTCATCACCAAATATTTTATTGAACAAAACTGGTATTTTTGAATACGCCGCTTTCAATTCAGCATTCGCTGAAAATAAAAAATTAGATTTTTTTATAACTTGCTTAGAAATTAATCCACTAATTCCAGTTTGTAAAAAATGATCAGTATTCATAGGCGTATTAGTTTGTATGCCATTTAGATCAATATCTACAGCATTAATTATATAATTACTAATTGATGACCCAAATATTCTATAAGAAATATTTGTTTGCTTTTTAATTGAGTAAATATTATTTTCTATACTAACTATATTTGTTTTGTAAGGTTGCAAATGTATGTTCCCTTTAAAAATAAATAGGGGATTCGTATTATCAGGAAGAGGGTTTACTAAATTAATATCTGGCACAATCAAGTCTTGAGAAAAATTAATAGCAAATTTTTTCCTATTTATTCTAAATGATACCAGGGGGTTAAAAAATTGATCTTGGCTATTATTTATGGAACTATTGGAGAAAAAATTATTTACCCATTGCTTTTTTATTGAAATACCGCTAGATAATTGAAAGTTTTTAAGACTAAATCGTAATGTTAACCTATTAACCCAAATTGTTTGTTTTCTATTTAAATTATTACTTAGTTGTAAGTTTAAACTATCATATTGAAGTCCGTTAAAGGGTTTTTCGTAAGTTGTAATTTCTTGGCTTTTATTTAACCAACTTATTTCACTAAACAAATCAATGGATGTTTTTTTACTTAACTTCTCATTAAAAAGAAAATGCGTTTTCCCAATTTTATTTTCAAAAACATTGTATCGTAACTGATTAAAAATATCAGCACTATTTATTGGAATAAAAAAATTATTTTTTGTTTCTGTCTTATTTGAAAAATCATTTAAGTCATTTGAATATGAATAAAATAAAGAAATCGCCCTTTGTGGATGATTTGGAAATGAATGTGATAATGTTAATAAATGGTTGTACTTTATACTATTAGATGTTGTGTATAAATCACCCGTTCCAAAATTAATTAAACCCAATTTGCTATTCTCAGTTAATATGCTAGATGGTGTGACGCCAGTATTTTTTAAATAAGAAAGATATCCTCTAAAATTAAGTATAGTGAATTTATTGGGTTTCCAAGTTATACCTGAATTGATATTATTAGAATATCCATCATTTACACTTCTTCTTGTTTCTTGTTTCGAAATATTAGTATCTGCAACTAGAAATCGAGTATTAGTAAATGTTTCAGTTATAATATTATTTTTTCCTATAAAAAATTGTCCATATATAGCTATTTTCCTTGAGGGAGCATGATTAATATTAACACCAATTGCTGAGGTAGAAGTTATTCCATCACTACCACCACCAAAAGAAATTCCATTCAATGAAAATCCATCACCTGATGCAGATGTTGAATAATTAAATCCATTTCTATTAAATCCACCAAGCTGTTTAATATCTTTAACTGAAAAAGGACTTCTATTAACATTATTATTTAAACCAATTACACTTACCTGAAATGTATCCCTTAATTTGCTTACTATACCTCCAAATTCATATCTTTCATTTGTTCCTTTCCCCCCGTAAATTTTACCAAACCATTCTTTTTTTACACTCTTTTTAAGAGTTAGATTAATGACTTTCCCTATATTAAAATTATCAGCATCCCTAGCTAATGTAAGTTCACTAATATCATCAGCAACTTGTACTTTGTCTACATAATTACTTGGCAAATTTCGTGTTGCTATTTGAACATTATTTCCAAAAAATTGCTTTCCATCTATTAATATGCGGTTTACTTTTTGTCCACTAAAATAAATATCTCCATTATTATCAACTCTCATTCCAGGAAGCTTTTTTAACAAATCTTCTACTAGTGCAGTAGGTAATGTTTTAAACGAATTTGCATTAAACTCAATAGTATCTTTTTTGAATATAACTGGAGGTCTTTCCGACAAAACAGTAACTTCAGTGAGTTCTTTTGAGGTGGGTATAAACTTTATAAGTCCCATATTAATAGGAACACTGTCGTTAGTAAATAAAATGATTTTCCTGAATGGTTCATACCCAGAAAAGGTTACTATTACTCTTAGAGAAATATTATTTGGTAATTTAGCAATTTTAAACTCGCCATTTTTATCGGTTAACGTATAAGTAATAAAAGATGTATCGAACGATTTGTAAATTGAAATAACAGCATAAGGCATTTCTTTATTAAATTCATCAACTATTTTACCAGACAGTTTACTTTTCTGGGCAAATGTTGAATATGCAATTAAACAAAATATTAAAAGTATAAACTGTTTCAAAAATGAGTTAAGCATAAATAAAATAAAAAAACAACTGTAATATATAGTGAAATTGTTGTTTTTAAAGAAAAAACTCTTAGTTCTATGGCTATGGTTAAGAACAAGTTATTTATTGTAGAAAACCTCCACTTTCATTTTCTGAAGAATAATTATTATTGTCGGTACAATATATTTATAGCCTGTACAATGAATTTGTCTAGCACCATTATCACAGTCATCTGAACATGTAACTTCACCACTTTCGAGGCCGCCTGATATTTGCTTTAATATATTACGAGTTAGTTGTCTCTTTGAATTTAATATTTGTTCATTTTTTAAAATTTAGATTTAATCTTGTTGCTTTTTTAATGGTTGATCTGCAAAACTATGGGCTTGCCCTAGCTCTAATAATAAAGCAATACCCGTTTGCTCGCTATCCACATTTTTATCAGTGATCCATTTTTGAAGAAACAATTGCCGATCAATAGTTATTATACCTTTAGCAGGGTCGGCAATGGTAATTTTTTCACACTTATTAGAAGAAAATGTATTACTGAAAAAGTTTGTTTTTTGAGGAAGTAAAATAATAAAATGACTTAGTCCCCAATTTAATATGGAGGGCTTTGGGACTTCCTCCATTAATTTTTTAAGACTTAGTTGTAAACCAGCAGTTTTAAACCCAATTTTTTCTGCCACATCACTAATGCCCAATAAGTTTACTCCTTCCTTACCAATCTCTGTTAATTCCCTTAGTTTCTCCAACAAAAAAAACCTCCATAATACCTGCCAACCATATAAAGGCAGGTTGGACCACAGTCCATTTGGTTTTGTTGTTGAACGAAAATGCTATTTTACTCATCGAGGTTTTAAAAGTGAAATAAGTTGTTCATCAATTTCTGTAACTGATAAATTCTTTTTAAGTATTAAGCCATTTTGATTAACTAAAAGATTTTGTGGGATAAAAGTTAAATTATAAGTATATTTAACCAACGAGTCTCCTATTAAATTAATCCAAGGGATTTTTAGTTTTTTTGAACGTGATGCCCATACTTTAGAATCATCATCAATCGAAATTGAAACAATTTCAAAGCTTCTGTTCTTATATTTTGAATATATGTTTTTAAGCTCTTCAATTTGCTTTAAACAAGGAACACACCAAGTAGCCCAAAAATCAATTAATATTATTTTGCTTTTAATACTAGAAAGAGTAAATATATTCCCGTTAATATCTTTAAAATTGAAATTTGGGACGTGATTATTAACTTCTGAATTATTGCTATTTTTGAGAATAATTGATAATTTTCTACCAGTTGGAAAATCATTGATTTTATATGAGAGCTTACTTATTAAAAAATTAATTTCCTCGAGAGACAGAAATCCGCGAGCTTGATTAATTCCGTATAGCATATAAAATGATTGGTCATTAGACTCAATTATTTTACTTAACTTTTGAATATATTCTTTTTTTAAACCATCATTTCTTATATTTTGATTCCCTTTTGGTAATGCCAAAAAAAGTTTATTTTATTAGATAGTTGATCAATTTCAGATCCTTCAATTATATCAACTAAATGATTAGCTTCCAAAGCAAGTTTAATATTAATCTTACTATTTTCAATCCAAAATGATCGAGTATAGTATACTTTGTAATCTTTTGCTTCAAATTTTAACAAAGCAATGCATGGTTCTTCTAAAGTTTTATCAAATGAAAAATTACCATTAATTAAATCAGCGCTGTCGACTAATTTATAAGAAATTGGAGCCGGGTATAGATAATATAATTTTACTTTACCTTCTTTGAAATTACTTATATGCCCATATAATTGAACAGTTTTATTATTATTTTTGGTTGAGGTGATACATGATGACAGCATAAATAAAATAAAACAATAATTTAAATATTTCATGTTTCTTGTTTGCTATACTTTTAAGGGTTCTCCCCCTTAAAAGTTTTTTAAAAAATTAGAATTCAATATAACACATCGACGTTGTAGATGGGTTAGTATAATAAACACCTGATGCGCAATAACATTTCCCCCCAATCTGATAGAAACATTCTCCATTTAATGTTTGATGAAGTTCATGTACATATATTCTACATGATGTTGTTACGGCACAGATACCTAATTCTGGTTCAGCGCCACCAACAAGTTTTTTTGCTTGGGCTCTG
>Ga0209490_10006570_pt1 | contig 10473 bp, 17 predicted proteins | sample MAT06_FD_187209 | JGI IMG/M metagenome (GOLD analysis project Ga0209490, IMG submission 187209) | Freshwater microbial communities from Lake Fryxell liftoff mats and glacier meltwater in Antarctica - MAT-06 (SPAdes) (version 2) | ecosystem: Environmental > Aquatic > Freshwater > Ice > Liftoff...
CTGTATTATTCTTATCAGCGGAAGCTATCAACTTATCAAAGTCTTTATCTTCTATAGATAAGAAGGGTGTTCCGTAACCTCTCCTTACACCATTTTGACTAACCTTCTGGGTTGTATCTATCATAGGCTCTATCCAATCCATTTTAGAGTTAGTATGGAAATTTTCATCTATTTCTGTTCCAGATTCCGATATGAAGTCAAAGTCTACCCCAACACCCGCACCTAGTTTTGAAAGCATTGCCACCTCTAAATTAGAAGAGTATATGCTATATATACTATCGCCTGGGGTCACTATATTACAAGAGCACGGTAAGGGGGTTGTATTACCCTTAGACTTCACCCCCAGATTAGCTATGGCGGGTGTTGATAAAGAAATTATATTTTTGTCTATTAACAAGTTAATCCTTGCACACACATCTTTACCATACTTACTAGCGTACTTATTTATGCAATCAAATATTTCTTGGAATCTCTCTTCCACAGTCTGCCCTATGTGGTAACTCCCCTCGCTTAAAAAATCTCTCTGTGCCTTCTTTAAAAAATCTAATTGCATCCCTAAGTTTTTGTTAGTTAAAAATATCATCAATATCCTCCTCAGTCAAGTCTTCTTTCACAGAGGAATAACCTCCAACAGGCGTAACAAAAAAGTCAGGCTCTGAGGGTCTCAAAGAGTTCATCATCCATGAATTAGAACTCTCATAAAGCTCCTCATCAAATGGAAATGCTAAGGTAATACTTAAATCAGTACAAATGGTATTAAAGTTGAAATTTAAGAAATTAATAACTTCTTCTTTGGTTAGGTGGTCAGGTACTCCCCTTTCAAATATCCAATCTATAAGAGCTAATTCAGATTTGTGAGCTGCCTTGAGATCCTTTGTTACCAACCTTTCCATCGCCTCGTCCCATATTCCCTTGTTTTGATCCTTAATAATATTTATTAACTCCATGCCAAATGCGTAGTGTATAAGCTCTTCAGCAGCTGTTGATGCCTGTAAACTTGCTATTGTCTTCAATCCCCTATTACTATTTGCGTAAGACATAAGTATGTAGAACTGCGAGAATAATGAGGCTCTTTCTACGAGTGCTGTAAACAGTACTAATTTCTTTAGGGTCCTACTTTTGTGGGTATCCTCATCAGATGTATTTAGGTATTTTTGGAGATAGTTCACCCTTCCTTTTAGTACTGGCTCTTTCATTATATTTTGGAAGCCTTCTTGTAAGCCTAGTGCCTCCGCTAATGCCCTATACGATTGCGCATGAACAACCTCACTTCCCCCCAAGATGGCTCCTACTTCACCAACAACAACTTGCGGGATATCTAAAAACAAAGTTCCCCAAAAAGACTTTACCTTGTCTTCAACAATAGAAATTGAGAGAACACACCTCTTGACTACAGTCGAGTCTTTTACGCCCATCCTGTTTACTACATATGGTGCATCTTGCTTCTCAATATTTTTTTGGTACTTAGCGGGTGTCCAAAAGCTTTTCCACATTATTAAACCATACTTTATCAGGTGTTGATAATTAGGATCTATATGGTGAGTTTTTTTAAATATGTCTAGTTTCATTCTTCTTCTTGTTTTTTCTCTTGTTCATCTGCCATCTCCTGAAACTTCGACATTTGTTCAGAAAACTTTTCAAACTCTTTTCCATACATCTTTTCAACAGTTTTTTTGAACATTTCTTTCAATATCCTTTTACCATCTTTCCTTTTCTTGTGGTCTTTACGCAACTTACTTTTTGGCATAATTATTTTAATTTTTTATCTTTTTTCTAGGAGATTTTTTGGGTGGATTATTTACTTCCATGTACACATAAGTGTCGCTTTTCCAATTGGGTAACATCGCCTCTATACGCCCAATATATGTTACTTCAACATCCTCTGGTAATTCTTCCCCAATCTTTAAAAAGTAAATACGGACGTGTCGAGCGGGAAGATCTGTATCAACTTCAGCTATAAGATGGTAATTATGATCTTTATAAATCAGATCTACTATCTTAGTACCTGTATGCAATATAAAGGTATCTGCATCTGGTAAAAACAAACTATACTTTTTAATAGCTATCATACTACTCTATTTATTTTAAAATAATTTTCCAATAATCCACAACAATCTTCACAGGCATCTATCTTTGATTTAGCTTCCATTAAGTTGATAAGTCTTGTCTCATGTCTGATAATTTCATCATAAAGTTTAAAGATAAGAAGTTGTTTGTAATCTTGTTTGATATTGTGAATCTTTATCTTTTTCTTAACTATAATTTTATCTCCATCTACCCAATATAGGGATGCAAAAGGAAATTGATCTTCTACCTCTTCTACCTGTATTAAATCTTTTGGGCAAGTAATTATAAAGTAGCTTGGGCAATACTCCTCTTTATCTCCCTCTTTTAAATTCTCTCCTTTAGCATAGTAAGTTTTTTTAAGGAAGTCATGCTTCTCTTGCTTTCCTTTAACTTCTTTAGCCCAGTCACTTCTAGTATTCTTTATCTCGTACTCAACACCCAACCCTATGTTACCTTTACCAATTACATAGAAGAAATCGGACTCCCAATCGTAAACATACTTATTCCTAAGCAAAAAAGAATTTCCATCGAAGTAGGCCTTAAACAAGGCTGTCTGTATTTTACCTTCTGTATATAGTTTTTGGTATTTATTTTTCTTTAAGAACCCTTTCATTGTCTACCGTTTTTTGTAACTCTCTATATATTATTGCCTCCTTCTCTTCACAGCCCTCCTTATCTTTTACTATGTCTAGGAAGTCAAGAAGTATATTTTTACTTTGAAACTCTGCCTCTTTATAGTCTTTGTCTAGTTTTATGAATATTTTAAATTGTTCTATATCCATATTTTTTACCATCTCAAACATTATGTAGAGTATAGCCTTTTCCATTGTTTTATCTTCCATGCTTATTTTTTAAATAGGTTATCTATGTATTCCTCATTATCCCTTGCAAACTCAATTGTCTTTACCAATCCCTGAAATTTTTCACCATTAGGTAATTGAAACCAGGCTCCTCCTTGAACTATAATCCCTTCTGATACAAGTATTTTTACTTTATCACTAACATTGTCAAATCCACCATTAAAATAATACTCTATCTCAAATGCTTCTTTCGGGTCAAAAGGTCCAGACTTATTCTTTTTTATTCTAAACTTTATTAGTTGTCCTACAACAGTCCCATCAGGAGCTCTTAAGAATTCCTTTCTAGATAGTTCCAATAAATTTGAGTTCATATACTTTTGCCATTCCCCCCTTGGTAAAGTCCTTGGATCCGCTCCCGTTACCCCAGGTTTTAATTTGTAATATGTAAGGGGTATTAAAAGGATGCCTCTTGCAATTGTGTTACCAATTATTATTGGCATTCTCGCATTAAATCTCCTAGCTTCTACTCCCATTGTATTCTCTTCCGCATTTTTCATCTCTACGGTTTTGGAAAAGAATATTGGTATTGAATCAATTATGATGGCACAGACATCGTCCGCTTTAGAAAACTCCTCAGCTAAGTCTAGCATATCCTCTAAACAAGACCCCCCAATCCTAATAAACCTATCCGCTGGGATACCTACCCTATCGATGTATGTTATGTCTGTAGTGCCCTCCCCATCTAGATACACTACAATCTTTCCTGTTTTTTCAATTGCCTTCGTAGCTATTGATAAAGCAAGAGATGTTTTACCACTCCCCTCTGACCCAACAATCATGGTCATATGTTTCATATTTATCCCTAAGCCTTTTGTGAGCTTGTAGTCTAAATAGAAAGACCCCGTTGAACAGTACACAGGGTCCTTGTCTTCTACATCCACCCATAGCTTTAAGTGGTCTTTTTCTAGCCTATCTCTATTTATTTTTTTTAATATACTTCTTACGTCGCTCATCTTGATATATAATTTCTTGTTTTAATATTTTTAAATACTCTCATCACATCTTGCCTACAAAGATCTATATCTGCCCTACTATCAAAAAGTAACTCTTTACTTGGATTTTCTGCAAGGTATTCAGAAAAAATATCTTTAAAAGCTTTATCGTATAAATTAAAGTCAATATTACTTGAATTATTAACCTCCCCTATAAAAGAAACTTTGTGCAGAGTCATGTTGGAAAATGTGTCCGATATGTACAAAATATCTTGAAAGTTTCTGTAAATATAATCCACCAAGAATATACCAAGGCTGTCACAGTTTTCAATGAGTATAAACCTACTTATATAAAGATGGTTTTTTTCTATAAAATCTATCCAAATTGGTAGAGTGTACATTACCCCTCCATTAGTAGAAAAATAAATATCTACCATTTCCGTTTCTGAATTTTCTACAGCCTCGTCGAAATCCTCAATAAACTTCAACAATCCTTCCTCATCCATTAGTGACCTAAATAATACGTGACTATCCATCTATAAATTTTTTAAGTTGTTTGTAAGTACTGCTCTGAACACCAGCCTCAGCTGCACAAACCGCATCTGCAATGTGTTCCATATCTTTTAGAGGGATCCCTTTTCGTAATTTTAACAGGTAAGGATACTTCTCGTGTACATAATCTATCATTTTAAGCTTACTAGCGGTCTTATCTTTCACTGTCCTTACCTTCACCTCAGTCGGGGTTAGTTCTATCGGTGGTGGGCTTAGTATGGCGGCTGTGTAACAACTTATAGCATAAGATAGTGCTGAACTATAATTTTGTGATCCGCTCGGGGTTTCTATGAAAGTTACTGATGGGTCTACTTCTTGTAGAATATTATTTACTCTCTGGTATATTTCTGAGCACCTACTAACCAAGTCAGAAGACTTCCGTATAGATTTTGAAGGATCTGGTTTTGTTGTTACCAATATATATTTTAAATCTACCAACTCATCATTACCATTTATATTTCCCCACACTATTCCTGTATTTCTTAATGAAGGATCTATCGACATAAATTTCATACCAAGTATTTTGACCAAAGATAAATAAATATTTTGAATTAAACAAAAAAATCTGAACAAAGTTTTTACATTTATTCAGATTTTATTTTTGGCTAGAGTATTTTTATTAAAAATAACCCTTACCTTATTATTATATTCTATGTGAAATATAGTTTTAGACTAATTCCTTTATCTAGTATAGATAACAAATACCATTTATACTATTATAAAGTAACTCTTTATTAGATTATCTATGCGAAGCATTAAACTATTTAATAAGAGATTACCTCTTATAATATAATTGGTACTGCTTTAGTTAGAGACGTTTTTTGCTGATAACATTTTCTGCTGTAAACTAATAATAAGGTGTGTTTGTTTTTTCGATAAGACAAAGTTAAAACAAATTATTGACAATTCCAAGTAAATCTCCAATTATTTTTCAGAAATACAAAAATAGTTCGACTTAAATTAGGAAATGTCAAAAATTGTTCTTAATATTGTACTTTAAATACTAATATGAGCGATAGAATTGTAAATAAAACTAGTTTCGAGAAAGAGATTTCACTAGAGGAATACTTAGCCAAGGCAGTTGATATTTATGGGGCTTTGTTTTACAGCAGGAAAAAGAGACTAACAGATACAGAACTTGAAGTGTATGTAACCTACATCATAAATTGTACGAAAGGGTACAAGACAACAAGTAATGAGGCTCTAGCTGCTTTCAACAAAACTATGGGGATGAAAAGGAAGGGAGATATCCACACGTACCTAAGAAAAATCTCTGGAAAGAGATGGTTAAAGGGGGAGAGAAGAGGATACACATTACCAGATATGTTTAAAGAAATACCAGACGAATTTGATTTCAATATAATTTTAAAAAAAATAAGTGAAATTGATAGATAAAATATGGGACGAAAGTGCTGAACTTGCAAAAGAAGAGATGGCACTATACAAGACTTTGAGGGTAAACCAAAAATCTTTAGATATACTCATAGAGGAGTACAACGAGCTATTTAAAGTAGATAAGTGTACACCAAAAACATTACAAAAATATTTTGGAACCAGGGTATTCGTTGATAAGAAGTTAGAAGATGGATACATTTTGGAAAGATAAGTACGGGGGGATAGTGGGCAGCGTATCTGCAAAAACCGATCTAAATGAAAAGCAAGTAATAGAAATATTAGATAGCTATTTCTACGGAATAAAAACATTTCTCTCACTTCCTTCTGTACCTATAATTAAAACAAGATTTATAAGTTTTCACCCAGATCAAAATTATTTAAAGAAAACAATAAGACTCTTCAAAAAAGGAAAAATAGACCATGAAAATTTAAAATCTAAATTTGATAGGTATTGGAAAGTTTTAGATAGAATAAAAGAGGAAGCAAGAGGAAGGGTATCCCATTTTTTATGGGGGAGAATAGAAAATCTCTCTAGAAAAAGAAAAGACTTAACCCTAACAGAAATATTTAATAAGTCAACAAATAAAGGAAATAGATGAGTAAAAGAGCAATGAGATTTGATGTATCAGGAGCAGAGTCTCTTAATCCATCAGTAATAGATGAGGTTAATATGTGGACATCACTTCTATCAATACTTTCAAAAGGATTACCAGTCCCCTTTAACCCAGGGAAGATGGTAGGAAAGATACTTCAAGAAGCAAAGAGAGATAGTTCAAATAAAGAGCACTACGACAAGATATTAGCCTGTTGCTATCAGATAGAACAGATTAATGAAGTAAAGCACTACAAGCCCATTATAGAGTCCATATTAAATAAAATTATTTTAATAACTAGTCTAGATGTAGACTACATAGAATTAAAGAATGAGTAAAAATAAGAGTTACGGAGAACAGCTTTTGAAAGGAATAGTAGATTTTAAAAATGACAAGAGCATTGAGGAAGAGTATTCAACTATACAGATAACATCTCAAGAAGGAGTGTTAGTCAGATTCTTTAAATTTATTCCAAAGAAAGCTAGTGAAATATTAATACCTGATATGCATGGAAACCATGTTAAAGAGATTGGATTCCTAGATACGGTACTCACGCCAATTGCCAAAGTACTAAAAGATTCAGAAGACCACAAGGCAGGAGACTTGGTAATAGTTCCTTTCGAGAGAGTTCAAGGAGAAATGAATAACCCTGAGTGGCAACTGTTTGAACAAGCACTCCAAGCAAAAGGAGTAGAAGCAATTGAGCCAGAAGACAAAAGAAGAAAGATACCGATTATAGAGGCTATGTGGAGAGACTACATGTTTGTTAGACCATGGATATACACTCCAGAAGATTCAGATAGAATTACATATCTTTTACCAAAATATGAAATAAAAACAAAATGGGATTTAGAAGCATTCTTGAAAACGTCCAAAAAAGGGGGCTAAGAGACCTCTTAAATCCAAGGAATATAAGTAACTTTATAAAATCTCTATGGATAAAAACTAAAGGTATAAATATCCCCGAGGCAGAAGTCCTCAGCTACTCAGAACAATTAGTCTACAGGTCTATAAAGTGTTCTGATTGCTTTAGGGATAAGAAGTGCCACGATTGTAGTTGTCCACAGCCAGATGCAGCAATTGTAAGAGAGCACAAATGTTCGGCAGGAAATTATGGAGAAATGTTGTCCCCAAGTGATTGGGAAGGCTTTAAAAAAAGAGAGAAAATTAATTTTAAAATAAACTACTATGAGTAATCCTGTAGAAGAAGTATTTAAATTTGATATACAATATCAAGAGGGCGCAACTGTAAATTGGAGATTTGACTTTGATTCACTAGAAGAGCTTCACTACACCAACACATCATGTTACTGCACACAATTGAAAGAGAGTGGTACTAACCATATTGCGGGGGTATTGAATATAGATAGCGCAATGAGCAACGAACTAAAGGCACAAAAGGGAAATCACGATGTTGATAAGGTAATATATGTTTACCTAGACAAAGATGTACCTGAAATGATTCCAGGGCACCTTAATTTAAGGATACCAAATCCAGAAAAGAGAATGATTAAATTAACTCTTCGAGGTATTGTTCGAGTAGGGTAATTCACACCAGACCCAATAACTCATGCGTAAGTCTCTTCAGTTGCCCCTAAGCGTCCTGTGGATGGGCAACTTTTTATAAAAACAAAAAAAATTAATATGAGAATAGATTCAGAAAACGAGAGAGGAATAAGTATCACTTTTTGTAGTACATGTAAAACTTGCCCCTCAGTAGTACTAACCAAAGAGTTTGATACGGTAATGTTAGGAGGAACAGAAGAAGGCTGGTCAGAGTGGACAAAGGCACAATTTAAAGAGATGGTAGACACCGCCAAAGAAGGACTCTACGATAAATACTTCTAGTGGTAGAAAATATATATTGTTTTGCAAGACAGCCAAAAGATCCTAAAAATTTTTGGGACTTAAACCCAGAACTCCGATATATAGCTCCTTTTAGTAAGCTTTACAAAGAAGAGGGATCCGCAATGATGATGACAGCAATATGGATGATATGCGATCCTAAGTCTTCGTTTACTAACTCATCCATGCCAGAGGAACTTTGTAAGGAAGAGGTGGCCAAAAACTTTTTAAAAAAGCCGATAAAATGGTCAGAGTATCGAGAGTACATAGATGCATATAAATCTGTTTGCAAAACAAAGGTAGAAAAAGAATTAGATGCACTTTTTTTAATACTAAAGGAAAGACAACAGTCTGGAGAAGATTTAGATTGGGATACAGACTTTGAAAAGAAGGATAAGATAATCCTTACACAACCAACATATTACGAAAAATACTTTAGTCTTCGAGCTAAATTAAAGGAAGAGAGAGAAGAAAGTCTAGCCCATGGTAAATACACTCCCAGCAGAATGGAAGCACGAGGACAGGATTATTAGGGACCCCGCTAACCCAGATCTACCAGCTGTAAAATTATTCATGTATGACATGAAAAAGCGGGAAAACTTTTACCAAAGAGACCACCCAAAAAATCTCCACTACCTATCAGACAAGTCTGAGGAGTATTGGAAAGCTTTTGAGAAAAAGTCTGTAGAGGGTCTTTGGATAAATGATGAAGGAGTGTGGGTTTATATGATGCCCAAATTATTTTTTTATATCAACTATGTAACGATATTTGATAAAAGAAAAAATATAAACAAAATAGTTCAGCCAGAGCTATCCTCAGTAGAGTGGACAATCTTTTCATACTTAATGTGTATGGACGGATTTTCTGGTTTTGAGGACGATGAGAGATATACTTGTAATTATGTTGTGGGTAAAATACAACATAATGAGGCCATAAAGAATAAGGATGAGGAGCTCTACATACCATTTTTTGAGCTAGAGAGATTACCTCCCTATGTGAAGAATAAGGATGGAGAGTATAAAAAGTACATAGATCCATGGGAATATTTAACTAGGGTTTATCTTCATGATGATCCACTAGGAAAGCCACTAGGAATGGCAGCTTATGATAATAGTCTCACAGACGGAATTATACTTGGTGCAAGAGCCGTAGCAAAAAGTTATTGTATATTTTCAGGAGATTTCTCCCATGAGTGGACATTTGGAGGAATAAAGAGAATAGAAGATATTGGTAAAGCAAATGCTACAAACATTTTCGCAGCAGCAAGTTCTAACATAATACCATTACTAAAATCACTAAGGCACGTAAGAGGATTTTTAGAAAAACAACCAGGAAGATTTATATTTCCAGAAGAAGATAAGCCAGATTACGGAGGCCCGTTTTACAGGCTAACAATAGGAAAGCTAGGAACAGGGGGAACAATAGAAAACATAGTAAAAAATAAAAACAATAAAATAAGGCTAGAAGGGCCTAAACTATATATAAACACTTTATCGGTAGATAAAAAGAATGTAGGAGCTGGAGATAGAACTAAGAGAATATATATTGAAGAGTTTGGATTCCTATCATATGCAAAAGATGTATATAATGCAAATAAGGATTCTCTAAAAATTGGAGAAACAAAATCTGGAAACGCAATAATGCTAGGTACATCTGGAGAGATGGGAGCAATACAAGAGCCAAAGGAAATGTTTGAAAATCCAGAAGGTTTTCAAGTATTCGGGATACCAAACTATTGGAAAAATCCCCACAAGAAAATAGCTCTGTTCTTACCAGCTACAATGAAGTACAGGGATCTAAATGATGAGAATGGAAATATAGAGTATGCAAAGATACTAAGCTACCAACTAAAATTAAGAGAAGAGGAGGCAAAGAATTCTGATTCAGATACACTAGCATCAGAAGTCGCATTTAATCCTCTTGTTCCTGATGAGATGTTGATACCATCAGGCTTTTCAATACTTCCAAAGCTAGAGGCACAAAAGCAAATAGCGGATATAGATTCTTTTGATTGGGACAAGAAACTTACGACTTATGGAGAGCTTATTGAAGACTCCTCCAAAAAAACAGGGATAGCATTTATAAATGATCCTCACGGAGAATCTAAAGTGGTAGACACACTAAAGTACGATATAAATTCAGATTTAACATCTACCTTCAGGTTTATAGAACATCCTGTAGACGATTCACCAGACGGACTATATTATGTAATATATGACCCCGTAAGA
>Ga0209490_10006571_pt1 | contig 10473 bp, 8 predicted proteins | sample MAT06_FD_187209 | JGI IMG/M metagenome (GOLD analysis project Ga0209490, IMG submission 187209) | Freshwater microbial communities from Lake Fryxell liftoff mats and glacier meltwater in Antarctica - MAT-06 (SPAdes) (version 2) | ecosystem: Environmental > Aquatic > Freshwater > Ice > Liftoff...
TAGTCCTTGGGGCTGAGGTAGATCGTTGCGAAGTGGCCGCCGTGGAAGTGCGCGGCCAGTGCGCTGTCACCGCCCAGCAGCGCGGTAGCGGTGTAGTCGTGGCTCTTGGCGCGCAGGAAGGCCTGGAAGATGCTCTGGCCGCCCATGCGGCCGAACTGGCTGATGGCGCCGTCCACCGGGCACACCAGGTCAGCGTGCGCCAGCGGCCTTGCGCCGGGTTTCAGCGCACGGGTGAAGAACTCATTGAAGCTGGCGTAGCTGGCGGGGTCGGAGTTCGCAGCCTCGGTCATGTCGACGCCGTAACGCCGGATGAAGCGGCGGATGATGGCGGTGGTGAGCGGGCCGTCTTCACGCCGGGCCACCGCGCCGGCAAACTGCGTCAGCAGTTGCTTGGGCAGCAGATGCTGCGCTGCGACCGCCAAGCGCTCAGCCAGCGGCCTGTCATCTCTTTCATCAGCAGCGGCGCTCACCGCAGCGGCGCAAGTTCGCGCATCGCCTTCACGGCGCCAGCGCCGATGCTGGCGCCGAAGCGCTTGGCCAGGCGCTCGGCCACGTTCTCCTGCGGCGTGTAGTCGATCACCGTTTCGGCTTTCACGACCTCGCGCGCGACAAAATCGAGATTGCCCAGGCCATCGGCCAGGCCCAGTTTCACGGCTTCCTCGCCGTTCCAGAACAGCCCCGAGAACGTCTCGGGGGTTTCCTTCAGACGCTGGCCGCGGCCTTCTCTGACGACGGTGATGAACTGCTGGTGAATCTGGTCGAGCATGGCCTGCGCCATGGCGGTTTGTTGGGGGTCCGCCGGGCTGAAGGGGTCGAGCAGGCCCTTGTTCTGACCGGCGGTGAGCAGCCGGCGTTCGACGCCCAGCTTCTCCATGGTGCCGGTGAAACCGAAGCCGTCCATCAGCACACCGATGCTGCCCACGATGCTGGCCTTGTCGACGTAGATCTCGTCGGCCGCTGCAGCGATGTAGTAGGCGCCCGAAGCACAGACCTCTTCCACCACCACATAGACCTTCTTGCCGTGTTTGGCCTTCAGGCGGCGGATCTCGTCGTTGACGATGCCGCTCTGCACCGGGCTGCCCCCGGGCGAGTTGATGCGCAGCACGATGGCCTGCGCGCCGGGGTCCTCAAAAGCGCTCTTCAGCGCGCCCACCAACAGCTCGGCGCTGGCTTCGGAGTCGGCGGCGATCTCGCCGCGCACCTCCACCAGCGCAGTGTGCGGCAGGCTGTGGGTTTGCGAACCAGCAGGATGAAAGAAGCTGAACCACAGCACCGCGGCCGCCAGACCCAGCCAGGCGAAGCGGAAAAACACACGCCAGCGGCGATCGGTCTGCTGCTGGCGCAACACTTCCAGCGCCAGTCGCTCCAGGCTGCTTTCCAGCGCCGGCCGTGCTGCGGCAAGCGCCGGCGCCGGCTGGGCGGCAGCGGGGGTCGGCGGCACGAATGGGGGGTCCACCGGCCCGCCGGGCGGGGTGGTTTCAGGGCTGCTCATTGGGGGGCTTTCATGCGTTTTCCATCAACCAGGCGTGCAGCTCTTGCGTGCTGTGCGCGACAAAAAGCGGACCGTGCTCGGCGAAAGCCTCGGGCTCGTGCGCGCCGTAGCTCACCGCCACACGCGGCGTGCCGGCGTTGGCGGCCAGCAGTAGGTCGTGCGTGGTGTCACCAATCATCAGCGTGCGCTCGGGCGCCACGCCCAGTTCGGCCATCAGTTCCTGCAGCATCAGCGGGTGCGGCTTGCTGGCGGTTTCATCGGCGGTGCGGGTGGCGTCGAAGAGGCCGTGCAGCTGCGCGTGCTGCAGCGCATCGTCCAGACCGCGGCGGTTCTTGCCCGTAGCCACGGCCAGCAGGTGCTGGCGCTCCTTCAGAGCATGCAGCATCGGCACCGTGCCGGGAAACAGCACCAGTGCGTCGCGGCTGGCCATGTAGTGATGGCGGTAGCGCTGGCCGAGCTCGGGGTAACGCTCGGGCGCCAGGCCAGGCACGGCGTGCCGCAACGCGTCGTGCAGGCCCAGGCCGATGACGTAGGCCGCGGCCGCGTCGGTGGGCACGGCTGCGCCGATGTCGCGGCAGGCGTCCTGGATGCAGCGCACGATGAGCATGGTGCTGTCGAAGAGCGTGCCGTCCCAGTCGAAGGCGATGAGGTCGTAGCGTCGGGTTCTGTGTCTCGTGGGGCTCATGGGATGTTCAGCGCGGAACGTTCAGCAGTCGGATGCAATCGGCTGGCAGCGGGGCCGTCAGCGTGATGCGCTGGCCGGTGGCGGGGTGGTCGAAAGCCAGCTGCCTGGCGTGCAGGAACATGCGGTCGAAGTGTTGCGCACGGGCAAAGGCCTTGTTGCAGGCGAAGTCGCCGTACTTGGGGTCGCCGACGATGGGGTGGCCCTGGCTGGCCAGGTGCACGCGTATCTGGTGCGTGCGGCCGGTCTTCAGCGTCACGTCCAGCAAGCTCAAGGGCTGGCCGGCCAGCTTCAGCCGCTGCGCCACCTTGACCAGCGTGATGCTGCGCCGGCCGTCGGCGTGGTCGGCGGCGACCACGCGCACGTGGCGTTCACCCTGGGCGTCCATTCCCTTGTGCAGAGCCTGGTCGATGACCTTCAGCTTTTCGGGCCAGGCGCCGAAGACCAGCGCCGAATAACTCTTGCCGGTGTCCCGGCTGCGAAACTGGTCCTGCACCGCCGTCAGCGCGCTGCGCTTCTTGGCCAGCAGCAGCACGCCCGAGGTTTCCTTGTCCAGCCGGTGCACCAGTTCCAAAAAGCGCGCCGTCGGCCGCGCAGAACGCAGCTGCTCGATGACCCCGGAACTCACACCGCTGCCGCCGTGCACCGCCACGCCGGCAGGTTTGGCGATGGCGAGCAGGTGTTCGTCTTCCAGCAGCACCGGGAATTCTCGCGCCGGCGCGCGTGGGGCGGTGGACGGCTCGGGCAGGCGCATTGGCGGCACGCGCACATCGTCGCCCTCGGCGATGCGGCTGTCTGCGCTGGCCCGGCCCTTGTTCAGGCGAACCTCGCCAGAACGGATGACGCGGTAGATGTGCGTCTTGGGCACGCCCTTCAGCACCCGCAACAGAAAGTTGTCCAGTCGCTGGCCTGCCGATTCGGCGTCCACGCACAGGTGTCGCACCGCAGGGGCTGCCGCGCCGGCTTTGGCCGTGGCAGCTGTCACGGCGGCTTTGTCCCCTATAATCTGCCGCTCCACGTTTGCGCTGTAAGTGCTTGATTTATCGGAGTTTACTCGGGCCTTCCCGATGTAGACGTGGAGCGCAGCAGGTGGGGCATGAGCCCCCGGCTCGCAAAAAGAGTGATGCAACGCCCGCAGCAGGCGTTCGGGCCGGGGCCCCAGAGGTACCCGGCAGTCCGAAGCTGCAGGTGGCAGAGAAACAAAGAAGAACCCTGTCTCGCCCCAAGGCAAGACAGCCGTGAACATTCGTGGTGGCAGAGCGCCTGAGCTCCAGCAGTGCAGGCCCACTGCCACCCGCGCCCGGTGCGCCCAGCAGTCCATGCAGTTTTCGTCTCCCCACCACCCCCAGACACGCGCCAAGGCGCCGCGGCCTTGTGCCGCGTGCGCCTGCGGCCCCGTGACAGGGACACTGCCGCGTGATCCGTGGCAGCCAGGGTCGACGGCGCATGCCTCTGCTGCCGCGCCCGAAGCGCACGCGCCAACGCTGCGCCGCTAGCCGCCCACCCGGCGGCACGCACGCAGTCCAGGGCATTTCGCGCCGTCGGTTTTTCCGCGTTTTTCGTGCATCTGTGTGAGATCGGGTGTCGCCACCGGGCGAACCCTCGCAGGAGTGCACATGAAACGCATGCTGATCAACGCCACGCAGCCGGAAGAGCGGCGCCTGGCCATCGTCGACGGGCAGAAACTGCTCGACTTCGAAACAGAAATCGAAGGGCGCGAACAGCGCAAGGGCAACATCTACAAGGCGCTCATCACGCGCGTCGAGCCCAGCCTGGAAGCCTGCTTCGTCGACTACGGCGAAGACCGCCACGGCTTCCTGCCCTTCAAGGAAATCAGCAAGAACTACTTCCGCGAGGGCGCCGACGTCAAGAACGCGCGCATTCAGGATGTCGTCAAGGAAGGCGACGGCCTGCTCGTACAGGTGGACAAGGAAGAGCGCGGCAACAAGGGTGCGGCGCTCACCACCTTCGTCAGCCTGGCCGGGCGCTACCTGGTGCTGATGCCCAACAACCCGCGTGGCGGCGGCGTCAGCCGGCGCATCGAGGGCGAGCAGCGCGAAGAGCTGAAGGAAAACCTCGACCAGCTCGAATATCCAAAGGGAATGTCGCTGATCGCGCGCACGGCTGGCATCGGCCGCAGCGCCGAAGAGCTGCAGTGGGACCTGAACTACATGCTCAAGCTCTGGGACGCCATCGACGGCGCTTCCAAGGGCGGCAAGGGCGCCTACCTGATCTACCAGGAAAGCAGCCTCGTCATCCGCGCCATCCGCGACTACTTCACCGCGGACATCGGCGAGATCCTGATCGACACCGACGACATCTACGACCAGGCGCTGCAGTTCATGACCCACGTCATGCCCGAGACAGCCAACCGTGTGAAGCGCTACCGCGACGACGCCGCGCTGTTCAGCCGCTTCCAGATCGAACACCAGATCGAAACGGCCTTCAGCCGCACCGTGAACCTGCCCTCGGGCGGCGCCATCGTCATCGACCACACCGAAGCGCTGGTCAGCGTGGACGTGAACTCGGCGCGCAGCACCCGCGGCAGCGACATCGAAGAAACCGCCACGCGCACGAACCTGGAGGCCGCCGACGAAGTGGCGCGCCAGATGCGGCTGCGCGACCTGGGCGGGCTCATCGTGGTCGACTTCATCGACATGGAAGAGAGCAAGAACCGCCGTGAGGTGGAACAGCGCCTGCGTGACGCGCTGCGCTCCGACCGTGCGCGCGTGCAGTTCAGCACCATCAGCAAGTTCGGCCTGCTGGAACTCAGCCGCCAGCGCCTGCGGCCGGCGCTGAGCGAAGGCAACCACATCACCTGCCCGCGCTGCAACGGCACCGGCCACATCCGCGACACTGAAAGCTCGGCGCTGCAAATCTTGCGCATCATCCAGGAAGAAGCGCTGAAGGAAAACACTGCCGCCGTGCACGTGCAGGTGCCGGTGGAAGTGACGAGCTTCCTGCTCAACGAGAAGCGCAGCGAGATCACCAAGATCGAACTGAAGCAGCGCGTGACTGTGCTGCTGGTGCCGAACAAGCACCTGGAAACGCCGAACTACAAACTCGAGCGGCTGCGCCACGACGACCCGCGTCTGGAAAGCCTGCAGGCCAGCTACACGATGATCGAGGAGCCGGACGACGAGGTCGGCATCACGCGTCGTGAAAAGGCCAAGCCGAAGCAAGAGCCGCTGATCAAGGGCGTGTTGCCCGACCAGCCGGCCCCGCCCGCACCGCCGCCGATGCCGGCACCCTTGCCGACAGCGGTGCCGAAACCCACGCCGGCCGCGGCGCAAATGGCCGCCCCTGTGTCCGCACCCGTGTACGCCCCGGCTCCTGCGGCAGGCGGTGGATTTTTCGCCTGGGTGGGCCGCTTGTTTGGCGGCGCCCCGACACCGACACCCACTGCTGTGGCCACGCCCGTGCAAGGGCCGGCGACAGCCACGCCGCCCGCCCCTGCGCCCGAGAAGCGCGATGGTCGGCGTGGTGAACGCGGCGGACGCGGGGGTCGCGGGGGTGAGCGCGGTACTGAGCGCGGTACCGAGCGCGGTACTGAGCGCGGTACCGAGCGCGGTACTGAGCGCAGCGCCGACAGCAATGGCGAGCGCAGCAGCGAACGTGGTGGCCGCGGTGGCCGCGAACGTGGCGAACGTGAAGGCAGCGGACGCGGGGGCCGTGAAGGCCGCGACAACCGGCAGCCGCGCCCGGAAATGGCAGCAGGCGAAGGCGCCACAGCCGTGGCTCGCGAAGAGCTCGCGCCGCGAACTGCGGAGCGTGCCGAACGCGGTGAACGCGGTGAACGCACCCCCGAGCGCAATGGAGGCCGTGGCCCGCGCTCTGAGCGCAACAGCACCGCGCAGACCGAGGCCCGCATCGAAGAACTGGCGCTGGACGGCAGCAGTGCTGCGCACCCCCCCCTGGGCGGTCTGCCCGGCACCGAAACCCCTGCCGGTGAAGGTGAAGGCGGACGCCGCCGTCGCCGCCGTGGTGGCCGCGACCGTGGCGAAGGCCGCAGCGATGAAGGCCCGATCACCGAGAGTGGCGAAGCCTCTGTGCTGAGCGAAGGCTCAATCCCGAGCGAAGGCACCGAGGCGACGGCTCCTCGCACTGAACGTGAGGCCCCAGCGCCCATCAGCGATGCTGAAGGTGGTGAGCGTGAATCCCGTGGCCGCCGCCGTGGTGGCCGTGGTCGCGACCGCCAACGCGACGTCCGCGAAGGCGCGCCCGGTGAAACTGGTGAAGTTGGCGAGAGCGAGCCGGCACCCGCCGCACTGATGCCGGCCCAGCACGACGATGGCAAAGCGCAACCTGAAACGCTGGTGCCTGCGGCCGCGGCCGAAACCATCGAGCCGGCGTATGGACTTGCGCCAGTCAGCACTCCGGCTGCTGTCGCAGAGCCGGTAGCGGTAGCACCCGTTGCCCCAGCGCCCGCGCAGAGCGCGCCCGTCGCTGTCTTGCCCGTCGCTGTCGCGCCCAGGTTGATCGCGCCCTTCGTGCTGCCTCTCGGCGACCTGCAGGCCCTGGCCGCGCAAGCCGGCCTGGAATGGGTGGGTTCCGACGCCGACAAGGTGGCCGTTGCCCACGCTGCGATGGCGGCCGAACCGAAGCCCAGCCACGTGCCGCGTGCACCCAAGTTGCCGGTGGTAGTGGACGAAGGCCCGCTGGTGCTGGTGGAAACACGCAAGGACCTGTCGCAACTGAAGCTGCCCTTCGACCACAGCGCTGCAGGCTGAGATCGTTGGCGTCGTTTTCGACGCCGCGCAGCGAAAAAGGGCTCCGCGTGCGGAGCCCTTTTTTCTTGGCGTCTTGGCGTCTTGGCGTCTTGGCGATCTCTCAGCTCAGGGCAAACGCTCCAGCGCGCGCTGGTAGACCGCGTCGTGCATCAGCTCGTCCCAGGTCAGCGGCGCGGTCTGCGGCAGCAGGGCCAGACGGCGCAGTTCGCTGTCGGGGCTGGGCTGCCACTGACCTTGTTCGGCAGCGCGCGCCAGGCCGTCGAGTAATGCATCCACCGGCGCGCCGTCATCGTGCAGCGACTGGTTGCACAGCAACACCAGGTCGCAGCCGCCGTTCAACGCCAGCGTGGCGGCTTCGGTAGTGCTGAGCAGCGAGCCCTGCAGCCAGCGTGCACCTTCCATGCTCAGGTCGTCGGTGAACACCGCGCCAGTGAAACCGCAGCGGCCACGCAGCACGTCTTTCAGCCAGCGCTCTGAATAGGTGGCCGGGCGCGCATCAACCTTGGGGTAGACGACGTGGGCCGTCATCACCGCCGTGAGCGTGGCCGAAAGCCATTCGTAAGGCCGTGCGTCGTCAGCCAGGATGGCCTTCAGGCTGCGCTTGTCCACCGGCACGGCCATATGGCTGTCGGCAGCCGCGTAGCCGTGGCCGGGAAAATGTTTACCGCAGTGCGCCATGCCGGCGAGCAGCTGGCCGTGAGCCACGCTTTTGGCCAGCAACGCCACAACACGCGGGTCGCGGTGGAAGGCGCGGTCGCCGATGACGCCGCTGGGGCCGTGGTCGAGGTCGAGCACAGGCGCGAAGCTGAAGTCCACACCGCAGGCGCGCAGCTCGGCGGCCAAGACAAAGCCCAAAGCGCTGGCGGCATCGGTGGCCGTCATCGCATCCTTCATCCACAGCTCGCCCAAAGCGCGCATGGCGGGCAACGCCGTGAAGCCATCGGTACGAAAACGTTGCACCCGGCCGCCTTCGTGGTCGACGCAGATCAACAGGTCAGGCCGCAGCTTCTTGATGGCCGCGGTGAGTTCGGTCAGCTGCAGGCGATGCTCGAAGTGGCGCGCGAACAGCACCACGCCGCCGGTCAAAGCGTGCTTCAGGCGGCGGCGATCGTCCTTGTTCAGCGTGGTGCCGGCGATGTCGAGCATCACCGGGGCATGGTTCAAGTTCATGGGCAGACTCATGGTGTGCTGGCGCGTTTTTCGACGACGACGAAAGAGGCCGCGTAGTCGGTCTCGTCCGTCACGGTGACATGGCCCACTAGGCCGCGTGCCTCGAACCACACCGCCAGTTCGCCCGACAGGTGAAGCACGGGCTTGCCACTCGCTTGATTGAGTATCTGGCAGGCCTTCCACGTCATGGGCGCGCGTATGCCCAGGCCGATCGCTTTGGAGAAGGCTTCCTTGGCCGAAAAGCGGGTGGCCAGGAAACGCAGGCCGCGTGCTTCCACGCGCGCACGGCGGGCCTGGAAAACACGCAACTCGTCCGGGCCCAGCACGCGTTCGGCAAAACGGTCGCCGCCGCGCCGCGCCACAGTGGCCGCAATGCGCCGGATGTCGCAGACGTCGGTGCCGATGCCGTAGATCACGGGCGCGGCGCGCCTTGGGCAATGCAGGCGCGGTACAGGCGCACGGTCTCGGCGAGGCCGAACTCCAGCGCGTCGCCGATGAGCGCATGGCCGATGGAAACCTCCCGCACGCCTTCCACGGCACGCAGGAAAGCGGCGAGGTTGTCGCGGTTGAGATCGTGCCCCGCGTTGACACCCAGGCCGACGGCATGGGCTGCCGCAGCCGCTGCAGAAAAGCGGGCGATCTGTGCGCCCTGCCCTTCGCGACCCCAGGCCGCGGCATAGGGCTCAGTGTAGAGCTCGATGCGATCGGCACCGACCCCGCGCACGTCGGCCATCACGCCCGGCTCGGCATCCATGAAGAGGCTCACGCGCACACCCAGGGCATGGCATTCATCGATCAGCGGGCGCAGGCGGTCGCCGTCGGCGGCCAGGTTCCATCCGTGATCTGACGTGAACTGGTCTTCGCTGTCGGGCACGAAGGTGGCCTGGTGAGGCCGCATCCCTTTGGCCGACAGCGCACGGACGAACCCCATCAGGTTCTGGAACGGGTTGCCCTCGATGTTGTATTCGGCCTGCGGCCAGTCTTGCAACAGCGCGGCGATGTCGTGCACATCGTGGGCGCGGATGTGGCGCTCGTCCGGGCGCGGGTGCACGGTGATGCCGTCGCAGCCGGTCTGCAGGCACAGCGTGGCCGCGCGCACGACGCTGGGTATGCCCAGATGCCGCGTGTTTCGCAGGTAGGCCACCTTGTTGACGTTGACCGACAGCGCAGTGCCGCGTGCGTCTTGCGTGTCGGAAGAGATCAGAGGGTTCATCGCGTGTCCACCAGCCGCTGCACGCCACGCCAAACTTCGCGGGTGCGCAGTGGCATGGGCCCCAGATGATAGTGAAGCAGGCTGCGCAAAGGGCGAAGCAGGGCGGCGGCCACGGGCGAGCACGCAGCACGCAGGGCGGCAATGCTGCCGGCCTGGCCGTGGTGGGACAGCGCGGCTTCCAACGCCTGCCAGGTGCTGCCCGCCAAACCGTCACGTTGCGTCACGAGTCCGGCCTCGGCCCGCAAGGTGTAGCAGCTCTCAGGCTCCAACGCCTCGGCGGTGAGCGTGGCGCTGTTCAGCTCCGGCAGCCAGCCCAGTTCACGCAGCAGCACGAGTTCGAAAGCGCGCAGTGCAGGGGCTTCCTCATCACCTTCGCCCAGCGCCGCCAGCGTGTCGGCATAGGCATCGAACAGCACGGGGTGGGGGTCCTGCCGCGCCAGCAGTTTCAAAAGCAGTTCGTTGGCGTAGAAGCCCGAGAACATCGAAGGTGCGCCGAGCAGCGGCTGGCCACCGGCCCATTCGGCGCTGCGCAGGTTGAAGATCTCGGCGGCCGCATCCGTCGGCGCCTTGCCCAGTTGCGCCAGGATGGGCTGGAACGGCAACAGCACCGCGCGGAAGTTCGACGTGGGCCGCTTTGCGCCCTTGGCCGCCACCACCACCCGGCCCTGGGCGCGCGTGAAAAGCTCGACGATGAGACTCGTCTCGCTCCAGTCGTGCTGATGCAGCACGTAGGCCAGCAGCGGCGGTGAGCGGCCGACGGTGGGCCGCCCCAAGGCGGTCAGTTCCCGTTTGGCGGCGACACGAAGCTTCTTGGGGCCTTCATCACTCGTAGCCATAGCTGCGCAGGTGGGCCTCGTCGTCGGCCCAGCCCGAACGCACCTTCACCCACAACTCCAGGAACACCTTGGCTTGCCACAGGTGCTCGAGCTCCTGGCGCGCCTCGCTGCCGATGCGCTTCAGGCGTTCACCGCCATCGCCGATGACCATGCCCTTGTGCGCGTCGCGTTCCACGACGATGCTCGCGGCAATGCGGCGCAGGTTGCCTTCTTCCTCGAACTTGTCGATCACCACGGTGCAGTTGTAGGGCAGCTCGTCGCCGGTCAGGCGGAAGAGCTTTTCGCGGATCATTTCGCTGGCCAGGAAGCGATCGCTGCGGTCGGTGAGCGCGTCTTCTTCGTAGAACCAG
>Ga0209490_10006573_pt1 | contig 10472 bp, 10 predicted proteins | sample MAT06_FD_187209 | JGI IMG/M metagenome (GOLD analysis project Ga0209490, IMG submission 187209) | Freshwater microbial communities from Lake Fryxell liftoff mats and glacier meltwater in Antarctica - MAT-06 (SPAdes) (version 2) | ecosystem: Environmental > Aquatic > Freshwater > Ice > Liftoff...
AACTGTCGGACCGCAAGGGCGTGGCCGTGCCCGAGGCGGTGGTGCCGGTCTCGGCGCTGACGCCCAAGGACCGCGAGGACCTGGCCTTCGCCCTGCGCATCGGCGTCGACTGGGTGGCGCTCAGCTTCGTGCAGAAGGCCGAGGACATGGCCGAGCTGAAGCAGATCGTGAAGGGCCGCGCCGCCTGTCTGGCCAAGATCGAAAAGCCGCAGGCGCTGGCGGAGCTAGAGAGCATCCTCGACTATTGCGACGGTGTGATGGTGGCGCGCGGCGACCTCGGCGTCGAACTGGAGCCCGAAGAGGTTCCGGTGGCCCAGAAGCAGATCATCCGCGCCGCCCGACGTCGCGGCGTGCCGGTGATCGTGGCGACCCAGATGCTGGAATCCATGACGTCATCGCCGGCCCCGACGCGGGCCGAGGCCTCGGACGTGGCCAATGCCGCCTATGAGGGGGCCGACGCCCTGATGCTGTCGGCCGAAACGGCGTCCGGCGACTATCCGCTGGAATCGGTCGGGGTGATGAGCCGGATCATCGAGCGGGTCGAGCAGGACCCGCTCTGGCCCAGCCTGATGGACGCCGAACACGCCGGCATGGACGACATCGACGCCGATGCCCTGGTGGCCGCCGCGCGCAAGGCGGCCGAGGCCCAGTCGACGGCCTGTATCGTGGTGTTCACGACCCTGGGCGGGACGGCGCGGCGGATGGCGCGCGAGCGGCCGTTGCAGCCGGTACTGGCCCTGACGCCCAACCCCGACACGGCGCGGCGGCTGTCCCTTGTCTGGGGGCTGGAGACCCGGCTGGGCAAGGAGCCGACGTCGCTGGAGGATGTGACCGAGGACGCGGTCAACAGCGCGGTCGAATACGACATGGCGCAACCGGGCCAGCGAATCCTGATCCTGGCCGGAACGCCCTTCGGCGCGCCGGGGGCTGCGAATCTGCTGCGACTGGCCCATGCTCCGGCGAAGGCGAAGCGCTGAACCCGCCTCCTCCCCCCTTTGGGGGAGGGGGACCATCCGAAGGATGGTGGAGGGGGCGGTGACGAGCGCCGGTGGATGGGATTGCCCCTCCACCGCTTCGCGGTCCCCCTCCCCCACGAGGGCGAGGAGACGTAGGGAATGATCAAATACATCGGCTCGAAACGGGCGTTGCTGACGCAGATCGCGACCGCGATCCGGGGCCAGCTGCCTGACGGCGGGACGGTGTGCGACCTGTTTTCCGGCAGCGCTCGCGTCGGTCACGCCCTGAAGCGCGAGGGGTTCCGGGTTTGGTCGAACGACCACAACGCCTATGCCCACACCCTCGCCACGGCCTATGTGCAGGCGGACCGGGACCGCTGGCTGGACCGGGCCGAGGCTGTGCTGGCCGAACTCAGGACCGTGAGGCCCGAGGCAGGCTGGTTCACGAAAACCTTCTGCGAGGACGCCCGCTATTTCACGCCGCAGAACGGCGCCGTGATCGACGCCATGCGTGACCGGATCGCGGCCCTGGCGCTGGAGCCCGAGCTGGAGGCGATTGTTCTGGTCAGCCTGATGGAGGCCGCCGACCGGGTGGATTCCACGGCCGGTCTGCAGATGGCCTATATGAAACAGTGGGCCGCGCGGGCGCTGAAGCCGCTGGAGCTACGGATGCCCGCCATTTTGCCGGGCGTGGCGGACGGGCCATGCAAGGCGACCCGGGCCGACGCCGTCGCACTGGCCCCGCAGGTCGAGGCCGATCTGGTCTATCTGGACCCGCCGTACAACCAGCATTCCTATCTCGGCAACTATCACTGCTGGGAGAGCCTGGTGCTGTGGGACCGGCCCGAGACCTATGGCATCGCCAACAAGCGGATCGACGTCCGCACCCGCAAGAGCGCCTTCAACAGCAAGCCGGGGATCGCACCCGCCCTCCAGTCCGTGATCGAAGGGCTAAAGGCCCCGAACCTGATCGTGTCTTTCAACGACGAGGGCTATCTGGACCGCGACCAACTGGTCGGCATGCTGTCTGGCCGGGGTGAGGTGCAGGTCATCGAGATCGCCCGCCCGCGCTACGTCGGGGCGCGCATCGGCATCCATAATCCGAAGGGCGAAAAGGTCGGGGCTGTGGGCCGGCTGCGGAATGTCGAATATCTGTTCGTGGTCAGCGACCGCCCCGTCACCCTGGCCGATGCGGCGTAAGGGGGGGACGTGAGCGGCATTATTGGTCCAGAAGCGCCCGGATCGGGGCCCAACTGCGGCGATGGGCGGGGCAGGGGCCCAGCGTCCGCAACGCTTCGGAATGCACCGGCGCGTTGTAGCCCTTGTGGCCGGCGAAGCCGTAGCCCGGGTATTCCGCATCCAGATCGACCATCAGCCGGTCCCGCGCCGTCTTGGCCAGGATCGAGGCCGCCGCGATGGACAGCGACAGGCCGTCGCCGCCGACCACGGTCTGGATCGGGCACGGCAGTTTGAAGCGGTAACTTCCATCTACCAGCGCCGCGACGGGCGGGATCGCCAGCGCCTCGATCGCCCGGCACATGGCCAGGCCGGTGGCGTGCAGGATGTTCAGCTCTTCGATCTCCTCGACCGAGGCGAAACCGACGCCCCAGGCCAGGCTGCGGGCCTTGATCTCGACCTCCAGCGCTTCGCGGCGGGCGTGGGTCAGGGCCTTGGAGTCGTCGATGCCGGCGGGCAGGTCGTCGAGGTTCAGGATCACCGCCCCCGCCGATACCGGCCCGGCCCAAGGCCCGCGTCCGGCCTCGTCGACGCCGCAGACCGGTCCGCCGCTGGACTGAATCAGGCGGATTTCGAGCGCCAGCGTCGGGAAGGAGCGCGCAGCCGCTGTGCCCTTGGGCGTCGCCTTCTTCGACGGGGTCTTTCGGGCGGCGGTCACGACCCGGCCATCGCACGAACCTCGGCGTGGCGGAAGCATTCGACGCCGTGGTCGTTGACCATGCCGACGGCCTGCATGAAGGCATAGACGATCACGGGGCCGCAGAAGCTGAAGCCGCGGGCCTTCAGAGCCTTGGCCATCGCTTCAGACTCCGGCGTCTGCGTCGGCCGTCCGGCGCTGTCGGGCCAGGCGTTCTGGATCGGTGCCCCGCCCACGAACGACCACAGCCATTCGCTGAAGTCCTCGCCGCTGTCCCGCATTTCCAGCCAGACCTTCGCGCCCTTGATGGCGCTGTTGATCTTGGCCTGCGAGCGGATGATGCGGGCGTCGCCCAGCAACCGTTCGATGTCGGCCTCGCCGTAGGCCGCGACCTTGACCGGATCGAAGCCGTCGAAGGCGTCGCGCATCCCCTCGCGCTTTCTCAGGATGGTGATCCACGCCAGCCCGGCCTGGAACCCGTCCAGCACCAGCTTCTCCCACAGCGCCCGCGCGTCATACTCGGGCACGCCCCATTCCCCGTCGTGATAGGCGACGTACAGCGGATCGGTCCCGCACCAGGCGCAGCGGTGGAGTGAGTCGGGCATGGGAGGAGGGTAGCGGTTTGGAGGCGTATTGGGAGGTCCGCTTGCGGGCGCTTCGTGGACATAGAGGAGTTCAGTATGCCAGTAGAAGATGTGAGGCATTCGTTCGCGGGAGGTTGCGATTAAAGCGAACCTGCACTGGATACCGGCTCTTCTCGTGATGGGGTGTGCCACGGTGTCGCCGCCAGAAGGAGGCGAAGCAGCGGTCCTCTCGGCCGACGAGCAGCAGCGAGCTATGGTGGCGGCAGCCGATGTGGCTGGCTTGGAAAGGCTTGCGCACGCGAACCTGCGGATCAACGCGCCGGGAGGCCGCGTCCTCGCGCGCGAGCAGTTTCTCGCGAACATGCGCAACGGCGAGATCGCCACGGAACAGTTCCAGCGCACGCCGGAAGAGGTTCGCATCAGCGGCGGCATTGCGGTCGTAATGGGCGGGGAAGTTTTTACGCCCGTCGCGACGAGCGAACTTGGACGAACCTTTGGACCAGTGCCGCTGCAAAGAAGATACACCAACGTGTATGTGTGGGAGGCAGGTCGCTGGCAGTGGCTTGCTCGCCATGCAAACGTCGTCCCTCCTAGCACTCGCTAGGCCCGCTCCACCCACAGCGGACCCACGACTACTCACCCCACCTCCGCGAATGCCCGCACAGGGAACGTCCCGAACGCCTTCACCTTCGGCGGGGCGGCCGTGAAGCGGAACCCCGCGTCCGGCAGCAACTCCAGCCCGCGCATATGCTCGCAGATCGGGATGCCCGCCCCCAGCAGCACGGTGTGGGCCGGGCGGGCGCGGGTGCGGGTGTCGTCGATGTTGTGAGAGTCGATGCCGACCAGGGCGGCACCCGCCTGAACCAGCAAGGCCGCGGCGGCTTCGGTCAGGAAAGGGTGGCCCTCGAAATAGGCGTCGGTGCGCCAGTGGCGGGCCCAGCCGGTATGGACCAGCACGGCCTTGCTGCGGACATCCAGCCCCGCGAACCGGTCGGCGTCGATGGCCTGAATGTCAGGGGCGCGAACCACGATCCCGCGCAGGGCGGCGACGCGGTCGAGGCCGACGTCGCTGAGGTCCTCGCCGTCGGCATAGCGGTGGAAGGGGGTGTCCAGATAGGTGCCGGTGTTGCCGACCATCTCGATCCGGCCGATCTGGAACTCCGTGCCGGGGTCATAGTGGGCGCGCGAGGCCTCGCGGCTGAGGTGGTCGCAGATCAGCGGCGCGGGCAGGCCCTTGTAGGTGATCATGCCGGCTTCGATCGTGTGGCTGAGGTCGATCAGGGGCATGGGCGGGTCCGGCCAAAGGGGAGGAGCCGCGATGATGGGCGTGGGGCCCTTTGCGGTCAAAGCCGGTTTGAACGCCGGGGATCGGGCGCGCTGTTGGACGACCGATACGAAACCGCGCAACCTCTGGCCCTGCCCGTCAAGGTTCGGCTTGGGGCATCGTAAGGCATCGGATGTTCAGTGTCGTCATCGTCGTCCTGATCGGGTCGCTGTCGGGCGGCATGCAGGACATCGCCACGCCCGGGCCGGGCGTGTGCGAGATCGCTCCGGATGCCCCCTATCTGAACCCCCGACTGCCGCTGGGCCGCCTCGGCTTCGCCCGGCGTCCGCGCTGTTATACGACGCTGGCCCCGCCGCCGCGCCCGAACGGGGGCGGCACGATGCACTCTACGTCCAAGGGCGGACGATCGTGGTAGGGGGCACCGGTGCGGGTTGAGCCGCTGCGGATCGACGTCGTTCCACCCGAGGTCATTGTCCTGCCGTCGGCGGTGACGGTCGAACCGCCGCGTTTGGTCGCGGTTGCGCCCCTCGGTGACTAGATCGGCGTGAGCCATGCTGGCCTGCGGACCACGACGGCGCACCTGCCCAGGATCAACGGACCGTCCCGCCGATTCAGCCCGACAGTCAAGCTCTTGCTCCTTGGCTGTTACGATGTAACATGACGCCACCCGATCACCCAACCGGCGGTCAGCTTTTCTGGCCAACGTCCCGGCTACTGGAGTTTACCATGCCCACCGCCCGATTGTTTGCCTTCGTCGCCCCTGCCATCCTCGCATTCTCCCTGGGCGTGTCAGGTCCGACCGAGGCGCAGACGCGCGGCACGGTCGCGGCCTTCGGGGGAGCCACGGCGACACCCGCAGTGCATCGGACAGTGTCCTTCGTAACCGAGGCGCCAGCTGCGGGCGGATCTCTGGTCCTGCCGCTCGCCGTGGCCACCGATCTCGAGGCCTTGGCAGCCTTGGGCTCCGAAGAGCGGGCAGCGGTGGCTCGCGCCGTGGCTTCGGCGCGATTTTCCTATGCTGGCGGCCAGACGCTGTCGCTGCGGGGTATCGGCGAGTGGGACCGTATCCTCGTCCTCGGCCTCGGCCAGACGCGCGACAGCGCCGCAGTGCAACGGGCGGGGGCCGTCGCCGGTCGCGCCCTGATCGGCGAGGCGGGGCGCGTCACCGTCCTGGCCGGAAGCCTGACGGCTGAGGGCGTAGCCGAGATGGCGGTGGGTCTGGGCCTGGGCGAATATCGGTCCGACCTCTACAATTCCGCCGGCCGCAACCGCGCCGCGCCCCAGCCGACGACCCTCGTGTCGAGCGCCGCCGCCGAGGCGGAAGGTCTGTATGGTCGTCGTGGTCGGGCCCTTGTGGAAGCCATGGCCTGGACCCGCGACGTGTCCAACGAACCCGCCAATATCATTTATCCCGAGAGTTTCGTGGAGCGCGCCCGCACGGCCTTCGCTGGCATCCCCGGCGTCCGCATCGAGGTGCTGGATGTCCCCGCCATGGAAAGGCTCGGCATGGGGGCTATCCTGGGTGTGGGGCGCGGCTCGGTGCGCCCGCCCCGCATGCTGATCGTCCGCTACCAGGGGGCCGGCGCGCCGGAAGGCGGCCCGCTGGTGCTGGCCGGCAAGGGGATCACCTTCGACAGCGGTGGAATCTCGATCAAGGCCGCCGCCGGAATGGGGAATATGAAGATGGACATGTCGGGTGCCGCCAGCATCACCGGCGCGGTCCTCGCCCTCGCCCGGTCCGGGGCACCGGTCAATGTGGTGGCCATCTCCGCCCTGGCCGAGAACATGCCCGACGGGAACGCCATCCGGCCGGCAGATGTGCTGACGGCCATGAACGGCAAGACTATCGAGATCATCTCGACCGACGCCGAGGGGCGGCTGGTGCTCGCCGACGCCTTTGTCTGGGCCGAGACCAATCTGCAGCCGGCGGCCATCGTTGATGTGGCGACCCTGACAGGGTCTGTCGGAACGGCCCTGGGCGACGACTACGCCGGACTGTTCAGCCGCCACGACGATCTGGCGGCCCAGCTGGATGCCGCCGGGGAGGCGACGGGAGAAACCCTGTGGCGACTGCCCCTGCATCCCTCCTATGCGTCCGATATGGCCTCGACGATCGCCGACATAAAGAATACCTCGGACGGCGGGGCCGGGGCCGGTACGGGAGCCCATTTCCTGGGCGAGTTCGTCAGCCGTGATATCCCCTGGGCCCACTTGGACATCGCCAATGTGGCCTACGGCGGTGCCAGCGATTTCAAGCCGGCCGGTTCGGCCGGTTTCGCCGTGCGGCTGCTAGAGCGTTTCGTGCTCGACTGGCGACCCATCGCCCGCGGACCCGGCACCGGCGGTAGCTGAGGCCGTCCGTCAACCGCGAGGCCGGTGAAGAGGCGAACCGGACAAGGCCCGGGATGCCTTCGCCGACGACGGTGCTTCGGTCACGACGGCAGCCACTCCGGCCAGCGGACCTCGACCGTTCGACCGTCAACGGTCAGCGCCCCGTCCAGCCGGTCCAGCCGCAGCGCGGCCATGGCCGCGCCATCGCGACCGCTGAGGACCTCCCCGGCGCGCAGTTCCCCTTTCAGCACCTCGGCCCCGAAAGCGGGGGCCGGGCCGTCGAAGGCCAGCGGCAGCATCCGCTTCTTGATGTCCCCGCGCCGCTTCATCCGTGACGTGGTCTCCTGGCCGACGAAACAGCCCTTCCGGAAGTCGATGCCGTTGAGCAGGTCGAAATTCGCCTCGATCGGATAGATCTTGTCGGAAGGGGCGTCGGCGGCGGGATCGGGGACGCCGACCGCCAGCCTATGGGCCTGCCAGTCGTCCTCGGTCGCATCGGTCGTGGCCTCATCACCGAGGCGGCGACCGCCGAGCGCGGGCAGGCGGGGGTCGGGGACGAAGCCCTCTGCCAGGTCGCCGCCCCAGGCCGCGAAGACCGGACGGTCGTCCGTCTCGACCGTGACCTGGGCCCGCAGCCGGTACATGGCCAGCCTTTGGAGCAGGGCGTCGCGGCGGTCGGCGGCGACATCAAGCGTGACGCCGTCGCCCTCGCCCCACAGGAACAGATCGAACAACAACCGCCCCGGCGGCGACAGCAGGGCGCCGAAGCGGAGCGCGCCGGGCACCAGGGTCTCGATGTCCTGGGTCAGGAGGGTGTGCAGAAAGGGCTTGGCGTCCGGGCCGGAGACCCGGATCAGGGCGCGGCTGTCGAGGCGGGCGATATGCGAGGTCATGGGGCCTAGATAGGCGATGTCTCGTCCCCGCGCCAAAGGCGGGGGAGAAGACATGGCGAGAATCCGTATACGGTCCAACCATGGCGAGCCGGTTTCCCATTCTCTACATCGCCGAGGCCGATCCGGAAGACGCCGTCCTGTCGTGCGGGGTGCTGTCGTATCTGGTCGAGGCCATGCCGCAGGCCGGCTTCACCGTGGTCGGCTCACCGGCCAGCGCCCCCCTGTTCGCCGACACGCCCCGGCTGGACCGGCTGATCGTGCTGGAGCGCGAGGGTCATTTCGAGTGGCTGGGGCTGTGGAGCCAGGTCCGCGCCATCAACTGGGGGCTGGTGGTCGACATGCGGGGCTCGGCCCTGTCCGGCCAGCTGAAACGGCAGAAACGGGCGGTGCGGGGCGAGCGGGAGGCGGGGGTCCATGCGGTCGAGCTGGCGGCCCGCGTCCTCAGGCTCGACGACGTGCCGGTGCCGAAGCTGTATTTTTCCGATGAGACGATGGCCGCCGCCGACGCCCTTGTCCCACCGGCCGAAGGGCCGATCCTCGCCGTCGCTCCGGGCGCGGACTGGATGGGGAAACAGTGGCCGGCCGAGCGCTTCGCCAAGGTGGCCGGGCCCCTGCTGGCCGAGGACGGGCCGCTGAAGGGCGGGCGGCTGATGATCGTCGGCGACGAGGGCGACCGCGACACGGCCCATACGGTGCGTCTCGCCGTCAAGCGCGACCGGGTCATCGAACTGCAGGGCCGGCTGACCCCGCTGCAGACGGCGGCGGCGCTGCGGCACGCGGCGCTCTATGTCGGCGGAGACTCTCTGTGGACCCAGCTGGCGGTGGCGGCGGGCGTCCCGACGCTGGCGGTGTTCGGCCCCTCGGACGAGGCCGAGCGGGGTCCCTGGGGCGGCGTGACGGTGCGCGGGCCGCGCTCGGTCGAGGAGTTCCGCAAGATCGATCCGCGCCTGAACCAGGCCATACTGCACATGAACGACCTGCCCGCCGACCGGGTGCTGAAGGCGGCGGTGAAGCTGCTGGCCGGGCGTTTCGCAGGCTAGGTTACGGCGCCGCCGGGACTGGCCACACGCCGCGCCGGGTCGCCCGCCGCAACCGCGCGACGCGCCAAACCTCAGATCGAGAAGCTGACCCCGCAGCCGCAGCTTGAGGAGGCGTTCGGGTTGCGCACGACGAACTGGGCACCGGCCAGTTCGTCGACGAAGGCGATCTCGGAGCCCTTGAGCAAGGGCAGGGAGACGGGGTCGATCAGCGCGACCTGACCGTCGGCCTTGATATGGATGTCGTCGGCTTCGGCAGTCTGGACCAACTCCATCCGATACTGGAAACCGGAGCAGCCGCCGCCGTCGACGGCCACGCGCAGCATGACGGGATGGCCCTCGTCCTCACCGAGCCGGGCCAGTCGCCGGGCCGCGCTTTCGGACAACGACAGGCCGTGCCCGCCGTTCGCCGGCGAGATCTGGAAGACGGGCGTGGATTGGACGGTGCTCACAGGGGCCTATATGAGGCGTCGGCGGGCGTTCGCAAAGCCCCGCCTGTCGAAAGAGCCCTTCCTCTTGATCCCCGAGCGCGCGCCGTATGCCGAATATCCCGAGCACAGCCGCGGCCGGCTGACGCCCGAGCCGATCAGTCGCACGCGCAACGCCTATGCCCGGGACCGCGACCGGATCATCCACGCCACCGCCTTTCGCCGTCTTAAGGAAAAGACCCAGGTCTTCGTGGCGCATGAAGGCGACCACTACCGCACCCGCCTGACCCACAGCCTCGAAGTGGCGCAGATCGCGCGGTCGCTGGCCCATGCCCTGCGGCTGGACAGCGATCTGGCCGAGACGGTGGCGCTGGCGCACGACCTCGGCCATCCGCCGTTCGGCCATGCGGGCGAGGACGAGCTTCAGGCCCAGATGCAGCCGTGGGGTGGCTTCGACCACAACGTCCAGACCTTCCGCGTCGTGACCCGGCTTGAGCACCGCTATCCCCGGTTCGAGGGGCTGAATCTGAGCTGGGAGACCATCGAGGGCGTGGTCAAGCACAACGGGCCGGTGTCGCACCGTCTGGACGAGCCGGCATGGAAGGCCATCGCGGATTACGCGCCGGCCTGGGATTTACGGCTTGGGAGCTTCGCCTCGCTGGAGGCGCAGGCGGCGGCTGTCGCCGACGACATCGCCTACAACAACCACGACGTCGACGACGGGGTGCAGGCGGGGCTGTTCACGCTGGAAGACCTCGCCGATGTGCCGCTGATCGGGCCGATCCTGCACGGCGTGCGCAAGGACTGGCCCGACATCGACGCGCGAATGATCCGCATCGAGGCGGTTCGGCGCATGATCGGGGCCATGGTCGAGGATGTCCTGGCCGAGACCGAGGCCCGGATCGAGGCCGACGACATCCGCTCGACGGAAACCGTGCGCACGGCCTCGCGGATGCTGGTCGGCTTCTCGCACGGCATGCTGGCCGACCTCGGCGTGCTGCGCCAGTTCCTGTTCCAGCGGATGTACCGCCACTATCGCGTCAACCGCACCCGCAGCCAGGCCCGGCGCATCCTGGCCGAGATGT
>Ga0209490_10006575_pt1 | contig 10470 bp, 9 predicted proteins | sample MAT06_FD_187209 | JGI IMG/M metagenome (GOLD analysis project Ga0209490, IMG submission 187209) | Freshwater microbial communities from Lake Fryxell liftoff mats and glacier meltwater in Antarctica - MAT-06 (SPAdes) (version 2) | ecosystem: Environmental > Aquatic > Freshwater > Ice > Liftoff...
ACCGCGAACGCTCTTACGGTCAATTCGGCACTGAAGCGAGCGTAGAGACTGGCCGGTGACTCGCCGTACACGCCGCGGAAGGATTCGTCGAACGACCGCGCGATACGCGCTGACTGGCGACGGAATACCAGCGTCATCGACGTGTCGCCGCGCTGCGCCGCGAGCCACTCCCAGAACGCCGACCCCGCCAGATAGGCTGCGCTGCCGCCCTTGTAGCCGCCGCCGGCACTCATCGCCGCATAGCTCGGCAATCGACCCTGCAGCGCCAGCTCTCGAAGCAGCGCCGGCCGCCACGCGCCATGCGGGCGTCCGCTGCCCGTGATCTGCCCCTCGATCCAGGTGGCGTAGCCCTCGACCGCCCAGCGCGGCGTGAAGACCGCCAGCGGACTTACCTGTGCCGGCAGGAGGTGCCAGTACCACTGCGTGCGTCGAGCGGGCCGCGAAAGGTGTGCGATGTGGCCAAACTCATGCGACGCCAGCTTGAGCCCCCACCCCCGGTGATTTGCAATCTGGTCCGTCGGGCCAGGCGGCGTCACCCAGAGGTGCACCACCGGCGCGCCGAGGAGCGGAATCGCCTTTCCGTTCGCCACGTTGTACGGGTCATCGATGACGACCGTCGTACGCCCCGGTGGCGCATAGCCCACCAGAGCAGCGACGGCGTCGCGCACCGCGTCCAGGCGCGGCGCGAGGTCCAATGCCCACGCCTCCGAGTCGAGCGGATAGTGGACCGTGAACCACTCGGTCTGCAGCGTGCGCCACGGCGCCGCGCTCCGCACGAGATCCTGCCCAAACGCAGGGGACACTCGGCACACGAGCCCGACGAGCAGGGCGAAGAGCACCCGCCGCGCGGCTGACTGACGGACGGCGAGGAGAGGTCGGGGCATCGAGAGGGATTCGGAGCGATGTTGCACCCACCGGATGGGTTCGAGAGCAACAATAGCGGATCCGTGGACTCGACTGCCGCCGTGACGAGGGCCGACGCGTCACCCGAGGAGTCGTCACCACTGCCGCCGGCGCTGCCCATGTCCGTGGCAGCCCTGAGCGAGGCTCTGGTGGCGGCGGCAGGGTGTGGACATACCCGGCGGTGAGGTTCGCGGGACCTCGCACGTAGCATTCGGAACCGGATATCGCCATCATGCGAGCAGAAGCCGCTCGCTGGACCGCGGACAGGTCGGTTGCTGCCGCTGGTCGCGACCGTTCTCACCTCCATCCACTCCGTTCCGGGGACTGTGTCGTCCATGAAGCTGATCACCGCGATCATCCGTCCCGAGTGTCTCGCCGATGTGAAAGCCGCGCTGTTTCGGGCCGGCGTCACCGGCGTCACCTTTTCGCGCGTGTCGGGACATGGAGGGGAGCGTGAGATCGTTCAGCAGTATCGCGCCGAGACCGTGGTGCTCGAGTTTCACGACAAGGTGAAAGTGGAAATGGCAGTTTCGGAGCACTACGTCGAACCGACGATCTCCGCAATCCTGTCGTCGGCGCGTACCGGCAACGTCGGCGACGGGAAGATCTTTGTGCAGCACCTCGACCGCGTGGTGCGCATTCGCACCGGTGAGGAGGATACCGCCGCGTTGACGCCAGTGACCGCCGATGCGGTGCAGCGTCAGGCGCAACGTCAGGTGCCGTCCTGATGCCCACGACGACCCTGGTGGCCGGCGACACGGCCTGGGTGTTGATCTCGACTGCGATGGTCTTGTTGATGGTGCCGGGCGTGGCCTGTTTCTATGGTGGTCTGACGCGCAACCGCGCCGTCTTGAATACGATGCTGATGAGCTTCGGCGCACTGGCAATGATGTCCGTGTTCTGGGTTCTGGCGGGATACTCGCTGGCATTCTCTCCGGGTTCGTCGTGGCTCGGCGGCCTGGCGTGGCTTGGTCTGCACGGTGTTGATGGAACGCCAAACCCGACCTACAGTGCCGGTGTGCCGCATGTGTTGTACGCGGCGTACCAGATGATGTTCGCCGGGATCACGGTCGCCCTGATCAGCGGCGCGGTCGTCGAGCGGATGCGATTTGCAGCGTTCCTGCTGTTCGCACTGCTCTGGGGCGCCGTGGTGTACGTGCCGCTGGCGCACTGGGTATGGGCCGACGGCGGATGGTTGCGATCGCTCGGCGCGCTGGACTTTGCAGGCGGTACGGTCGTGCACATCAGCGCCGGTGTGGCGGCACTGATTCTCGCCCGAATGCTTGGCCGTCGGCACGATGCAGGGCGCGTCGCGATTTTGCCACATAATGTCCCGATGACGCTGCTTGGTGCCGGTGTGCTCTGGTTTGGATGGTTTGGCTTCAACGCCGGTTCGGCATTGGCGGCCAATGGTATCGCCGCCAACGCCGCGATTACGACGCACACTGCGGCGGCCGCGGGATTGCTCGGGTGGCTCGCGGTCGAATATGTCCGCACACGCCACGCGACCGCCGTCGGTGCCGCGACAGGGGCAGTCGCTGGTCTGGTCGCGATAACGCCGGCCGCAGGGTTCGTGTCGCCGACCGCCGCCGTGGTGATCGGGTTTCTCGGGTCGGCCTTCGCCTACCTCGCGATTCAGCTCCGCGCGAAGACCGCGGTGGACGATGCGCTCGATGTGTTTGCGTGCCACGGCGTGGCGGGGATCGTTGGCGCGCTGGCGACGGGAGTCTTTGCGACGAAGGTGATCAACAAGGATGGCGCGGACGGCCTGCTGGCCGGCAACGCACATCTGCTTGGTGTGCAGGCGATCGCGGTTTTGGCCACGATTGCGTTCGTCGCGGTGATGACACCCGCGGTGGTGGTGATCGTGAATGCCGTTGTAAGGATCCGTCTCCCGCTCGGCGATGAATTGCTGGGCGTCGATGCCAAGGAGCATCGGGAAGAGGCGTATCACGGTGGAGGCCTTTCCGAATTCGCTGGTCAGGCGATCACCCTCGGCCAACGTGTGGTCCTGCCAGCACACGAGGTGTATCCGCATCAGGCGGTCACCAACGGCGACTGACCGGTTGCTGACGGCGCCAGATGCCAGCGGGGCGCTCTCGGTGTCGAGAGCGCCCCGCTGATCACTTTTCACCATCCCGCGCCTCGTCAGCTGCGCTGTGACGGCTTGGCGATGATCTTGTCCTGCAGCCACGTCATCGGCACGATGAAGAGAGGCGTCAGGAACGATCCCAGCAGCACGTTGATCCACGTGAGTGCCAGAAAGTACGCGCCGAGGCCGATTCCCATCCAGAGGGTGCCGAGAATGCCGTTCGTTTCCACGCCAACTCCGGTTGTAGAAGGTCAGGGAGGAAGCATAACGACGTCTGCCGCAGCGCGGGAGAGGGTCTCGTGGCCGGTTCCAGCGCTGCCGTGTGTGCTGGCGGTATCCGGCGGCCTCGATTCCATGGTGATGGCGACGTATCTGCACGCTCTGGCACCGGAGAGGATCGCGGCGGTTGCGACCTTCGATCACGGTACCGGTTCGTCGGCCACCGCTGCGGCGCGGGCCGTTGGCGTCTGGGCCGCGACCCGCGGGCTTCAGGTTCGCGTCGGAGCGACGCGCGGATTGCCGGCAAGCGAGGCTTCATGGCGCGCGGCGCGTTGGGACTTTCTGTCGCGGATGGGCGACGAGTTTGGTGCGCCCGTTGCGACGGCCCACACGGAGGATGACCAGGCGGAAACGGTCTTCATCCGCCTGCTGCGCGGGTCCGGCGTTCGGGGACTGGCTGGCCTTCTTGCGCCGAGCCGGGTCGTGCGGCCGCTGGTGACGGTTTCGCGTGCGGAGGTTCACGACTTTGCGAGGTTGCACGACGTGCCGTTCACCGAGGATCCGTCGAACAGCGATCTGCGATATCTCCGGAACCGTGTGCGCCGGGAGCTGTTGCCTGCAGCGGAGCGGCACGTTCCGGGCTTTCGCCTTTGGCTGCTCGAACTCGGCCGAGCGGCGGCGGAGTGGCGATGCGATGTGAGAACAGCGGTGGATCAGTTTTGGACTGTTGCTGTGTCACCCGACCGTTCGTCAGTGCGCGTGAATCGTGACCGGCGTCGGCCGCCGAGCCGCGAACAGGCTGCCCTTTTCTGGCCCGACGTTGCGGGCCGGATCGGCGTCGCACTCGACCGGCGTGGAACGGACCGGCTGGCCTCGTTTAGTACAACGTCAGTCACCGGGCAGTCGATGCCCCTGTCCGGGGGCGTTTCCGTGATCACCGAACGGGAGTGTTGGACGTTGCGGCGAGCCGAGGCAGACGTCGTTGGAGAGGCCCCCGCCAATCGGCTGGCACTACGAAGGGGCTGAACGACCTTTAGCTTGTGTACACGTTCGATCGATGCGGGGCGACGTGCCCGGCGTGTGATCTGCACGACTGCCTCAGTGATCGTCTGGGTACATGGCTGTGCCGCAACGACGCGCAACACGGTGGCCACGAGGTCATCGGGAGAGAAACGGATCTGTGAGCGAGGTGTCGGCGGCGGACCCACGGCTGGAAGGGCGCGCGGTAAGGCGTGTGGTGTACGATGAAGCAGCTCTGGCGGCGAAGTGTCAGGAGCTCGGCGCGCAGATCACGGCGGCTTATCCCGACGGCGATCTCCTTGTGCTCGGCCTGTTAAAGGGCAGCTTCATCTTTGTGAGCGATCTGGTACGACAGGTGCATCGTCCTCTCGCTGTCGACTTTCTGGTCGCATCGAGCTATGGCGATGCCACCGTCTCGAGTGGTGTGGTGCGCTTGCTGTACGATCCGGAGACGACGCTTGAAGGCAAGCACATTCTTCTGGTCGAGGACATTGTGGATTCGGGGCGCACGCTGGGGCGCCTCGTCGAGGTATTACGTGAGCGAAATCCGGCGTCGCTCGAAATCTGTGCGCTGCTCCACAAGCATATTGCGACGGAGCTGTCGCACCCAGTGCGGTTCGTTGGTTTTGATGCGCCGAACGAGTTTCTGGTCGGTTACGGCCTCGATCACGCGGAGCGCTTCCGTCACGTTCCTTACATTGCGAGTCTGTTGTAATGCCCGTCATGCCGAACAACTCGAGCCCCAACAAGGGCGGTGGATTCAACTGGGGCAAGTTTTCGAAGACACTTGCCTTCTGGGTCCTCATCATTCTGATCCCGGTGACCTTCGTGACGCTGACGTCACGCGGCAACGCGGACATCCCGTCACTGTCGTGGTCGCAATACGATCGCGAGCTGTCGAAAGGCAACCTGAAGAAGGTGATTGTCATCGAGGGGCGCGAAGTGCAGGCCGAGACGAAAGTGCCGATTTCCGTGGATGGCAAGGACGTCACGCGCTTCACCGCGGCTCTCGTCGGCGATATCAGTGACGACGACAAGAAGGCGCTGCGCAACGCAGGCGTCGAGGTGAGCGCCAAGCAGGCGCGGACGTCGATCGCGTCGGTATTGATCAACATTCTGCCGTACGTCCTGCTGTTCGGCTTCTGGCTCTTCCTGTTCCGTCAGATGCAGGCGGGCGGCGCGAAGGCGTTCTCGTTTGGCAAGAGCAAGGCGAAGCTGCTGACGGGCGACACGCCCAAGGTGACGTTCGCCGATGTCGCGGGCGCCGATGAGGCGAAAGTCGAGCTGCAGGAGATCATCGAGTTCCTGAAGGATCCGCAGAAGTTCACCAAGCTCGGTGGCCGCCTGCCGAAGGGTGCCCTCCTGGTGGGCCCGCCGGGTACCGGCAAGACGCTGCTCGCGCGCGCCGTTGCGGGCGAAGCCGGCCGCCCGTTCTTCAGCATGTCCGGTTCGGATTTCGTTGAAATGTTCGTGGGCGTTGGAGCCAGCCGAGTGCGCGATCTGTTCGAACAGGGTAAGGCGAGCGCGCCGTGCATCATCTTCATCGACGAAATCGATGCGGTCGGGCGTCATCGCGGTTCAGGCATGGGTGGCGGACACGATGAGCGCGAGCAGACGCTCAATCAGCTGCTGGTCGAGATGGATGGTTTCGAGTCGAATGAAGGGGTCATTCTGATCGCAGCGACCAACCGGCCCGACGTGCTGGATCCGGCGTTGCTGCGCCCGGGTCGCTTCGATCGCCAGATTGTGGTTGATGCCCCCGACCTGCGTGGACGCGAAGGGATTCTGCGCGTGCACATTCGCAACAAGCCGATCGCCGATGACGTCGACGTGCGGGTTTTGGCCAAGGGGACGCCCGGAATGGCGGGTGCCGATCTGGCGAACCTCGTCAACGAAGGGGCGTTGCTGGCGGCGCGTCGCGGCCATGACAAGATCTACATGATCGATCTCGAGGAAGCGAAGGACAAGGTGCAGCTGGGTGCTGAACGGAAGTCGCTGGTGATGCGTGAAGAGGAGCGTCGCCTGACCGCCTATCACGAGGCGGGACACGCCGTCTGCGCAATCAAGATCAAGGGCAACGATCCACTCTACAAAGTCACGATCGTGCCGCGCGGCCGTGCACTCGGTGTCGCCTTCACGTTGCCCGAGGACGACCGGGTGAGCGTGACGCGCGAGCAGATCGAAGCGCGTCTGGTGATGGCTTACGGCGGACGGACTGCCGAAGAGCTGATCTTCGGTCGTGATCATGTCACCACCGGCGCGAGCAGCGACATTCAGCAGGCCACGGGTATCGCACGTCGCTACGTGTCGCAGTGGGGGTTGAGTGACCTCGTCGGCCCGATTCTGGTGGGCGATAATGAGCAGGAGATGTTCCTTGGTCGCGAGTTGACCAGCCGTCGCGAGGTGAGCGAAAAGACGGCACAGCTGGTGGACGCCGAAGTCAGCCGCGTGATCAAGGATGCCTACCAGCGCGCGAAGACGGCGTTGGAGGAGAACGTCGATCTGCTGCATTCGCTGGCCAAGAATCTCCTCGAGCGCGAGACGCTCACGCGTGAGGACATCGGGATGCTCGTGAGGGGCGAGATTCTTCCGCCGCGGATCGATCCGCCGTCAAACCTCACTCCCCCGCCGGCGGTGGTGACACCGACGTTCGCGGCGGTGGTGCAGGAGCCGAAGCGAGTGGCGCCTCCGTTACTGGGTGGGCCTGGAGTTCAGCCCGCATGAGCAGGGGCGGGACACCTGCGCTGACGCTCCGCGGCGGGCAGTGACGGCGCAGCAGCGCGAGCTTGATGATCTTGTGGAAACGCCACCGGCGGCGAATGCGCCCCGGTGGCGTTTGCGTGACCGCATGCTCGACCTCCGCGTCCCGCAGATCATGGCAATCTGCAACGTGACGCCTGATTCGTTCAGCGACGGCGGACGACACCTCGCGGTGGAGGACGCGTTACGCTTTGCCGCCGATGCGTTCCGCGACGGTGCGGCGATTCTCGATGTCGGTGGCGAGTCGACGCGGCCTGGTGCCACACCCGTCTCGGAGTCAGAGGAGTTGGTGCGCGTCCTGCCAGTGATTGCTGCGGTGCGCTCGCAGCTCCCCGGGTTGATCGTCAGCGTCGACACGGTGAAGTCTGCGGTGGCGCGAGAAGCGCTGGCGGCCGGTGCCCATGCCGTGAACGATGTATCAGCGGGTCGTCTGGACGCCGCCATGTTCAGCGTCGTCGCGAATGCACAGGCGGCGATGGTGCTGATGCATTCGCGCGGGGGAGTCGGTGACATGGCGAGCTGCTCGCACGCCTTCTACGGCCCCGACGTGGTGCTGGACGTTCGGGAGGCGCTGCTCGCCAGCGTCGCGGCTGCGCGCGCGGCGGGAATTCGCGACGACTCGCTCGTGATTGACCCCGGGATCGGATTCTCCAAGACCGCAGCCCAGTCCATCACGCTCCTGCGCGAGCTGTCTCGCCTCACCGCGCTGGGGTATCCGGTGATGGTCGGTGCATCGCGCAAGCGGTTCGTAGGCGAGCTCACCGATGTGCACGAACCTGCCGAGCGCGCGGTAGGCAGTGTCGTGGTGCACGCGATCGCGGTGATGCGAGGAGCGCGAATCATCAGAACCCACGACGTGCGGGCGACTCGGCAGGGTTTGGCCGTCGCCGTTGCGCTCTGATCGGCGCACGGCCTCCCGCGGCGAGGTCTGCTGCGGAAGGGCCTGCGCTGACCGAAGCTATGGCTTCCTGGGGGCCGCAGCGGGCGCGCCGACGCTGGCTGTCATCAACTGGTACATCCCCTTGGCGACATGTGAGCGACCGTCGGCGGCAGGGATCAGGCACGACAGGATATAACGCCCAGGCGGCATGCGAAAGGCGAGAAACGCCTCGCCGCCGCTCGCTATGGTCGCCGTCTGCGCGACGTTCCGGCTCCACGACGGCGCCCGCCCATTGGCGCGGATCGCGTCAAAAAACTCCTTTACGGACTTGCCCGCCGGAAGTTCCTGCACTGCGACGTGATGGATGTCCGTTCCTTCGTTTATCAGGTGGATGGTCGCGATGCCCGACTGCACATTGGCAGGAGCGTCGTACACGTAGTCCTTGGCGACCACCCGAATGAACTGTGGGCGATCCACAGTGCTGGTCGCTTGCGCCCAGACCGGGGCAACAGCGACCATCGTGAAAAGGGCAGTGAGGTAGGTGCGTGAAGCGGACCGCATATCGTGGAGCCTCCCATCGGGTGAACCGGACCAGCTTATGACACTCTAGAGACTGCGGCACGGTACACGCGCCGTCAATACGTGTCGCATTGCGGAGGTGCAGGATCGTCGCCAGACTCATGTGATAGTTGCATCTTTCGGGCAGGGCGCGCGCACCCCTCTGAGCAGACCGCTCTCGGTCTGGGCCTCGGAAGGGTGACCAGAAGAGCACTTCGCTTCGCCAGCTGGTGCCTCACGTTTCACCCACGCTTCACTATGGATTCGCTTCGCACGACAAGGACCGCAGCGCTCGTTGCCGCCCTGGGATGGGCGTCGATCGCTGCCGCGCAGCTGCCCGCGTACCCCTCGTCGTGGGATGCGGCGGTGCTCAAACGGGCTGACGTGCGGGCGGCACTGGCGCACGTGGAACGCGGGATGCCCGCGCACATCGACGAATGGATCGCCGTCGCCGAGATGCCGGGCAAATCCCGGAGTGAGGGGCAGCGCGCGGCGTACGTGAAGCGCGTCATGGAAGCGGAAGGATTGCGAGTCAGCATCGATTCGATCGGCAATGTGACCGGCGTGCGCGCGGGCAGTGGCGATGGTCCGACGGTCGTCTTCGCAGCGCACATGGATATCGTCCACCCCCTCGAAACGAATCTCAAGGTTCGGCGCGGCGGCGACTCGTTGCACGGCCCGGGCATCTTCGACAACAGCGCGTCGGTGGCGAACATGCTCGCAACCGTTCGCGCACTCAACGCGGCAGGGATCCGGACCAAAGGCAACCTGGTTTTCGTTGCGACGGTGCAGGAAGAGCTGGGACTGCGCGGGATGAATTACTGGTTTGAGCACAATCCGAAACCGGATCTCCTGATCTCGATGGATGGCGGGTTGGGGCCGATCAACTACGGTGCACTCGGCATCTACTGGACGAAGTACGTCTTTACCAGCCCGGGATCACACACAGTCACCTCGCGTGGGAAGCCAACGCCCGTAAAGGCGCTCGCCGATGCGATTCAGCGCATTTACTCACTTCGCTTTGGCGCGCTGCCGGAGGGGGCGGTAATCAACCTCGGTCAGATCCACGGCGGTGCGATCTACAACGGCATTCCACAGGAGCTGTACTTCACCGTGGATCTCCGGTCTCCCGATCCGATTCTCCTCGATTCACTGGACCGTACCATCACGCAGATTGCCCAGGATGCGGCGGCGAGGGAGCGTGTGGGGCTCCGTGTTGAAGTCGAGCAGAAGAATCAGGCGGGTGGCACCACGGCGCAGTTGGAGGGGGCGCGAAAGCATCCGCTCGTGCAGACAGCGGTCGACATCCAGAATCAGCTGGGTATCGTGGGGCTGCCAGGTGCGCCCGAGGCAATCGCGACCGGGAGCACCGACGGCAATGTCGGCGTGGTGCGCGGTGTGCCAAGCATTGCCATTGGGCGCTCGTATGGCGGCAATCAGCATACACTCACCGAATGGGCCGACGCGCCGAGCGCCCTGCCGGCGACGAAGTTGGTGCTGCTCCTCGCCGTCACCTTCGGCGATGGAATCAGGACGGTCACGCAGCCACTCATACCGTAGCGGCAGTCACCGGCCGCTGGCGCGCGGGTGATCTGGGCTGCTCGTGGACCGCGCCGCATTGGCCCCCCGGGCGCAAAGGTCAACGTCCAAGCCAGCGGCTGAACTTGATCAGGAACACCTGTCGCCCCGGGTCCGCAAAGCTTCGCCCCACCTGACCGACGATTCCTGGCTGCACACTGTCCAACTCCTGCTCGCGCTGCTGCGTCCAGACCAAGAATAGCGCCGATCCTGGACGGTACTCCCACCGGAGGACCGCATTGCCGCGGAGTGCGCGAACCGTGAAGTCCTGATTCGGAACCACGAATGCTGCCGCCGGCCCGGTTCCATCGGGATCGATACGCCGAGAGCCACCGCCGATCGGCGTGACGCTGCCACGGTCAACGCCGTACTCGGCGAAATCGAAACGACGTGGCGTCGTGAACTCCTTGAAGCGCGAGAATGCGCCAGACGACGCAAACGGCTGGAGGAACAGTTGCAG
>Ga0209490_10006576_pt1 | contig 10470 bp, 5 predicted proteins | sample MAT06_FD_187209 | JGI IMG/M metagenome (GOLD analysis project Ga0209490, IMG submission 187209) | Freshwater microbial communities from Lake Fryxell liftoff mats and glacier meltwater in Antarctica - MAT-06 (SPAdes) (version 2) | ecosystem: Environmental > Aquatic > Freshwater > Ice > Liftoff...
CTGGTTTTTTCGGGTGGCTTGCGCATCCAACGTTCGTCGTCCGGCGTCCTGCGTCCTGCGTCCTGCGTCGCGGCAGTCCGAAGTCCGAAGTCCGAGGTCCGAGGTCCGAGGTCGCGAAAATTGCATTGCCACTGGTTTTTCCGGGTGGCTTGCGCATCCAACGTGCGTCGTCCTGCGTCCGGCGTCCTGCGTCCTGCGTCGCGACAGTCCGAGGTCCGAGGTCCGAGGTCCGGGGTCCGAGGTCCGAGGTCCGAGGCGGCGTTACCACTGATCCTGCGTCCTCGATAGCAGAAAAGAGGGCCAACGGCCCGTCCTCTATGAGCCTCGGGCAACGCCCTAGGAACACGTGTGAGCAAATGTGCGAGCCCTGAAGGGGCGGCCCATAAAAGACCTAGGACGACGGGCGCTGAATGCACAAGCCGCTACACGAACCCAGTCGCAATATAATTTTCGCGACCTCGAACCTCGGACCTCGGACTTCGGACTTCGGACCTCGGACTTCGGACTTCGGACCTCGAACTTCGAACTTCGAACTTCGAACTGCCGCGACGCAGGACGCAGGACGCAGGACGCAGGACGCAGGACGACGGGTGCTGAATGCACAAGCCGCTACACGAACCCAGTCGCAATATAATTTTCGCGACCTCGAACCTCGGACCTCGGACTTCGGACTTCGGACTTCGGACTTCGGACTTCGGACCTCGGACCTCGGACCTCGGACTTCGGACTGCCGCGACGCAGGACGACGCGCGTTAGATGCCCAGAACGAAGAACGAAGAACGAAGAACGATAAACTCTACGATCAGAAAAATGAGACGATTAGACTTTCGGGGTCCCGCCCAGTTTGCGGACTTGCTCACTGAGTGCCGCGATTTTGGCGGCGGCTTGTTCCTGCCAAGCTTTGGACTGAACGACCAGAGCACGGGCCGCAAGCACGGCGTCCTTCATCTCCGCGATGCGGGTGCTGGCGTCGCCGACGGCGACGGTGCCGGTGCCGGTGCCGGCGGTGCCGGCGGCTTTGCCGCGTTCTAGAGCGGAAACGCGGGCCTGGGCGGTGCGGGCGGTCTCTTCAGCTTTGGCTAGGCGTTGGCTGAATTCCGTTTCGCGCGACGAGGTCTCGCCGAGTTTGCGTTCAAGTCCTGAGGCGCGAACTTTGGTTTCTTCCAGATCTGCGGCGCTGTCGGCCAAGCGCTTGGCCCAGACGGAGGTGCCTTCGCGGGCTCTGGATTCGGCAGTTCTCTTGCGTTCGGCCTCAAGCCGTTCGCGTTCGGCGCGGGCGCGATCGCGTTCGCTCTCTAGGCGGGCGGCAACCTGTTTCAGCTCCGCCAATTGCCGGCTGGTTTCGGTCAGGCGCGCGGTGAGTTGACTGTCGCGCTCTTCCAGTTTCTTCGCGACTTGGCTCTGGTCACCTTGCAGGCGTTCGACTTCACGACGCAGTTTATCGCGCTCGCTGGCGGCGGCAGTGGCTACCAATTTGGTGCTATCGATTTCAACTTGCAGGTCCTTGGCTTTGCCCTGGGCCAGACGGATTTTTTCGTCGAGCTGCTGCCGATCGCGGTCGGATTCGCTGCGGTGGCGCAGATTCGCTTCGCGTTCCTGCGCGGCTTGCTTGTCGCGGGTCTCGTAACCCGCGAGCTTGCCTTGCAATTGTTCTACCTCGCGGCCGAACTTGGCGCTGGCAACGCGACCTTCGTCAGTGGCGCGGGTGACGGCGACCTCGCGCTCACGCACGGTCTGCTGCAAGGCAGCAATATCCTTACCCAGGCGATCAACATCGACTTGGCGCGCGCTGAGGGTCGATTTCGCTTGGGCCAGGTCGCGCTCCAACGATTGGATGCGGCTGTCCTGCTGGGCGATTTTTCCTTCGGCGGTGGCAACCTTGGCCCGGGCCGCGGACTCGGCGTCGCGCAGACTCTGTAATTCTTTGGCCAGACTGTCCTGCTTTTGCGCGGACTGGCTCGACAGGCTTTCGGTTGACCGGCGCATCTCGTCCAGACGCGTGCGCGCTTCATCGCGCTCTTTCATCGCTGCGGTCTTGAGCTGCTCCTGTTCGGCGATCTTGCCGCGCACCTGGGCCAATTCCTGATCCAGGGCGGCGGCGGCTTTGGCCGCCTGTTCGCCGGCCTGGCGGGCACTGCTGCGCATCGCCTCCAATTGCTGCTGCAAACCATCCCGCTGTTCAATGAGATTGATATGCTCTTCCGCAACAGCGTCGATGCGCCCAGCAGCAGCGGCAGCATGATCACGGGCAGCCCCCAAATCGGTGACCGCCTTGTCGCGCTGCTGACGCGCTTGCAGGAGCTCCTGCTCCAAGCGTTCCCGCTGCTGTTTTTGCTGATCGAGTTCTTTGCGCAGGCGGTCCTGATCCGCACCGAGACCCGCACTGCTAGCGAGCTCCTTGCCGAGCCGTTCTATTTCAGTGCGCGCTTGTTTCGCTGCCTGTTGCAACTCGCCGACCTGGGTGGTCAGGCGAGTAACTTCGCTAGTAGCCTCGGTAGTTTTGCGCTGCGCCTGTTCCTGGGCTGATCGTGCCTCTGCCTGGGTGGTCTCTATGGATTTTTTCGTGGTCGCCAATTCGGTCTGGCTTTGGGCGACCAGTTTCTGCGCGGCATCGAGTTCGACCTTGGCCTGGGTTGCCTGCGCACGCAAACGATCAGCCTCGGTCTGAGCGGCGCTGGCCTTATGATTCGCGGCAGCGAGCTGCTGTTCGCCGGCATGTTTCTGCTGCTGAGCCGTGGCCAGTTCCGCACGCAGTTTATCGAGTTGGGCCTGTTGGGCCTGGGCGGCGGCAGCAGTGCTGCCGCCGCTGGCGCCGGCTTTGTCTGCTGCTTGGCGAGCGTCGATTTCGGCCTTGGTCAGACGTTCGATCTGAGCTTTGGACTGAGCGAGTTCGCCGTCCAGAGCGACGCTGCGCGCCAACGCCGCTTTGGCGGCTTCGGCCAGGCGTTGCTGTTCGGCCTGAGCGGTGGCGGCCTGGGCGGTCGCTTTCTGCGCCGCTTCCGCCTGTTGCGAGGTCAGGGTCTGCACCTGTTTCGCCAACGCGGCGCGTTCAGTCTCGGCGGTCGCGTGCTTGGCTTTGAATTGTTCGAGTTCACCCGTCAGGCGCTGAGCCGCGGCGTTAGCGGTAGCCTGGGCGGCATTCGCCTGCTGGGCCTGATCGGCGAGCACCTGGGCTTTTTCGTGTTTTGCAACAAAGGCACGGGTCTGCGCCAATTCTTCGAGATTGAGTTCTTCGCGGCGATGCATCCACGCGAACCATTCACGCAGCACCGCATCGGCGGCGGTGGTCAAGGTGGCGATGGGCGTACCACGATCTTGGATAGCATCGCGCAGCACCTGCACGCAGATAACCAAATCATCGACTTCATCGCGGGCGTCGGGGCGGGCTTCCTGCTCACAATCCGCGGCCAAGCGTTCGATTTCGACCACCAAGCTGCGCACTTCGGCTTGATCGCTGGTGACCTGATCGGCGGCGGCGTCCAATTCGCCGCGCAGACGGTCAATTTCTTCGCGCAGACCTCCTTCGGAAAGCGAGCCCGCACGGCTCAGGCCACTGACCTGATCCTGCAGATCCGTCGCGCGTTGGCGCAGATCGCGCAATTCCTTGTCGCGGGCTTCGATTTCGGCACTGAGCGTCGCGGTGATCTCATCGCTGGAGATCTGATGGACCGAAGATTCCGCGTCAGCGCGGGCGCGCTCGGCCTCTTCCAGCATCAGCCCCAAGCCCTTGATACGTTCGACGGTGCGCAGGACCCAAGCGTGACTTTCGCGCACGAACCCGGTGGCTTCGGCCAGGCAGGCAAGTGGATTGGTCTCGGGATAGACGCGGGCCTTCAGCGACACTTTATCGCTGGGCAAGCCGACCGATCCCAGGCTCGACGCTTCCATCTGGATCAGCATCGCGCGCAGTTCTTCGATACCGGCGATCATATTCGCGATGTGATCGCGCAGCACTGGGCTGTCGGCAAAAGCGGCTGCGCCCTGGAGTTCCTCGCCCAGGGTTTCGACCACCGTGGTCGCCACTTCCAGATCCCGGAATGGTCCCGCGGGTGATTCCTGGGCCTTGGTCTGAAACCGGGCGCCGAAGTAATCGCGGTCGATATCAAAGACGGCCCGGGTCAGTTTACCCGACGCGGCCAACTGCTGGACCATGTTGCGGCGCAGCTGGCTCAGCTCTTGGGCAGGGTCTTGGCGGCTGGGAGCAGAATCTGATGGGGGCATGCGGGTGATCCGGCCTCACTTGTAGCAAGTTCCCCCGCGATGTCACCACCACACGAAACCCTGACGCAGACGCGTCTGAGCTGCAGCCGGGGTAGGCGCGATTCAGACTTAAGAAATCAGACCTTGGGGCGCACCACCGGGCGGAACCGCGGGCCTGATTTGCGGGCTAAGGGCTTAGCCTGGGCATGCGCCTGCGCTTCGGCGGTCCAGGCGACCACGGTAGACACCGCTGCCTTACGCTTGGGCGGCTGGAGACGGACATAGACGCCGTCTGGACCCATAACCCGGGCCTGGGTGTTGTCGGCCAGGGCGATGTCGAGCAGGCCGATCAGGCGCTCTTGCAGGGCTTCGTCTTCGATCCGCACTAAGCATTCGACCCGGCGGTCCAAGTTGCGCGACATCCAGTCCGCCGAGGCCATCGCCACGACCGGTCGGCTGGTCGCGGTTTCCCGATTGGCGAAATAATAAATGCGATGGTGTTCCAAAAAGCGCCCGATCAACGAACGCACGCGAATGGTCTCGGACAGCCCTTTGACGCCTGCGCGCAAAATGCACATGCCGCGTACGATCAGATCAATCTCGACCCCGGCCTGACTGGCTGCGTACAATTCATCGACAATAGCGAAATCGACCAGGCTGTTGAATTTGGCGATGATACGTCCGCCTTTGCCGGCACGGGCATGATCCGCTTCGCGGCGGATCCACGCCACGAAACTGCTGCGTAGGGTCAGGGGCGCGACTGCCAAGCGTTCCCAATGCGGCGGCTCGCTGTAGCCGGTGAGCATATTGAACAAGGCGGCAACATCGCGGCCGACGGCTTCGTTGCAGGTAAAATAACTGAGGTCGGTGTACAAGCGCGCGGTTTTGTCATTATAATTGCCGGTGCCCAAATGCAGATAGCGGCGGATGCCGTCGCTTTCGCGGCGAATGATCATCAGCAGCTTGGCGTGCACTTTATAGCCAACCAAGCCGTACACCACGTGTGCGCCCGCTTCTTCGAGGCGTCGTGCCCAGCGGATATTCGCCGCTTCATCAAAACGGGCCTTCAATTCGATCAGCACGGTGACCTGTTTGCCAGCCCGCGCCGCCTCAATCAACGCCTTGACCAGCGAGCTGTCACCAGACACGCGATACAAGGTCTGTTTGATTGCCAACACCGCCGGATCCGCCGCCGCACGCTGCGCCAGTTCAACTACCGGCGCGAAACTCTGGTACGGATGATGGAGAATGAATTCGCCCTCACGAATGCGTGCAAAGGGATCCTCCCACTGCTCTTCGGACGGATAGCGCACGACCGTCAGTGGCGCGTCGCGCAGAGCTTCGCCCTGAACCCGATCGCCCAGCCCGAACAACAGGGTCAAATCAAGGACCACATCGACGGCGAAGACATCTTCATCGGGAATCGCCAAGGCCGTGCGCAGCCACGTCACCACCTCCACGTCGGCACCCTCGGCCAATTCCAGACGCACCGGAGTGCCATGTTCGCGACTCGATAATTCCTGTTCGATTTCGCTGAGCAGATCGCTGGCCTCTTCCTCATCAATGTCCAGAGTGCCGTCGCGGGTCAGGCGGAATCGGCACGAACCCAGAACCTGGAAACCAGGAAATAAGGTACCCAAATGGGCTTCGACGATTTCGTCAGTCAGTGCCCAGCGCCCGGGATCGCCGGGCAAGGCGACGAAGCGCGAACCGAGGGGCACCGACACCAGGGCATGTCGCATCGCGCCGCCTTTTTCCGCGACTAAACGTGCGGCGACATGCAAACCGCGATTGGCCAACAGCGGGAATGGCCGCGCCGGATCAACGCCCAGGGGCGTCAGCACAGGTTCCAATTTGTCGAGATACAAACGCCGCACCGCTTCGCGATCGATTTCGCTCCACTGGGTGGCGCCGACCAGCACGGTGCCGACCGCGGCGAGAGCAGGCACGATCTCATCCCGCCAGCAGCGACCTTGATCGTCGACCAGACTCCGCATGTGGGCGCGGACCACGGCCAGATCGGCGCGGGGATCGCCGACGTAGTTGGGCACCGTTTCTGTACCAGCGACGATCGCGCGCAGTTCGGGGTAGCGAACCATGACGAATTCATCGAGATTCGAGCTGACGATGGCCAGGAATTTTGCTCGTTCGAGCAAAGGCGTTGCTTGATCCTGCGCCTCTTCCAGAACGCGGCGGTTAAAGGCCAGCCAACTGACTTCGCGATTGATGTAGCGATCGTTCATACATTCCGCCCTTTGGCCGTGGCATTCATGGCCACAGAAAATGCTGTCCGGTTCACTTGCTGAAAAGAATACCGGAGGTGACACATCATTCCTCCTCCCGCGGGACCACGACGACCTTGAGCCCGAAGACTTCTTCGAACATCTGGCATTTTCCGGCCACCGACCAGCGTTCTAAAGCGATCTGCCGGCGATCGACATGGAGAAGGAATTTTCCGTCGATCACTTCGCAGCGAATGCGGCGAATGCGTTGAGTGCGCTCGACATCAAGGCCATAGGCAATGCGCAGAATGGCCGCGAGATATGACACCACTACGCGATCACGGCGCGAAAGCTTTTGAAACCCAGAATGGTGCGCCTGCGGCGGACTGCGACGGTGATAGCGCGCGACCTGAGCCACCAGAGACTGGTCGCTCGCATTGAGTACCGCAATATCGACCGATTCAATAAGATACATACTGTGCTTATGTCGATTACGAACATTGAGATAGGAACCAATGTCATGCACCAGCGCCGCAAACTCCAAAAGATTACGCTGATGATCACCAAGCCCATGTAAATTGGTGGTCTGATCGAATATCTGCACCGCCAAGCTGGCGGTGCTTTCCGCATAGTCCGGATCACAGCCGAATCGACGCACGAACTGCATCGCCTCAGCGCGCATAGTCTCTTCGGCGAAAAGCTTATCTTCTGGCTGCGGGCAGCGGAAATCCGCAAGTAAGCCATCGCGCAAGGTTAGATGCGGGACCAAAGCTTGGATGCTGCCGGTGAAACGACAAAGATGACGAATTATCGAAGCGGCTGGCAGTAATAACGCGGCTTCATGTTCATCCATGCCACAGGCCTGAGCGCGCGCCCGGCGGGTCAAACGCAGACTTTGGGTGCACCAGGATTCGACCAGCGCTGCCGGTAATTGCGCCAGCGCCTGATCTTGGCTATGCGGATCCAGGAGATGCAGCAATTTGCGTACATCGCCGCCATTCACCACCAGATGGTCGAAGCTGCGCTCAGGCAGCCGCGACAGCATCATTTTCGCGGCGCCTAGACTAAAACGATCCACGGTGACGCCGAAATCGCTGTCATCGGCGAGCGATCCGAGCTGGCCGAGCAGGCGCACGGTGCCGAAATGTTCATCCACGGAAAAGATCAAGCGGCCATCGCGAATGACCGACACCGAGGTCCCGCCGCCGCCGACGTCCATCATCAACGTCACGCCCGGTAGCTTGATGTCTTGCGCCGCAAGCAGCGCCAGCAGGGCTTCGACATAGAGTCGGGCCTCTTCACCCGCATCAATAATTTCGACATCGACACCGGTCCGCGAACGTACCAATTCGATCAGCACATCGGCGTTGACGGCTTCACGCAGGGCCGAGGTCGCCACGGCGCGCAGGACCTCGGCGCCATAGGTGCGCGCCGCCGTGGCCATGGCTTGAAAGGCATCAGCCACGTTTTCCATCGCTTCGCGGCTGAGCTTTTGGCTGGTAAATGCCGGGGTCAGATCGATCGGATAATGCAAGTCCTCAAGAATACGGCGTTCGCCCCCGCGCAATTCCGCGATGGTCGCGCGCACCGAGCTGGTACCGCAATCGACGACCGCCACGGTCATCGGCGCCTCGCCTTCTGGACGGCGCTTGATATGATTGGTGAATCCACTTACCATCGGGTGTGCTCCTTCAGTCCCGTCGCTGCAGCAGCACCGACGGCGACAGCGTGATCGCCGAGCTTCGCCCGGCGCAAGTCGACCTGACGTCCCTGGAAAAACACGCATTGCTTGGCCATGGTAGCCAACACCACCGGCAACATGCGTTTGTGCAAGGCTTCGATGACCCCGCCGCCAACGATGTACACTTGCGGATCAGCGACGGCACCAAAGGCGGCCAAACCCCAACCCAGCGCTTCGGACGCGGTGCGCACCGCCCGTCTGGTCGCCGGACAGCCCTCCTGGAGGGCTTGTTTCAGTTGCGACGATTTCAGATGGACCAATTTCTTACGCGGAATCTCGCAGTGCTCGCCCTCGATATGCGCTTTCAATAATTGTCGGGCAATGCCGCGCTTGCTGCAAACCGTCTCTAAACAGCCGCGATTGCCGCAGCCGCAACGGGCATTGCCCCACGGCGCCCGCAAATGCCCAAGCTCACCCGCGATGCCATGACTACCGTTGACCACGTGGCCATCGCGGATCAGGGCGCCGCCGAAACCGGTGCCGACAAAAGCCGCACAGGCGGTTTTTGCGCCTGTGGCGGCGCCGTGCATAACTTCACCCAGGGCGCCAAAATTGACGTCATTGCCCAGCACCACGCGCAGTCCAAAAGCCTGGGCTAAGTCCTTGCCGATGAACTGCGGGACCTTCCAGCCCAGATTTACCGCGCGCAGGACCACTCCACGATCGGGGTCCACCGGCCCCGGCAGCCCTAAGCCGATGGCAGGCAGACGCTTGCGATCGGCGGCATTCAGGCCGCCTTTGGCACAGACCTCTGCGGCCACTTTCGCCAGATGCGTGATGGTGCCGGCGTACCCAACCGACGCTGGCGTTTCGACTTTGTGCTCGGCGACGACCGTGCCCTTTGCATCCAGCAGGACCCCGAGGGTTTTGGTGCCACCGAGGTCGATCCCTAAACGCAATGCAGTCGTGGCCATGGCCGCAGAGGATCGGGTCGCTCCCCTCAGGAAGCAAGCCAAGGACGTGTGAAGGCGCGCAGGCTGATAAAAAGCACGCGGCAACCGCCCAGGCGCGATAAGAAAGCAGTCGCTTGACTTCACTTAAGAAAGCACATGCTCTCATTCATGGGACGTAAGGCCTTTGTTCGTGAGCGCATCCTGCATGCCGCCTTCGACCTGATCGCCAAGCGCGGGTACGAAGCCGTGTCCACCCGCGACATCGCCACCGCCGCCGAGGTCGGCCCGGCGTCGATGTTCAAGCACTTCCCGACCAAAGAGCACCTCGGCCGCGAATTGTACCGCGTTGCTGTGGCCCCCCTGCTGGCGGCCTTTGCGGAGCTGGAAGCGTTGAACCCCAGCCCTGCGAGTGCCGTTTCGCACAGTGTGGAGCTGCTCTACGGTTTTTATGATGAGCGGCCACGTGCCCTGGCCCTAGTGGTGTTTCCCCCGCACGATTTCCAACCCTGGGAAATTGACCGCGGTAATGCCGCCAGCATTCGTGCTATTCTGCAACGGCTGACCCACCTCGATGACGATGGCGCCGCCATTGTCTGGGGCGCGATCACCGGCCCCATTCTTGATCGTTTTCTGCGTCGCCGCGAGGGCGCCATGCGTCCCCTCGCGGCGACGCATGCGCTGCGCCTGATCACCCTGCTTCCTTCGGAGTCCCCATGACTGCACGTACGTTATTCTTACTTATTCTGACCGTGGCCTTGGCCGGATTAGTCATGTGGGGGTGTTCGCGACGGGGCGAGCAGCCAGCGACGCAGTCTGGGCCGGGCGCAACAGGCCTCACGGGCAATAATGAAGTTGAGAATAAACGGGACCTATCAAACGGATTCAGCACAGCCTTTCCTGGCCCCGTCCTCTCTATTCCGGAACCCGGAGAGAGAGACGAGGCAGCGTCAGCCGCTACGACCTCGACATTAACTGAAGCCGAATTATTTGAAACTGAGCGCACAACGGAAGATCTAGGTTTTAGTAGGAAAAGTAGCGTAGCAGGGAGGGTATCTCCACCGCCACTTGCCGAACCAAGCAGCCCTTCTCCAGTCTACGATTATGACGCCAAGCCTGAACCCCGATCAAGGCTTCTCGCCCATCAGGAAGAGGCCCCCAACGACCGCGATCTCGGCAAAGGTGCTGGCAATGAACGCCTCGGCGATCCCGCCCAGCCGCCTGAAAAAGCAGAGACACCCACCAGCGAACGCTACGCCGACATTCACGATAATCCCTTCGTGCGCGTCAACGAAGCGGGCGGCGATGCGTCGACGTTTGCCATCGATGTCGATACCGCCAGCTACAGTAATATTCGCCGCATGATCAACGAGGAAAAGCGCCTGCCGCCCGCAGCCGCGGTGCGCATCGAAGAAAT
>Ga0209490_10006577_pt1 | contig 10469 bp, 10 predicted proteins | sample MAT06_FD_187209 | JGI IMG/M metagenome (GOLD analysis project Ga0209490, IMG submission 187209) | Freshwater microbial communities from Lake Fryxell liftoff mats and glacier meltwater in Antarctica - MAT-06 (SPAdes) (version 2) | ecosystem: Environmental > Aquatic > Freshwater > Ice > Liftoff...
TGGAAATCCTGATGTCGATGACCGGCGTGCGGCTCACGCATGTGCCCTACAAGGGCGTTGGGCCGGCGCTGACCGATGTCGCCGGCGGGCTGATTCCGGTGATGTTCGCCGGCACGCCGGGCGCACTGCCGCATGTGCGCTCGGGCCGGCTGCGCGCGCTCGCCATCGCCAGCGCCGCCCGTTCACCGGCGGCGCCCGAAGTGACCACGGTCGAAGAAGCGGGCGTGCCCGGCTACTATTACACCGCCTGGGTCGGCTACCTGGCCGCCGCCCGCACACCGCGCGACATCGTGAGCCGCCTGAACGCGGACATCATCAAGGCGATCAACGCGCCCGAGGTTCGCGACAAACTGGCCGCCGTCGGCTTCGAGATACAGACCGGCACGCCGGAGGATTTCACCCAACTCATCGCGCGCGAGCGGGTGCGCATGGCCAGGCTGGTGCGCGAAGCAGGCATCAAGGCCGATCAGTAGTCAAGCATGCGCATAGTCATCCCCGACGACTACCAGGACTGCCTGCACACGCTTACGTGTTACGCCGCGCTGGACGGCCACGAGGTGCTGCGCTATCGCGAACCGGCGCGCGACATGGCGCATTTCGCCGCGCTGCTGCAAGGCGCCGACGCGGTCGTCGCGGTGCGCGAACGCAGCGACTGGAGCAACTGCCAACACTCAAGCTCATCAGCCAGGTAGGGCGCAGCGCGCAGACCATCGACCTCCAGGCCTGCAACGCGCTTGACATCACCGTCTGCGCCGGCACCCAAGCCTCGCCGATCGCACCGGCCGAGCTCACCTGGGCGCTGATTCTGGCGACGCGGCGCAATCTGGTGCTGGAGGCCACGCGCATGCGGCAGGGCGCATGGCCCACAACCCTCTCGCACCGGCTCTCCGGCAGCACCCTGGGGATTTACGGGCTCGGCATGATCGGGCAGTTGGTGGCCCGCGTCGGTCCCGCGTTCAGCATGCGGGTGCTGGTGTGGGGGCGCGATGCATCGCGCGCCGCCGCCAAGCGCCTGGGTTACGAGTTCGCCGACTCCCGCGAACAGTTTTTCGCGCAGTCGGAGGTGATCTCGCTGCATGTACGCCTGACCGCGCAAACGCGCGGCATGGTCACCTCCACAGACTTGGCAGGGATGAAACCGACTTCACTGTTGGTCAACACCTCGCGTGCGTGGCTGATCGAGGCTGGTGCCCTGGAGGCGGGCCTGCGCGCCGGCCGGCCCGGCTTCGCCGCAGTGGATGTCTACGAGCATGAACCGGTCTTGGGCGGCGACCATCCGCTGCTCGCGATGCCCAACGTGGTATGCATGCCGCATCTGGCCTGGGCCGACCGTGAGACCTTCGAGCTGTATTTCGGCGAGCCCTTCCGCAATGTCGCCGACTTTTTCAGTGGGCGAGCGGTCAATGTGGTGAATCAGCCGGTGCTTAGGCGCTGATGCTCGCAGATTGCCGTCCCATGGCGTCGCAAGCGAGGTTGCTGGCTTGCACAGAAAATCAAAAGGCGCCCCGCAGGGCGCCTTTTGATTTTTGGTGGAGAAGAGGAGGATCGAACTCCCGACCTTCGCATTGCGAACGCGACGCTCTCCCAGCTGAGCTACTTCCCCGAAAACTACCGTCGAATCTTACCAAAAACGCGGTATCTACGCCGCCCTCAGGCGCGATTCTCGGCGATGTGCCGCGCCATCGCGGCGATCACGCCTGGTGCTTCGCCCAATGCCGGGCGCAAAATGAAGCGCACCGCCGGATGGGCTTCGCGCGCGGTCTCGATCAAGGCCGGCAGGTCGCGCTTCAAGTGCCCGCCCTGGGCCATGAAGGCCGGCACGATGTCGATTTCCATTACACCCTTGGCGATCAGGTTGTCCAGCGTTTCTGCCAATGCCGGCTGCATGAATTCGAGATAGGCGATGGTGACGCCGGTGTCCGGGGCCCTGGCCCTGACTTCGTCGCGCAGGTGCTCAAAGGGGCGCGCCCATTCAGGGTCGCGGGCGCCGTGGGCGAAGATGACTATGGCTTTTTTCATCGTGCTTGTCCTCTACTGTGCAGGCGGCCTTGCTTCATCCTGACCCGCTGCCGCCACAGGGGAAGGGACGATGCCTGAGTGCTACATCAGGATGATGTCGTACTGCTCCTGGAAGTACATGCTCTCCACCGCCAGCGATATCGGCTTGCCGATGAAATCCGACAGCATCGCCAGCGCCTGCGACTCTTCCTCGAGAAACATGTCGATCACCGATTGCGCCGCGAGGATGCGGAATTCCTTGGGATTGAACTGCTTGGCTTCGCGCGTGATCTCGCGCAGCACTTCGTAGCAGATGGTACGCGGGGTCTTGAGCTCGCCGCGGCCCTGGCATACCGGGCATTGCTCGCACAGCACGTGGGCCAATGATTCGCGAGTGCGCTTGCGGGTGATTTCGATCAGCCCCAGGCTGGTGAAGTCGGAGACGCCGATCTTGGTGCGGTCCAGCGACAGGATCTTGTTGAGCTCGGCCAGCACCGCCGTCTTGTGCTCTTCGCTGTCCATATCGATGAAGTCGGCGATGATGATGCCGCCGAGGTTGCGCAGGCGCAACTGACGCGCCAGGGCTTGCGCCGCCTCGAGGTTGGTCTTGAAGATGGTGTCATCGAAGTTGCGCCCGCCGACGAAGCCGCCGGTGTTGACATCGATGGTGGTCATTGCCTCGGTCTGGTCGATGATCAGGTAGCCGCCCGACTTCAGATCGACCCTGCGCGCCAGGGCTTTTTCGATCTCGGCTTCCACGCCGAACAGGTCGAACAGCGGCCGTTCCCCGGTGTAGTGCATGATGCGTGAAGCCACCGTAGGCATGTAGTCACGCGCGAATTCGTCCAGCTTGACAAAATTTTCGCGCGAATCGATCTGGATGCTGCCGGTGGCCTCGGTAACCAGATCACGCAGGGCGCGCCGTGCCAACGGCAAATCCTGGTACAGGCAGGCGGGTGCCTGCATGGTCTGCGCATCGTTCTGGATCTTGCGCCACAGCTTGAGCAGATAGTCGACATCGGTGCCCAGATCGGCCTGGCTTGCGGCTTCGGCCATGGTGCGAATGATGAAGCCGCCACTTTCACCTTCGGGAATCATGTGCTTGAGCTTGACGCGCAGCAATTCGCGCTCGGCCTCGCTCGCGATGCGCTGCGATATGCCGATATGGGTTTCCTGCGGCAGGTATACCAGCATACGGCCGGCGATCGAGACCTGGGTCGAGAGCCGCGCCCCCTTGGTGCCGATCGGATCCTTGACCACCTGCACCAGTACGGTCTGCCCTTCGCGCAGCAGGTGTTCGATCGGCTTGCTGGGCTCGCCGTTGCCGCCATTGTGATTGGCATGGCGTACCTCCCAGATATCGGCCACATGCAGGAAGGCCGCGCGTTCAAGTCCGATGTCGATGAAGGCGGACTGCATGCCCGGCAACACGCGCGCCACCCGACCCACATGGATGTTGCCCACCAGGCCGCGACTGGCGCTGCGCTCGATGTGGATTTCCTGCGCAACCCCTTGCAGCATGACCGCCACCCGTGTTTCCTGCGAGGTGACGTTGATCAGGATGTCTTCATTCATGCGATGGATTGTGGCACACAGGCCTTGCGGGCAAACGGTCGTGGTGCGCTTGTGTTCAATTGAAACTGCGCAACAGCACGCCTGGCCTTGGCCGCCCGGCCATGGATCCGCCGGCATCGGCCACCTGCACGCCATTGACCCAAACGCCGTGCACACCGATGGCGTCGGTGTGCAAGCGGCCAGCGCCACCCGGCAGGTCATTGACCCGCCGCTTCGGACCGCGGCCCACAGTCACCGGGTCGAACAGCAGCAGGTCAGCGGCATAGCCGGGTTTGAGCAGGCCGCGCTCCTTCAATCCATAGACCTGCGCGGTCTGGCCGGTGAGGCGCCGCACGGCCTCCTGCAGCGGCATTGCATCGAGGTCGCGCGACCAATGGCCCAGCAGGTGCAGGCCGAATGCCGCATCGTTGAAAAACGTCAGGTGCGCACCGGCGTCCGACAGGCTTATCAGGCTGTGCGGGTGGTTGAGCATGCGTCCGACCGCTTCCTCGTCCGAGTTGAGAAGCGTGGCGGTGAAAACCGTGTCGAGGTCTTCCGCCAGTGCCAGGTCGAACATGAAATCGAGCGGATCGGCATTGCCTTCGCGGGCCAGTTCGGCAATGCTGCGCTGCTCAAGGGCGGCATGCGCGGGCAGTTTGGTCTCAACCACCTGCACCTGATTCCACTCGCCATTGAACAGGCGAAACACCGTCGGCGCCGCGATCTCGGCACGCATCGCATCGCGAAACGCTGGCGCCGCAATCATGTCCCGAAAGGCAGCGCCGGTAAGCCCCAGCGCCGGCTTCCATGACACCAGGCCCTCGAGCGGGTAGGGCGAATGCAAGGTGAAGTCCATGGTCAACGGGCAACACGACACCGCTCCCAGCAACGCACGACCGCGTTGGTTCGCCGCCGCGATTGCCTCAAGCTCCTTGAATACCGCCTGCGGATTGGTCTTGTTGTGCAGCAGTGCCGCGATCACCACCGGCCGGCCTGACGCCGCCGACAACTCTTCGAGAAAATCGATGCGCGTATGGCCGCCTTTGGTCAGCATGAACACGCCATGCCCGGCTTCACCGAGGGCTCCGACCAGGCTCGCAAGTTCGCTCTCTTCAGCCAGGCGCGAGGGCATCGGCACACCGCCTTCGCCATTGTGCGCGGGCGAAGTGCTGGTGGCGAAACCAATCGCGCCGGCAGCCATCGCCTGCAGCAGCAGGCGCCGCATCTCGGCCACTTCGGCAGGGCTGGCCGTGCGCTTCGAGGCGTCCGCGCCCATGACGAAAGTGCGCAGCGACGAATGACCGGCGAATGCCGCGATGTTGACGGCCGCGCCGCCGCGCTCCAGCATGTCCATGTATTCGGGAATGCTCTCGAACTCCCAGCGAATGCCGGCGCGCAAGACGTCGAGCGACATGCCTTCGACCTGTGTCAGGTTGCGCATGGTGATCTCGCGATCGCGCGCACGGCAGGGCGCGATGGTGAAGCCGCAGTTGCCGATGATCGCGGTGGTCACGCCCAACGCGGGCGAGGGCGCGACATCCGGGTCCCAGGTGATTTGTGCATCGTAATGGGTGTGGTTGTCGATGATGCCGGGCATCAGCGCCAGACCTCTGGCATCGATGGTGCGGCGCGCCGCGCCCAGTGCGCTGCCGATGGCAGCGATGCGGCTGCCGTCTACCGCCAGGTCGCCGGACGCCGGCGCCAGGCCGCTGCCGTCGTAAATGCGGGCGTCGCGAATGATCAGGTCATGCATCGTGTCGAGAGGGGAAAGTTATAATTCGCAGTGATTCGATTCTAACCTGCGCATCGCGGAGCCCAAGGCCCGATGTCCCGCGCAGCTTCAAGCGGGCCTCAATGTCAAATCTGCTCGACAATCTCAACCCTGAGCAATTCCAGGCCGTCACGCTGCCCAATCAATCGGCGCTGATTCTCGCCGGTGCCGGCTCCGGCAAGACCCGCGTGTTGACCACCCGCATCGCATGGTTGATTAACACCGGACAATGCGCTCCCAACAACATCCTCGCGGTCACCTTCACCAACAAGGCAGCGCGCGAAATGCAGCATCGGCTCGCCGCCATGCTGCCGATCAACCTGCGCGGCATGTGGATCGGCACCTTCCACGGATTGTGCAACCGCTTCCTGCGCGCCCATCATCGCGACGCCGGATTGCCGGCGCTGTTCCAGATTCTTGATTCCGGCGATCAGATGTCGGCGCTCAAGCGCCTGCTCAAGGCGCTCAATGTAGATGGCGAGAAGTTCCCGGCCAAGAGCGTGTGCTGGTTCATCAACGGCTCCAAGGACGCCGGCCTGCGGCCCAGGGATGTGGTGGCCAACGACGAAAACAACCGCAAATTTATCGAACTCTATGCGGCCTATGAAGCGCAGTGCCAGCGCGAAGGGGTGGTGGATTTCGCCGAGTTGCTGTTGCGCACCTACGAGGTGCTGTCGCGTAACGAGCCTTTGCGCGAACACTACCGCGCGCGCTTTCGCCATCTGCTGGTCGATGAATTCCAGGATACCAACGAGCTGCAGTACAAGTGGCTGAAGCTGCTGGCCGGTGCCGGCACGCAGCAACCCAACTCGGTGTTCGCGGTCGGCGACGACGACCAGTCGATCTACGCGTTTCGCGGCGCGCGAGTCGGCAACATGCACGATTTCGAGCGCGACTTCCATGTCGAGAACCTGATCAAGCTGGAGCAGAACTATCGCTCGCACGGCAACATCCTCGATGCGGCCAATGCACTGATCAAAAACAACGGCAGCCGCCTGGGCAAGAACCTGTGGACCGACCAGGGCCATGGCGAACCGGTGCGCGTGTTCGAGGCGCAGACCGACCTGGACGAGGGGCGCTGGCTGGTCGCCGAGGTCAAGGCGCTGATCGCCGAAGGGGCCCGGCGCAGTGAGATGGCGGTGCTGTACCGCTCCAACGCACAGTCGCGGGTGATCGAACAGATGCTTTTCGCCGAAGGCATTCCCTACAAGGTGTACGGGGGCTTGCGCTTTTTCGAGCGCGCCGAGGTCAAGCACGCGATCGCCTACCTGCGCCTTTTGGCCAATCCGGACGACGACACCTCGTATTCACGGGTGGTCAATTTCCCGACACGCGGCATCGGTGCGCGTTCGCTGGAGCAATTGGGCGATGCCGCAGGCAGGCGTGACATGGCCAACCCTGCCGGCATATCGCTGTATCGCGCGGTACCCATGTTGACCGGCAAGGCTGGCAGCTCTCTGAGCGCTTTCAACCAACTGATCGACAGCATGCGTACAGCGACCATTGGCTTGCCATTGCCTGAGGTGATCGACCACGTGCTCGAACACTCGACCCTGCGCGCGCACTACAAGAACGATCGCGAAGGCCGCGAGCGGCTGGAGAACCTGGATGAGCTGATGAATGCGGCTGCCAATTTCACCGAGGAAGACGAGGATAGCCTGAGCGCATTTCTGACCCACGCGGCGCTGGAATCCGGCGACAACCAGGCGCATGACGGGCAGGACGCGGTGCAACTGATGACGGTGCACTCGGCCAAGGGGCTGGAATTCAACCAGGTGTTCATCACAGGCCTGGAGGACGGCCTGTTCCCGCACGAAAATTCAATCATGGAGCGCGACGGCCTGGACGAGGAACGCCGCCTGATGTACGTGGCAATCACGCGCGCGCGCAAACGCCTGTATCTCTCGTTTGCACAGACCCGCATGCTGCACGGCCAGACCCGCTACAACATGAAATCGCGGTTTTTCGACGAATTGCCGGAGGCACTGCTCAAGTGGCTGACGCCGCAAATCTCCGCCAAGCGCGGCAAGCTGTGGCAAGGAGACCACGATTCTGCAGCGCTCGCACGCCCGGCCTATGCCACGGCCACGGCAGCCAGCGACTCCGGCTTTCGCATTGGCCAGAACGTGCTGCATGCCAAGTTCGGCAACGGTGTGATTGTCGATTCCGAAGGCTCGGGCCAGGAGGCGCGGCTGCAGGTGAATTTCGGCCGCAACGGCGTCAAATGGCTGGCGCTGGCATACGCCAAGCTGGAACGCGTGTAGCGGCAACGCTGTTACGCGGCCGGCGAAGCCGGCGCGGGCGCGCCGTCGGACGGTTCGGCAAAGATCGCCACGTAGCTTGAGTAAAACGAACAGATCATGGCGCAGGCCACGGCCAGCATATAGGGCGTGATGATCAGGGCGGTCAGTGCCGCGCTGCCCTCGCGGCGCGGCATGACGAAGCCCAGGATCAGGCCCAGAAGCAGCGGTATCACACCGGCAAACAATGCCCAGCCCAGGCCGTAGACCAGGAAGGCGCGGGTATTGCGCACCCCGGCGAAAAAACTGAAAAACACCGCCTTGATCGGGCTCATGCCGTGCCACAGGCACAGGGCAGGCGCGAACCAGAATGCCAGCATGAGCGGCGCATACAGCAGGAGTGCCAGCATGCCCGCCTGTTGCAGGCCGGAATTGCGCACCATCTCCTCGGACAACCTGCCACCCAGCAGCATCAAACGAAACAGCACGCCACCGTCGATCAATGCGGACACCGCCAGCAACAACGCCAGTGCCAGCGTATAGGCCACGCCGAGAATGATCTGCGGCTGCGTATTGGTGCGAAACGGGCTGATCAAAAGGGTCGGGAGCGGTACCTGCCTTTTCTGCGCGGCGCGACAGGCCAGCATGAAACCGGCCGAGAAACCGGGGATCAGGGCGGTGGCCACCAGCGGACCGATGAACGGCAGGTTGCTCACCAGTACCAGGCACAGCCAGTAAAACAACAGGGTCAGGAGCCAGATCGCCGGATGGGTGCGAAACAGAGCGAAGCCGTGCAATACCCACAGCCAGCCCTGCAGCGCCGGAACCGTCTTTACTTCCATGATGTTGCCTTGTCTTGCGTGAGTGTCGGAGCGGCCGCACATGCGCACGACCAGCCGTGGCATTTTACGCGATCGGAATTCTGCAGCGCGACGCCTTTTCTCAAGCAAGCCATGGCGCCGCCCAAGTGCGGCGCATCTGCAGAATGCGCTGGAAGTGGCCGGGATCATGCGGCGTGATCATGAGGCCACTGCGCGGCAGGTGAAAGTCGAACAGCCGTGACAGCCAGAAGCGCAGGGCTGCTGCGCGCAGCATCACGTCCCAGGCCGCGCGCTCGGCCGCCAGCAGGGGCCGTACCGCGTTGTATGCAGTGAGAAACTCACGCACTTCCGATTCGACCAGCGCGCCCGGCGCGTCACCCTCGCGCTCAATGCACCAGTCGTTGACGCAAACCGCGATATCGAACTGCAGGCAGTCGAATCCGGCGAAATAGAAATCGATGAAACCACCGAGTTGGCCGGCCTCGAACAAAACATTGTCGCGGAACAAATCGGCATGCACCGGTCCGCGCGGCAAGGCGTCGTGCCGGTGGCTGGCCTGAAAGGCAAGCTCCTCATCGAGTAGCCGGCGTCCGCCACCATCCATGAAAGGCTTGACCAGCGGCGCAGTCGTGGCCCACCAATGCGGGCCGCGCGGATTTTGCTGAAAACCCGAAAAGCGGGCTCCGGCCAGATGCATGCGCGCCAGCATGGCGGCCACCTGTGCGCGCTCGCCGGCGGCGGGCGTCATATGCGAGGCGCCGGGCAGGCGGCGCACGACAGCGGCCGGTTTGCCCTTCAGGGTACTGAAGTTGCGGCCGGCGCGATCCACCATCGGCCCCGGGCACGGAATGCCTGCCTGTGCCAGGTGGGCCGTGAGTTCCAGGTAAAACGGCAACTCAAGCGCGGTCAGCTTCTCGAAGATTGTGAGGACGTATTCGCCTGCGCTGGTGGTGAGAAAGAAATTGCTGTTCTCGATGCCCGAGGCAATGCCTTTCAAGGCAAGCGGTCGACCGATATCGAATCCCGCCAGCCAGGGCGCGAGTTCGTCGGGAGTGACGGGCGTGAAGACGGCCATGGTCGAAGCTTTATCGCCAGGCCCCAGGGCCTGCGCCGCAGGTCAGAACGTGCCGATCACCCACATCGGAACACTGAGGTTGTGCGCATCCGCCGGGCCCTGTGTCGGCGTGGAAAACTGGCCGTCGCCCTTTTGGTCGATCAACAGATACGGCGTACCGCCTGGCGGCGTCACGCGCACCATATAGAGGCGGCCGCGCGTGCGGAACTCTTCGACTTTGTCGCCACCGCGCTGGATGATCGTGATCTGCGGCTCCAGCGTCGGATCGATCGCCATGCGTGGTGGCGGTGGCACATCGGCCAGCGGCTCGAGTTTTTGCCCCTGGCCACTTGGTTGAGCCTGTACCGAGGAAGCCATCAGGCCAGCGAGCACCAGAATACGAAAGGATGCAGAATGATTTTTCATGATGAGGTTGATTGTAGCAAGCGCTCCGGCCTCACAGGGTCAACAGGCCTTCCCGCTCGGCGGACGAAGGCGAGAAGCCGCATGCCTCGTAGAACTTGAAGATCGCCTCGGCGAACTCTGACATAATTCCAGAAAGGTGCCAGGCCACGCGCGCCGAGTGGTCCGCCGCCAAGTCGGCGCGGTTGACTTTGATTGCCATATTCGAGATTTCCCCGGTGCCTGGTTGGATTCACTGGCACCGGCCGCGGCCACGCTGCCGCGTCGCCGGCGCGCCGAGACCGGCAAATCCTGCCAGAAGCGCAAACTTTATCAGGAAGTGTGGATTTCCGATGCCCAGATTGCTGATGGTCGACGGCTCTTCGTACCTGTACCGCGCCTTTCACGCCTTGCCGGACCTGCGCAGTCCGGCAGGCTTGCCGACCGGCGCCATGCATGGCATGGTCAGCATGCTAAAGAAGCTCAAGGCCGAAAACCACGCCGACTATTGCGCCTGCGTATTCGACGCCAAGGGGCGCACCTTCCGCGACGACCTGTATGCGCAGTACAAGGCGCAGCGCGCACCGATGCCGGATGATCTGGTGCGCCAGATCGAGCCGATCTACGCC
>Ga0209490_10006580_pt1 | contig 10467 bp, 6 predicted proteins | sample MAT06_FD_187209 | JGI IMG/M metagenome (GOLD analysis project Ga0209490, IMG submission 187209) | Freshwater microbial communities from Lake Fryxell liftoff mats and glacier meltwater in Antarctica - MAT-06 (SPAdes) (version 2) | ecosystem: Environmental > Aquatic > Freshwater > Ice > Liftoff...
CTTCGGCACCCTCCACGAATCCCGGCCAAGCCCGGCCGGGAGCTACCGACCGGGAGCAACTGGCCGCAATTGCGGGGAAAATTATGCCCAAGGGCTCAATCTTCGTCGGAGGCGAACCTAGGCTCTCGATCGGCAACCAGTTCGTTAAAATAGGCGCTAAATTCACCGTTTCCCACTTGGGAGCCGATTACATCCTCGAACTTGTAGCGATTGACCGCACCACTTTCACACTTCGCCTCAATGGCGAGCAGATCACCCGTCCCATCAAAACCGCCAAGACGTCCCCATGAACACTCGTCGCCTACTCAAGTCCGCCGCCGCGCTGCTCGCCGCGACGATTTCTGTTCTAGCCCAAATCCCAGTCACGCCTCCCCCGGCCCCAAGCCAGACGCCGGCACCCTCGGTTTCAGCCGAGAATGCCCCCGCGGCTTCTGCAGGGGAAATTGTCATCAAGGATGCGGATGCAGCCTATGCCGGCACCGCGACCAAGAAAACAGATCCCACCGGTCAAGATACCCTCTCGGTCGATTTCCCCGACGAAGATGTGCGCAACATCGTCCGTAACGTCGCCGACCTTTTCGAACTCAATATCATCATACCCGAAGCCCTCCAGGGCAGGGCCTCGATCAAGCTGCGCGATGTCTCTTGGCGCCAAATTTTCCAGAGCGTCCTCGGTCCGGTCAATTACACCTACATCGAGGAGGGAAATATCATCAAGATCGTGAGTAATGACAGTCTGCAGATCGAACCCGTCTCCACCGAGGTTTTCCTTATCAACTATGCGCGAGCCTCCGATTTGCTCCCGACCTTGACCACGCTGGTGGACGCGACCATCGGCAAGATCGTGGTCGACTCCCGCAGCAACAGTTTGATCATCACCGAGCGGCCGACCCGAATGAACCGTATCCGGCCTATCATCGAGAAACTCGACCGGGCCACAGATCAGGTGATGATCGAGACCAAATTTGTCGAGGTCACGGATCGCGATGTCCGCAACATAGGCGTGAACTGGTCCTCGCTTTCCGGTTACTCCGTGGGAGCCGGCCCGTTGATCGGAAACTTTTCCCGGACTCGCGGGCAAACAGGCAGCGACGGGTCGACCGGCAACAATGCCATCACGAATGCTACGATCAACAATTCGACCGTGGGCACGACCCTCGGGAATACCACCGCCGGAACATCGGGCCAGCAGAGCGCATCGACGACGGCGGGCACCGTGACCTCGGTCGGCGGCGTTCCGACCTCGAGCTCGACCACCGGAAGCACCGGCGGCCTGACCAGCAGCACGACGAACACGACCACCAGCGGAGTCACCAGCGCCGTGAACAACAACGTCACCGGCGGCTCGACCAATGCGTTCAATCTCCTGCAATCGCTGGCCAACACCGAAGCCACCGCCCGCACCCTTTCCACCGTCTTTTCGGCGGACGAGTTTCGTTTGGTGCTGAGCGCCCTGCAGACGCAGAACAACATCAAGCTCGTTTCCAATCCGACCATCGTGACGCTTAACAACACGCCGGCCACGATCCTGATAGGCCAGAAATACCCGATCGCCACCCCCAACATTACGGGCGGGGCCGCCGGCGGATCCAACATCATAACCTACTCGATTACCGAAAAAGATATCGGCATCAAACTCGAGGTCACGCCGCAGGTGAACACCCAGGGCTTCATCAAGCTTTCCGTGAAGCCCACCGTCAGCAGCATCGCGGGCACCGTAACCATCCCGCAGGGTGCCGAGTATCCGATCGTTGCGACCCGTGAGGTTACCACGCAGATTTCCCTGAAAGATGGCTACACGATGGGCATTGGCGGCCTGATTCAGGAAACCACTTCCAAAGGCGAGACCAAGGTGCCGATCCTCGGGTCGATCCCGGGTCTCGGCCGTCTCTTCCGTTCCGACACCAAGAACCGCGAGTCCAGCAACCTGATCATTTTTATCACCGCCAAGACGGTGAGCGCTGCGGGTGCTCCGGTCGAAACTCTCTTCAACTCTGACCAAGTGCGCGGCCTCGAAATGCGCCGCGAGGACCTTCCCGGCTACCGCGACGGCTCGGATCCGTTTGTAAAGCCGGTAGACCCCAAGGCCGCCAAGAAAACCAAGCAGTAATCGGCCCGCAACCGCCACGTCCGCACCCAGGTCCCACCATGAAATCAACTCTCCGCCCTCTTTTGGCGCTCGGGCTCGCGCTGCTGCTGGCGGCGACGGCCCGTGCCGCCGCCGTTCTCAATGTCACCGGCGTCTCCGCAGCGTCGTCGGTCGCCCCCGGCCAGAGTGCGACCTTTAACGTCTCGGTTGCCAATTCGGGAGCCCTCACTCCAGGGGACGACTTTCCGGCCGGCGGCTCGCTCAACGTCACCTTGGTGCTGACCAATACCATTACCCAATTTTCGTTTACCGTGACCGGCGTGGCCACGACCATCCAAAGGATACCTGGCGGCGGTGGCGCCGGCACCCTGGCTTTTTCAGCGGTCATCCCCACCGCCGTCACCGAGGGTGGTAGTTATAGCGGTGTGGTGACGATCGGCACGGTCAGCGCCGCTGGTAGCGGGGCTACGGGTGTTGCCGCGGTCTCGGCAGACGGTGTCACCTCCGCCTCAGTGACTGGTGGAGGTTCGGGTTATACTGGGCCATTTACCGTCACTTTCAGTGGGGGCGGAGGAGTTAATGCGACAGGCACTGCGACCGTTTCTGGAGGGGCTGTAACTGGGATCGCCATTACGGCTGCCGGCACAGGTTATACCTCGGCTCCGGCTGTAGTGCTCACAGCCGGCGGCGGCACCGGGGCTAGTGCCACCGCGAATATCCGCGGCGTCACCTCTATCTCGGTCACATCCGGCGGTTCGAGCTACCAAGTCGCGCCCGTCGTCAACTTTACGGGTGGCGGCGGCGGCACGGGTGCGGTTGGCACTGCGACGGTATCGGGCGGTGTCGTCACCGCGGTAACAGTCACCGCATCGGGCGCGAACTACACCTCTGCTCCGACGATTTCCTTCACCGCCAATGACGCCTCGGTGGGCACGAGTTCAGTCTCCGTCTCGACCCCGGTGATCACCATTTTGGGCACGCCCGATCTTCAGATCACCTCGCTCACCTACGGAGCCAGCACGACTTATGTCGGCGGCGACGTGATCCCCATGTCGATCACTTATATCAACCGCACGCGCAGCCCCGGAGCCACGATCAACAACACCCCCTGGGTGCCGGCCACGCCCGGCAACGCCAGTTTCTTCCGCATCCAAATCGTGCTCTCGAGCAACCCGATCTTCGGCGACGCCGACGACTTCCGTCTCACGTTCACCGACCGCAAAACCAAGCTCAACGCCGACAACATCACGCAAACCTTCGCTTGGAACCAGTTGGTCCCCGGGAATTTTGCCGGTTCCTACTACGTTTTGGCGAAAATCGACGTCTTTGATACCAACCCCGAAACGATCGAAAACGATTTCACGATCAACGGAAACAATATCTGGCTCGATGTGAACGCGCCTCGTTTCACCATCCAGCCCACCAATTTTGCGACCAACTACCTCGCCAGCACGACCGCCGGCGGCTCGGGCAACGGCTACAGCGACAATCCCGCCGCGAGCGGCGACGGGCGCTACACGGTCTTCGCCTCCGATGCCACCAACCTTGTCGCCGGGGACAGCAATGGCACGCGCGATATCTTCATCTTCGACAATCAGACCGTCACCACCCGCCGGCTTAACCTTTCCCGCCAAGGCGCTCAAGCCAACGGCCCCAGTAATCGCCCCGCGATCTCCACCGACGGCCGTTTCGTCGCCTTCGAGTCCGCCGCCTCAAATCTCGTGCTCGGCGACACCAACGCCTTCAGCGACATCTTCGTCGTCGATTCCGTCACGGGTTCCTTGTCTCTGGTGAGCGTCGGTTCGACCGGCACCCAGGGCAACAACTCCAGTTTCCGCCCCTCGATCAGCGGCACCGGACGGTTCGTGAGCTTCGAGTCCACCGCCAACAACCTCACGGTTCCCGCCGTCGCGACCGGCGGCAGCCAGATTTATCTCCGTGACCGCGATGTTTCCGGCAGCGGGATTTTTGATACCCCCGGCAACACCACGACCATTCTTGTCAGCCGGTCCACGGCCGGGGTTGCGGGCTCCGGCGGCAGCCTCCAATCCGTTGTTTCGTCCGACGGCCGCTACGTCGCGTTCGCATCCGACTCCGCCAATCTCGTTTCGGGCGATACGAATGCTTCCCGCGATGTATTCCTGCGCGACCGCACCCTCGGCACCACTATCCGTGCCAGCGTTAGTTCCACCGGCGGACAAGGCAGCGGCGCCAGCCGAGCCCCCTCGATCTCGGCTGATGGTCGTTACATCGCTTTCGACTCATCCGCCCCCGACTTGGTCGCCGGCGACACCAACGGCGTATCGGACATTTTTGTCTATGATCGCGTCGCCGCCGCCACCGTGCGCGTGAGCGTATCGACCGGCGGCACCGAGGCCGCCGATCCTTCTGCCTCGGGTGCCCAGCTCGGCAGTCTCAACCCCAGCATCAGCGCCTCCGGCCGCTTCGTCGCCTTCGGCTCCCTCGCCAACAACCTCACCCCGGGTGATGCGGCCGGTCAATCTCTCGCGTCCGATGCCAATCTGTCGTTCGATATCTTTGTCCGCGACCGTGACACCAGCGGCAGCGGAACCTTCGACACCGTCGGCAACGTCGCCACTACGATGGCCAGTCTCAACAAATTCGGAATGCAAACGCTCGTTGTGCTCGGCCAACAAAGCACCGCCTCATCCGATATCTCGCCCGCCATCAGCGCAGACGGTCGCTGGGTCGCCTTTCCCTCCGACACCGAGGGCGCTCCCGGTCTGTCCCACACGACGACCAACCTGATTTCGCAAGACGCCAATAATGCCCGCGACATTTTCGTGTATGACCGTCGCACCAACGCCCTGCCCGGCGCCTCGACGGCCCCTGCCGTCACCCTCACCGGTCCCGGTGCTGCCACCACGATCTTGGTCAATACCGCCGTGCCCATCACCGCCAGCGCGACCGCGCCCATCGGCGTCGTCGCTTCGGTGCAGTTCTTCGTCAACGGCACGAGCGTCGGCAGTTCTTCGTCCTTCCCCTACGGCGCGAGTTGGACGCCCACCGCCGTCGGCCGCTACGTCCTCAGTGCCATCGTGACCGACAGCTTCGGCAACCTCGGCGTTTCGACCAACGTCAACGTCTCGGTCAACGCCGCCCCATCGGTCGGCATCACCAGCCCTTCGGCCGCGAGTTCGGTGCTGTCGGGAACGACGCAGACCGTTTCGGCCACTGCCGCCGCTTCGACCCCTGGCGCGACCGTCACCGGCGTGCAGTTTTCCGCCAACAACGTCATTCTCGGCAACGTGACCGCCCCGCCTTATTCTATCTCCTGGACTCCGTCCGTGGCGGGTGTCTACACCCTCCGTGCGGTCGCCACCGACAACTTTGGCATCACGGGCACAGCGACCACGCAGGTCACCGTGACCTCCCCGGCCGTGCCGCCCACCGTCACACTCACCAGCCCGGCCACCAGCATGGCTGTCGCGCTCAATGCCGCCTTGAGCCTCGCCGCCACCGCCTCCGATAGCGACGGCACCGTGGCCAGCGTGCGCTTCCTCGCCAACGGCATCCCCATCTCGACGAAGACCGCGCCGCCTTACACCGCCACCTTCACGCCGACGACCGTCGGGTCGTATTCTATTGTCGCGCAAGCCACGGACAACGGCGGCAACATCACCGATTCCGCCCCGCAGGTCGTCACCGTGCTCGGCGGCTTCGTCCCCGATGCCATCTACGCGGGCGACTACGCCGGCGGCTCTGAGCGCGGCCGCTTCGCCGTCATCAACATCGGTGGCAAAGCCGCCGCGTTCATCGGCTACTCCGTCACCAGCCCGGCGAGAGCCTACTTCTATCCGAATCTCGCCCTCGACACCTCGGGCGGCTTCGGTGCCGCCCCCGCCATCGTTGGTCGCGTCAACGACACCGGCGTTTCCGGCTCGTTCGATTCCAGCCGGCTCACCTTCATCGGGCCGATCGCCGCCACGCCCACGAGCACCGTCGCCTCGGGCTACTACACGGGCAACATCGCCAACCGCTCCAATAGCACGCTCGCCGCCATCGTCGGCACCGACGGTGCGATCACGGTCTATGTCAGCGACGGTGCCTTTGCCGATGCCGGCGCGGGCTCGGTCGATGCCTCGGGCAATTTCAACCTCGGCCTCGGCACCGGCGCCCGCCTCGTGGGCCGGGCCAACCCGGCTACCGGCTTCCTCAGCGGCACCTTGGTCGGCGGACCTGGCGGCACGGTCATGGCCGCCCTCGCATCGGGCGGGGCGTTCAGCGATGGTTCCCTGCGTAATCTCTCGACCCGTGGTCAGGTGGGCGCCGGAAATAATGTCATGATCGCCGGCTTCGTGGTCGGTGGCACTACGCCCAAGCGGGTCTTGGTGCGCGCTATCGGCCCCACGCTGTCCTCGGGTTTCGGCCTGGCTGGTGCGCTCGCCGACCCTCAACTCCAGCTCTTCCGGGGAACGACGTCGCTTTCGAGCAATAACGATTGGGCCGGTGACCCTGCGATTGTGACCGCATCCTCCGTCGTCGGCGCGTTCCCGTTGGCCGACAACAGCCTCGACGCGGTCATCCTTGCCCGACTCGAACCCGGAGCCTACACGGCGCAAGTCAGCGGAGTTGGCGGCCTCACCGGGTTGGCGCTCGTCGAACTCTACGATGTCGACGCCCCCGGGGCATTCTCGCCGCAAAAGCTCGTCAACGTCGCTACCCGCGGGGTCGTGGGCGCAGGCGAAAACATCCTCATCGCCGGCTTCGTCGTCGGAGGCACCACGCCCAAACGCGTCCTCGTGCGCGGCGTGGGCCCAAGTCTCGCCTCGTTGCTCCCCGCCGGTAGCACCCCGGGCGCGTTGACCGATCCGATTCTCCAAATTATCCGCAGCGACCGCGGCGACCGCACGGTCGTGCGCGAGAACGACAATTGGGAAATCGGCAACGACGTCACCCTCGTCACCGAAGCTTCGGCTCGCGTCGGAGCCTTCCCCCTCACCCGCGGTAGCCGCGATGCGGTGCTTCTCATCAGCCTACCCCCCGGCACCTACAGCGCCACGGTCGGTGGCGTTGGCGGCGCGACCGGTGTGGGAATCGTCGAGGTCTACGAGGTGCCTTGAAGCCTCGGAATCTCTCGTAACTTTAGAGCGGGCCGGTCCTTTTGGGCCGGCCTTTCTTTTTTGCCCGATGCGGGGCCTCACCACCAACCCGCCAGAAATCCCAGCCAGCCTTTGATCGCGACCACGGCGAGGTTCTTCGCCGCGTGCGCCACAAAGCAGGGTAGCAACGAACCGCCCGGGTTCCACGGCGCCAGCCTCGCGGCATAGAGCCAAAGCGAAGTGGCAAACACCGCGGCGGTGCTGAACCAACCCTTGGTTCCCCAAGTCCATGCAAAGCCCGCGTCGTCCCAGCGCCACAGGAACGGATGCAGGGCCGCGAACAGCACCGACGCGCCGATCGCCCCCATCCAGATCAACACCCGGTTACGGCCGGGGACGACGATGAAACCGCGGAAAATGATCTCTTCGATCACGGGAGCTCCGCAGATCGAGTAGATCGCAAACAGCACCGTCATTTTCGATTGCTCGCCCGTAATCCCGAGCACCGCCTCGCCCCACGTCTCCAGCCCGACGATGGCCAACGCACCCGCAACTGCGATGGTCACGGATCTGGCGTTCGTCGGCGTCGCGCCGGGCAACGCGCCGCGCGCCGGTGCCGGGGGCGCGGACGGGGCGGCCTTCGCCGCCTTCTGCCAAGAGCGTAAGTCCTCCCGCCAAAGCCACGCGCAATAGGCGCCGGCGCCCGTCATTAAGATAAGCAAGAGAGGATGATTCATGGTGATTATGGCGTTCCTCAGAGTTGTCTAATTCAGATTTCGCGCCTAACAATCTCCGATTGTGATCACCCGAGAAGCTCCGCCCGCCGCTCCTGCCAAGCCCGCGTTCGCCGGCATCTTCGCGCCCCTCGCGCCGCATCTGGCGGAGCTGGACCGCTACCTTCGCGGGCAACTTGTCGCGTTTGAACCCGAAATCCGCGCGATGGCCGACTACTGCATCGACACCTCGGGCAAACGCATCCGCCCGGCCCTCGTCTTCCTGAGCGGCTGGCGTGGTCCGGATGTCGTCATGCCGGAACTCGTGCGCATCGCGGCCGTGGTCGAACTCGTCCATCTCGCCACCCTCGTCCACGACGACATCATGGACGAGGCCGATGTGCGCCGCAGCCGCCGCACGGCGGCACGGGAATTCGGTCCGGTGGCCGCCGTGTTGTTGGGCGATGCGCTTTTCGCCCATGCGCTGCACCTCGCCGCGCAATTTCCGACCACCGAAGTCTGCGCGGCGGTTTCGGAGTCCACGCGGAGGGTCTGCGCCGGCGAGATCGTGCAGACGCTGCGCCGTGGCTCCCTCGACATCACCCTCGCCGACTACCGGCGCATCATCGATCTGAAGACGGCCGAGCTCTTCCGCGTCTCCTGTTATCTCGGGGCCAAGCTCTCCGGTGCCGAGCCCGCCTGCGCCGAGGCGGCGGCGCGTTTCGGGCGCCACCTCGGGATCGCCTATCAGATTTACGACGACCTGGCGGATTACTTCGGGAACGAGGCCCGCATCGGCAAAACCCTCGGCACCGATCTGGCGAGCGGAAAACTCACCCTGCCCCTCATCACGCTCGCGGAGCGGTTGCCGCCCGCCGAGCGCCAGGTTCTGGCCGAAGAAATCACCGGGCGGCGGGCTCCGCAGCTCGCGCTCCGGCTCGAACAGATGAATCGCCTCGGGGTTTTCGCCACGGTCAACGCCGCGGTCCACGCCGAGCTCGAAGTGGCCGCCGCCGCGCTGGCGCCGTGGCCAGACTATGCGGCCGCACCGCACCTGCTCGGCCTGGGCGATATGCTCCGCGCGCAGGTGGCGGCCCTAGAGATCGCGGGCTGAGCTCGGCCGACGCGCCTCGGCGCGTTCCCAGGCAAAGAGGTATTGCTGGGCGAGTCCCGCGAGCGGACCGAAGTGCGCGCGGCCAAACTGCGCGACCTGAGCCGGCTTCCAGCCGTCGAGTCCGTAGCGCGCGGTCATCGTTTTTAGAATCCACACATCCACGGGAAACGCCTCCAGCCGGCCCGCGCCGAAAAGCAGGACGCAGTCGGCGACTTTTTCGCCAACGCCGGGCAGGGAGACGAGGCGCGCTTTCGCCTCGGCGTAGGGCAACGCCTCCGTCTCCTCCAGCCAACCGGGACGGGCCGCGATGAATCGTGCCGTCCCGGCGATGTAGCGCGCACGAAAGCCCAACAGACAGCCGCGGAGCTCCGCCTCGGGCACAGCGGCAAGTTCCGCCCACGTCGGCAGGCGGTTGCAGGGGAGCGCGTCGGCCTCGACGCGCTCCGCCACCGCCGCACCGTGGCGCGCGGCGAGGAGCGCCATCATCTGCTTGATCTGCACGATCTGCTTCGTCGCGCTGCACAGGAAGCCCAGCAGCGTCTCGCCAAACGGTTGGCGCAAAATTCGCAGGCCGGGAAACTCCGCCATGCACCGCGCGAGATGCGCGTCGCTGCGCCAAGGCAACCCGTCGGCGAGCGCCTGCGGATCGCCGTTGCCGTCGAGGTAGCGGGTGAGCGCCGCGCCGGTCGCGGGCGAAAGCGCGGACCATTCGGGCCGGCCCGCCGCGTCGAGGCGCAGGCGCGCGACGTGATCGCCCCAGAACCCGCGCCAGAGCTGCTCGCCCTCGCGTTGCCAGCGGAAGGCTTGCCCGCCGTCGATCGTTTCGGCGAGGACGGTGGCACCCGGCGGCGGCTGAAGCGGCAGCGGTCGCCAGTCGGTCCAAGCGCCCGCGCTCACGGTGCGGGTTTCGCCCAGAGGAAACTCTCCCGGTTGGCCAACTCGGTGCCGTCGGCGGCGACAAGCGCGAGGCGCCAGGCGACGGGGTGTTGTTTGCGGTCGGGCCAGTCGGTGCCGGTGAGGCCGAGTTCGCAGACGGTCTGTCCGGGTGCGAGCGCGGCGGGAAACGTGTGGATCCTGGGCTCCGGTGAGGCCGGAGCGATGATCTGGAGGACGAATTTCGCGCCGGGGTGCGCGGCCGCGGCCTCGGCGCGAATCAGAAAATAGAAGCCGGCGCGCGTCGCGGGCTGGGTGCGGAGGATGGGGTGGCGGCCCGGGTTCTCCCCGCCGGTGAAATATTCCGAGATGCGGTCAAACGATTCGGCGGTGCGCCACGCGGGCCACACGCGGACGAACTCGACCTCGGCGGCGGCGAACGCGGCGGAGGGGCCCGCGAAACACGCGAAACACGCGAAGAAAAAGAAAGTCGGAAAAGACGGACGGCGGCGCATGGCGGACGTTGGGCGGTGGAGCGGAGCGCGACAAGGTTTTCGCGGAGCGGGAGAGGGGAAGATCCCGCGAAGGCGAGAGGTAGGAGCAAATTTATTTGCG
>Ga0209490_10006587_pt1 | contig 10461 bp, 12 predicted proteins | sample MAT06_FD_187209 | JGI IMG/M metagenome (GOLD analysis project Ga0209490, IMG submission 187209) | Freshwater microbial communities from Lake Fryxell liftoff mats and glacier meltwater in Antarctica - MAT-06 (SPAdes) (version 2) | ecosystem: Environmental > Aquatic > Freshwater > Ice > Liftoff...
GCCCAACTCCGCGCAGCGCAGGCGCAGCAGGCGCACCGCGAACAGGCGGCGCACCGGCGGCGGCGGCGCGCCATAGCGGTCGCGAATGGTGCGCTCTAATGATTGCACATCGCTGGGGCGGCGGCAGCCATCGAGATGTTTGTGCAATTCGAATTTGAGCGCCGCGGCTTCGACGTAGTCGTCGGGCACATAGGCATCGACCGCCAAGCTTAGGGTATTGCACGCTTCGACCGTACGCCTGGCCGGCTTGACCGCCGCCGATGCAGAGGCCAATGGCATTAAGCATTATTTCCCTGTTTTCTTGAGGCTTTTCTCTTTCCGTCTTCGCAAGGATTTCTGCCTAGCGTTGGCTGAGACCGGCATGCGTGAAGCGGTTCGTCCCGGCCGTGCCTTGGTTCTGGTTCGATGGAGGTAATCCATGCTGAGTTGGAGTGATCGTTTTGCAGCGATGAGGTCGCCATTGCTGCCGTGAATGAGGAGGTATTTCACCGCGGTGGCGATGATTTTGCGATTGAAGCGGTAGGGTGACTCGAGTGCCTGCACTGTCCGGACGGGGATCTCCGGGGTCTGTTTGGTTTTCGCGCGTTTGACAGAGGTGGTGGCACGGGCGCTTACCGTCTCCTTCGCATCCGCTCGTAGCTCTCCTTCCAGCCGAGAGAGCAGGGTTTGGAAGATAATGATGGCGGCAATTTCTTGGAGAATGCCTTCTTTAGTGCGGGCCTGAAGGTTCTCCAGGCCCGCATAGATTTTGAGCTCGCGGTAGGTGGTTTCGGTGTTCCAACGTTTGGCATAGAGGAAGCATATATCCGCGTGGGCATGTTCCTGCACGTCGAGGAGACTGGTGGCGATAATGCGCGGCTGCCCATCTTCATCCAGATGTTCATCGCGCACAAACGCACGGTGAGTGCCTCGGTAATTCCTTCTTTTTGTTGTTTTTTGTCCGCCATGTCGATGACCAAAATGCCATCCGATTGACCAGATTGAATGAACGTATCGACTCCCAGAAACCAGTTTTTCGGCATGCGAATGATGAAATCAGCACCGTGTTCGACAATTTTCCGAAAGACCTCTCTGGACGGAAATCCACGATCAGCGATGAGCACATCCTTGGGTCGCATGAACTCGATCATCTCGAGGAGACCAGCGCGTTCATCGGGCCGTTTCGTGGTGATCCGATACGCGACGGGGAGCCGACAGCCAATGTCCTCCAGCAGCACCAAGCCGGCTTGCGGGGGCATGGGACGCTCGCTGCGGAGATGGTCATTCGTGTGAAATGCTGTGCGTAAACGATCGTCGCTCGGGAGCTCAATACGCGTACCATCAATACCTAACAGCCGCCGTCCCTGATACGACAGCGTGGGGTCAGCGCGAGCCGTCGTGCTGTCGTCGTACAAGAACGACACCAGTTCTTGCAACGAGTCCGCGTGAACATGACCGCGCGCCTGCGTCAGAGCGCTGGCACTTGGCGTATGCCCATCCCACCCCAGTGCCTCAACCAAATCCTGAGCCATATGATGAAGAACGTTCCGATAGCCGTGGGTGCGCAAAATACTCATATAAAAGAGGCTGATAATAACCTGAAAATCACCAAGATATGTTTTGTGGCGCGACCGGCGCAGGGGAAAGCGCTCGCGAAGAATGCCGATACCGAGGTTGAGGACATCGCTAAATGCAGGGACGGAAGGAAAAGTGCTCATGACCCCCAAAAAAATTTCCGAGGAGTTTGTCAAGCGCTAATTTATAAAATAGTTCGTCCGTAAGCAGCGATACACCAAGCACCTATGACGAATGCTTAATGCCATTGATGCAGAGGCTGGCCTGCTGGTGGACTGAGCACCTGCGGGGGCGCGGTTCCGCGTCAGCGCGTCGCCAAGCAGACGCGTATAATTTTACCCGACGGCGCTAAAATGCGCGAGGCTTCGCCGCCAGACGACGGTGCTGACGGATCAGGAGATCCAGGCTCAGGGCATGCTCCCAGGAGGGGCGCTTCCCGGCGACATCGTGGAGCTGCCAGGTTATGCCGTCGGCTGCGGTCAAGTCCTTGGTGCTGGCCGCGAATGCCGCTTTGGGGCCGAAGGCGACGATGTCGATCGGCAATCCGGCGGCTGCCAGTTTGCGTATCGCCCCCACCCACGAAGGTGACTGGGCGCGGCGGATGATGACCACCAGGGCGGCCGCTCCGCGGACCCGACTGGCGGTCGAGAGTTCCGCAGCGGTCGGCTCATGGAGGATTATCAATACCGGCAGGTCCTTCAGTGGGGGATGTTGACGCACCGCCGCGTTGAGCAGATCTCCGGGCCGGGTATCGGCTTGCGCAGACCACAAGCCATGTAACCCCGCATCCGCCGCTTGGGCGGTATCCCAGGCGGCAAGCGACACCAATCGGTGGGCGAGATCGGGATCGGGACGCGTGTCCGTCCAACCGATGATCGCGACGGCTTCAGCTGGTCGGGTGGCGGCCGGCGCCGTGCTGATGGCGCGGGGGAGTGGGTGATCCTGGCGGGGCGGTCGCGGCAGATCTAACCACGCCAGCGCAGTTGCTGCTGACGGCAGCATTACCGGTGTTGGGCTATCAAGGTCGCCACGCCATTCTGGATAAACCGTGGTCACGAGCCGGGCCGGTTGGGCAGGATCGGCCGCGAACGGCCATTGCCCAGAACGTGGCATGTGTCCGCGATCGCGGCGGAGATCAGCGAGTCCTTCCAGATAGCGCAGGGCAAGGCGGAAGGCGCCTTGACTGATGCAATGATGGAAGAGCTGCCCGTCTTTGCCGCGCCGTCCCCAATCAGGGAAACTTTCGAGACGCAATACTGGTTCCATCAGTACGTGACGGAATGCGGCAATGGAGTTGGCGTGTTCGGCGGTTTCATCGCCCAATGTGTTGAGGATGAGGAACGGCATGCGGAAGCGTGCGGTGGCAAGGAAAACGCAACCGCCCAGCGAGACGCCGCCATCGACGCCGGTGGCGGTGGCAGCGACGTGCTGTGCCAAAGTTCCACCCCCCGAATTGCCGATGACCAAAATCGGACGCGGCGGTAATCCGTGACGTTTCCGGACCTCGGCGACGGCCGCCATCAGGGCGGTGACCGAACCTGATTCTGGCCAGAGATAACTGTTGGCCTTGTCGCCGTAGAGGTCGACCTCGGTTTTGCCCATGCCAGCGAAGAACAGGCCGCAGACGGTGAACCCGCTTTCGCGCGCGAGTCGTTCAAACAGTTCCGACTTCCAGATCTGTTCCTGGGGATGCTGAAGATAGAGCACCAGGTCATCTCGGCGCGGCGTTTCGTCAGTCGGGCGCAGGACGTGGCAGGTGACCTCGGCATTGCGGGGCACGCTGCTGGGCATGGTGAATGAGGTCGCCGTGGTCTCATACAGCCCTGGCAGCGGCGGGGCTTTGAGCCGGAGGTCGGCGATGCTGATCAAGGAGCTGGGTTCCGCCGCAATGGCAGGCAGGCTCATCCAGACACAGAGCGCAAGCGGCAGAAAACGGATCATGGTGTCCTCGGAACAGTACGGGCGAAGGGGGCGGGGAGACGGGCTACGGCGGCGGGCCATGCGGCCTCGATGCGGCGAGCCCACAGACGGTGTAATGGGAGTTCTGCCGCTTGGCCGCCTAAGCGAGTGGCCCAGGCCAAGCGATCCGCAGCGTTCGCCTGGTGTCCATGCAGAGCGATGACCCGGCCATCGACCGGGGCGTCGTCAGCGGCACTGGCGAGCGGATCAAAGAGCACGAGCGCGTCCGTCTGCCCCGCAGCCAAGGCACTGAGTGCCAGCGCGCAGCGCGGACCACGGGCGACGATGATCCGGGGTGCTGGCAGCAGGGGCATGGCGGCGAGATTGTCGACGGCGGTGACGGCGAAGCCGCTTTCAGCGATCGGACGCAGCGCGTGGCGCAACGTCTCTTCTTCGTCCTCCTCGGGTCCGCGCAAATAGACCACGCCGCCTATTGCAGCTGTGCGCGGTTCCAGGCGCCAGCGCACCGGACCATCGCTGGCGAGCAAGCGTGGTTGCACGCCAGCGATGATGGGCGCGATCAGCAGCACCACGGTGTAGCTGGCAGTGGCCCCTACAACCGCCCATCCGGTCGCCACCTGTAGGGTCAGCCAGCTCGTACCGATCAGCATGGCCGCAGCGACCCCTGCGAGGAGGGACCAGGCGATCGTGCTGGCGACGGCATCGAAGAACCACACGCACGATACCATTCCGGCCGCGTACCACGCAGTGCCGCCGGCAAACAAGGCTATCGCGGCGCGCCGGGATCCCCGCGTTCGGGCGCCACGCCAGCAGGAGATTCCCCCCAGGACGATCGGGAGCAGGGCCAGAGTGAGCGCCGCGATGGCGGCCAAGGCGCCGCGTTTGCAGGCTTGGTCGAGGACATCGTTGAGAGCCCAGCCAAACGGCGAACCCTGATTGACGCGCAGATGTGCCGGTGGCAGCGCAGAACTGACACACGCCAGGGCGAACGTGTTGGTGTCGCTGCCAATGCCAGCCCAGGGATGGTCGGCGGCGAGCACGGCGGTGATCCGCCACAAGTGCAAGCGCGTCGCGACCGAGGGCTGCTGGACGGAAGTCGCCGCCCAGCGCTGGCCCAGCGAACTCAGCGCAGTGGTGATCAGGAGGACCATCACCAGAGCCATCGGCAGCAAGCGTTCACGCCCTCGCAGTGCCAGCGCTGCGGCCAGCAATCCAACAAGCGCGGCGAGCAGACCACCGCGCGAGGAGGTCCACGCCAGCAGCACGGCCAACATCACCGACACGACGGTGCCGCCGACCCACATCTTCCAGCGCCATCCGCGATCACGCGCGACCAGCAGCAGGGCCGGCAGCATGGCGATGACGACCGCGAGCACGGCCGCGAGGATGTTGGGTGTACTCATACCCAAGGTGAGGCGGCTCATGCGCAGACCGCGGTCGGATTATTCGGCTGGCGGCGGCGTTGCGGCCACGGCAGCGATCACCGGAATGCGCAGGCGCTGGTCACCCTGCACCAGATCGACCCAACCATTCGCTGATCCGGTGGCGCCATCAGCGCGAAACTCGACCCGCAGCCGCCCCGTGCCGGGATCAAGCGTGGCGCTCAGCCGAGCATCCGAGGGTTCGATGCTCGTGGTGCTCAAGTCGGGACCCGTGGACCGGACCCGAGTCGTGCCAGTGGCGGTGGTTCCCAGCGGAACCGCGCCGATCAACAGCGATGCTGGCGTGGCGCTCCACGGTCCTGGGCAGCGAACGACCGCCGTGATGTTCGGCTGATAGGGCAATGGCGTCCCCGTCGTGTCGAGGCAGGAGAGTTCGATGCGTCCAAAAAAAGTCCCGCTCCAAGAGCCGGGTGTTGCCACCACGGGGATGGACCAGGTGCCCTCGTGTTCGGCGACCTCCCCCAGCGAGAGAACGGGCTCCCCACTCACGACGCGAGCCGTCAAGCGTACCCACGATGCAGGATGTTGCCCACGCTGAAAGGTGACGGTGGCGGTGTGTAATGGTGGCTCGAGGACCACCCGATTCGGCCCCTGGATGGGCGAGGCGACCTGAGCCACCACCTGCATGGGGAGTTGGAGGGTGCCGTCCGGGCGCTGAATGTCGGCGGTGATGACGGCTTCGACGCGGTGGTTCACGGTTTCGCCGACCGCGAAATCAACCGGGACGATGCCTGAGCCGCCAGGGTCGATCACCAGCGAAGTGGACCTGGCGACCGTGCATGAACACGAGGAGTGGAGCCCGGTGATGGTCCACGCCTGGGCTTCGGGGTTCTCGATCACGAATAGATGGTGAACAACGGCGCCTGGGAAGACCGTGCCGGCATCATGTTGAATGGCAGGCAAGAAATCGGGCTCTTGGGTGGCCGCCGCCATCGTGGCAAGTGCCACCAGCAGGGTGTTAAGGACTGCCGGCATCAATGGGCACCTCGATACCTTCATCGACATCCAGCACCGTGCGCGCCTGGCTCACATCCATGGCGAGATCCTCAAGTCCGAGGTCTTCGTCAAACGTGAGGGAGGTGAGGACCGCGATATCGTCGCGCTGCAGCCCCTTGACCGTGGAGCGCGCGCAAACGGGCATGGAGGTACCATCGCTGCGCGGATACGGCTGATAGACAAAGTCGCTCACGCCGAGGTAGGGCCAAGACAGATGACTGACGATAGGGATATCGCTGCCTTCCTGGCGTTCGAGCACGACTTCAAAGGGGTCGCCGCCCTCGTGTTCGGGGAGTCGTCCTTGGAGGAGACGACGTCCTGCGCCATCATCTTTGGCCTCAATGCGCAGGAGGTTCCATTGCTTCGCAACCCACGTTGGGTCACGCAACCGTTCGAGGAGGACCGCCCGCGGCCGCGCATCGTCGTCGGAGGCGGATGCATTGAGAAAGGAGAAAGGCAGCAAAGGCAACGGAGTGGTACCCTCAAAGGCGGGTCCTGAGAGGTCCCCCTGCAAGCGCTGGGTTTCGATCACGCCGGTATCAGCGCGGAAGACCTGCATCCGGTCATCGGCGTAACCGACGGCACCGGTGCGCCAATCCGCAGGGTATTCGAGGCGCATGAACAGCCGCACCCCAGGTTGATCCTGGACTGCGGGCAGCGGCTGTTCCATGGGCCCTCCGGTGATTTCCAGGAGCATTCCCATCGGTTCGGTGATGGCTGTCCAGCGCAGCGAGCGACTGACCACGCGGGGGTTCTGCTCAGTAGTCTGCTGAATGGATCCCCGGCTCTGATCCACGGTACAGCGGACGGTGTGAATCGCTCGCCAGGGTGCTAATGCCTGGTCCAGCCAGGGATCGACCTCGCTTGCGCACAGGTGGCCAGTGACCGCGGGCAGAGAAAGGATCAGGGCGATAAAAGGGCGCATATTCACGGCTCAGGAGTGGTGGGCTTGGTGCATTTTTTTCCCCGTGCGAAGGCGCCGCATTCATCGATGGGCGATCCCTTGGGAAGAGTTATGCCGCCACCCGTGATGGCGGTCTGGGTGACTGCATCGCCACACTTGAACGAGGCTTTGCTGTATCCAACTTTTCCGACGGTATCTGGTATATTGCTGAGGCGCTTGTTTTTATTTGTTTCGCACTTGACGGTAACGGCGACTGGGGCGCCAATGGGATTACCGAGCAGATCCGCGAATTGGTAATTGACGGAGTAAACGCCAGGCGGCCGGTCCTTGCAGCTGTCGGTTTTTATGAAGCAGTCATCCACGGCATGAAGTTGGCAGCAAAGGCCGAGAACAAAGGCCATCGCCCATGGGAGAGAGAGGGGAAAGGACATGGGAAATTCCTCGCGGGGGAGAGTCTTGGGGATGTTGGGGATGAACTGCGACACCATGGCGCGGGGGAAGGGCCAATGTGAGGGAGGCGGTACTGCGCACGACGAAAGTGGGATCACGCTACCATGATGCGAGATGTGAGATCGCGAGCCGAACCGAGGGTGTCACACACTTTTGATATGGCTTTGGCGTCAATTACTACGTAATCAGTTTGTCCTTGCGGCGGTTCCATCGAGGCCGTGAGCAAGAGCGCGACGAGCAATTCAGGGCGAGCCAGCATCGATCACAATCTCGATACCCTCATCGGCGTCGAAGACGCTGCGCGCTTGACTGACGTCGATCACGAGGTCTTCAGGTTCCAAGACGACATCCAGATTCATCGCGGTCATAGTGGCGACATGGTCGCGTTCGATGCCTGGAATGGTCATGCCAGAACAAATCGGCATGCGGGTGCCATCGGCTCGGACATAAGTGGTGTAGGTCAGGCCCGCCGTGCGGAGGAGGGGGTGACGGACCTCGGCGATCACGGGAATCTGGGTTTCTGCGTGGGGGATCACAATAACCTCGAAGGGTTGGCGCTCAGCGCCACTCTCTTCCGGAGGCAGGCTGCCCACCAGGACCCTGCGCTGCGGGGTCTGTTCGCTACAACGCATCTCCAGCAGATTCCATTGTTGCGTGACCCAGGCGGGATTGCGTAGCCGTTCTAGGAGGAGATGGCGGGGTAAGATTTCGTCGTCCGTCGCGGCCGCATTGAGGAAGCGGTAAGGCTCCAGGGGAAGTGGCGTGCTGGCCTGAAAGGCGAGCGGGGCCAGGTCCTCATGCAGGCGTTGACTGGTGATCACCCCGGTCTCTGCATTAAATACGTGCATCCGATCAGCGCCGTAGGCGATCGCGCTGGTGCGCCAGTCACTCGGAAATTCGATTGCAAAAAAACGCATGACGGCGGGATCATTGCGATGCTCTTCAGTCAGGACATCAATCGGTCCGCCGACGATCGCCAAGTGAAAGGCGGCGGGCTCGGCACTCCACGTCCAGGTTACGGTCCGGTTGACGACCCGATGAATGCCGCGTCCCTGGACGACGGAGCCGCGGGACTCCGTCATGGTGCAAGTGAGCGCGGTCAAGCTCTCCCACGGACGCAGGCTATCTCTCAGCCATGGGTCGACTTCGCTGGCATGGGCAGCGGAATATCCCGCTACCACACTTAGCGACCATGCCATCACGGAGACGAGGTTGCGCATGATCATGGTTCGGGCGTGGGTGCGGGCGTTGGGCAGTTAGCACCGCGTGCTGCATCCCCACACTTTCCGATCTCAGCGTTGGCGGGCAGCTCGACAAACGATAGGGCGCCGCCCTGGTCCCTCGTGATATCGGTTTTACGTTTGGTCACCCAGATACCACAGGTTCCCTCGCCCTTATGGGAGCCTCTAGCGATTTTTTTCAGTTTCGTATTGATGGCTTTGATCTCCGTACTAATGCACGTAGCATCGACCATGATCGCGGGAGGAACAGTATTCCCCAAGATTCCGACCGGCATGACCGGCACTCCTTGATCCGCTTCACGATTCGGGCAGTTATGAGAGTTAATATAGAAATCACGTGCCGGAGCAGCGGCAAACACGGTCCCGGCCATGACCATGACGATGCCGAGTACGGTCACTCGGGTGAGTCCGGACCAAGATGGAAATAGGGACATGGAGGACTCAGAAAGAAGAGTGGATCATGGGGGGAGTGATGCGGCGGGCTAAATTACTATTGCATTAACTGAACAGACTCAAAAATAAAATAAAGGCGCCAGACCCGTGTCACACAGACGTGGGGAGAGGGTGTGCCCTATCACGACCGGGCCACCGTGGCCATGAGGTTCCTCGCGAGGGCAGAAATCTTGGAGGACAGGCGGCCGCAGAAAGTAGGAATGGCCAATGTGGAGGGAGTATTGCGCACGACGAAGCTCGGAGAAGGCTACCACGATGCTAGGTATGCATCCGCGAGCCGAATCGAGAGCATCATACGGCTGTGATGTAGCTTTGGCTGCAATCACCACGGGCACATTGGTCTTGGCGGCAGTTTTAACGACTTTACATCTGGTCCAGGGGGGTACCACATCGGTGTGGGGCCTGCCGTGGCCCCGCTGGGTGGTGGGGCTGCAGGTGGGCAGCGAATTGCTGTTGGCGGGATGGTTGTGGACACCCGGTTGGTGGGCGCTCAAGCGGCGCGTGATGATCGCCCTTTTTCTCGTCTACGCGGCCGTGAATGCGGTATCGTGGGCCCAGGGAGCGGAGACGTGCGGGTGCTTCGGGCAGCTCTCGGTGCCTCCGGCGATCATGCTGATCGTAGATGGGTTGCTTGTCTGCGCGTGGACGCGCATGCGCGAGTCAGCGGCCGTTCCTGCGCTGGCAATCCTGCTCGTGGGGGCGGCAGCCGTGGTGCCGGTGGTGGTGAGCCTCTACCAGCCCATCATTCACAGCGGAACCAGCGAGCCTTTGGTCACGGGTGAGAATCCTCCGCAGACCTCCGCCCCGCCGCCCGGCATCGACGGACGTGGCCTTGATGACGTGGCGAGCTTGGCGACCGGGAAATGGACGGTGGTGCTGTACAGCGATACCTGCCCTCATTGTCGGCGCGATCTTCCGCGTTGGATTGCCGCTGCTGAACGTCGCCCGCGTGGCCTCAGCGGCCATGCCTGGACCTTCGTCGCTGTCGGGCCGCCCGGCAGTCCGCCGTTGCTTGATGAGCATCTGCTGCCCGAGTCGATTCCGACCTGGCGCATAGCTAGCACCGGAGTGGGGCCACTTCCGTGTGCCCTGCGCATTGATCATGGCCGCTTGGTTGAGCGTCTCGATCGGGTGCCATAAAGTGATCAGGCCCGGGCGTTGGCCAGCGGTTCGATGCCGAGCAGGCGTTCAAGCAGGCCAATGGCGACATCGGGTTCAAGCACGGGTTTGACGAACAACACCAGCACCAGGCCGTCCAGTTGGACGTGGACCAATTCGGGCAGGTTGGCCTTCGCCAAGACCGCGGGGAGGGGTCCATCTAAATGCAGCCGCAATTGGCGATCGCCGACTTCAATGCGCAAGACGCCCAGCTCTGCGCAGCGCAGGCGCAGCAGGCGCACCGCGAACAGGCGGCGCACCGGCGGCGGCGGCGCGCCATAGCGGTCGCGGATGGTGCGCTCTAATGATTGCACATCGCTGGGGCGGCGGCAGCCATCGAGAT
>Ga0209490_10006591_pt1 | contig 10456 bp, 9 predicted proteins | sample MAT06_FD_187209 | JGI IMG/M metagenome (GOLD analysis project Ga0209490, IMG submission 187209) | Freshwater microbial communities from Lake Fryxell liftoff mats and glacier meltwater in Antarctica - MAT-06 (SPAdes) (version 2) | ecosystem: Environmental > Aquatic > Freshwater > Ice > Liftoff...
CGATCCAGTTATTGGTGTCGTCGAATTCATTGTTTGCTAAAGAAGACGAGGCGTAGCGTGGGAACGCTGCCTGAACAGAATGCAGGGTGAACGAACAAGGTGACGGCGGCATGGTCGAACGAAATGACGAACATTGCGGGCACCTAAAAAGCCGCACTCCGCAAAGTGGCACTGAAGTACCGCAGCATGGGGCTGAAGGAGATGAAGCTCACCGCGAAGGACTACCGGAAGTACATCCTATATGAGTACACCTTTCTGAAACGACCGGTGCTCATCATTGGTGATCGGATATTCATCGGGAATTCAAAGAAGGTGGTGGCGGCTGCGCTCGAAGCCGCGCGGTGATCCGGAACATACCTTCGCGCCCCATGAAAAACGCGGAGGTAGCCACCCATGTCGGAGGTGTAAGAATGGAGGAACTGGCGGCGATGGCCGGGACCCCGGTCTATGCGTACGATAGCAGCGTGATGGCCCGGCAAGCCGCCCGTTTGAAGACAGCGTTCGCTGGGATGCCGCACCGGATCATGTACGCCTGTAAGGCACTGCCGAACCTGACGATCCTGCGGTTGATGAAGCGCTTGGGTACCGGCCTGGACACGGTTTCCATCGAAGAGGTCGAGCTCGGACTCAAGGCGGGCTATACTGCGGATGAGATCCTCTTCACACCGAACATGGTCGGTTTCCCGGAGATCGAACGGGCCGTGGCCCATGGAGTGCATATCAACATCGATTCGATCCCCATGCTCGAACATTTCGGGCAGGCCTTCGGCGGCAAAGTGCCTTTGTTCCTGCGGGTGAATCCGCACATCATGGCAGGTGGCAATGAACGGATCAGCACAGGCCACATCGACTCGAAGTTCGGGATCTCCATCCACCAACTGCGACATGTGGAACGCATCGTTGCCACGCACGGCATGCACATCCATGGCCTGCATATGCATACCGGCAGTGATATCCTCGATGCGGAGGTCTTCCTGCAAGGCGCGGAGCTGCTGATCGAAACTGCGGACCTCTTCCCCGAATTACGGTACTTGGACCTTGGTAGCGGCTTCAAGGTCGCTTACAAAGAGGAGGACATCACAACGGACATCGATGAGCTGGGCCGGCGGATCGCGGAAAGGTTGGTGAAATTCAATGCGGATCGCAGCACGCCCGTGGAGGTCTGGTTCGAACCTGGCAAATTCCTCGTGAGCGAATCGGGTACGCTGTTGGTGCGCGTGAATTTGGTGAAGCAGACCACCGCCACGGTTTTCGCCGGGGTGGATAGCGGATTGAACCACTTGATCCGCCCGATGATGTACGGCGCATACCACCAGATCGACAACGTGGGCAACCCGGACGGCAATACCCGGATCTACACGGTGGTGGGCAATATCTGTGAGACGGACACCTTCGGCTGGGACCGCAAGCTCGCGGAGGTGCGCGAAGGCGACCTACTCGCGATCCGGAACGCTGGGGCCTACGGACATTCCATGGCCAGCAACTACAACAGCCGTTTGCGGCCACCGGAGATCCTGGTCCACAATGGCAAGGCATTGCTCATTCGCCGTCGCGAAACCTTGGATGACCTGGTGGCCACACAAATAGCGCAAGAGTTGGAATAGCGGAGCGGACCCGGCTGTCCATGTGGTGGACCCATAAAGCGTTGGAATTCCGATCCCACAACTGCGCCCTTCGATCCCGTGAATACGCCGATGCCCGACCCCAACAGAACGCAGTATGCTTTTCGTTGGAGATCACGAACATGCGAACTGACATGTCTTTCGCGTGCAGCATCTCGTTGAAGGAGTCTTGCACTTCTGTGTTCCATGAACGATCAACGACTCCTGACCCTCAACGAATACACCTTCTTGGAACCACCAGTGATCAATGCAGGGAAAGCGATCCACATCGGCAACGGAAAGACATTGGTGAAGGCGACTGTGGCGGCGGCGGTATGAGTTAGCTCAGTTCTTCACCAATCGTTTGGACAGCCCATGTGCTGTGATCGTGTATAGACCAGCCGGTAATTCGGTCAGGGGAATTACAACACTCTCTGTCGCAACGCGAGTGGACTTGACCAAACGCCCTTTCCCATCGAAAACAAGAACCTCCCCCAACGGGGTGGATGCCGAAACTGTCACAGATCGCAACGCAGGGTTCGGCCAAACCGAAAGTCCGGAAGGGATCTCTTTTGCTGGACCAAGTCCGACCCAACCTATCCCCAAACGGGCGATCCGATTGCGAGGTACATTATCCAAATCCGTAAAGGCCCCAACAACCAAGACCACCCCATCATCTTGTTGCACCATTTCGAATACAGAGCCGCCTTGAACTTGAGACGCGTAGAAGTTTGGGTCACGTGCTCCATTTGGAAGCAACCGCACAACTGGCCAAGTCGGCAAGCCGTCATAGTAGCCATACGAACCGGTCACCACTATGCGGCCGAATGAGTCCACCGAAATGGCATTTACACCAGGGGTTGCACCTTGCCCGACCTCGTCACTGAAGGCCACGTCCACACTCCCATCAGATCCAAGACGAGCAACGCGCGCCGAGGGCACACCATCCACTGTGGTAAAGTTTCCCGCGATCAGGATCCGCCCATCATCTTGCACTGCTAGACCCCTAACATCGCCATTTGCGCCTATTCCAACATCGAAATTCCCATCCGGCGAACCGTCGGCATTCAAACGCATCACCCCTCGTATACCAGTACCATTCAAATTCGTAAACTGACCGGTTACGATGATCCTACCATCTGGTTGCACACCAATTCGCCGCACCGGCCAATCATGCACATCGTAGCTTGCCGTGAACGATCCGTCCACAGAACCGTCAGCATTCAATTTGATCAAGGTCCGATTGATCGTATCCCCGAATACATGAAAGGACCCTCCGACCAGGATCTTCTCATCCGGCAAGACTCTTATGCAATGGACCGTACCCGTGAACGGGGCAAGAAAGGAAGGGTCCAGATCGCCATTGGGAAAGAGTCGCGCAATACCTCCTCTTTCCATTCCTTGGACGCGACTGAAACTACCTCCTAACAGGATCCGACTATCGGCCATAAAATCGATCGAACTTACTTGACCATTAGCCCCACTACCAGGGTCGAAGGATACGTCCAATGAGCCATTCGGTTCCAACCGCGCGACCCTACCGCGAGCGACCCCGTTGTACTGAGTGAACTCGCCGCCGATCAATATTTTCCCATCAGGATATAATTCCAACGCAGCCACGAAATCATTGGCCCCGGTGCAGGCGTTGAACGTCGGATCTACGGTTCCGTCGGTATGGAGGACCTCCATACGTCGACAAGGAAGGCCCATCCAGAAGTTCATTGTCCCGGCAATCACTATACTACCTCCATCTTGGTAAACCACATCCTTGATGGGCCACGAATAACCGTTACCATCACCCAAGCCTTGAATGACCGTTCCGTTGTTCCCAAGCACCGCAATGCCATCGCACATTACACCTTGGTACTGATTGAACCCACCCAGGATGAGCAAACTGCCATCAACCCCTGCGCGCAGTATTTGTACGACCCCGTTAGTACTTTGGCCAGGATCAAACGCTGTGTCCAGCGCACCGTTGGATTGGACCTTGGTCAGGTACTTGCGCGGAACCCCAGCGTAGGTCGTGAACGAACCGGCTACATATATTGAACCATCAAAGTCTTGCTCCAAAACACTGACCGGTCCATTGGGAACGCCACCCAATGCAAATGCTGTGTCCAGCTGGCCGGTCGGATCGAAACGTGCGAGCCGCTTCATTGTCCGTCCTTGGACCGAAGTAAAAGCACCTCCTATAAGCAATGCGCCATCATCCAGGAACAAGGCACAGCTGATGTGATCGTTCACATCCGACCCCAGGTCTAGACCTGTCAGCGACCCTTCCGCGGCGAAATGCGCCCAGCCATTCCTTGATGAGTCACCCACCATGGTGAAACTTCCACTTACCAGGACTGAACCATCCGAAGAAGGGAACATTTCTAATATCTGACCATTGGGGAAAATTTGAGGGTAGAAAACGGTATCGAGTTCACCTGAACTGGTCAGCTTCATTATATTGGTCATGACAGGATTCGTAGAGCTGGTGAACCAACCTCCTGCGTAGAATCCACCTTGAGGGGAACTTGCTAGATCCAGCAAACTTCCATTCGTTAATACTGGGCCCCACGCGTCGTCCAATAGCACACCAGCCGTCGATATCCTGTACACGTCTGATACGTGTTGCCCATTGTAGAACGGCCCAGCCGAACGAAGGAGGTACCCTTCTTCTCCGAGGTCGATGATACGCGACACCGAACTTCCCGGCCCGCTGCCATCTCCATTCAGGCCGGTATCCGAAGAGTTGAACGACATGTCGAGGTGACCATCCTGCGCCGTGGTCTCGCCCGGGACGACTTGCAGCACAGCAACCGTAACGATGTGAAGAAAGAGATCGGTAAGTAGTGTATTTACGTGCTTCATTTGGCGGTGGTTTTGCTTAAAGGTAGAGTGACCAAAAGTTGATGAAAACATATGAACCGGCAATGGAACAATTGGCACCATGAACGGTCGTTCTCGACGAAGTACCGATCGGGAACCTGCTTCCTTTTTCAATTCGGCACAACGCTTTGAGGCCGTTCCCTAGCGCATCCCTTCGGCAGACAAATTCAACGGGCAGCGTTTAGTAAACGTTACCGCATCTTTATAGCATGAGTAGCCCGAGCATTCCCGTTCATCAGTTGCCGGCCCGTGGGCGCGAGCCGACCCGCATCGAACGGATCCTGCGCGCAACGGCCGTCATTCACAACGATGTGCATCGGCACGATTTCCATGAGCTGTTCTTCTTCGCTAAAGGAACCGGCGAGCATATGATCGATCTGGAGTTGTTGAAGATCAACGGGCCGTGCATGCATCTCGTGGGTCCGGGACAAGTCCATCAACTGGATCGTTCGGCGGATATGGAAGGTGTTGTGGTGATGTTCGCGAGCGATACACAATTGGGTCATGGACACAGCGCGCGGTCCGTGCTCTTTGGTCATGCGCGCCGACCGGTGGGCGTGGAGTTGAGCCATGAACGTTTGGAAGAAGTATTCGGCCTCGTGGGGCAAATGGAGCAGGAACTCGCCCGGGCGGAAGGGCCGGTCGCGGATATCGTAGAAGGCTTTCTGGGAATACTCCTGATCAAATGTGCGCATTGGGCCAAGAACGGAGCAGCGCTGCAGGATGGACCTGAACAGGATCCCGTGCGACGGTTCGCAGACCTTCTGGAACGGGGCTTTTTGCAGAACCGGACCGTGCAATACTATGCCGATGAACTGGCCATGAGCGCCGACCATTTGAACGAGCTGGTGAAACGCCGACTGGGTCGCACGGCCAGCGGAATTATTCAAGATCGGTTGTTGCTAGAGGCTCGACGACTTCTGCTACACGCCGACCTCAGTATCAAAGAGGTCGGGTATGCGCTCAACATGAAGGACCCGGCCTATTTCTCGCGCTGGTTCCATAAGGCGGCAGGAACCACACCGGCCGCCTTTCGTGAGGAGGTCCGGGAAAAGTACAAGCACTGACGGGTTCCGTCCATTGGTGCAGCACCTGTTCACCCGGAACTTTGTGATCAACAAAACAAGGTCCCATGAAAAAGCTCATCTCCGTTCTATTTCTCACTGTGATCGGTGGCGCGTTCGAAGAGGTTCACGCTCAAGTCGACTGTGACAGCATCATCGTGGAGCAGATCCGTTACAGTGCCGTTAATTCTGCCGTCATCGAAGTTTCCGCTTATGCACAAAGCACAAATTGCGTGAGCTACCCGTCCTTCATCCTCTTCGATCAGAATGGAGATACGCTCGCTCGGGGGAGCGTGAACTTCTTCTGCCTTGGCTTGGATCTATCCCAAACGCACTCTTTGGTGGTGCTACCGGGAGCGCAAGTCCCGGCAAACCCATTCCCCGGTCGACTGGAATTATACTCGGGGTTCGGGGACAGTTTGGTTTGCAGTTGGGACCTGAGCGCGATCGACCTGTGCCCACCGGCCGGTTGCCAACAGGCCGAGATCTACATTACGAATACCGGCGAACTGGAGGCCTTCGAAGCGTACTGGTGGGTGACGGACGAGGATGGCATGCAGGTGGACATGGGTAATTTCGAAGTGGATGATGTCATGCACACGCACTTCGATACAACTTGTTTGGTCCCTGGCCAGTATGTACTCGGCTTCTCTCCCTTCTCACCGATCGATGAAGACTACGTGATCGGAATAACGGAGAGCTACCTCAGGAGCATCGGAACGAATACGGCGCTGGACAGTAGCTCGAGCTTACGGGACCTGAACTTCGCTTGGTACGGGGCGTGTGAAGACATGACCAATGCGGTCCAGGAAAGCCGTTGGGACGGCACGATCATTTCCGTACTCGACCGGCGGTTAAGCCTCGTACAGCCGGACGGCCCACTCGGGAACATCCAGTTGTTCTCGGCAGATGGCCGTTTGGTCCGGAGCTTGCACGTCTTGAGCGACCGTACAACGATCGACCTTTACGACCTCAACCCGGGTCTTTACAGTATCCGGATCATTCATTCAGACAACCAATTCGCCCGAAACTTCATTCTACCTTGATCACAATGAAGAAGACCACTGCACAAAACGAACGGTCCGGTTCCGTAGAGCGCCGACAGTTCATCAAGGCCGGGACCATGTTGGGACTTGGTTCATTCCTTATCCCGCACAGCCTGATCGGTCGATCCTCTCTGGCACCAACAATAGCTGGCGATTGTTTGCCGACAACCGATGACATCATGGGTCCTTTCTAGCTGGCCGGAGCACCGAACACCACCCTGGTCGCTGCAGCAGATGAACCGGGAGATCGCTTGTTCATTTCCGGAACGGTATTGAGCAACGACTGCTCCTCGCCGGTCCCCGGTGCGCTGGTAGAAGTTTGGCAGGCGAACAACGCAGCCTTGTACAGCACGGCCCCCGGCTTGGAATTGCGCGGGGTCATGACCACGGATGAGAACGGGCAGTATGCGTTCGAGACGATCATGCCCGCACCGTACTTGAACGGAGCCCAATTCCGGCCACGGCATATCCACTACAAAGTGAGCAGACCTGGATTTCCCACATTGGTAACGCAGTTGTACTTCGAGGGCGACGAGTTCATCGCAGTGGACCCTTGGGCATCACAAGCCGACGCGGCAGAAAGGATCATCCCTCTGAACCCCATCGGCGGTGATCAGAATGAAGGGGTTTTCGATATTGTGTTGGATGGTTCCGTCGGGATCAAACCGAACCGATACGGAGAAGATGGGTACATGATGCCCACCTACCCGAACCCCAGCGCCGATCTCACCAGTATCCATTTTAACGTGTTCCGGAATGCCCAAGTAAAGGTGTTGATCACCGATATGGATGGGCGTGAATTGGTAACGTTGGTGGATAAGCAAATGCCGCAGGGCCGGTTCACCACGCAGTGGGATGGAAGGAATGCGAATGGGAATTCATGTGCTGCAGGTATGTACTTGGCTACGTTGCTTGTTGCTGGGAAAGTGATCCTGAGCCAACGTGTGGTGCGGCAATAGAGAGGCCACACTTCTGATCAGCTGGAACGCGTGCATCGGAAATGGCGTAACGCACAGGCCATTACGAATTGCGAAACGGTATAAGATCATTTCCGCATCGCCCCATTCGATCGCGTGCGTAACGGTTCTTCTGCGATGCTGTTGCAGTTTGGGTGCCGCATTCATCGCCGCTACCTGCATCGACGCTACCTGCAATGCCCATCCAACCACTCGAACACCGTCTTGTGCCACTGCATGGAGTTCTGCGGCTTCAGCACCCAGTGGTTCTCGTCGGGGAAGCGCAGGTATTGCGACTCGATGCCCTTTGCCTGGCACGCGGTGAAACTGCCCAGGCCCTGCGCCATGGGTACGCGGTAGTCCTTGTCGCCGTGTACCACCAGCATGGGCACGCTCCAATCCTTGGCGTGCAGCAAGGGGTTGAAGGTGTCGTAAGCAGCGGCTTGGTTGAACACATCACCACCGTTCTCCCAGTTGGTGAACCACAGCTCCTCGGTGGCGTAGCCCATCATGCGGGTATCGAAGATGCCACAATGCGATACGAGGCACTTGAAGGCATCGCGCCAGTTGCCCGCGATCCAGTTCACCATATAGCCGCCGTACGAAGCGCCCAGTGCCGCAGCATTCGTGCCGTCCAGGAAGGGGTAGGTCTTCAGCGCATGCGCCCAACCTTTCTGCAGGTCTTCCAGCGGGCGATCACCCCAGTGCTCATTGATGGCATCGGTGAAGGCTTGCCCGTATCCGGTGCTGCCGTGGAAGTCGATCATCACCACCGCGTACCCAGCGCCAGCATAGGTCTGCGGGTTCCAACGGTAGCTCCAGCCATCACCAAAACTGCCCTGCGGACCACCGTGGATCAAGAAGGCAACGGGGTACTTCTTTCCATCCACATAACCTGCGGGCTTCAGCACATAGCCATAAACGGTCTCGTTGTTCCAACCAGGAAAGCTGAACTGCTCGTACGCACCGAATTGTTTGTTCTTCAAGTTCGCATTGACTTGCGTGATCGCCATGGCGCCATCGTCCATGATCGCGGCTTTCGGCTTGGCTGCATACAACTGCGCCGGACCACTTAGGCCGCTTTTTTGGAACACGAAGCCCTTGGGTGTTTCCGCGAAGGCGTCGATGTGGCCGCTCTTGCTCAGGGGCGTTACCAGACCGGTCTTCACATCGATCCGGAACAGCCGATGCGCGCCCACGTCGTCAGCTGTTACCAATAGGCTTTTGCCATCGCTGCTCCATTGCAGATCGTCCACGCTGCGGTCCCACGTTGTTGCGAGTGGGCCGATCTTGCCTGTGGCCATATCGCGCAATTGGATCTCGAACCGATCGGCCTCGTAGCCCGGTCGCTTCATAGCCTTGTACGCAAGCGTCCTGCCATCGGGCGACACACGTGGAGCGGCATCCCATGCTTTGTTGGCCGCCGTCAGGTTGGTGGGTGCGCCACCCGATACCGGCACGCTGTGGATATCGAAGTTGGTGCTCCACGGTTCTGTTGTGCCTGCTTCGCGTGCGCTGAAGTACACCGTCTTCGAATCCGGCGAGATGCAGAAGTCCTCGTTGCCGCCGAAAGGCTTGGTGGGCACATCGCCATCGAAGCCATCGGTGAGCGATAGGGGAGTGGCGTTGGCATCCGTCAGCGATAGAAAGAACAGATGGTTGCGCGTGCCATCGGCCCAAGTGTCCCAGTGGCGCAGGAAGGCCTTGTTGTAAACCGTGCCGCTGCTCTTCTCCACTTCCTTCGCTTTCATGCGTTCCACCGTGCATGCGATCTCGTTGCCCTTGCATGTGGGGAACACCGCCAAGGCCAGCACCAGGCCGTTGCCATCGGGCGACAGGCGATAGGCTTGCACATCCAACGGCGATCGGGTCACCTGCGCCGCTGCCGCGCCGTTCGCATCGGCTTTCCAGACCTGAGTAACGCCGCCTTCCCCTCTGCCAGAAAGGAAATAGAAGCCCGTACCATCGGGCGCCCATTGGCAATCCGAGGCACCGCCTTCGCTCACCGCCAGCTTCACTTCGGTCTTTGTGGGCTCGCGCAGGTCCTTCATCCACAAGGTGGAAACCCCTTTGTTCTTCTCCATGTCCGTGGCGCGCACGTTGAACAGGGCCGTGCTGCCCGTTGGATGAACGGCGAGGCCGCTGATGCGATCAAGCAGCAGCATGTCAGTGTATGTGAAAGGGTTGGTCTGTGCAGCGGCGAAATGCACCAGCAGCATGGGAACCAGAGGTAGCACCAAGGCAGGTAGGCGCGCAGCAATGCGGAAGTTCGCTTTCATGATCGTTGAATTCGGAACGTAAAGTTGGCAGATGCCGAGCAAGGATACGTTCTCTTCACGAACCTTTCCGCATGGGCCGTGTTCCTCTCGCGTCCCCAAACCATCCAGACCATGCACATCTACCACCTTTCCAACTGCGGCACCTGCCAGCGTATCCTTAGCGAGATCCCCAAGATCAAGCGGTTCACCTTGCAGGATATCAAGACCGAACCCATCACCGCCAAGCAGTTGGACGAGATGAAGAAGCTGGCCGGCAGCTACGAAGCGCTCTTCAGCAAGATCGCCATGAAGTACCGCAGCATGGGCTTGAACGAGATGAAGCTGACGGAGAAGGACTACCGCAAGTACATTCTGGAGGAGTACACCTTCTTGAAGCGGCCTGCCATCGTAATAGGTAATGAGATCTTCATTGGCAATGCACCGAAGACGGTGGAGGCATTGCTGGTGGCAGCGGGCAAGTGAGCTTCAGCGTTGTATCCTAGCCGCTGCGAACTGAGCAACGTGTCGCTATTGTCGGAACAGGAAGCAGTGCTGAGACTCCGATATGCACAATACCAAGCGAGCTACTGCTTTGCACGTATGACCCACTGGCCACGGAACAAGCGGCCGCTATGGATCACATGTAGCTCAGTACCG